>Ga0209796_10000057_pt1 | contig 160964 bp, 158 predicted proteins | sample AgamicOrSfrz_FD_187167 | JGI IMG/M metagenome (GOLD analysis project Ga0209796, IMG submission 187167) | Agave microbial communities from Guanajuato, Mexico - Or.Sf.rz (SPAdes) (version 2) | ecosystem: Host-associated > Plants > Phyllosphere > Phylloplane/Leaf | place: Guanajuato, Mexico...
GGCGTTCTGGTCGCCCTCGAAGAGGCTCATGTGGGTGTGCATGCCCGAGCCGGGGTGCTCGGTGAACGGCTTGGGCATGAAGCTGGCCCACACGCACTGGCTCAGCGCCACCTCCCGGATGACGGTGCGGAAGGTCATGATGTTGTCGGCGGTGGAGAGCGCGTCGGCGTAGCGCAGATCGATCTCCTGCTGGCCGGGGCCGCCCTCGTGGTGGCTGAACTCGACCGAGATGCCCATCGCCTCGAGGTAGTTGATCGCCTCGCGGCGGAAGTCCGCGCCCATCGACTGGGCGGTGTGATCGAAGTAGCCGCTGGAGTCGACCGGGGCCGGCGCGACACCTTCCTGCGGCTCGTTCTTGAACAGGTAGAACTCGATCTCGGGGTGGGTGTAGAACGTGAAGCCCTTCTCCGCCGCCTTGCTGAGGGTGCGCTTGAGGACATACCGCGGGTCGGCGTACGACGGGGAGCCGTCGGGCATCACGATGTCGCAGAACATCCGCGCGGTCGCCGGGCCCTGGTCGCGCCACGGCAGCAGCTGGAACGTGCTCGGGTCGGGCAGGGCCAGCATGTCGGACTCGGTCACCCGGGCGAAGCCCTCGATGGCGCTGCCGTCGAACCCGATGCCTTCCGCGAAGGCGCCCTCGAGCTCGGCCGGGGCCACCGCGACGGACTTGAGGAACCCGAGGACGTCGGTGAACCACAGCCGCACGAACCGGACGTCGCGCTCCTCGAGCGCCCTCAGGACGAAGTCCTCCTGCTTACCCATGACGGTGAGCCTAGTGGTGCGGGTGATGCCATGGGGAATCTTCCTACAGAGAGGAAGACCATGAAGGTAGTTGACAGGCTCTATGCCGTCGCTTTGGAACGAGATTTGCGCAAGTCGACTGTTTTGGAATACAAGCGCTCTCTTGCTCGCATCAATCTTCTTGACCTAGAGGTTGATGATGTTTCCCTAGAATTGGTCTCTGAGGCTCTTTGGGAAATAACCAACCCCAATACCCGGCGTAATTCTGCTATCGCCGTACGGGCGGTCCTGGGCTTCTCTATCCGTATTCCTAAGCCTGTCTCTCGTCGTTACAACTTGCCAGATGAAGACACACTGCGTCTTGCTCTGATGACTTCCCCTCATGAGATTAGAGGTCTACTCATGATGTATGGGGGTCTGAGATTAGGGGAAGCATGTGCAATTACCCGTCTTGATGTGAATGGGGATAGACTTCGGGTAGACAAGCAGATTCAGGCATTAAGGGATACTGGTAAGCCGACTATTGTCCGTACCGCCCCGGTCAAGACCTATGAGGATGACATTGTGATTCCTCTGTGGCTTGCAGAGCGTGTCTTGCAAATCAAAGAGACTGCCAAGCCTGATGGTGTGCGAGAGTCCATCCGTCGTGCAGGCAGCCGGGTAGGGATTGCACTTAATCCTCACCAACTACGCCACTGGTATGCGACAACTGCCCTAGAGCGTGGAGTACCGCTCATGGTGGTCTCCAAGCAACTGCGTCACTCTGACGTGACTACAACGCTCAGGGTCTATGCCCAGCATGACGCCAAGACGCATGTTCACAACGCGTTTGGATGAGCCAAAAAGTGCCACACATATATAAGCACTCTGAGTCTGTAGTCCTAAAGTCTAGTAAGTTGCTAGCCATTTGACAAAGAGAAGATATCCCGTATAATTGTAGTTGTAAGTGATTCCCGACAACTTAAGGCTTACATTCAGAGTTTATCTTTACAACAACGCAGTACCAATAAACTCCCCTAGGGTCCTTGTCGGGAATCCCCTAGGGGAGTTTTCTTTTCCCCGAAACCGGGCAGGCTTGGCGGTATAACCAAGCGTGGTGGATAACCGGGGAGCGTGATAAGACTACTTCCCCTAAGCACTGAGACGGAAGTCTTGATTTACCAAGGTGTGAGCGACCTCTAGGCCATAGGCACTGAGTCCTCTTTTCCCAAAAACCAGCAAAGATTAAAAGATAAGTACTCTATGGGGGCCAGCCCCCAAACCCCCGGACGCTGACGCGTCCTTGAATTTACTAGAACCAATAGTTAAGGGATATGGCAATACAACAACATTCCCTTAATAGGAAGATAAAAAAGATATTACGCGCTTTAGCGCGTCCGGCTTGCCGGTATGAACTAGGAGAAGATATGGAATACAACGTAACTAACTTTAGGCGTGCAGTAATGAGTGACACTGACCTAACAGAAAAGCAGAAGGTTGCAGCACTTGGACTTGCAGAGTTCATGGACTGGCGAACAGGCATCAAGCACTTTGACACGAGGTCATACCGCTACGGCTTCCTTAAGTGGGTCGCAAACAGGGTCCGGATGAACCAGGAAGAATTCTTCCAGGCTTACCACGACTTGACCCCGAAGTACCTACAGATTACGTACAATGACGCAGGACCATGCTTAATGGCCCTTGGACACCCACAGGAGGCAGCGTGAAAAAGATTGTTGCAGGACTGGCCGCTCTGGCGTTCCTCTTCCCCACTGCCGCACATGCAGAGACACCGAGCATTGTGAAGCAGGCTCACTGCAAGTCTTATACGCCAGTGAGTGCAAGTGATATGAGGAAGTACCCCGGCCTTAGGAAGAGTGAGCGCAAAGACGCCGGTACATGCAAAATCAATGGAACAAAGGTCTACGTAATTACCTTTAAGTCCAAGGGTCAGCAAAGCGATTGGGAATTTAAGTTGTGGGTTTCATATCTGCCTAATGAAGTTTGGTGGAACCACGGCAGCAAGTTTGTAGTAATGAGTCAGCATGGCAGTAAGAGTGCAGCAGACGCGGCGGTACAGAGATTTGGCGGCATCACTACTAATGATTGGGATAACTAAGGAGAGATAACGATTGGCAAAGGTACGAATTACAAAGGTAGAGATTGAATATTGGTGTGACGAGTGTCGGACATTCACAGAGCAAACATGCACTAACTGCAACAAGCAGACGGAGAATGTTGGTTGGAGAGAGACACTTGTAGATTGCGACTAATAGCAAACTAAGGCCCGGTTGATAATTAGGTCAGCCGGGCTTTGCTATGCCCAAAAAAAGATTGTTTCCATTTCGCATTAGGAGAACAGTTATGGGATAATAGTTATAGGTAAGGGGAGGTAGAGCAGACTACATTTCCTTTCAGTGATGTGGCTCTGTCATAACGGCTCCCTCTCCTTACCGAATAACTTAGGAGAGACAATGCAGTGCCAAGACCAGCAAAAGAATGTGAGATTGACGGGTGCTCTAGGAAGCACTACGGGCATGGAATGTGCGCCATGCACTACATGCGTAAGCGCAGGGGCGTTCCGCTAGACGGACCAGCACCACGCGTAGGACAGCGCGAGAAGAAGTCTTTTGTTGAGTACCGCGCCGCTCATCTGAGAGTTGAGAAGAGCAGGGGCAAGGCACGCATTTACAACTGCGTTGATTGTGGAGACGTAGCGCAGGAGTGGTCACTATCCCCCGACGCTGACGAAGTACACATGAGCGTGCGTGACAAGCCAGGAGCGCTCTACAGCCTCAATGAGTTGGATTACGACCCACGCTGTATGTCGTGTCATCGCAAGGCCGACGGTATCGAATTAGGCGAACATCGCTACGTGCCAGGACGTGCTAGCGCATGACCATCTTCCTAATCGGTCTAGCAGGTCTTCTAGTCGGCTATGTAACCACTGACAGAGCACTACACCTTGCAGCCCAGGTGAAGGCCAACAAGTCACGCAGGCAGTACGACTTGCAGGCAAAGCAGGTGCGCTTGTGGCTCTAGAAACAGCAATCAGCGTCTTCGGTGGTGGCTTTGTCATCGGGTCCCTCATTGCGTTTGTGAGGTGGCTCAAGCGTGAACGATGAGCAGCGAGCACAGGTAGCGCGGGCGGTACAGATGGGAGCAGGAATAAGACTCCCCATCACAGAGAACACCACAGCCCTCATTCACAGCAAAGACGTAGACGAAGCAATCAGAGCAATCGACCTGATTAATCTACGCAATGAGACAAACGCAGTGCTGTGGCTAGCCCTGGCAGATGCATTGATTTATGAGTTGCTACTAGAAGACGATTTAAGGCCGCTAGTAGAAGAGTTTTACGGCAAGGTCGGAGCAATGCTCAATGACTGACCCACGCAGTACAAGACGCTGGAAGGAACTAGCAGCACGCATTATCGCTAGAGACACCGTATGCAGCGTATGCGGCACTGATGAAGACTTATCAGTGGACCACATCATTCCCATCAGCAAGGGCGGGGCGGTATGGGATGAACAAAACCTAATAACAATGTGCATGACACACAACCGTCAAAAGAGTAACAAGACAACAGGTCAGACAACTGACTACATCAATCCCGTGTGGCTTGCATGGGAAGCAAACAGACTAAAGGAGAGAAACTAATGGAGTTTATCGAAGAGGCAAGGCACATTGCGTTCAACTGGATTTTGAACGGTGTAGACGCAGAAGAGATTGCAGATTCGTTCATGGCAGTAGCGAACGAACTATTGGAGTCGGACGAGTGAAGACATACCTAGAAACCATCTGGACCAACCCAGCAGCCTGTAGGAAATTCTTCCTGGCACTGATTGGCGCAGTAATTGTTATTGCGTCTCACGGCCTACTAGGCGGGCCGGTAGAGGGATGGATAGTAACCATCACTCCCCTACTAACAGCACTAGGTGTATATGCAGCCAACAACGATAAGGAGACAGGACTATGAGTGAGGAACTAGAGAACGCCCTATTGCTAGAGACAGAGACGATGACAGCACATCAGGTTAAGCAGTTGGTCTATGAGGTGTCATGCCTGTTGATTGAGATTGGTATTGCCAAGACGAGCGGTACGAATGACTGACCTAACCACCATGCTCATTGAATCAAGAGAAGCAGTAATGATTAACCGCATGGCATACGACAAGGCCATGACCAGATATGACGTACTGCTAGCAAGAGCGGCGGTAGAGATAGAAGACCTATCACAACTACCCAAGGTAGTAGCACTAGCAGTAGCAGCAAGACAAACAACCAATAAGGAGAAGGAAGCATGAGCAAGGAACGTGACAAGAGGGCAGAGCGATTCACTACGCGTAAGGTCGCAATGAAGATTCTGTGTGACTTGTATGGCGTGCACTATGACGACTTAATCAATGTAACCGTCAATGCAGATGGAACAGCCAAGTTCGATGTAGTCGCCAGGGACGCAGACGGTAAGCGATTCAGGCCAGATGTAGTCAAGACGCTGGAAGTATCAGACTAACAGCCTACGTTTTTTTTGACAGGCAAGACGGACAGGTGCCCCCGTCCGTCCATTTAGAAGGATGAGGCTCAAAACCCGCCAGATTTGGCAAGAAAGGAATGACATATGAAGTGAGTAATATCAAGGAAGCAACGGAAGAGTTCCTAAGAGGACTGACCTACTACGGGGAACTTGATTCAGCGACCCTTGCAGCATTCAGATTGGCCGCTGAGGAACTAGATAGAGAGTTCCGTACCACTCTGCTGACGGAGTACCGCAGGCAGAAGGAAGCCATTCAGGCTCTTGGAATTAAGGATGAGGGAGAGAGTGCCACTAGCAATCTGCTAGCGCCTGTGAGTGGCCTAGAAACGCGTTGAGCCACCGTTTCACCGCTCCCCTACTGGCTGACCCTGACGGACTGCCGGTCTACAGCGCCGGATACAGGCTCATTGAGGTTGTACACACCTTCACGTCTCTAAGGCTCTACAGGTGGCAGCAAGACCTCATCATTCGCATCTTGGAGCAGTGCCCGCCAGGGCATCCCAAGGAAGGCAGGCTGAGGTACCGACAGGTTGTCGTGTCCATGGCCCGTCAGAACGGCAAGAGCGTCATTGCCTCTGTGCTGGCTCTGTATGGCCTTCTGCTGCACAACGACGCTCCCAGAGTCCTAGGAGTCGCCAGCACTGCTGAACAGGCCGGAATTGTCTACGACTATGCCGCTGAGCGAATCACAGAGTCGCCGGTACTGAGGAAACTACTCAAGGCACGAGGAACAGCAACCCTAGGCATTAGCAGAGCAGACGGACGCGGTAACTACGTAGTCCGTACGTCTAAGTCCAACTCTCTACAGGGCTATCCCTCAACGCTGGCAATCGTTGACGAGTTGCACATCTTGGAGTCTGGCACGTTCCAGGCAATCGTTAAGTCTCAGACGGCACAGATTAATCCTCTGATTGTCGGCATCACCACAGCAGGAGACATTTCCTCTGTGCTGCTAAAGCGTCTTTATGAGCGTGGACAGCAGGCATTGGCCGGTACCGATGAGTCATTCGGTTTCTTTGTCTGGGAAGCAGATTCAGACGAGTTCACCGTAGAGAACATCGCCCAGGCAAACCCCAACGTCCTAGAAGGTGTTAAGGACGTTCACGAGATTTACGACGATGAGAAGCACGAACTACCGGCAGACCAGCGACGCTACACACTTAACAGATTCGTTGACGGTCTAGCAGAGCCTTGGCTACCTCCTGAGGCTTGGGCCAAGTGCGCCGGTACGGGATTAACAGACTTCACAGATGCCTTCTACGCCATTGAGATTCATGGCAACTATGAGTGCGTCAGCATCTACGCAGCCAAGAAGATTGACGGCATTGTGAAGACCGCTGTTGTTGCACGTCTGGTCAAGCCAAGTCAGGAAGACCTACAGGAATGGGCAACACGCATCAAGAGGGCAGGACGCTGCAAATTCGTCATGGACGGCTACAGGAAGACCAAGACTCTGGCTAACTGGCTAGACACCAAGGGCAGCGTTATTCGCATTGGAAACGGCGGTAGCAGAGTAGAGGCAGCATCCATGACCTATGCAGCAGTCATGCGCCAGGAGGTAGAGCACGACAACACCGCTCTAGTTAATAAGCATCATTCAACAGCGGTCATGAAAAAGGACTTTTTGGCCGGTACAGAAATTGATATGGCAGTGGCTTGTGTATTTGCAATCTATGCCGCACTAACAAATAAGAGAAGGGTAATTAGCGTTGCATGAGTTAATTTGACTCTAATAAAAAGCATGCGATAATTGATATTAGTAATGAGCACCGATAAGAAGGGTTTTCTAGCAAGGGCTTTTGGAACGTCTCAGGCACGTTCAACAGATATTGTCCCGGTTCCAACAACTGCCACTACTCCACCAACTTGGACCAGTGTTGCTGTGTCCTATGTCAGCGTGGATGAGGCTTTATCTCTACCGGCTGTCTACAGGGCAGTGACTACCATCAGCACCACTGTCAGCCAGTTGGATATGGCGGTAGTCCGCAACGGCGTTGAGATTGACTCCGCACTAGTTGCCCGTCCTGACTCCAACAGGTCTCAGTCTTCATTCTTCAAGAGGACTGTTCACGACCTAGTCACTACTGGAAACGCGTACTGGCGTCTATGGCGCAACTCAGACGGCGCGGTAGTCAATATGGAGGTTCTATCTCCAAGTCGTGTGTTGATTCGCTTTGACGACAACAACACCAAGTTCTACGAGTACACGCAGGACAACGGACAGCGCGTCACCCTGACAAACAATCTGCCAACCACCAACGGTGGACAGGTAGAGCACATCAGGCTTAATGAGTTTGACGGCTACGTAGAGGGACGCGGCCCAATTCAGACCTGCAACAAGGCCATTGCAAGCATTTTGGTTCAGCGTGATTACTACGAGCGCTTCCTAACCGACTCCAAGCGTCCTAGCGGTATCTACACCGTTAAGAGCGGAGAGCCAGACGCAGAAGACTTAGCGCAGATTAAGAGCCAGATTGTTGCCAACCGTACAACTGGCGCACCTGACGTTCTACCGGGAGACATTGACTACAAGACCGTCATGTTTACCGCTGAGGAATCAGGCTTAATCGAAATGAACAAGGCAGCGGTGCAGGACGTTGCCCGCATCTTCGGTCTACCGGCTCACCTTCTATTGGCAGCGGTAGAGGGAAGCAGCATGACCTACCAGAACCTACAGACAGCAGACCTTGTGTTTGTTCGTTCGACCATTGAGCAGTACCTAACCGCCATTGAGGACGCCATGACCAATGTGCTTCCTCGCGGACAGGTAGCGAAGTTCAATACCGACAACTGGATTAGAGCAGCGGCGGTACTAGTAAACAACACCACACAGAAGGAGGCTGCACCAGCAGACCCACAGGCAGCATGACCGAATCATTAATTAGAAGCATCGACCTAAAGGAGGTCAACACAGAAACCAGGCAGTTTGTTGGCTTGGTAGCGCCATACGATGAAGTAATCGACTTCGGCGGTAGCCAGGAGAAGTACGCACGTGGCGTATTCGCTGACGCTCCCCTAGTCCAGATTTATTGGAACCATGACCTAAAGGGCCAGGGTGGCACACCGCCCATCGGTCAGATTACAGAGTTCCGAGACACAGACCACGGCCTAGAGGTTGTCGGAGAGTTCTACGAGACAACCCGTGGTGATGAGGTCTACACCCTTGTCAAGCGTGGTGCGTTGAATGGCCTTAGCGCCAACTTCTACCCAACGCAGACCCGCATCGAGGGTGACGTAACTGTCTACGAAAAGGCAGAACTACTTGAGGTAAGCGTAGTCAATCGACCTGCCTACCCAAGCGCACAGATTTCGGAAGTTCGCGCCGAACCAAACAACGCGACAAATCTAACAAAGGAGGAAGTATCGGAAGGTACTTCAAATGTAAATATGTCAGAAGCAACAAATTACGACGACTCCGAGATTCGCAGTGAGGTTGACGGCCTTAAGCGCGAACTAGCAGTTGTCCGAGAGAACGCAGGTTCTAACTCAAAGGGACTAGTTTCCCACTTCCGCAGCGCCGGTGATTTGGTTCACGCCGCTGTCAATGGCGACGAGGCTGCAAAGTCCGAGATGCGTGCCTACACAGGTGCCGCACTTGCAGACAGCCAGGCGCGTCCAGGTTGGATTGACCAGGGTTTGAAGTTGATTACTGCAAACCGCATTGGTTACAACCTATTCCGTCACGCTCCACTACAGAGCGAGGGAATGTCTTTCAGCGTTCCCGTTCTGAACAGCACCACCATTCAGGTTGGTAAGCAGGCAAATGAGGGTGACACCCTTGCCTACGGAAAGTTGACCACCGCTACCAAGACCGTAACCGTAGACACCTACGGTGGTTACGTTGAGTGGTCAAAGCAGGTCAAGGACCGTTCAAGCATTGACTACGTTAATGCCGCAATTGACCTTCTAGCGATTGACTACGCACGCAAGACCAACTTGGCGGTTGTCAACGCTGTTACTAGCGACTCTGGTGTAAACACCGGTACCGCAATCACTCTGTCTTCTTCAACTGTTGCCGCATGGTCTCAGTTTGTTGACGAGGGTGTAGCAGCCATTGGTGACAACACCGGGCTATTGCCTGAGTTCATGTGGGTATCCCGTGATGTGTTCTACAAGATTAAGGGATTCGCTGACACCACTGGTCGCCCATTGATGGAGGTTAACAACGACGGTAGCAACACCATTGGTTCTGCTAACGCTGTTGCGGTCTCTGGTCGCTTCCAGGGCTTGAACCTAGTTGTAGACCCAGGTCTAGCAGCCAAGACGGCCATTATTGGTAACTCTGTCGCTGCCACTGTCTTTGAGGCACCGGGTGCCCCATTCAACTTGGCAGACCAGAACATCACCAACCTAACCGAGCAGTTTGCGTTGTACGGCTACCTAGGCGTTGGCGTACTTAACCCAAAGGCTCTATTCAAGGTGACCGTTTCCTGATGATTACTAGGGACGACCTGGCACCACGCGTGAAGGCAACCGTCGAGTACGACGCAGCAGCGCTAGACAGCGCCATTGCTGTAGCCGTAGAAGCGGTTAACGACTACATCGGACTAAGTGAGGACGGCCTAACAGCCGCAAAGACATGGCGTCCAATGTCTGCCGCCACTCTGAATGAGTGCTACCTACGTGCAGCAACTACGCAGTTCAAGTTCGCTGCCAACGGAAGCGGCTCGTATGTAACAAACCCTGACGGTTCCATGGTGCCAGGTCAGCCCAATGATGTATTGCAGAAGGCTTACGCGATTCTAAAGAAGTATGTGAATCGAGTATGACAAACCCTATTACCGAAGCACGTAACGATGTGATGGACGCTCTAAAGAGCATCGACAATCTACGCGTGTTCGCCTATCAGCCAGAGGCACTCACAGTGCCAGCAGCAACGATTAGGCCAGGGTCTCCGTACGTGGTGCCAGGAAGCGCCGGTACAAACAATCTGCCATACGGCCAAAGAGTCATCACTTTGTATGTACGTCTTTGGCTTAACAGTGGCAGTAACCAAAGCATGAGCGAATCTATGGATGACCTCATCGACAAGGTATGTGACGCATTGTCGCCAATTGGTTTCACCACAGTGGACCAGCCGGGTACGGATTCAGAAACCTACGGGTCTGAAAGTCCTTACTACGTCACAGATGTAACAGTTCAAACAATCTATGGAAAGGACGGACTATAAGTCTATTTTAAATGAGCAGAATTAAGGGAAACACCCAGCCGCTACTTACCTTGAAGGTAGGTACCTCTAGCGCAGTAGACCTAGGAGCAGACCTAGTAAGCATTGAGTTCACGGACTCAGACGGCAATCAGGTCACCATGGCTGACTACGCCAACGGAGACGCAGGCGTCACTGTCAATGCAACCTTTGTCTTGGACTTCGGTGTAACCAACGCATATGAGTTCCTGTACACAAACGCAGGAAAGACCGGCGTTATCTACACCTACCAGCAGAGCAACGCAGCAGCCAGCCAGACCAATCCGAAGTTCACTGGCACTTGCACCCTAGGTGTAAAGCCACGCTTCCAGGTCCAGGCCGGTAACGACGTTACGACCTTCGACACCAGTTTCGTAACTGACACTTGGTCTAAGGCAATTTCGTAATGCCAGGTGGTACGGGGGTAAGAGTCGAGGGACTTAGGCAGACAATCCGAGCACTAGAAAAGTTCGGTGTCAGCGTTGACGACCTAAAGCAGTCCATGCAGGCCATTGCCTCAAAGGTTGTGGCCGACGCCAAGGCTCTTACTCCCGTACGCACAGGCGCATTGCGTAACAGCATCCGCGCCAGCAAGGCAAAGAACAGCGTCACCATTCGCGGCGGTACAGCAAAGGTGTATTACGCATCTTTTGTTGAATACGGCAGCGTACACAACAAGGCAGTTGGAATGGTCAACAACGCCGCAGACAGCAACAAGGGCTATGTAATTAGCCAACTACAGAATGAGATTGACCAACTCATCCGCAAGTACAACCTAAATTAAGAAATGGAGAGATACACATGACAGAAAAGAAGACAGAGGAAGACCTACGCCAGGAGGCTCTAGAGAAGCGTGGCGAGGAACTAATCAAGGCAATGACCAACAAGCAGAAGCGAGAGGCAGTGAGGTACTTCGATATCCCGTTTGCTGAGTTCGACGGAATTGACAACACCGTACTACTTGCGCACGTCGCATCTGGCAGGTCTTTTGACGAGTTGGACAACCTACCACTGACTGACCTAGAGGGAATTGTCCTAGGTCAGTGAAGCATCAGTTTAGGCCAGCAGCCCTAAGAGGACCCTACGACGACTTACCAGTTTTCGAGTTGTTGAAGGTCAGGGCTCGTGAGTGTCTGTTCTGGAATATGTCACCAGAGTATTACGACAACATGAGCCACCTAGAGCACATGGCTTGGATTGAAGCATGGAACGAAATGCAGGACGAAAAGAAGGGAAGTGCCTAACGGATAAGTGGCAAGCATTCAGGTAAAACTACTAGCAGAGACGCGAGGTATTAATAGAGGCATTCAGGAAGCCAACAGCAAGTTGGCAACCTTTGGTAACACGGCCAACAAGGTTGGTGGACTACTCAAGGGCATGGTTGCCGGTTTCGTTGTCGGTGAAGCCGTTAACGGAATCAAGTCCATGGTTTCCGCTGCATCAGACTTGCAGCAGTCCACCGGAGCAACACAGGCAGTCTTCGGGAAGACCTCCAAGAAGATTATTGCCGACTCCAACAACATGGCTAAGGCCGTAGGTCTGTCTTCTAACCAGTACCTAGAGTCAATGAACCTAATTGGTTCGCTAGGTGCCAACCAGGGTCTAGGAGCAGCCAAGGCAGCCAAGGAGTCACAGAAGTTAATCAAGGTAGGCGCAGACCTATCCGCTGTCTTCGGTGGCTCTGTTAAGGACGCTACAGAGGCTCTGAGTTCTGCATACAAGGGTGAGTTCGACCCCATGCAGCGCTACGGCGTAACGCTGACGCAGAACATGATTAATCAGAAGGCAATGGCTGACGCCAATGTCACGAGCACATCAGCGTTCAACAAGTTGTCCACTGCCCAGCAGACCTACTTTAAGCACCTTGCAACCACTCAGTTGGTTGAACAGCAGACGCTAAAGACCCGTGGTCAGTTCGGCAAGCAGACCAACACCCTTGCCGAGCAGCAGCAGATTTTAGGTGCTCAGTTTGAAAACCTAAAGGCCAAGTTAGGCACTGCCCTTCTACCTGTCATCACCAAGGTAGTGACGTTCATCAATGATGGGCTGTTCCCTGCCTTTGGAAAGATTGGGCAGGTACTAGCGCCGGTACAGAATGCAATCTCGTCATTCTTCAACAGCGGCTCTAGCGGTCCATCCAAGTTCCAGCCGGTCATTGACTTCATCAACGGCCAGTTCATTCCAGCATTCCACGGCATCGTTGGGGCGGTACAGAATCTAGGTACCACCCTTGCCCCCATCGTTGCCCAGGTGGTGAGTGTCTTTACCTCTAAGTGGTCTCAGATTCAGCCACTAATCCAGCAGGTATGGACAAACGTTCAGAGCATCATCACCAGCGCCATGAGCATCATTCAGAGCGTCATCACTGCCTACACAAACACCATCGGTGCTATCTGGCAGCGCTTTGGCGGAACCATCCTGAGTTTCATCAACGGCACCCTAAACAACATGATTAAGGTCATCGGTGGTGCATTCAACATCGTTGCTGGCATCTTCAAGACCGTTGCAGCGCTTATGCGTGGTGACTGGTCAGGAGCATGGGACGGCATCAAGCAGATTACCAAGGGTGCACTAAGCGTCATCGGCGGCATTGTCGGTGAGTTGGGCACCATCATTCACGCCTCAATTCGTGTGGCATGGGGTCTAGGCAAGGCCGCATTCCAGGCTGGCGTATCTGGCGTGGTGGGTATCGCCAAGGGTCTGGGAGGAAAGATTACCGGTGCTGTTGGTGACCTAAGCGGACTACTTGTCAACGCAGGTAAGAGCGTCATCCAGGGTCTAATTCACGGTATTGACTCCATGATTGGTGCAGTCACCAGCAAGTTGCACGCAATTACAGACCTAATTCCTAAGCACAAGGGACCAGAGTCTAAGGACAAGGTTCTATTGTTCAACGCCGGTAAGTCCATCATGCAGGGACTTGTCAACGGTTTTGACGCCGGTACCCCAGATGTGGAGAAGACTCTAAGTGCTCTAACCAAGAAGATTGGTGAGCGTCTAGACGGTAAGGCAACAGCCAAGATTGCCAAGGGTGCATCAAAGGCACAGATTAAGGCAGCCAAGGCAGCGGCAGCCGCACAGGCAAAGCAGGAGAAGGCACAGGCCAAGGCAGCCAATGCCGTTGTTAAGCAGTTCACCCCAGCACTAACCGCATTGGGTAACAAGTACAACGACCTAGCGACGCAGATTAAGGCCGCTCAGGATGCAGTTGCCTCCTATGCCTCTGGTGTAGCAAGCAACATCAAGGGCATGTTCAACATCTTCGACGGCATCAGCACACAGCCATTCGGAGACGGTGGCCTATTGGGTGCAATTCTTGGCAACAGCGCCAAGCAGGCAGCACAGATTCAGGACTTCACCAACGTTCTAGACCGTCTACGCAACAGTGGTCTGAATGAGACCGTCCTGAATCAGTTGATTGCACAGGGACCGGCTCTAGGTACTGCCTACGGCAATGCTATTGCTGAGGGTGGCTCAGCGGCTATCAGCCAGTTGAACGCCAACAACCAGGCCGTAACCAATGCTGCAAACGCTCTAGGTGCCTCTATGGCCAACTCATTTGCCATTGCTGGACAGAACACCGCAGCAGGATTTATTAGCGGCCTACAGAGCCAGGAAGCGGCGGTACTGGACGAGGTAGAAAACCTAGGCAAGAAGGTCACAAAGGCATTCAAGAAGGCACTAGGCATCAAGAGTCCATCACGAGTCTTCAAGCAGAACGGTATCTACGTTCAGCAGGGACTTGTAGCAGGTCTAACGGACGCATCTGGTCTACGTCAGGTCAACAGGGCCAGCACGGCTCTAGCCAACAGCGTCAATGGCTCATTCACTGCCAACGCTGCAACACCGACTGTTGTGGCACCGACAAGCGGCGGTAGCAATGGCCCAGGAGTTGTGGTCAACGTCTACGCAGACGCAACTACAGACCCTCGCATGCAGGGAAGAAAGATTGTTGACGTTATCAACGCACATCTAGGAGAAACAGGAAAGAGGTTGGCTACGGCTTAACACATGGACATTGCAAACAATCTATTAGTAGAAATGGAGATTGACTCCGCAGGACTACCAAACATCATCAACAACCCCAACGGTGAGTTGGGTGCTTGGGAATGGCTGACGCCAGTTGCCAACACCAGCATGAGCACCACCTATGTAGATGTTGACAACTACCTAACCGGCTCAGACTTTGAGTCAACGTCGCCATGGACATACAGCAATGGCGCAGGCGTCAGCACTTTGCAGAAGCATTCAGGCACCCAGTCATTGAGGATTCCGTTTAATGCAGCAGCAGGAATCACCCCACGTGCGTCCTACCCAAGCATTCCCACAGCACAGGGCAACACCTACTACGTGTCGTATTGGGTGTACCGCGATGCCAACTGGAATGGCACTACTGCTAACTCTCGCTTGAAGATTTCCAATCAGGCCGGTGCAGTCATCACATCTGTTGACTTTGCCGCATCCACGATTGCTGCAAGCACATGGGTACAGCGCACAGCAACGTTCACAGTCGGTGCCGGTGTTACAGCGCTGAACATTGCCATTACCGCTGACGCAACAGCCGGGTATGTGTGGATTGACGATATGCAGTTGACCCGCACCAACAACGGTGATGACCCTGCATTGAAGTTTGTTACCACCACCAGTCAGGCAGCATATTTCACCACAGAGTCACACGCGGTTATTGCGGGTAAGTACTACTCAGCCCGTCTAGATTCCTTTGACGCTACCGCTTCTCACACCTACCGCTTGTCTTTGCAGTGGCTAGACAGTGCAGGTGCGTTGCTGTCCACCACCACTCAGGGTGCAGCATCAACGCCAGGAACACTCACAGCGCCAGTAACAACCTTCTACGGTGCATATCAGGCTCCAAGCGGTGCAGCCTTTGTGCGTTTGCGTGTGGACTTCTACAACGGCACCGGTACGACTAATCCAGCAGCCAATGCGTATCTGACATTCAGACACGCCATGATTACCTACACCAACACAGCAACGGCGGTAACGACAACTACCAACCTGATGACTAACCCGTCTGGCGAGACAGACGCAACAGGTTGGCTAGCCGGTTCCGGAACTACCAGCGTTGTTGCTGACTCTGCTGTACCGGCCTTGGTAGGAACAAAGGTCATTCACGCATCTATGTGGACTAACACAGACCACGTTGTTTCAGGAGCGGTATACACCGGCTACGCCAACGGCCCAAAGATTCCTGGCATCACGGGTGGACTTCCCTACGGCATTCAGGTCTCAATGCGTTGGTCCAACTCGGGTGGCAATGCCACAGCCGGAGGAATGCTGTGCCGTTGGTTTGATGCATCTTCCAACCAGATTGGTGGAGACGTTCTCCTAGCAGAGCAGGCGATTACTACAACTGGATGGACTCGTATTAGTGGTGTTCTAACGGCTCCAACGGGTGCTGCACAGTTCGCCATGTACCCGTATGCCAAGTACACCCAGACAGACGCAGCGGGCGGTATTGAAATGTACCTAGACTGCGCAATGGTTCAGCAGTCATCAGTAATTAGTCCATACTTTGATGGTTCCATTGTTCCGTATCCATATGCAACGGTTGCATGGAACGGTACCGCTAACCTGTCATCCTCTACCGCCCAGACTGCACCAAGTGCATTTGCGTACAACGAGGGTGTTAGTTACCAGGACATTACCGGCTCTAGTGCGACCATCGGCATTATCCGTGAGGAATTAGCCCTAGGTCAGGCAACGGTCCTTATCTTCGACCCTGCCCTAGACCCTGCCCAGGTGTCTTCGGTCAACCCAGGCCGCAAGGTCCGTGTCTCCATGAAGGACTCCACCGGCAAGGTTCAGAGGCTATTCACAGGAAGCCTTGCCGAAGCCAAGACGAGTTATGACGCACGCGGCGTGTTGTTGCCTGAGGTCACCCTGTCTCTATCTGACGCTGTAAAGGACTTGGCTAACCAGACAGAGAACAGAATCGTTGGGACCATCACAGACATTCCACTTGTCATGGAGGGCAAGGGAGTTCCGTGGAACGTCAACGGCAACACCGGCCAGATTGCGACCGGTACGGTAGTAGCCAATAACAGCGGTGCATCCGTGGTGGACTCTCTAGCAGTCACACGAGACACCAACAGGGCATTTGCTTGGGTAGACCGCTTTGGCATCTTCAACGCCTACAACACTGTTCCAGCAGGTACAGCGGTTCACTTCACCGACAACCCTGCACAGTTGAGCAATGCCCATACCTACGGCTACTCAGCCCTAGACCCGTCATATTCAACGGCCGACGTAATCAACACCGTCACGGTTAACCATCTGCGTTTCAACCCTGTCACCGGACAGACAGACCAGATTCCTTATGGTCCGTTCGTTGACTCTGCCAGTGTGCAGAAGTATGGGCCGGTAGCAAAGGACTTCAACGTAGTTCTATCTACTGACTCAGCATCAGCAGCACAGACATTCGCTAATGCCATTCTGACGGCTAATGCGAATCCAACAGTTAAGGTCAACACCATCACTGTTCCTGTCAAGTCTCTTGCACAGGTAGCAGATATGGCACAGATTGACTTGTACTCAGTGGTCTATCTAACAAACACCAACAAGTTTGCTGACGTGGCGCACCGTGTCACTTCGATTAATCATGAGATTACGCCTGAGGGATGGTTTATCACCTACTCATTCCAGGCTACCGGCTCAGTCGTTGCACCTACACAGTTGTCATCCGTTGGTGGAGTCACAGCCGGAAACGGCATGGCTGGCTTGGTACAGATGTTTGCTGGCACCACTCCCCCAGCAGGCTGGCTAGTTTGTGACGGTAGAGCAGTTTCACGTTCCGCCAATGCAGCCCTGTTTAACGTCATCGGAACAGTCTACGGAGCGGGTGACGGCTCTACTACATTCAACCTTCCTAATCTCAGCGGAAGAGTTGTTGTTGGTGTAGGAACTGCATCTGCCAATGGCGCAACGAATCATCCGCTAGGTCAGGTAAATGGTGAAGAGACGCATATTTTGACTCAAACCGAAATGCCTATCCACTCTCACAGTCAGGGTGGACACACATTCACTTGGGGTCAGTCTGGTCTATTCAACAGCGTTTATATTTCCAATGGTCTTGCCACCGCTGGTAACCCTCCTAGCAACAACCTTGTTACTTCTCAGGGCTCAGCCGGTTGGGCATCGACCAATGGAGCCGGTGGCGGTGCGGCTCACTCAATCATGCAGCCGTACGTAGCGATGAATTACATCATCAGTACCGGCTAGGACTTTGTGTCTCTCCACACAAAGGAAAAATCCCCTGACTCTCGGGCCAGGGGATTTTTCTTGTTCGTTCTAGCGGGCGTTGAACGCGTCTACAACAGCCTTGGGGATGCGACCACGCTCGGGGACCTCGTGACCGTTGGAACGTGCCCATGCACGAATCTCAGCAGTGTTGGACTCCTTGGAGCGCTTCCCAGCAGTGCCGGTCTTCTTGCCCACCTTGCGAGCAACAGCCGTGTAGTCGTAGATAAAGCCACGGAACTTGTCAGCGTTAGCCGTAGACAGGTCAATCTCATAGGTCTGACCGTCCAGGCCAAAGGTCACGGTCTCGTCAGCGGGAGTGTTCCCCGTCTGGTCAAGGTCATCGGTAAGAACGATGTTTACTTTCTGCGCCATGCCGGAATTAAAGCATGGGCGGGAGACTCAAACAATCTGCGCCGCTCTGGCATCTAGATAGTTGATGACTCCCTCAGCCTCTACAAGCCAGTCAACGTGTACGGGGTCTTTGTCGGGCTTGTAACTGTCTAGGAATGAACCTAGGACCGCTTGAACCTCTACAGCAGGGTCCGCCAGCGCCACATTCACTAGACGGACAACGCTTCGGGCTACCTCATTGCAGAGGTCTACAGAGGCCATGAGCGAGTGCTGGAAACGGTTGTCACTGCGGTACTGCATCAGGTTGCGCAGAGCGTCGATAGCAGCCTCTAGGGCTTCACGCTGCCGCTCTCTGATGGGCTTGTCTCTCTCGTGCTCCCATTTCTCACGCTCTAGCGCTATGACGGCTTGCCTGTCCCGAGATTCACGCTTAGAGACAGCAAGAGACACCAAGCCGCTGACAACACCGCTGCCACCGAGAGACGCCAGGAACGTTGACCAGTCCACGCCAGAACACTAGCCGTCTGACCTGCGGAAACGCCGGTACTTCCTCTAACTCTGACAGGCAAGGTTAGAGAGTCTGCCGTCTAGTTGGAACGTCTCTGCGCTAGAGTTCGGAGAAGATTCCCCACGGTTGAGAAGACTTCAAGACCTGAAAATCAGGACGAAGTCCTCCTGCTTACCCATGACGGTGAGCCTAGTGGTGTGGGTCGGTCAGCGGGCGAGCAACACCAGCGTGGCCAGAGCCACCAGCCAGGAGACGAAGCTGCCCACCAGGAAGTACTCCGTCACCGCGGCGATCGAGAGGTCACGCCGCGCGGCCTGCAGCTCGGGGAACCGCAGCAGGCCCTTGGCCGCCACCACGATGCCTGCTGCGGTGTAGTCGCCGGCCAGGCCGAGCCCGAGGATCACCAGCCGCTCCATCGGCCCGAGCAGGCGGCCGCCCTTGAGCCGGGGGCCGGGCTCGCGGGCGCCGGCCTGGGTCGGGTTGATGGTGTGGGTGGCGAGCAGCACGAGACGGACGAGCACGTTGCCGGTCGAGCCCTGCACCAGGGTGCCGCCGAGGAGCAGGAGCGCCCGGTCGGTCGAGACGCCGTGGAGCAGCGGGATCGGGGTGGCGTCGAGCCAGCGCCCGATGGTGCCGTGATGAGGGTGGCACCAGGGCGTCGTCACAAGGGCCACGCCGAGCGCGACCACGAGGCAGGCCAGCGGCAACGCGGCACGGTCCGCGCCGAAGCCGATGCGCACGACCAGCCCCCACAGCACGGTGGCTGCGGCGATCAGGACCAAGGCCGCGATGTCGGGCGCCCCGTCGACGCCGGCCAGCAGGCCGACGAGCACCGTGATCATCGCGGCGGACGCCTCGGGCAGCCAGCGCACCGGCCGGATCGCGTGAGCGAGGTCGGCGAGCCCGAGACCGATCAGGAGCAGGGCGAGCCAGGTCACGGCAGCGTGCCGAGGAGGTCGTCGATGCGCAGGATCGCGGCGATGCCGTCGCGGCGTACCCGCTGGGAGACGGCGGACGGGGTCACCTCCACCTGGTCGGCGATCTCCTGCTGACTCATGCCGTCGAGCATCCCAGACAGCACCGACAGTGAGCGCTCGTCGAGCCGTCCGAGCAGCTCGTCGCGGCCGACGAGGGCGGCGTTGACGACCTCCGCGTCCGGCCCCCGGAAGGCGGTGCGCAGCAGCCGCGAGGCCGCCCTGCCCTCGGCGAGCTTCACGGATTCGATCGCCTCCCGGGCCGCCCACCAGGCCGGGCCGTCCTCGACCCGTGGGTGCTCGGCGAGGACCGTCACCTCGCCCCACCCGACGCCATGGCGTACGCCGGCGGCCGGGGCCAGCCGCACCCTCAGGAGGAGGGTGGCGTGCAGCGCGGCGCCCCGGCTGGCGAAGCAGCCCTGGTACTCGTCCCCCACGGTGAGCCGCAGCGGGGTGGCGGGCCGCAACCGCTCGTTGACCTCGGCGAGGGCAGCCTCGAGCGCGCGGTGCAGCGCCCGGCGGTCGGACGCGGTGCGAGAGGCGACGGCGTCACCGATGAGCGCGGCGACTGGCATATGAAGATGATACCTTCATTTCCCGAGAATGAAGCGCCTGGCTTCATCGTGAGCGCCAGCGCGGGCCGGGGCCACCGGACTTCAGCCGGCCGGGACCCGCGCCTCCAGCTCGGCCAGCCATGCCGCGGCGCTCGCGTCCGACGGCATCCGCCAGTCCCCTCGCGGCGACATCGTGCCGCCGTTGCTGACCTTGGGGCCGTTCGGCAGGGCCGAGCGCTTGAACTGGTTGGCGAAGAAGCGCCTGATGAACACCTCGAGCCAGTGCCGGATCTCGTCCAGGTCGTAGGCCCGGCGCCGTGCCTGGGGATAGCCGGGCGGCCAGTCCCCCACCTCGGTGTCGTGCCACGCCTGCCAGGCCAGGAACGCGATCTTGGAGGGATTGAACCCGTGTCGCACGACGTGGAAGAGCGTGAAGTCCTGGAGCGCGTAGGGGCCCACCATCGCCTCGGTCGACTGCGGCTCGTCACCGGGCACCAGCTCGGGGCTGATCTCCTGCTCCACGATCGTGCTCAGCACCTCGTTGGTGCGCGCATCGAAACGTTCGGTCGAGATGACCCAGCGGATCAGGTGCTGGATGAGCGTCTTGGGGACGCCGGCGTTGACGTTGTAGTGCGACATCTGGTCGCCGACGCCGTACGTGCACCACCCGAGCGCCAGCTCCGACATGTCGCCCGTGCCGACGACGATGCCCCCACGCTGGTTCGCCAGCCGGAAGAGGTAGTCGTAGCGGAGGCCGGCCTGGACGTTCTCGAACGTGACGTCGTAGACGCTGGGGTCGGGGGTCGCGCCCGCCGAGACCGCGAACGGGTGGCCCATCTCCTTGAGCATCTGGGTCGCCGTGGGGCGGATGTCGATGGTCTCGTACGTCGTACCGAGGGACTCCATCAACGCCATCGCGCTGCCCTTGGTCGCATCGCTGGTCGCGAAGCCCGGCATCGTGAACGCCAGGATGTCGCTGCGCGGGCGGCCCAGGCGGTCCATGGCGTCCGCCGCGACGATCAGGGCGTGGGTGGAGTCGAGGCCGCCGCTGACGCCGATGACGACCTTGGGCTCGTGCCCCGACACGGCAGCGATGGCCCGCAGGCGCTGCTCCAGGCCGCTGACCTGGATGTGGTAGGCCTCGAAGCAGTCCTGCGCCAGCAGCGCCGGGTCGTCGGGCACGAACGGGAAGCGGTCGACCTTGCGCCGCAGGTCCAGCGCCTCGAGCGGCGGCTCGAGCTCGAACTCGATGACGTCGAACGAGTCGGCCTCGCCGCGCTGCTCGCTCAGCGTCCGGCGGTTGTCGTCGAAGGTGCCCATCCGGATCCGCTCCGCGCGCAGCCGCTCCAGGTCGACGTCGACGACGGTACGCCGGGACCCCTCCGGGAACCGCTCGCTCTCCCCCAGCAGCTCCCCCAGCTCATAGACCATCGTCTGTCCGTCCCAGGACAGGTCGGTGCTGGACTCGCCCTGGCCGGCGGCGGTGTAGACGTAGGCCGCCAGGCAGCGCGCGCTCGCGCTCTGCACCAGCTGCCGGCGAGCCTCCGAACGCCCGACGGTGATCGGGCTCGCGCTGAGGTTGACCAGCACGGTGGCGCCGGCGAGTGCCGCCCGCGCGCTCGGCGGCACCGGCACCCACATGTCCTCGCAGACCTCGACGTGGAACGACAGGCCCGGCACGTCGGTGGCCGTGAAGAGCAGGTTGGGACCCAACGGCACCTCGGTGCCGCCGATGCTGAGCGTCGACTCGAGGTCGTCCCCGGGGGCGAACCAGCGCCGCTCGTAGAACTCCCGGTAGGTCGGCAGGTAGGACTTCGGCGCGATGCCCAGGATCTCGCCGCGGTGGATGATCACCGCTGCGTTGAGGACGCGGTTGCCGTGCAGGAGGGGCGCACCGACGACGATCACCGGCAGCAGCTCCTCGCTCGCCACCGCGATCGCCTGGACGCCCGCCACGACCGCCTCGAGCAGCGGCTGCTGCAGGAAGAGGTCGTCGATGGCATACCCGCTCAGGCACAGCTCGGGGAAGACCGCGACCGCCACGCCGTCGTCGTGGCAGGCGCGCGCCTGCTCGATGACCGTGCGAGCGTTGGTCGCCGGGTCGGCGACGGCGATCGGGATCGTGCACGCCGCCACCCGGGCGAACCCGTGCGCATAGGGCGAGTAGAAGTCCACGGCACCGAGTCTAGGGATGCGGGTCGGCGAGGTGGGACAGTGAAGCCATGTCGATCGCTGCCACCCCGGAGCCGCCGTACACGGCCGTCATCTTCACCTCGCTGCGCACCGAGGGCGACAACGGCTACGCGGCGATGGCGGCGCGGATGGACGAGCTGGTGCGCGAGCAGCCCGGCTTCCTCGGCGTCGAGTCCGCCCGCGACGGCGTCGGCATCACGGTGTCCTACTGGCGCACCGAGGCCGACGCGGGGGCCTGGAAGCAGGTCGCTGCGCACACGGTGGCGCAGGAGCGCGGCCGTGAGGTCTGGTACGCCGACTACCGCGTGCGCATCGCCACAGTGACCAGGGCCTACGGCGCGCACTAACGTGAAGGCGGTCCGTGGACTCCATCCGGGAGCCGCGAGATTGATCAGAGAGGCTCGAGATGAGCGAGCAGGCACCCTACGGCGGAGGCTCGGCGGCCTCACCGGCCACGGCGGGCGCGACCTCCGGGGTCAGGAAGGTCCGCACCCACCACCTGAAGGACTGGAAGAGCGAGGGCCGGAAGTTCACGATGCTGACGTCGTACGACGTCTTCACCGCGCGGATCTTCGACCAGGCCGGGGTCGACACGCTGCTGGTCGGCGACTCGGCCGCGAACACGGTCTACGGGTACTCCTCGACGGTGCCGGTCACGCTCGACGAGCTCATCCCCCTCGCCCGCGGGGTGGTGCGTGGTGCGTCCCGGGCGCTGGTCGTGGGCGACCTGCCGTTCGGCAGCTACCAGGCCGGCCCCGAGCAGGCCTACCACTCCGCCGCCCGGCTGATGAAGGAGGCCGAGGTCGCGGCCGTCAAGCTCGAGGGCGGCGTGGAGATGGTGCCCCAGATCGAGCGGCTCACCCGGGGTGGCATCCCCGTCTGCGCCCACGTGGGCTTCACCCCGCAGAGCGAGCACACGCTCGGCGGCTACCGGGTGCAGGGTCGCGGCGATGCAGCCGAGCGGGTGCTTCGCGATGCGCATGCAGTCCAGGAGGCCGGCGCGTTCGCCGTCGTCATGGAGATGGTGCCCGGGGACGTGGCGGCCCGGGTGACCAAGGAGCTCGAGATCCCGACCATCGGCATCGGCGCGGGCAAGGAGACCGACGGGCAGGTGCTGGTCTGGCAGGACGCGTTCGGCCTCAACGACGGTCGCACGCCGCGGTTCGTCAAGCAGTACGCCGACCTCCACGCCGTACTCCTCCGCGCCGCGCAGGACTACGCCGCCGACGTCGCCGCCGGTACGTTCCCCGGCCCCGACCACACCTTCTAGTCGAGTTGCCCCTCCGGCAGGGTCGAGTTGCCCCTTCGGCAAGGCCGAGTTGCCCCTCCGGCACGACGGACTGCCAACTCAACACCCACGGACCGGCAACTCGACCCTCGCGGACCGGCAACTCAACACCGGCGGACCGGCAACTCGACCCGCTGACAGATGTCACCCGCGACCCGTGAGGCTCGTCGGAGGCAGCGAGGACCCACGAGCACGACACTGAGGCCATGACAGTTCCAGCGGTACGTCTGGAGGGCGTGACCAAGACGTTCGGCTCCGTCGAGGCGGTGAACGGCATCGACCTCGAGCTCCAGCAGGGCGAGGTGGTGGCGTTCCTGGGGCCCAACGGCGCCGGCAAGACCACCACCATCGACATGATCCTGGGGCTCTCGCAGCCGACCAGCGGTACGGCGACGGTGCTCGGCCTCAAGCCGCGCGACGCCATCGCCCGCGGCCTGGTGAGCGCCGTGATGCAGACCGGCGGACTCCTCAAGGACCTCACCGTCCGGGAGACCGTCTCCTACACCGCCAGCCTGTTCGCCGACACCATGCCGGTCGACCAGGCCCTGGAGAACGCCGGGATCAGCGCCATCGCCGACCGCAAGGTGGGCAAGTGCTCCGGCGGCGAGCAGCAGCGACTCCGCTTCGCGATGGCACTGCTGCCCGACCCGGCGCTGCTGCTGCTCGACGAGCCGACCACCGGGATGGACGTCGAGGGCCGCCGGACGTTCTGGAGCGCGATCCGCCGCGACGCCGACCAGGGACGCACGGTGCTGTTCGCGACGCACTACCTCGAGGAGGCCGATCAGTACGCCGACCGGATCGTGCTGATCAGCAAGGGCCGCAAGGTCGCCGACGGCACCGGCCCGGAGATCCGGTCGCTGGCGGCCGGCCGCACGGTGCGCGCCACCATCGAGGGACTCGACGCCGACATCGAGGCGGCGATCCGCTCCATCGGCGGCGTCGACGGCATCGACGTGCGGGGCGAGCAGGTCCTCGTGCACACCAAGGACAGCGATGCCATCGCCCGCTTCCTCCTGACCCGCACCGCCGCGCGCGATGTGGAGATCACCAGCAAGAACCTCGAGGACGCGTTCCTCAGCCTGACAGGGGTCTCGACAGGCTCGACCACCAGCACAGGCTCGACCACCGGAGTGAACTCATGAGCACCATCGACGTCAGCACCCGCCGTGTCCCGCCCATGGGCGGCTTCAGCCCGACGCTCGTGGCGATGGAGCTGCGCCGGATGATGCGCAACCGCCGCACGATCGTCTTCACCCTGATCCTCCCGGCCGCACTCACGCTGTCGTTCACCAGCCAGAACGACAGCGCGCAGCGGATCGGGTCGGGGAACCTGTCGGCGTACCTGCTGGTGTCGATGGCCATCTACGGCTCAGCCCTTACCGCCGCCTCGACCGGCTCGATGGTGGCGATGGAGCGGGCTCTCGGCTGGTCGCGGCAGTTGCGGCTGACGCCGCTCAACCCGGTGGCCTACATCCTCACCAAGGCCCTGGTCGCGCTCGTCGCCGGTGGGCTGTCCGTCCTGGCGGTCAACATCGTCGGCGTCCTCACCCACCGCGCCCAGATGCCCACGCACGTGTGGGTGAGCTGCATGGTGCTGGTGCTGTTCTGCACGCTCACCTTCGCCGCGCTCGGGGTGTTCGTCGGCTACATCGTCCCCGGCGAGAACGCGATGCAGATCCTCGGCCCCGGCCTGGCGGTCCTCAGCTTCCTCGGCGGCATCTTCATCCCGCTGTCGGTCTACGCCCGCTGGGTGCGCGACGTGGCCTATTGGACGCCGATGTACGGCGTGGGCGCGGTCGGCCGTGCTCCGCTGACCCACGACCTGCCGTGGTACGCCGTGGTCAACGCCGTGGTGTGGCTGGCGCTGTTCATCGCCGGCGCCGCGTGGCGGATGAGCAAGGACACGGCGCGGGTGTGACCATGTCGGTCGCGACGCCCGTCAGTACCCTCGACGCCATGGAACCGGCCCCGGAGCTGCCCACCGCCTGGGGCCGGCGGCCGTTCAGCCGGCCGTGGATCGCCGGCGCATGGCTGGTCTTCCTGCTCCCGGCGCTGGCCGACGGGTTCCACCGGCTGCACGAGCTCTCGGGCCTGGCCGGCTTCCTGGCGACGCTGGCGTTCATGGCCTGCTACGTCGCGGTGTTCGTGTTCGCGCGCCACCATCTGCTCACCACCGGCGGGCAGCCGCCGTTGCCGCACGCGGCGGCCGCCGTCGGCGTACTGCTCGCGCTCGCCGCTGTCATGGTCGGCACCCTCGGGGAGAACGCGACGGCCGCCGCCGTCTTCGTCGGTACGACGGGGGTCCTCCTGCTGCCGCTGTATGCGGCGATCCCGCTCGACGTCGTGATCGTGGCCGCGGTGGTGGTGGTGGGGCTGGAGCGGCACTGGTCGGCGCAGGGCGGCGTCGCACTCGGGACGTTCCTCGGCTCGTTGGCGGTCTTCGGGATGCGCACGGTCGTGGCCCGCAACCTGCAGCTCGACGTGGCGCACCGGGAGAACACCAGGCTGGCCGTCGACAACGAGCGCAACCGCTTCGCCCGCGACCTGCACGACATCCTCGGCCACTCCCTCACGGTCATCACCGTGAAGGCCGAGCTGGCCCAGCGGCTCCTCGATGTCGACGTCGAGCGCACCCGAGCCGAGCTGGCCGACCTCGAGCGACTCTCGCGCGATGCGCTGGCCGACATCCGGCGAGCGGTGGAGGGCTACCGCGAGCTGACGCTCCCCGGCGAGCTGGCGCGTGCCCGGGCCGCGCTGACGAGCGCCGAGATCACACCGCGCCTCCCCGGCTCGACCGACACCGTGCCCAGCGAGCTGCGGGAGCTGTTCGCCTGGGTGGTGCGCGAGGGCGTCACGAACGTGATCCGTCATTCGGGGGCGAGGCGCTGCGACATCGTGCTCACCGAGGACTGCGTGGAGATCCGCGACGACGGCCGCGGCCCCGGTTCCGACCGCGAGGGCTCCGGCCTGACCGGGCTGCGCGAGCGGGCCGCCGTGGTCGGCGCGGTCGTCACCACCCGCAGCCTCTCCCCCGGCTTCTCCCTCCAGGTCACCCGAGCAGCGGAGGCGACCCGATGACGATCAGGCTCCTCCTCGCCGACGACCAGGCACTCGTCCGCGGGGCGCTGTCAGCCCTGCTCAGCCTCGAGAGCGACCTGGAGGTGGTGGCCGAGGTCGGCAGCGGCACCGAGGTCGTCGCGGCAGTGCTGGAGCACCAGCCCGACGTGGCGCTGCTGGACGTGGAGATGCCCGGGCTCGACGGGATCAGCGCGACCGCGGAGGTACGCAAGGCGTCACCTGACACCAAGGTGCTGATCGTGACCACGTTCGGGCGGCCGGGCTACCTGCGGCGCGCGCTCCAGGCGGGGGCGAGCGGCTTCATCGTCAAGGACACGCCTGCCGCGCAGCTGGCCGACGCCGTACGCCGGGTCCATCAGGGCCTGCGCGTCGTCGACCCGAAGCTGGCCACCGACAGTCTGCTCGCCGGGGAGTCGCCGCTGACGCAGCGCGAGACCGAGGTGCTGCAGGCGGCGCGGGACGGCTCGAGCGTGGCCGCGATCGCGGGCAAGCTGTTCTTGTCCGAGGGCACCGTGCGCAACCACCTCAGCGCTGCGATCGGCAAGACCGGGGCGACCAACCGCACCGAGGCCGTGCTCATCGCCGACGGGAACGGTTGGCTCTGACGCCGGGCGGGTACCCGTCCGCATGCGGATGCTGCTGGTGGTCGCGGCCGTCCTCGCGGGGATGCTCGGGTCGGCGACCAACGCCGTACCGGAAGCGGCGCGGCCCGGCGCCCCGGCTGCTCGGCCGGTACCCGCGCTCACCGTCCGGCCGATCATCACCGGCCTCGACCATCCGTGGGACGTGCGACAGTTGCCGCACGACGGGCTGATCCTCACCCAGCGCGATCGCCGCACCATCACCGTGTGGCACCACGGGCGCAGCCACGACGTCGCCTTCGACAACAGTCACATCTGGGTCTCCGGCGAGACGGGCCTGATGGGGCTCGAGGTCGACCCGAACTTCGCCGCCAACCGGCGGATCTACACCTGTCAGGGGTGGCTGCTGCCCGGTGGCAGGCACGACGTGCGCGTGATCGCCTGGAAGCTGAACCGGCAGCTGCGCCATGCCCGGCTCGTGCGCACCCTGCTGACGGGTCTGCCGGCCACCAGCGGGCGGCACGGCGGCTGCCGGCTGCTCGTCACCCGCAACGGTGCCCTCAACGTGGGCACCGGTGACGCCGCGACGGGCATCAATCCCGAGGACCTGGCCTCCTTGGGCGGCAAGACCCTGCGGCTGGACCGCCACACCGGCGCACCGTGGCCGACCAATCCGCTCCGGCACGCGACCGCGCGCGCCACCCGCTACATCACCAGCTACGGGCACCGCAACGTCCAAGGTCTCGCCGAGCGCGCCGACGGCACGCTGTGGTCGATCGAGCAGGGCACCTATCGCGACGACGAGGTCAATCGGATCGTCAAGGGCGGTGACTACGGCTACAACCCGGTGCCCGGCTACAACGAGACGGTGCCGATGACCGACCAGGGCCTGCCAGGGACGCAGGTGGACGCGGCCTGGTCCAGCGGCCCCTCGACGATCGCCGCCAGCGGTGGGACGTTCGTGCCGCGCACCGGCTGGGGCGCTCTCGGCGGCGCGCTCGCCGTCGCTGCTCTCAAGGGCGAGCAGCTCCGCTTCCTCACCTTCGGCGCGGCCGGTCGGCTGGTCGCCGAGACCACCCCGGACGCGCTGCGCCGCTTCGGCAGGCTGCGCACCGCCGTGGTCGCCTCCGACGGGGACCTGCTCGTCCCGACCGACAACGGCGACGGCCACGACGTCATCCTCCGGGTCCACCCGCACCACTGACCGGGCCCCGCCGAGCTCACCACACCCACAGGCCGCCGGCGACCTGCACGATCAGCCAGATCACGAAGCCGAGTGCCGCCTCGACGCTCACCCGCCCCGGGTCGGCGGTGAACCACCGGCACGCCCGGCGGAAGAGCACCAGCCACACGACCACCAGCAGCCCGGCGGCCCACCACGGCGAGATCACCAGCGAGCCCAGGTCCAGGAACAGCACGCACGCGAGCGCGCCCATGCCGAAGAACGCCTTTCCCGAGGCGCGGGCGGGCTCGGTGTGACGCTCCTCCTGGGAGGCGGGCAGCTCAGTCATCGTTCCAGTCGGGATCCTCGTCCCAGGCCCGGTTGCGCTCCTCCACCTTCTCCAGCGCGTGTGCCGCCTCCTCCTCGGTCTCGTACGGCCCGAGACGGTCGGCGTAGGAGCAGCCGTCCTGCGGCTCGACGGCATGGTGTTTGAGGCAGAACCAGTACGTGCTCACAGCAGTGAAACTACTCGCCTCCACGGCGTGGAGGAACGCACGCAGTAGGTTGCGGCGCATGGGCGCTGCGGTGCGGATGGGTACGCCGACGGGGCGTGCCGTCGTGGCCGCGGCGACGCTCGGCTCCGGGATGGCGATGCTCGACGGCACGGTGGTCAACGTTGCGCTGCGCCGGATGGGCCAGGACCTCGACGCGAGCCTGCGCGAGCTGCAATGGATCACCAACGCCTATCTCCTCGCGCTGGCCAGCCTCATCCTGCTCGGCGGCTCGTTCGGCGACCGCTTCGGGCGGCGTCGGGTGTTCGTGGTCGGCGTGGTGTGGTTCGCGCTGGCCTCGCTGCTGTGCGGCATCGCCCCCAGGCCCGGCGTACTGATCGCGGCGCGCGGCCTGCAGGGCATCGGCGGGGCGCTGCTCACGCCGGGCAGCCTGGCGATGATCCAGGGATCGTTCGCGCCCGAGGACCGCGCACCGGCGATCGGGGCGTGGTCGGGTCTGGGCAGCATCGCCGCCGCGGTCGGGCCGTTCGTCGGCGGCGCGCTGGTCGACCACGCCGGCTGGCGGTGGATCTTCCTGCTGAACCTGCCGCTCGCCCTGGTCACGGTGCTCATCGCCGTGCGCGCGGTGCCGGAGACCCGAGATCCGGCGACCGCGGGACGCTTCGACGTCCCGGGCGCGCTGCTGGCCGCGACCTCGCTGGGCGCCGCCACCTACGCCCTGATCGAGTGGGGTGGTACGCCGGCCGTCCTCGCCGCGATCCTGGGCGTCCTCGCCGGCGTCGCCTTCGTCCTGGTCGAGGCACGGACAGCCGAGCCGATGATGCCGCTGGGCCTGTTCGGCTCCCGCACGTTCTCGGCCGCGAACGCGATGACCCTGCTGGTCTACGGCGCCCTCGGCGCCATCACCTTCTTCGTCGTGATCGAGCTGCAGACCGTCTCCGGCTACGGTGCCCTGGCGGCGGGCGCATCGTTCGTGCCGCTCACCGTGCTGCTCCTGCTGCTCGCCTCTCGCGCCGGCCGGCTCGGGCAGCGGATCGGTCCCCGCGGGCCGATGACGGTCGGGCCGCTGGTGATGGCGCTCGGCGTGCTCGGGATGCTGCGCATCGGGCCGGACCCGTCCTACCTGCGCGACGTGCTGCCGCCGGTCGTGGTCTTCGGGCTCGGCCTGGCCCTGATGGTCGCGCCGCTGACGGCGACGGTGCTCGCCGCCGCCCCCGACCACAACGCCGGCATCGCCAGCGGCATCAACAACGCCGTCGCCCGAGCCGGGTCGCTGCTCGCCGTCGCGGCCCTGCCTGTCCTCGTCGGCCTGCACGGCAAGGAGTACGCCGACCCCGTCGCCTTCCAGCACTCCTACACTCGGGCGATCCTGGTGTGCGCGGCCCTGCTCGCCGCGGGTGGCATCGTCTCGTGGGTGGCGATCCGGCGCCCCACGCCACGGCCGGTCGAGCAGGCTCTCGACTAGCGCTCGAGCAGGCTCTGCACCCGGAAGACGGCGGCCTCGTGGTCGTAGTCGCCGCTCATCACCGCAGCCAGGCGCAGGTGCGGGAGGGCCTCGGCGTACCGGCTCTGGCGCTCGAGCGCCCGACCGAGCGCGTGCTGGGCCCAGACGTCGCTCGGGTCCTCCTCGACGAGGCCGCGCAGGACCTCCTCGGCCCGCTGAAGTTGGGCACGTTGGAGGTGGGCCCACGCCAGGAGGGTGCGCAGTCCGGTGTTCCCGGGCTCGTCGGCGAGGGCCGGCTCGATCAGCCCGAGCGCCTCGCGCGGGAAGCGCCGGGAGAGCAGGTCGTGAGCCGTCCGGTACGCCGACTCGGGGCCCTGCCCCGGGAACACGACGGCGGGTGCGGTCAGATCGCTCATGAGGTGTGCAACGCGGATCGGCCACCGCGGATTCCTGGGCGGTAGGGTGGCCTCGCGGACGGGCTGGTCGGGCGACCGCGTCGCACCTGCCTCGGCAGGGCGCCGAGGAAAGTCCGGGCTCCGAAGGGCAGGGTGGTGGCCAACAGCCACCCGGGGTGACCCGCGGGACAGTGCCACAGAGAACAGACCGCCGCTCCTCGGAGCGGTAAGGGTGAAACGGTGAGGTAAGAGCTCACCAGCTTCCAGGGTGACCTGGAAGGCTCGGCAAACCCCACCCGGAGCAAGACCAGACAGTGCTCGCTCGAGGGCTGCCCGCCTGAGAGCACGGGTAGGTCGCTCGAGGCCACCGGCAACGGTGGCCCTAGATGGATGGTCGCCGGCTCGTGAGAGTCACAGAACCCGGCTTACAGGCCAGCCCGTCCGCACCAGGCCGTGAGACGTACTCCGAGCACACCTGCCTGCTGGTCTTCGCTGCTCGTTCGCGCTCTCGGCTCTTGTCCTGTCGGCCAGCCTCACCCTGCGCGGCCGTCCGTGCCTGGCGGACGTCGAGGGCGTGCCGACGCCTGAGATGCCCGCGTCCGAAGCCACCGCCCGGCGCAGTCGACGACAAGTCCTCCCTGACGCAGCTCCACGACGCCCCGGACGTGTCTTCTACGAAACCGACGTTCTCACTGATCGTCGACCCACCTCGTGGGTCACCGACTGGAGGCGGGCAGCCTTCGGCCCACGTGTGTCAGGATCGGCGTCGTGCCCCCGCGTCTGCAGCCCGACATCGTCGTGGGTGAGGCCGACGCCTCTCTCGATGCACGTCTCTCCGACGAGCTCGACGTCGTCAACGCCGCCGCCATGCCGGGGCCTGGGACCGTCGAGCTGACCGTGCAGATCGTGGATGATGCCGGCGACCTGGTCGGCGGCGTCAGCGGCTGGACCTGGCAGGAAGCCGCTGGGATCGGCATGACCTGGGTTCGCTCCGATCACCGAAGCACCGGCCTCGGATCCCGGCTCCTCAGCGCCTTCGAGCATGCCGCCGCCGAACGGGGAGCGCGGCGAGTGTTCGTCACCTCTTTCACGTTCCAGGCACCGGGCTTCTATGCGAAGCACGGCTATCGCGAGATCTTCCGTTGGGACGGCGTGCCGGTAGACGGCGAGGCCGACATCCACTTCCGCAAGGACCTGGCGGGTCGCCCTACACGAGAGCCACGACGCGCAGCGCGACCCGAGAGGAACCGATCGTGACCACCGCCATCGACGCCCCCGAGGACGGGCACCTCGTGACCTGGCCCGGGGTCGTGAAGCTCGCGGCTGCGGAGTGCGCGCTGGTGCTCGCACTCCCCTCCGACACGTTGCCGCTGGTCGTCCACTGGGGCGCCGACATCGGCGACGCCGACCTCGAGGCCCTCAAGGCGCTCGAAGTCGCCGCGCGGGCGCCCCTGGCGGCGAACGGAGTGGACCAGGGGCATCGTGTGTCGGTCGTTCCCGAGCCCTGGACCGGCTGGATGGGCACGGCAGGGCTCCAGGGTCATCGCGCCGGGCACGACTGGTCGGCGAAGTTCGTCCCGGTGACCGTCGCCGTCACCCACGCCGAGCAGGGTGGCGGCCGCCTCGAGGTGAACGCCGTCGACGACACCCAACTGCTGGGTCTCTCCCTGTCGATCGAGATGCTTCCCAGCGGGCTCGTCCGCCTGCGGGCCCAGGTCACGAACGCAGGCGAGACGCCGTACACGGTGGATGCGCTCCACCTGGCGCTGCCGGTCCCGACCCGCGCGGACGTGGTGATGGACATGGCGGGCCGTTGGGCGAAGGAGCGGGTGCCGCAGCGCCGGGACTTCACCGTGGGAGCGCATGTGCGGGAGGGCCGCCACGGCCGCACCGGCGCCGACGCGGCCACCCTGATGACCGCCGGTACGCCGGACCTGGACTTCGGCACCGGTGAGGGCTGGGGACTGCATGTCGCGTTCAGCGGCAACCACCGCACGATCGCCGAACGCGCCTACTCAGGCGAGCGGCTGCTCGTGGGCGGCGAGCTGCTCCTTCCAGGTGAGGTCCAGCTCGAACCCGGCGAGGTGTACGAGTCGCCGAACGTCTTCGCCAGCTATGGCCGCGGGCTCGACGCGGTCGCGGCCCGCTTCCACACGTATCTGCGAGGCCGCGCTCACCACCCCCGCAGCCCACGGCCGGTGGTGATGAACGTGTGGGAGGCGGTGTACTTCGACCACGACCTCCAGCGACTGATGCGCCTGGCGGACCTGGCGCACGAGGTGGGCGTCGAGCGCTTCGTGCTCGACGACGGCTGGTTCGGGGGGCGTCGGGACGACACGTCCGGGCTGGGCGACTGGGTCGTCTCCGAGGACGTGTGGGGCGATGGGAAGTTCGACGCCCTGGTGCAACACGTCAGGGGCCACGGGATGGAGTTCGGCCTGTGGTTCGAGCCGGAGATGGTCAACCTGGACTCCGATCTGGCGCGAGCCCACCCCGACTGGCTGCTCCAGGTCCCGGGTCGCCTTCCGCTCGAGGCGCGACACCAGCAGGTGCTGGACCTCACGCAGCGTGGCGCCTATCGGCACGTCTGCGACCAGATCGTCACCCTGGTACGCCGGTACGACATCGACTACCTGAAGTGGGACCACAACCGCGACCTGGTCGACGCGGGATCGGTCCGCACCGGCCGCGCTGCGGTCCACGAGCAGACGCTCGCCGCCTACCGCCTGCTCGATGAGATCCGGCGGGCATCTCCCGGCCTCGAGATCGAGTCCTGTTCCTCGGGAGGTGCCCGGGTCGACCTCGAGATCCTCGAGCACGCCGACCGTGTCTGGGCATCGGACTGCATCGACGCGCACGAGCGCCATCAGATCCAGCGCTGGACCGCGCAGCTGCTGCCACCGGAACTGGTCGGCAGTCACGTCGGCGCCGATCGCGCTCATACGACCGGCCGACGCCTGGACCTGCCCTTCCGGGCCGCCACCGCGCTCTTCGGGCACTTCGGCGTCGAGTGGGACCTCAGTGAGGCCAGTGCGGAGGATCGCGAGGCCCTGGCCGAATGGATCGCCTACTACCAGCAGATGCGCACGCTGATCCACAGCGGGCACGTGGTACGCCGTTCGCTCGAGGGCGGCGACCTGTGGCTCCATGGCGCCGTCAGCCTCGACCGCTCGGAGGCGCTCTACCTGCTCACCGTGCGCGAACGGCATGTCACCTGGCCTCCCGGCGCAGTTCGGCTGCCCGGACTCGACGCCGACCGCCGCTATCGCGTGAGCGCCGACGGCCCTGGCGTCGACCGCCAGACGGACCCTCAGGTGTACCCGCCGTGGTGGACCACGGGACTGACGCTCTCAGGAGCGGTCCTCAGCGAGGTGGGCATCCAGATGCCCGCGCTCGACCCGGACCAGGCCGCCCTCGTCAGGGTGGTTTCCGCCTGAGGAACGTGAAGGTTGGGAACGCCGGTCAGCGTGCGTCACCTCGTCGCGCTGTGGGTACCGGGACTCAACGTGTCCGCCGGGTCAATCCTGCGGGTGAGACACGCTCACACCTCGGTGGGAGCGCGGCGGGCACGCCCTCGGGGCATCCGGTGTTCACCCTTTCCTGCCCGAGGGCAGCGGGTCCCCGCGATCGGCTGCGGCACGAGGGGTGGGGCGCCTAGCCTCACCGGTGGCGTGGTGTCGAGTTGTCATGGGAGCGGTGTGAACGACGACATGACCCGACAGCCGGGTTGGTACCGCAACCCCGATGGCCCCGGGGAGCGTTGGCACGATGGGCGCCGGTGGACCGGCGTCACCCGGCTCGACGCGGAGACCGCGACGGTCGTCGCACGCACGAGCGTCCGCGCAGAGCGTCGGCAGCGGTCCCGCATGCGGCTGGGACGTGTCGTGGTGGGAACACTCGTCGCGGCGGCCGTCGCAGCCATCGCCGTGTTCGTCCCCGTCGGCGCGGGGCCCGGTGACACGGTGGCGAGCCGATTGGGTCTCGTCCATCGCCACCGGTTGCTCCCCGAGGTGCCGACGTCGGGATCGTCGAACTACGCGATCTTGAAGACGGATCTGGCGGGCGACCCGGTCACCTACGACCCGTGCCGGCCCGTGGAGTATGTGGTCAATCCAGCCGGGGCGCCCTCCGACTACATGTCCTTCATCGCGCCGGCGATCAAGGCAGCCGAGCAGGCATCCGGCCTGAAGTTCGTCTACGACGGGACCACCACTGCCACCGCCGACTCACGGCGACACACCACCAAGCGCGAGCCCATCCTGATCGCCTTCCCCGACGTCTTGGACGGGACGGCCGCCACTCCCGACGAGGTCGGCCTCGGCGGCTCCACGGCGATCACCGTCAACGGCGCCGTGCAGCCCCATTACCTGACCGGTTCGATCGAGCTTCTCAGCAGCTGGTTCAACCAGCAGAGCGCACGTCACAACCGAGTCGCCGAGCGCGGCGTGGTCATGCACGAGCTGGGCCACGTCCTCGGTCTCGGCCATGTCCAAGATCCCAGCCAGATCATGTATCCGGCCTATCACGGCCAAGCCGACTACGGCGCTGGCGACCTCGCCGGCCTCGCGTTGGAGGGCGACGGTCGCTGCTGAGCACATCCCACCGGGCGTCTTCACCGCTCCACGGGCGAGGATGCTCCAACGCGGGCTCCGAAGCGAGGTGAGCGTGCAGGCGGGACGGCACGCTCGCCGTCCCGCCTGACCCTCAGAACGGGTAGCTGGCGATCTCCGGAGCGATCGTGAGCCACTGCGTCTCGGTGAACGCCTCCAGATTGGCCTGGGCGCCACCGAAGCGCGATCCGGTGCCCGAGTCCTTCCAGCCGCCGAAGGGCGCATTGGCCTCGTCGGCCACCGTCTGCTCGTTGATATGGATCTTCCCCGACTCGATCCGGTCGGCGACCTTCATCGCCTCACCGACGTCACCGAGGATGCTCACCGAGAGGCCGTAGGGACTCGCGTTGACCAGGTCCACCGCCTCGTCGATCGATGAGAAGCTCATGACAGGCGCCACCGGACCGAAGATCTCCTCGGTCCAGGCCGGCATCGTCGGGTCCAGATCGGCAAGCACGGTGGGGGCGTAGAACAGGTCCGTGCTGGTGCCGCCGGCAGCCAGGGTCGCGCCCGCGGCGACCGTCTGCTTGACGAGGCTGTCGATGTGGTCGAGCTGGCGGCGGTCGATGATCGGACCGATGGCGACCTGCTCGGTGGCGGGATCGCCGACCGGCAGGTGCTCGGCCTTGGCCGCCAGGACGGCGACGTACTCGTCGTGGAGCGACTCGTGCACCAGGTGCCGCCCCGTCGACATGCAGATCTGGCCCTGGTGCAGGTAGGAGCCGAACGCTCCGGCTGAAGCAGCCTTGGCGAGATCGGCGCCGGGCAGCACGATCAGCGCGTTGTTGCCGCCGAGCTCGAGATGGGCGCGCTTCAGGTGCCGCGCGGCGGCCTCACCGACCCGGCGACCCGCGGGCGTGGAGCCGGTGAAGGAGATCACGCGAACCTCCGGGGCAGCGACCAGCGCCTCGCCGGCCTCCACCGCGCCCGGTACGACGTGCAGCACACCGGCGGGGAGACCGGCCTCCTCGAACACGCGGGCGATCAGCACGCCTCCGGTCACAGGCGTTCGGGGATCGGGCTTGAGCACCACGGCGTTGCCGAGCGCGAGTGCAGGAGCGACCGAGCGGATCGACAGCACGAGGGGGAAGTTGAACGGGGAGATGACCCCGACCACACCGACCGGGCGGCGGCGGGCGATCGACCAGTGATCGGCATCCGAGGGCAGAACCTCCCCGTGGGGGTGCGAGGGCAGCCCGGCTGCTTCGTAGCACTCGGCGGCCGCGGTGTGTGCCTCGATGGCGGCCTTCGCAGGGATGCTCCCGGCCTCGCGAATCACCCACGAGGCGATCTCCTCGGCGTGCTCCTCGAACAGCGCGCCGGCGCGACGAAGCACCCCGGCGCGCTCGGACGGCGTCCGGGCGGCCCAGTCGCGCTGCGCCCGCGCCGCGCTCGCCGAGGCCGCAGCCACGTCTGCCGGGCTCGCCACACCAACCTCGGTCAGGGTCTTGCCGGTCGCTGGCTCGACGACGGCCTGGGTGCCACCAGCCCCCGGGTTCCAGCCGTCGACGAAGATGTTTCCGGTCCAGGGACCGTTCTCGAGCAGCGTCATTTGTGTTCTCCTCCGGTGCGTGACGGTCCTGTGACCGCCACATCGTGGGCGTCGGCCGCCGGGTCGGCGGCGCGGCCGGCAGAGCCGGGCTCGGGTTCGGGCTGGGCGACGCGGTACCGCAGCGCGAACACCGCGAATCCCGTTCGGTGCGCGAAGGTTCCCCAAAGGCCGCGCGGCAGGTAGAGGGCGACGACGATGGCCACGACGCCGAGGATCACCAGGTACCAGACGCCGGACTGCGACAGGTACTGATCGAGAGCGAAGTAGAGCAGCGCGCCCACGATCGGCCCCTCGAGCGTGCCGATGCCTCCGATGACGACCATGAAGATCATGAAGGCGGAATACTGGACACCGAAGATCGCCCCCGGATCGGCAACTCCGAGACCGCTGATGCAGATCACCGCGCCGGCCGCCGCGCATCCGGCGGCAGCGAGTACGAACACCATCCGCTTCGTCGCGGTGACACGGACGCCGAGCGAGACGGCTGCGACCTCGTTGTCGCGGGTCGCCTGCATGTCGAGACCGAGGCGGCTGCGTAGGAGCGCGTACACGCCGATCAGCGCGGCCACCATGACCGCCAGGGCCAGCCAGTAGGTGTAGGCACGGCGTACGAGGGGGTCGCTCGTGATGGTCTCGATCCCGCGGCCGTGCCCCGCACCCAGTTGGTCGAAGCGCACGATCACGAGGCGGACGACCTCGGCGATCACCCACGTGCCGACGGCGAAGTAGCCCCCTCGCAGCCGGAACGCCAGGTAGGAGACCGGCCAGGCGACGAGCGCCACGACCAGCGCGGATAGCACCGTGGCGCTCCACACGTCGACTCCCCTGTCGTTGAAGACGAAGATGCCGTACGCCCCGAGACCGATGTAGGCCTGCTGGCCGATGCTCACCATGCCGGCGTACCCCGCGAGGAGATTCCACATCGAGGCGAGCGTGACCAGGTAGAACAGCTTCACCAACTGGCTGGTGTAGCCGGGGTCCACCACGTAAGGCAGTGCTGCGGCACCGACGAGGAGCGCCAGTACGGCGGCCGCGGCGACCGAGGACGCGGAGCTTCCACGCCTCACCCGCGGCGTGCCCACGGCGCGTTGTGACGAGACGGTGGTCATGCGAGCCTCCTTCCGAGGATCCCCTGGGGTCTGGCGGCCAGGACCGCGAGGAACACCAGATGCCCGGTGAGCAAGGGCAGATCGGGCGAGATGACGGCGCCGATCGCTTGGGCGATGCCGAGCACCATGCCGCCGAGGAGCGTGCCCCACAGCGACCCGAGGCCGCCGATGATCACGGCCTCGAACGCGAACAGCACGAGCGACTGGCCCTCGAACGGCGTGATCCCGCCCTGGCGCATCGCATAGAGCGAGCCCGCGAGCGCCACGGTGGCGAGCGAGGCCGCGGAGGCCAGGCCGAACACCATCCTGCTGTCGACGCCCATCAAACGCACCGTGCGGGTGTCATCGGACGTCGCGCGGATGATCCGCCCGAGCTGGGTCCGCTGCAAGAACAGCTGGAGGGACCCGAGCACCAGGACCGCGATGACGAGCGTCAGCAGCGGGAACCAGCCGACCGAGACCGCCGAGGACATGCGGAAGCTTGCCGTGCCCAAAGACCCGATCGAGATCGTGCGGCTGTTGTTGGTGAAGATCTGCAACAGCACGTTGGGGATCACGACGGAGAGCCCGAACGTGACCAGCAGCGGGGCCATCTCACCCAGCCGCATCGCGCGATCCAGCGCCAATCGCTGCAGCAGCCAGCCAGCGGTCCCGAGCGTGGCCATCGAGGCCAGGGCGGCCAGCGGCAACGGCACGCCGAGCGAGGTTGCGACGAGCGCACACACATAGGCCCCGAGCACCATCAAGTCACCGTGGGCGAGATTGGCGATCCGCATCACGCCGTACATGAGCGAGAGCCCGCTCGCTGCCAGGGCGAAGATGCCGCCGAGCATGATGCCCTGGACCAGGGCGTTCACGTAGGTCATCAGTGCGCTCCTCGCGCTCGAACACCGAAGTAGGCCTCGGTGACCGCCTCGCGGGTCAGCTCAGTCGAACTGCCGGCGAGAACCAGGCGGCCCTCGAGCATGCACGCCACGCGGTCGGCGACCGCGAGGGTTCGTGAGAGGTCCTGCTCGACGAGCAGAACCGTGGCGCCCGCTTCACGCATCGCCGGCAGACAGGCGTACACCTGGTCGACCACGATCGGGGCAAGACCCAGGGAGACCTCGTCCATGAGGATGAGCTGCGGGTTGCCCATCAGCGCTCGGCCGATGGCCACCATCTGCTGCTCCCCACCGGAAAGGTTCGCCGCGGTGCGCCGCCGCCGCTCCTGCAGGAGCGGGAAGGCGGCGTACACCGAGCGCAGATCCCATGGTCCGCGGCGCCGCGTTGCGGCACCGACGAGAAGGTTCTCCTCGACGCTCAGCGTCGGGAAGAGCCGCCTTCCCTCGGGCACCAGCCCGATACCGAGGCGCGCCCGCTCGAAGTCAGGCATGGCGGTGATGTCCCGGCCGCCGAAGCGGACCTGCCCTGCGCTGGCTCGAATGGCGCCCGAGAGGACCTGCATGGTCGTGGACTTGCCGGCACCGTTCGCGCCGACCAGGGCGAAGAGCTCGCCCTCCGCGATCTCGAACGAGACGTCGAACAAGGCCTGGAAGTCGCCGTACCTGGCGCCGAGGCCCTCGATCTGCAGCAGCGCGCTCATGGGTTGCTCCCCAGGTAGACCTCCTGGACCTCGCGGCTGTTGAGCACCTCGTCCGGACTGCCGTCGACGTACACCTCACCGAAGGCGAGGCACATCAGCCGGTCCACGACGCGCGTCAATGCATGCACGACGTGCTCGATCCAGACGATCGTGACCCCTGTCGACTTCAGGTCCAGGATGGTGCCGACGAGGACGTCGGCCTCGGCCTCGGTCAGCCCGCCGGCGATCTCGTCGAGGAGAAGCAGACTCGGCTCGGTCGCCAGCGCCCGAGCCAGCTCGAGGCGCTTGCGGCCCAGCAGCGAGAGCGATCCGGCAAGCTGGTTGGCCTGCCCGACCATGCCCGTGAGCTCCAGGGCCCGCATCGCCGCCTGATGGGCGGCACGGCCACGCGCGCCGCCCCCGCGGTGTGCGCCGACGAGTGCGTTCTCGAACACCGTCAGGTCTGCGAACGGACGCGGTATCTGGAAGCTCCTGCCGACGCCGTGCCGGCAACGGGCAGCCGCCGACTGGCGGGTCACGTCCTCGCCGTTGATCATCACGGCGCCCGCGTCGGCGCGCTCGACGCCGGAGATGACGCTGAGCATCGTCGACTTGCCGGCACCGTTCGGCCCGACCACCCCGAGGGCATCCCCCGCGGTGAGGCTGAATCCGACGTCGCGGAGCACGCTCACCGCGCCATAGTTCTTGGCGACGTTTCGCAGCTCCAGGATCGGCACGGTGGCTCCGCTCATGAGAGGGCGGCCATCGTGGCGTCGATCGGGACCTCGGGCATCAGGCGATTGCTCACGACCTTCAGGTCGTAGCGGCCTCCCGATCCGTGGACCCACTGCGTGCCGACCATCGGGATGGTCGCCACGTTGGGCACAGGGTGCGTGGCCTTGCTGGTCCAGTCGATCCGGCCCAGCACGGTGTCGACCGACGTGCGGCCGATCTGCTTGGCCACGGCGTCCCGGTCCTTGGGGTCGACGGCCTTGAGCACGGCGTTGGCAACCTCGAACAGCGCGTAGTTCGGGCCGAGGCCCTGGTTCCAGGTCTGGCCCTTGGACTCGGGCGAAGCCTCGTAAGCCGCGGCGAGCTGTCCCGCGGTCTGGCCGGTCAGGCTGGACTTGAACGGGAACTGCGGCACCCAGAAGCTGGCGATCGACAACCCCTCGCCGAGACCGTTCGGCAGCGCGCGGACGGCAGACTCGAACAGGATCGCCTTGGAGATCGTGGCCACCTTGGGCTTGAACCCCTGCTGCGCCGCCTGGGTCCAGAACGTTGCGAAGTCGGGCGGAAGCGGGACGCCGGCCAGGATCTCGACCTGCTCGCTCTTGAACTTGCTGATCACCGAGGAGAAGTCCTTGGTGCCGTTCTCATACGCACCGGGGTCCACGAACGTGTAGGCGCTCATGTCCGCGGCGGCCCGGTAGCCGTTCTTCTTGTCGCGGAACGCGGACCCGTCAGCGTCGTTGGGCCAGAGCACGCCGACGCGCTTGTTCGTGTCGACCAACCCCCACAGATCACTCTCGACAGCGGCGATGTGCTCGAGACCGTCGAAGAAGTGGTAGGTGTACTTGAAGCCCTTGTCGGGCGTCCCGTTGCGGCCGAAGTACCAGCCTTGCCACGGCTCGATCGTGGAGATGCAGGGCACGCCCTCCTTCTCGCACTTGTCCGCTACGGGGTGGATGGTCTCCGGCGTCGAGGTGACCAGCATCAGGTCGACATCGCGGCCGGTGATCAGCTCGTCGGCGATCGAGGCGGCCTTGTCGGGGCTCGAACCGGTGTCCCGGTCGAGGATCTGGACCTTGTACGTCGTCCCGTTCGCCTTGATGCCGTCGGCGAAGAACTTGCGCGCCTGCTGCAGGACGAACAGGTCCGACTCTCCGAACGCGGAGGCGGCTCCGGTCCGCGGGCTCACATAGCCGATGCGGATCGTCTTGGACTGGCTTGCCGCCGTCTCCTTGAGTCCGCCACAGGCGGTGATGACAGGAGAGGCACCAACGGCCAGGGCTCCGAGACCCAGCGCGCGAAGGACGGTACGGCGGGTCGGGTAGGCGTTCTCGGGGATCGTCATGGCATGTCCTCTGGCAGTCCGGACGGGCAGGAATGTGCCCAGATTCGGCCTGGCCTGTGGTGCCCGTCACGTGGTTGCTTCGCATTGAGAAACGTCGCTTGCAGGGCCGCTGGACCACTGCGCGGCCGTTCTCCGATTTGGAGACGAACCCCTGACGACGCCCCAGGTCAGGGCTTTGATGGGCGTCCTAGAGAGAGGCCGGTGACGTGAGCGAAGCAACCGAGCAGCCGACCGCGGACCGACCCAGGGCTGTGTCCCAGCGCGGGTCCGATGCGTTCAACGCTTTCATCACGGTGTCGAGCAGTCCCGTCCCCGGTGACCGGGCGATCGCGGTGAAGGACAACATCGACGTGCGCGGGTTCCCCACCACGGCTGGATCGGCTCTCCTCCCGCTGGATCGGCCCGTCGCAGCAGACGCACCCGTGGTCTCACGGCTTCGGGCCGCCGGATACGTCGTCGCCGGCAAGACCAACATGCACGAGCTCGCGCTCGGCGCCACCGGCACGAATCCGACGTACGGCGACGTCCTCAACCCGGTCGACCCCAGTCGCCTACCCGGCGGCAGCAGCAGCGGCTCGGCCGCCGCCGTCGCGTCGGGGGCCGTGTCCGTCGCGCTCGGCACCGACACGGGCGGGTCCATCCGAGTCCCGGCGGCGCTCACCGGCATCGTCGGCTTCAGGCCGACTCCTGGCCGCTACCCGCGGGGCGGCGTCGTGCCCCTGAGCCCCTCGCGCGACGTGGTGGGGCCGATGGGACGCACGATGACCGACGTGCTGGGGGTGGACCTGGCCCTGACGACCGGGAGCCGGAGGTCGCCTGTGCCGAGCGCCCCGGACAGGCCCCGGCTGGGGGTTCCGGACCGGCACTTCGTCGACGACCTCGATGAGACGACCCAGACGACGTGGGAGGACACGCTTCGGGTCCTCGACCATGCCGGAGTGGCGCTCGTCGAGCTCGAGGCCACGGGGCTCGACGTGACCGAGGAGGAGGTGGGCCGCGTGATCACGTTCTTCGAGGCCCGAGCCGCCCTCGTGCCGTACCTCGTGGAGCACACCGGTGCCGAGGACCTCACGCGCCTGGTCGCCGGCATCGCCTCCGACGACGTCCGCGAGCTCGTCGCCGCCCGCGTCGTGCCCGGCGGCGCACACGCTGTCACGCCTGCCGAGTACGCCGCTGCCCGCACTGCCGTGGCCGCCCTCCGCGCGCGCTACGCCGAGGCATTCGGCGAGCACTCGCTCCACGGCATCATCTTCCCCACCACCCCCGCAGTCGCCGGGCGGCGTCGCGGCGGGACGGAGGGCAGCCCGGAGCACGGTGCGAACGATGCCTTCGCCTCGATCATCCGCAACACCGTCCCCGGAAGCCTCGCAGGAGTGCCCGGAGTCTCCGTCCCCGCTCCGAGCCCCGGCCTGCCCGTCGGGATCGCGGTGGACGGCGCCGCCGGTCAGGATCGTCTTGTCCTGGCGCTCGGCCTCATGCTGGAAACCATGCTCGACAAGGAAGGCGCACGATGATGGAGACGCACACGACCTACCGCGTGGCCGCGGTGCAGGCGGAGCCGGCGTGGCTCGATCTCCCCGGATCACTGGACAAGACCGAGAGCTTGATCGAGGAGGCCGCCCGGGCCGGCGCCGCGCTGATCGCCTTCCCCGAGGTGTGGCTGCCGGGATATCCGCACTTCCTCTGGCTCGGCTCGGTCGCCGGGCAGGGCGAGTTCGTGCGCCGCTACCACGCCGCGTCGATCACCGTCGACGGGCCGGAGATGCTGCGATTGCGTGCCGCGGCACGGCGCAACGCCATCGTGGTGGCGCTCGGCTTCAGTGAGAAGGCCGGAGGCAGCCTCTACATCTCCCAGGTGATCATCGACAGCGACGGGCAGGTCCTGCTGCACCGGCGCAAGCTGAAGCCGACCCACGTCGAGCGCAGCCTCTTCGGTGAGGGCGACGGCAGCGACCTCCAGGTGATCGACACTCGTCTCGGGCGCATCGGCGCCCTCAACTGCGCCGAGCACCTCCAGCCGCTGACCAAGTACGCGATGTACGCCCAGGACGAGCAGGTCCATATCGCGGCGTGGCCGTGCTTCGGCCTCTACCGCGACGTTGCGCACCTGCTCAGCGCCGAGGTCAACATGGCCGCCAGCCAGGTGTACGCCGCCGAGGGTGGGTGCTTCTGCGTCGTGGCGACCCAGGTCATCTCGGCCGCCGGCGTCGCCGTCTTCGCCCGCACCGAGGAGCAAGCGGCGCTGCTGACCGTGGGGGGCGGCGCCTCCCGGGTCTATAGCCCGGACGCGCGGCAGCTGACCGAGGACCTCGACGAGACGGCCGAAGGGTTGGTCATCGCTGACATCGACCTGGACATCATCGCGCTGGCGAAGAGCGCCTTCGACCCCGCCGGCCACTACTCGCGTGCCGATGCCTTGCAGCTGGTGCACGACAGGCGCCCGAGGCGGCCGGTCATCGTGGTCGGCCCAGGCACGGAGCAGGCCGAACCTGTCGACGCGGCGACCGACGACCGGTCAGGCCCGTCGGACCCGTCGCGCCACTGACGACCGCGGCGGTGGACTCGCATTTCGAACGCATCCGTTGTCCACGCTCCCGCATCGTCCCTAGCGTTCCTGAGCCGCCTCCCGACCGAAGGAACTTGCGTCCATGACCACCGTGCGTGAAGCCACCTACGACGTTCTCCGCCTCCGTGGCATGACCACCATGTTCGCCAACCCGGGCTCGACGGAGGTCTCCTTCCTCGCAGGGCTGCCGGGCGATGTCGACTTCGTGCTGGGGCTCCACGAGGGCTCCGTCGTCGGCATGGCCACCGGGTATGCCCTCACCACCGACGAACCGGCACTTGTCCTGCTCCACACCACGGCCGGCTTCGGCAACGCCGTGGGGGCGCTGGCCACGGCACGGGTCAACCGGGCGCCCCTCGTGGTCATTGTCGGCCAGCAGGACCGGCGGCACCTCGCGCTGGAGCCGTTCCTGGCGGGGCGGCTCGACGGGCTCGCCGGACAGTACCCGGTCTGGTTCCACACCCCGCTTCGCCCCGACGATGTCCCCGGGGCGATCGACCGGGCCTACCACGAAGCGATCACCGGGAGAGGTCCCGCGGTGGTGGTCGTCCCGATGGACGACTGGGACGCCGAGATCGGCGAGCCCTTCCTGGCGAGCCCTGTGCGGATCCTGCGGGGCGTCAGGCCCGACCCGTCCGACGTCGAGCACGTCGCGGCACTGATCGACGCGGCCGCCGCTCCGTGCCTCGTCGTCGGGGCCGACGCCGACGAACCCGTGACGTGGGACGCGCTCGGTCGCCTGGCCGACCGGATCAGCTGCCCGGTCTTCCAGGAGGCCTTCGGAGCGCGCGCCGGGTTCCCGCAGGATCATCAGGCGTTCGCGGGCCACCTCCCCGCGCGTCGCACCGAGCTTCGCTCGGTGCTCTCGCCCTACGACCTCGTCGTCGTCGTCGGTGGGCCGGTCTTCCGGCAGTACCCCTACGACAAGGGGCCCCTGGTCCCCGCAGGGACGAAGGTCGTCGCGATCACCGCCGACCCCGAGGAAGCACACCGCAGCCCCGCGGATCTGGTCGTGCTCGCTCCGCCCGCCGCGTGGCTCGGCGAGTTGGCCGACGCCGTGTCGGCGCGTACGCCGCAACCCTCACGTGCGCGCACCACCGACGCCGTACCGGCCGACGTGCGTCGGGACGTCCTCAGCCCGCGCATGGCCCTCGAACTGCTGGGTGAGCGGCTGTCTTCGGAGACGGTCGTGCTCGAGGAGTCGCCATCGAGCAGACCGATCCTGCACCAGGTCCTACCGGCCCGCGCGAACCTCGGCTTCCTGAGCGCCGCCATGGGTGGCCTCGGCTTCGCACTGCCCGCCTCCATCGGCGTACGGCTCGCGGCTCCCCAGCGTCCGGTTGTCGCGGTGGTCGGCGACGGTTCCTCGCTGTACAACATCCAGTCGCTGTGGAGCGCGTCGCACTACGGCGCCGGAGTCCTCGTGGTGATCCTCGCGAACGGCGGGTACGCGATCATGGACCGTCTCTCCGAGCAGGCCGGTGCCGAGGAGCCTGCGTGGCCCGGCTTCCGCGACATCGACTTCGTCCAGCTCGCCGGCGCGCTCGGTTGTGAGTCCGTCGCGATCCGCGGACCGGAGGCGTGGACGTCGTTCCTGGACGAGATCGCCCCGACGCTGGGCAAGCGCATGGATCCCATCGTGGCGGTCGTCGAGGTCTCCGCCGACAGCGACTACCGCCCCTAGCCCACGTCCTCGCCCCGTCTGGTCCACTCGAATGGAGCCTGCAATGAAGCCTGCAACCAAGCCTGCAACGAAGATCGTCATCGTCGGAGGTGCCGGGGGCATCGGGTCGTCGGTCGCCTTCAACCTCGTCCGGGAGGACTTGGACGCCGAGGTGGTGCTGGTCGACACCCGGCCCGAGAGCATCACCAGTCACACGATGGACCTCGAGGACATCGTCGCGCTCGGTGGTGCTCGACGGGTCCGAGGCGGAGACACGTCCGATTTGGCGGACGCCGACGTGGTCGTGATCAGCGCGGCTGTGCCGCTTCGCGCGAACACGTCGCGGATGGTCTTCCTCCACGACAACGCGGCCGTCCTGCGTGACGTGGTCGCACCGCTCGCCGGGTCGAGCTTCCACGGCACCGTGATGGTCATGACCAATCCCGTCGACCCCCTGGTGACCTGGGTACACGAGTTGACCGGACTTCCGCGCCAGCGGGTCGTGGGCTACACCCTGAACGACTCGCTGAGGTTCCGCTTCGGGATCAGCGACGCCCTCGGCGTCAGGCCCCAGCGGGTGGACGCCTGGGTGATCGGCGAGCATGGCGAGCACCAGGTGCCCCTGTACAGCCGCGTGCGCGTCGACGGCGAGGCCGTGTCGCTGACACCTGACCAGCGGGCGGTGGCTCAGGACTACATGGACAACTGGTACGTGCGACACGTGGCACTCAACTCGGGGCGCACCTCGACCTGGAGCTCCGGGCTCGGTGGCGCACGCATGGTTCGGGCCATCGCAACGGGTCAGCCGAATCCGTTCCCCGCCTCGGTCATGTTGGACGGAGAGTACGGGCTGCGCGGTGTGAGCGTGAGTGTGCCCGCCGTACTCGCTCGGAGCGGCGTCGTCGAGGTCGTCGAATGGGACCTCGACGAAGAGGAGGCGTCCGCACTCGCGAAGGCGGCTCGCGTGGTGCAGGGCGTCACCGACGAGCTTCGGCGCTCCTTCGAGCAAGCACCGGTCGCGAACTAGCGCGCGGCGTAGTATCGCTCCATGTCCGCCAACCCCTCTGGGGAGGATGGGCCCCGCCCTGCGCGACCCACGTCTCAGACGCTCGATCGAGGACTGTTCCTCCTCGAGCTGGTGTCGCAGGCGGTCGAACCGATCTCACTGGGCGAGTTGAGCAACGAGATGGGCCTGCACAAGTCCATCGTGTACCGCCTCCTGCGGACACTCCAGGACCACCAGCTGGTGACCCACACGCCCTACGGCTATGTGCTCGGGACCGGTGCGCACTCACTCGGACGCCGTACGTCGCCGATCTTGCAGCGGATCGCTCGGCCCGAAGTGGCCCGGTTGGCCTCAGCCGTCGGACTCACCGCCTTCTTCGTCGTGCGGGACCAGGAAGAAGCCGTGACCCTCGTGTCAGTCGAGGTCCAAAGCGCCCAATCCCGAGCGGTCTACAGTCCAGGCGACCGCCACCCGCTCACGCTGGGCGCCCCGGGCCTGGCGATCCTGGCCTGCGATCCGCCGCGCCCGGGCGAACGACCCGAGCTGGCCACCACTCGGCAACAGGGCTGGGTCAACACGCGCGGCGAGGTCTTCCCCGGCCTCGCGACGCTCGCCGCCCCGGTGCTCACCCACTCGGGCCGGGCGGTCGCATCGGTCGCCATCGTGTTCCGCCATGAGCGGCCCGGCGCAGAGCACGTCCGCGAGGTCACGACCTCGGCACGCCTCTTGTCCGGACGGGTCCGACAGGCAGAGGCGGCCGGAACCCGCTTCCCCGGCATCGACTGAAGAGGCAGCCGACCTCGGAGAGAACTACATCTCCGGCAGCAGCTTGCCCAGCGGCCCGAGGTCGATGTTCAGATCGGCGGCTGTCAGGTCGTACCTGGCCTTCAGATCCTCCATCGCCCTCTCCAGCTGCATGAGGCCGTTGCCGAGGCCCTCGATCTGCTCGTCGGAGAGATCGCCCTCCTCCACCCGCCGCAGCGCCTGCTTCTCCATCAGCTGTCGAATCAGCTCGACGATCGTCAGGACCAGCTTGAGCAGGTCCCGCTCGACCGCCTCCGCATCCGTCTCGAGACGCTGCGGGAGGATGGTGGACCGGGCAGGGCGCTCCGCTCGGGCGTCGAGGTTCTCGAACGGGGTCGCGCCCCAGACCCAATCGCTCATGGTTCGGCCATCTCCGCCCGGACGGAACTGATCAACACCTGCAGCTTGACCTCGACGAGGTCGACGCCGGCCAACGACACGACGACGTCGCCGGCCACGACCACACCAGTCCCCAACAGGCGATCCAGCAGGTCGACGAGCGACGCCGGCGCGAGCTCCCGGCTCGGCCGCGTCACCTCCGGCACCGATGCATCCTCGAGCACGGTCATCGCTGGTCCAGCATGGCGAAGGAGTACGGCGGCCACGGTCCGCGACCGTCGATCAGCAGCTCCGGGTATTGGGCGGCGAGCTCACCGATGCGCCCGGCGAAGGTCTCCGCGTCCTCGGCACGCACGAGATAGGCGCCGTTGAGCACCATCGTGCCGGAGTGCCCGCTCAGCCGGGGATCCTGCAGCGACAGATGCCGACTGGCGACGCTTCGGCGGCTCAGCTCATCGTGGACGGCCATCGCCTTCTCCTGGGCTGCTGCGGCCTCGGTGGCACGGCCTTCCGAGGCCGCCTTCTTCAGCCGCAGGTACTCGGCCCCGCTCACGGGGTGGTCACTCGCGGCCGAGCCGGCGGGCATCGAAGGGACAAGGACCTTGACGCTCCACTCCTCACAGCCCTCGACGCGGTCGAGAGCTTGCATCAGCGGGATGTACCACTCTCGCAGGCGCGCCCTCACGGCATCGTCGTCGAAACAGATCGTGGCCAACCGCAGCGGAGCCGTCGGCGCGGCGACGGCCGCCGCCCTGATCACCTGGTCATGGACCCCTACGACGCCCTCGAGCCACGACAGGTCCTCGAGGTTGCGTCGAAGCGGCTCCTCGCCGAACTCGGTAAGGGAGACGGTGCTCACGACGGCGGTGAGCTCGTCGTGAGCCACGACGTCGAGCGGCGCGGCCCCCAGACCCGCGACGCCGGCCAACGCTTGCGCGTCCAGACCTCGACACACCGCGTAGACATAGCGAGCGTCCTGGTCTGTGGGCTCACCCGCCACCTCGCCCACGTTCGGGGTACGCCGCAGCGCCTGGCTCATCTCAGTCCTCCCGGCGACCGGGGCCGCTGCCCTCGAGCTCGGCCAGGCGTTGCTTCAGTGCTTCGTTCTCCTCGGCCAAGCCCCGCTCGCGCACCGTCAGCATGGGGTCGTGGCGCCACCAGTCGATCCCCATCTCCTCGGCCTTGTCGACCGAGACCACCAGGAGGCGCAGCTTGATCGTCAGAAGCTCGATGTCGAGCAGGTTCACCCGGATGTCGCCGGCGATGATGATCCCCTTGTCGAGGACCCGCTCCAGGATGTCGGCCAAGCTCGCCGCCTGGGGGCGTGCGGTCTGCGTAGGAGGGCCGCCGTAGGAACGGGTGACCGGTGCGGGGGCCTGCTGATCCGTCATCGCTCCTCACCCGCCTGGCCGCGCTGGTAGCGATGCACGCGCTCGTAGTCGAGGAGCTCGCCGGAGGAGTCCACCCGCACGCGGTAGACGGCGATGACGTCCGTCGTCTCGGGGATGCGCCGCATCTCGACGACCTCGACCTCCACGTCCCATCCGTCCTCGTTGCGCCGCAGACCGACGATGCCTTCGAAGGACTTGCCCGTGAGCGCCAGCAGCTGCTCCGCTGCCGCCAACGCGAGCTCGGCGGTGCCGACGCGCCGGCGCGACGTTCCGTCCTGGGTGCCGCGAGCTTCGGCGTCGCTGGTGGGCTTGCTGCGGGGCCGAGGACGAGGGGGCGCCTTCGTATCGGCCGATCGGCGCTGCCTCGAGGGGCCGGAGGCCTGCTTCTTGGGCCGTGGGGATGGCGACTCCGCGCCCTCGTCAGGGGTGTCAGCCATGTCCGCTCCCTCCTCTACCGATCATCATGCGCTCGATCAGCTGGTCCTCCCAGGCGACCGCCTCCTCCTCGGTGATCTCGCCGTCGGCCAGGAGCCGATCCACCTCCTCCAGCTCGCGCCGGATGGCGGCGGGGTCGTAGTAGGCCTCCTCTGCCTGACGGCGCACCTGCTCGGCCACGGCGATGGTGCCGCGCAGCGGCGCCAACGGCAGACCGAGCAACGACGTCAGGAGGCCCATGACGGCCCGTCCGCGAAGTCGTACGGCGCCATCGGCCCGGTGAGGTCCAGACGGATGCGCTCATGGACCGCCTCGGCGACCTCCTCCAGGACCTCGACGAGACGCTCGGCATCCGCCTCGTCAACCAGGAGAGCTGCGTCCATCACGGTCGGAGGAGCCACCTCCGACCGTTCGAGGACCGCCGCGGCCAGCGGGTGGACGAAGCCGAACAGCATGGCGGCGTCGTCGGCGCCTCGCCTCTCGAGCTCGTGCACCACGAGCTCGCCCAGACGCACCCGGTCGCCGTAGGACGCATCCTCGCGCCGGTCGCGTGTCCGCTCGCGCAGCTCCCGGATCTCGGGCACCTCACGGACGACCTCCTCGAGAACCAGCTCCTCGACGTACGTCGCGCGCAGGATGTACTGCCGCCGTCCTCGCAGGCCGCCGAGCACCCGCTCGAACTCCTCGCGCCGATCCTCGAGGAACTGCGCGACCGCTTCCTCGTCGGGGAAGATCGTGCCGAAGCGGACCGGCGCAACCGGCCCGGCGGCCGCGAGGGTGTCCAGCACCGACTGGAACGCGAGCAACTCGGCCTTGCGCCCCGGGGGTCGGTCAAGCACGATCGAGGAGACGGCAGCAGCGATCCGGCCCGCCCGCACGAGCCTGATCGGCTCCCGATCGACTCCCCTGACCTCGACCATGTCGAGTTCGGCGTCGACGACTCCGTACACCCACAGCCCCTGGTCGGGCTGGGCTGTGGAGGTGACGGAGTCGTCCGGCCTGGGCTCGCGAGACATCAGCGTGACTCAGACCGCCGCGCCGACGCCGGCCTCTTCGCCGGCCTGCTGCTCCGATCGTCGTCCTCGTCATCGCTATGGCCACGGCCAAGGGCGCGCTTGACGCCCTCCACGGCGCCCTGTGCCTTGCCCGAGGCGCCTCCGCGTTGGAGGTCGGAGACCATCTCGCCGAGATCCTTGCCCTTCTCATAGAGATCGAGTCGATTCGTGGCCTCGGCGAACCGCAGGTAGGTGTCCACACTCGCGATGACGATGCGAGCGTCGATGGTCAGCAGCTCGATCCCGACCAACGAGACGCGCACATAGGCGTCGATGACGATGCCCTTGTCGAGGATGATCTCGAGGACGTCAGCGAGTCCGCTCGGCGCCGGGCGCCCGAGATAGCCCCCGTCGCTACGGCGTTGAGTGCTCTGAATTGTCATGGCCTTGCCTCCTCAGCAGGTCGGTCAGCTAGCCCGGGCACGGCGACGCCGGCTCCTGGCCGGTCGCTCCTCGTCGGGCTCCTCGTACTCGTCGGAGTCCTCATCGGGCTCGTCGTACTCATCGGAGTCCTCGTCCGGCTCGTCCTCGTACTCGTCGGAGTCCTCATCGGGCTCCTCGTCCTCATCAGAGTCCTCATCGGGCTCGTCCTCGTCCGGCTCGTCCTCGTACTCGTCGGAGTCCTCATCGGGCTCCTCCTCGTACTCGTCAGAGTCCTCGTCCGGCTCCTCGTACTCGTCAGAGTCCTCGTCCGGCTCGTCCTCGTCCGGCTCCTCGTACTCGTCAGAGTCCTCGTCCGGCTCGTCCTCGTCCGGCTCCTCGTACTCGTCAGAGTCCTCGTCCGACTCCTCGTACTCATCGGAGTCCTCGTCGGAGTCCTCGTCCGGCTCGTCCTCGGCGTCCTCGGGCTCCTCGGAGCCGCTGTCCTGGTCCTCCTGCTCCTCGCGCTCGATCGCGTCCTCGTGGCTCTCGACGACCTCGCCGTCCTCGATGGTCCCCCGCCAACCCTCGACGGCATCGGGGTCGAGGATGGTCCTGGTCATGACGTGGCGCTTGAAGTGGTTGAGCTCGACCCGCGCTCGCCTCCCCTGCGCGCGCCACAGGTTCCCGGTGCGCTCGAAGAGACCTTGGGGGTAGTACTCGAGCACGACGAGGATCCTGGTCAGGTTCGGGCTGAGCTCGTGGAAGGTGACGGAGCCGTCGACGTGCCCCTTCTGACCCTTCGAGCGCCACACGATGCGCTCGTCGGGGACCTGCTCGAGGATCGTCGCCTCCCAGGTGCGGTGCGACCAGAAGATCTGCGCCTTCCATTCCAGCTTCTCGTCCTGCTCGGTCTCGACCTTCTCCACCTTCTTCATGAAGGTGGGAAACCCGCCGAACTCGGTCCACTGGTTGTAGGCGACCCGTAGCGGCACCCCGACGTCGATCTCCTCGATGATCGTGGTCGCCTTCGTCGCACTGCCGCCGCCACTTCCAGAGCCGCCCGAGCCGCCGAGGCCAGGGATCTTGTCCTTGATCGCCGAGGCGACGCCCTTCATGGCGCCCGTGGTGGAGTTGTCTCCCTTGACCGCCGACTTCGCCGAACCGAGGGCGGCCTTGGCGGCGGGATTGCCGCTCGCCACTCCCTCGAGGCGGTCCGTCAGACCGCTGACCCGCTCACCGAGCGACCCGATGGCCTTCTCGCCCAGGACCGAGAAGAGGTCGCGCGATGCGGACTTCAGGCGATCCTGCCCTCCAGACCCTGCCATCGCCGATCACCTCCCCGACCGGGACGAGGTCGAGCCCCGTCGCGGTGATCGCTTGGCCGCCGTCTTCTTCGCGGCCGTCTTCTTCGCCGGTGCGTTGCTCGCCGCGGTCTTCTTCGCCGGCGCCTTGCTCGCCGCGGACTTCTTCGCGGGTGCCTTCTTCGCGGTGGCCTTCTCCGCCGATGCCCTGCTCGCTGCGGACTTCTTCGCGGGGGTCCGCTTGGCCGTGGCCTTCTTCGCCGGTGCGCTCTTGGCCGAGGCGTTGCCGGCAGACGCGCCCGTCGACGGCGCCTTCTTCGCGGCAGACTTCTTGGCAGGACGCTTCCTGGCTGCCCTCACCGGCTGCTCGTCCTCGGCCTCAGGCTCGTCGGGCTCGTCGTCCTCGGGCTCGTCTTCGTCGGCCTCGTCCTCAGACTCGTCGTCGACCTCGTCCTCGGGCTGCTCGTCGTCGTACTCGTCGTCGGCCTCGTCGGGCTCGTCCTGGGACTGGTCGTCGTCGTACTCGTCGTACTCGTCGTACCCGTCCTCGGGCGATTCCCCCTCGGCCGGGTTCTCGTCGCCTGAGCGCCTGCGACGGCCGGCCTTCAGCGACTTCGTCGCCGACTCGACACGCGAGGCGATAGCCATCAGCGCCGCTTCGCGGGCGACCTCCATCAGCTGGCCGGACACCTGTTCCTGCAACTGCTTGAGCTGCGGGTTGCCTTGAATGAGCTTCGACCCCTGTCCCAGCAGGTCCTGCCGGTTGGTGGCCAGCCGTTGGCCTGCGAGCAGTCCAGCCAACGTGGCGGCCATCCGAAGCTTCTTGGTGCGTCCCAGCAGGTAGCCGCCTGCCACTCCTGCAACGATCGTTGATTTCGCGGTCATGAGCTGTGTCAGTCGCGATGCGCCCCTCCCTGAGCGCAGGTCACGACTGCCTCCCTGCCTGTGGCTGTACCCGCGTCGAAGGCGAATATGCGACCTGCGTCACAGTCGCGCCGAGGCGGCGCGACCGGCTACGACAGTCGCTTGGCGCCGGCTCGAGCGCGGCGGCGAGCGCGCTTCACCTGCCGGTGAGCGGAGGCTGATACCTCGCCGGACGCGTCTTGGATCGAGTCCTTCAACGCCTCGGCCGGGTGTCGAACACGGCGTGGGACGACGAGCCTGGTGGCCCAGGCGAGCAGCCTGCGGGCGACCAGGATGAGCAGGATCCCCACGGGGGCGAGCACCACGGTCCCGCACAGGATGGCGCCGACGATCATGACCAGCCCGCCGACGACGCTCAGCAGGCTGCTCGCAAGCCAGCGCAGCGCCTTCATGCGTCGTCCTCAGCGCACCGACAGCGACAGCACGCGGCGGATCATCGACGTGCTCGGATACCGGTCCCCCGCCACCTTCTCGCAGAGGATGGCCACGTACGCGTCGACGTCGTCGGGCTCGAGAAGCTCCTCGACGAGGTCCAACATCGTGCTCGACGGGTAGACGTCGCTCGCCACCTTGTCGAGCAACGTGCCGAGCACCCGCGCGCGAGCGTCCCTTCCATCGCGGTTCGCCATGAGGTCCTCCCGACTCCTCGTGCGACTCAATCTCCCTCGTCGTTGCATGTACCCGCCTCACCGCGCCCGATGCATGCCGTCGAGGGGCAGCACGCGGGCGTCAATGGGTGCGCGTCATTGGTCGGGGCGGGATGTGGGTACCGAACCGACGGGAGGGCTGATCAGTGCATCAGCCGGGAGAACATCAGGTGGCATAAGGAGGGTCTGATGGAAATCATCGGCGTCATCATCGCCGGCATCATCATCGGCTTGCTCGGCAAGTTCGTGGCGCCGGGCGACAAGGACAACATCCCGCTGTGGCTCACCGTGCTTTGCGGCATCGGTGGGGTGGTCATCGGCTGGTTCGTCTACACCGCGTTCGGCGGCAACGGCAGCTCCGGGATCGATTGGACGCGCTGGATCGTCGCGATCCTGTGCGCTGCCGTACTCGTCGTGGTCGCCTCGACCGTCACCGGTCGCAACAGAGGGGGGCACATCTTCCACCACTGAGGGAGGGTGCTGGGCCGGTCGGAAGCGCGATCATGCGTGCCATCCTCGACGGCGCCGCTGCTCACGAACCGGCCGGCGCAGCGGCGCGCGAGGACACTGAGGCCGGGGCCGGGACGACCTGCTCGAAATACGGACCTTCGGCGAAGTCGAAGCCGAGTCCCACCGCCACCTCCCATTGCTCCCGGGTCTCGATCCCGCCGGCACAGATCTTCATGTGATTCTGCTGCGCCCACCGCACCGTGGCGCCCATGACCGCCCGCTGATCATCGACGCAGAGCGCCGCCAGACTGCGACGGTTCAATGTGACCGCGTCCGCAGCGAGGTTCGACAGGCGGCGTACGTCGAAGTGCTCCGCGGCCCAGTCGGCGATCGCGATCCGGGCGCCGCGGCGCTTGAGATCGCGGACGACGGCGCTCACCGCATCCGGGACCTCGGCCGAGCCGCGGTGGCCGATCTCGATCACGATGCCACGTAGGTCGTCCCCCAAGGCCGCCTGGACCACAGGGCTGGTCAAGGCCACCCGACTGAGACTCAGCCAGAGGTATCCGTCGAGCGGGCGCCGTTCGAGGGCGGCGCGAAGCGCGGCAGCTTCGAGCTCCAGACCGTACCCATCCCGGTGCGCGGCGGAGAACACCGAGTCGGGCGTCCCCTCGTGGAAACGGCTGAGCGCCTCATAGCCCACGGCGAGCCCGGTGCCGACGTCGATGATGGGCTGCAGTTCGGCCTGATCCTGCCGGGTATGGAACCGGCAGAGGCCGCGCTGCTGGTGCAGGCCATGCAGGTCCGCACGCCCGAGGGCCAGAGCTTCTCGGCCGGCATCGCCGTCAGCCGCCCCGAGTTCGATCCCGATGAAGTCGTGGCGCGCGCCGACCGAGCGCTGTACGACGCGAAGCGTTCGGGCCGCGGGTGCGTCAGGGTCGACGAGGGCCACATCGGGCTCGGGGCCATGCCCGCCGTCCACATCGCCCCGGAGATACGCGGCCCGGATGGCCGGTGGCGGCGTTGCCACTCCGACTTCGTCAACAGCATGCCGGCAGCCCGTTGTCGCGCAACGCATTCGGTATGAGCGTGTCGGCGACGGCTCTGGTCGCCCTCTGGCGAAAGGAGGGTGTTGGGACTCATCGCCACCAGGAAGCCGTGGCAGATCGGGCAGGTGTAGGTCTTGAACTGCCGACCTTGAGCCGGGCGGATGTCCCACCACTGCACGTCGTCGGGCATGGCGGAAGACTACGAGCGCACCGGCCCTCGGGCCAGCTCCGGCATGGGCGAGGACCGGCAGCTTCCGGTCGGCGGATCACGAACGCCGCTGGTCGTCCGCCTTGGCTCCCCAGGGGGCGTCGATCGGCTAGGGTGCGCCCGACGGAGGGAGCGGGACGAATGTCGGTTCGGCGTCCGATCGCGGCTCTGGGCACATCGGCTCTGGGCACATCAGCTCTGGGCACATCAGCTATGGGCACATCAGCTATGGGCCCATCGGTCAGCCTGCCGACGGCTCACGGTATGCGCGGCCACGTCGATCGTCACCGCGGGACTCGCCCCACCCAGTCCGGCATGGATGGTCAGACCGTCGGGCGATGCGGCGAACGCCTCGAGGCCGAGTACGCCGCTGACATCGGCCACACGGTGCGGGCGAAGCCCGGTTCCTTGGGGGTACCCACCAAGGTGCACATCCTCGACCAGGGGTACGCCGGGACGAAGGTGATCCGGGCGGCGACACGCAGGAACCTCGGCCTGATGGCCACGGAGCAGAGCCGCAAGCGTCGAGCACGCGTCGAGGGCAGCGAATACCGGGCCAAGCGAGAGGCGATGTCGCAGGACAGGAAGAAGGTCGCACGATAGCCGGCTCGCCCCTCCTCATCCCCACGTTGCAGACCGAGCGCCTGCGGCTGCGGCCCGTCGCGAGCGTCGATGCGCAGTCCCTGATCGCGATGCACACCAGCGCTCGGGTGCTGCGCTACTGGGACTCACCGCCCTGGCCGGCCGAGGAGCCGCACCGCGCCGCGGCATTCGTGGAGAAGTCGGCTCGGATGGCGGCCGAGGGCGATGGCGTCAGGGTCGCGATCGAACGCTGCGAAGACCGATGGTTCCTCGGCTGGTGCAGCGTGAGTCAGTGGAACCCGACGTACCGCAGCGCGTTGCTCGGGTTCTGTCTCGACGAGCCCGCGTGGGGGCATGGCTACGCCACCGAGGCGGCCGGTGCGCTGCTCGACTGGGCGTTCGAGGCGCTGGACCTGATACGCGTCCAGGCAGAGGCCGACACGCGCAACGCGGCATCGACGCGGGTGCTGGAGAAGCTGGGCTTCAGCCGCGAGGGCACATTGCGATGCAACTGCATCGTGGCGGGCGAAGTCTCCGATTCGCACGTCTACGGGCTGCTGCGGGGCGAGCGATGAGCGACACCCTGCTTCCCCACCCGGGCACCGGCAGATCGTTCGCCTCGCCGGTCCCGCCGGGGATGGGCTGGCCGGGCGATCCGGCGACGGCGCAGACGCCGGTGGCACGGACCGCAATGCAGGTACGCCGGTTGGCGGGTGGCGCCGACCTCGACGAGCTCGACGCCCGGGTCAGCGTCTGTCGCGCGTGCCCGCGGCTGGTCGCCTGGCGCGAGGACGTGGCCGTCAGCAAGCGCGCCTCCTTCGCCGACCAGCCCTACTGGGGCCGGCCCATCCCCGGGTTCGGCTCCCCGACGCCGAGCATCCTGATCGTGGGGCTGGCGCCGGCGGCGAACGGCGCCAACCGCACCGGCCGGGTCTTCACCGGCGACCGCAGCGGCGACTGGCTCTTCGCCTCGCTGCACCGCGTCGGCCTCGCCACGAGCGGCACCAGCGTGCATGCCGCCGACGGCCTGGAGCTGATCGACGCCCGGATGGTGGCGACGGTGCGCTGCGCTCCCCCGCTCAACAAACCGACGACGGCCGAGCGCGACACCTGCTCCGCGTGGATCGAGGCGGAGCTGCGCCTCCTCGCCGACAGCGTGCGCGTCGTGGTCGCGCTCGGCGCCTATGGCTGGGACGCGGCGTTGCGCTCGTACGCCGCGCTGGGCTGGGAGATCACCCGCCCGAAGCCGCGCTTCGGCCACGGGGCGGAGGCGACGTTGATCGGCGACGGACGCGAGGTGAGACTGATCGGCTGCTACCACCCCAGCCAGCAGAACACCTTCACCGGTCGGCTCACCGAGACGATGCTCGACGACGTACTCGGCCGGGCGGCCTCACTGGGCGCAGTGCGCTGAGAGCCGATCGGCCCTAGATGGAGGTGGGGTCGACTTCCGGGGCCGGCGGCGAGTCCGGATCGCCGGTCGGCACCGGATCCGGGGTCGACTCCGTGCCAGGATCCCCGCTGGGCACGACGGTCGGGTCGGGACTGGGCTCTTGGGGTGTGGTCGTCATGGTGCGCCGGTACCCCGCTCGGACGGATCCGACGTCGGGGCCACCCGGCGCTTCTCAGCCGGCCATCGAGTCGCGCCAGGCGATGAGCTGCTCGAGCGGCTCGAGGTCGTAATCGGGGCCGCCGACGCCATACGTGATCAGCTTGGCACCCGCGTCCCGCAGCGCCTTCGCCGTCTCGAGGCCGGAGGCGCCGACGGAGATCTCGATCTCGCTCGGATCGCGCCCGAGGTCGGAGCAATGGCCGGCGAGGACACCGAGCTTGTGCTCGAGGGTCTCGACGTCGGAGAACGAGTGCCAGATGTCGGCATGCTGCGCCACCAGCTTGAGCGTCTTGCGCTCCCCGCCGCCGCCGATGAGGACCGGGATCTTGCGGGTCGGCGCCGGGTTGAGCTTCGCCCAGCGCGCCTCGATGCGCGGGAGCGCCTCGGCCAGCACGTTGAGCCGGCCTCCAGCGGTGCCGAACTCGTAGCCGTACTCGGTGTAGTCCTTCTCGAACCAGCCCGAGCCGATGCCGAACACGAGGCGGCCGCCACTCAGGTGGTCGACGGTGCGGGCCATGTCAGCCAGGAGCTCGGGGTTGCGGTAGGAGTTGCACGTCACCAGGCAGCCGATCTCGGCGCGGCTGGTCTGCTCGGCCCAGGCGCCGAGCATCGTCCACGCCTCGAAGTGCTTGCCGTCGGGCTCGCCGTAGAGCGGGTAGAAGTGGTCCCAGTTGAAGATCACGTCCGCGCCGAGCTCCTCGGCGCGGCGGACGGCATCACGGAGCTGGTCGTAGTCGGCGTGCTGGGGCTGCAACTGGACGCCGATGCGCAGAGGACGAGTCATGGCCCCCAACCTAGGGCAGCGGCACAACGGTGCGGCCCCGAGATCAGACCGGCCACGGGGACGGGCCGGGGTCAGACGATGTGCAGCGTCTGCGCCCCGTGCACGACCAGCTCCACGCCGATCGCCAGGATCAGGAAGCCGAGGACGCGGGTCAGGGCGCCGATGCCGGCCGTGCCCACCTTGTCGATCAGCGGCGTCCCGAAGCGCAGCGTCACCACGATGATGGCGCCGATCACCGCCGCCGATACGACGATGCTCAGCCGGTCGCTCCATGCGGGATACCGGGCGGTGAGTGCGATGCAGACGCCGATCGCGCCCGGACCCGCGATGAGCGGCAGCGCCATCGGCGAGAACGAGATGTCGGTCTTCGCCTGGGCATCGGCATGCTCGTCACGATTGAGCCGTGGGCTGGAGGCCAGCATCCCGAAGCCGGAGTGGGCGACCACCAGGCCACCGGCGATCTGCAACGCACCGAGGGTGATGCCGAAGGCGGAGAGCACGAGCGATCCGAACAGCGTGAAGACGGCGAGGATCGCGAAGACGTAGAGACCGGTGCGGGTCGCCTGCTTTCGGACCTGCGCCGCGTCGAGGTCGCCGCTGAGGCCGGCGTACGCCGCGAGGGCACCGACGGGGTTGGTGATCGGCAGCAGAGCCGCGAGGGCCGCGCCGGCAACGGTGATGACGCTCATGAGGGCGACGGTACCCACGCGACGGGTCGAGCCGGCGCCCCGATGCGGGTGGCCCTGACCACTGCCGGACTAGACCGCACAGGATGCCGAACGACCCGTCCCCGGCGAGAGTTCTTGCACGTTTGTGCGCTGCACAAACGTGAATCTTCCGCCCGCCCTGCAGGCGCTGCGACATTCAGGACGGCCGCCGCCCGGCGGCTCGTCACAGCGGACCCGCACGGCGGGCCCCGGAAGGAAGAACATGTCACGTCTCGGCAGTGTCCGGCGTACCGCGCTGGTCACCGGACTGGGGACCCTCGCGGCGATCGCTGCGACCGGTCTCCTGGGCGCCACCCCCTCACACGCTGCTGGCGCGCCCGACCCGTATGCACCGTCCACCGACCACCCCTACCGGCACGGCGCGGTACCGACCCTGGAGGTCAACGCGAAGATGAAGGCGTGGCAGCACGCTAACGTCGCCGCCACCGGTTCCAAGACGCTGTCGTACGGCGGGGGCGTGGACGGCATCGGCGTCCAGAGCGGCCACTCGAAGGTCTACCTGGTCTTCTACGGCACCCAGTGGGGAACCCAGACGGTCAACAGCAGCGGCGTCAGCAGCTTCTCCGGCGACGCGAGCCACGCGGCCGAGGCGGCACAGAACATGTTCAAGGGCATCGGCACCAACAACGAGCGCTGGTCCGCCGACCTGACCCAGTGGTGTGACGGTCCCAACGTCGCCACCGGCGCCACCAGCTGTCCCTCGACCGCCAACTACATCCCCTACCAGTCCGGCGGGGTGCTCTCCGGGGTCTGGTACGACAACTCCAAGGCCTCCCCCGCCAGCGCCACCGCCGCCCAGCTGGGCCAGGAGGCGGTCGCCGCTGCCGCGCACTTCGGCAACACCACGGCAGCGTCCAACCGGGACGCCTACTACGTGATCCTCTCCCCGCACGGAACCAACCCGGACAACTACCAGAGCCCCACCCAGGGCTACTGCGCCTGGCACGACTGGAACGGCGATGTCGGGGTCAGCTCGTCCTACGGCGACATCGCGTTCAGCAACCAGCCCTACAACATCGACATGGGCTCCAGCTGCGGCGTCAACTTCATCAACAGCGGCTCAGCGGGCACCCTCGACGGCTACACCATGACCCTCGGTCACGAGTGGCACGAGATGATGTCGGACCAGAACCCCGCGGGCGGCTGGACCAACCACACGGGCGGCACGTACAACGGCCAGGAGAACTCCGATGAGTGCGCCTGGATCGCGGCCGGCTCGGCCGGCGGCGCAGCCAACATCACGTTCTCCACAGGCACCTTCGCCGAGCAGGCCTCCTGGTCCAACGACACCAACGACTGCTCGATCTCGCACGCCATCGTCGGTGGCACCACCACCGGCAACACGGTCACTGTCACCAACCCGGGCAGCCAGACCGGCACGGTCGGCACCGCCAAGTCGCTGCAACTGCAGGCCACCGACTCAGCCTCGGGCCAGACGCTGACCTGGTCGGCGACAGGCCTGCCGGCGGGCCTGTCGATCAACTCCTCCTCCGGGTTGATCAGCGGTACGCCGACCACGGCCGCGACGTACAGCACGACCGTCACGGCCACCGACACCACCGGCGCGAAGGGCACCGCCAGCTTCAGCTTCACCATCGGCGCCGGCTCGGGCACCGGTTGCTCGGGCCAGTTGCTCGGCAACCCCGGCTTCGAGACCGGCACCGCCGCCCCCTGGACCGCGAGCAGCGGGGTCGTCGACAACTCGACCAGCGAGCCGGCGCACAGCGGCAGCTGGAAGGCGTGGCTGGACGGCTACGGCAGCACCCACACCGACACGCTGTCGCAGACCGTCTCGATCCCGGCCGGCTGCACCGGGACAACGCTCGGCTTCTACCTCCACATCGACACCCAGGAAACCGGCACCACCGCCTACGACACTCTGAAGGTCGCGGTCAACGGCACCACGAAGGCGACCTACAGCAACGTCAACGCCGCCACCGGCTACGTCCTGCACACGCTGTCGCTGGGGTCGTACGCCGGCAGCAGCGTGACGCTCACCTTCACCGGGGCTGAGGACAGCTCGCTCGCGACGAGCTTCGTCATCGACGACACCTCGGTCAACCTCGGCTGATCCACCCCCACCGATGGCTCGGGCCGCGGACGGGATCCCTTCCGTCCGCGGTCCGAGCGTCGTCCGCCGGCGCGAGCAGCCCGATCAGCGCGCACGGCGTCGCGTGAGGGCCTGACCGATGGCAGCACGGAAGAGAGGGCGGCGTACGGCGGTTAGCCAAGAGTGATCGATGACGAGACGGCGATGTTGCATCCCTTCGCCAGCGAGCGGTTCAGCCCGATGTCCTTCGACGGGCAGCACGTGGTGAGCGGCGTACACGTGGACCTCCTGCTCGATGCCGCGCGGCGGGCGCCGTCGGCGGGCAACTCCCAGCCGTGGTCGTTCATCGTGGGCCGCCGCGGTGACGTGGTGCACGAACGCCTGGTGCGACACCTCGCGCGCAGCTCCTCGGCGTGGGCTCCGAGCGCGAGCGTGCTGGTCGCGAACATCGCGCACCGGTATGTCGAAGACACCACGATGGAGCACTCCGAGTTCGCGCTCTACGACCTCGGCCAGGCGGTCGCACACCTGACGTTCCAGGCACATGCTCTGGGCCTTGCCGCGCACCAGTTCCGGGCGTTCGATCGCGACGCGGTGCAACGGGAGTTCGCGGTTCCGGGTCATTGGCAGGTCGTCTCGATGGTTGCGGTGGGCCGGGCCGCGGACGGTGCGGATGACGTCGTCGGCGCGGGCACGAGTCGCGAGCGGCGCGCGGTCGCCGACGTGGTCTGGGCACGCGCCTGACTTCCGTGCCGCGAGCCGGCCTTCCGCGCAGTACGGTGCAAAGTGGGGTTGCGCAGGGCGGTCGAGCCTCGACCGGCTCCGCGACGAAGCTGGGCGAGGCTAGGCGGGGCGAGGCGATCACGTGATGGGAACGGAGCTGTCGGCCGCTGAGATCCAGCGCCTGCGCGCAGCGCGGCCGACGTACACGTCGGTGGGCGTCACCCGGACCGAGTCGGCGCCGGAGGGCTATCGCAGCCTGCAGCGGACGGCACGGCTCGGGACGGGAATCCATCGGTTCGAGGAGGCCGGTGCTGCGCTGATGCGCTGGGAGATGCACCGTCGCGCCGGCCTGCGGGTGCGGGCTTCGGACCGCCGCATCACCGAGGGCACGGTCGCGATCCTGCGCCTCGGCCTCGGACCCGTGGGCGTCGACGCCCCGGTCCGTGTGATGTACGTCGTCGACGACCCACAGCGGCTGGGGTTCGCCTACGGGACCCTGCCGGGACATCCTGAGAGCGGCGAGGAGGCCTTCGTCGTCCAACTTCAGCACGACGGCGCCGTGACCCTGACCATCACCGCCTTCTCCCGTCCCGCCACCGCACTCGCCCGGGCCGGCTCGCCGGTCAGCCGACTCCTGCAGTCCTGGGTGACGGGTCGCTACCTGCGCGCACTGTGAGTGCGCGCCCGCAGCGTGTGACGGCGTCGCCGACGTCGGCTCGGACCCCTGAGGCCGGGTTCCGCCACGGAGACCGCTCCGCGCGGGCTAGGTTGCGCTGTGAAGATTCGCCGGTCCATCCGTCGCGTGGGCGAGTTCGCCGGGCTCGTCGCCTCGCTCGATGCTCCCCCGCCGGCATCCGCACCATCGCTGGGCCGTCGACTCCTGGTCCTCGCGATCGCCTCCGGCGTGGCGACCGCTGCGGCACTGCTCGGTTGGCTGCCCATCCCCATCGCGTTCGGGCTCGCGGGCGCGCTCGGCGGCCCGCTGTCGTTCATCGTTCGGCCACGGGACCGAGGCACCGCGGACTGCTGACGGCGCCCGCCTCGATCAGCGCTGGGTACAGGTCCTCACGACGGAAGGAGTGACCATGCCGCACGGGGACGTGGAGACGTATCACTCGGATGGCACATGGCGCAACCGGATCGAGGGCCAGCAGGAGCTGCCGGGCGAGTACGCCAGGAAGCAGGAGGCGGTCGAGGCCGGGCGTGATCATGCCCGCGAGCTTCGGGTCGAGCACATCGTGCGCGACCTCGACGGCCAGATCGGCGATCGCAGCACCTACGGCAACGACCCGCGCGAGATCCGCGGCTGAGACGGGTGTGACGGCGGCTGCCCGGCGTACTTGACTGAAATCGGGTATGTCGGGCGGCCGACCGCGCCCGCCGGGCCCCGGCGGAGTGAGGGTGTCGAGCGGGTCCGCTGTCGACGAGGTTCTGGGACACGCGTCGCGAGACGCCCGATAGGACCTTCCCCAGCGTGCGCTCACACTCAAGTGGGAGGTCTGCATGATGATCAGCCGCACCCGCCGCAGGATGTTCCTGGCGGCCACGACCACCGCGATCGCGGTGGCCCCCATTCTCGGTGTCGGAGCCGCCGGTCAGGCAGTCGGCTCCTCCGGCATCACGCCCGTGCTCGGCGGCCTCGCCGCTCCGCGCGGCATCGCGTTCGACGGCCAGGGCAGCATGTACGTCGCGGAGTCCGGTGTCGCCGGACCAGGTCCGGCCGGCATGACGCACACGGGCAAGGTCGACAAGTTCAAGTGGGGCCACACGACCCCCGCCTGGTCGACGTCGTTCAACTCCCTGTACGTCTCAGAGGATCCGTCAGCGCCGCCGGACGTCCTCGGACCGGCCGGCATCAGCGCGTTCGGCAACGGCTGCATGAAGCACAGCCGCGGCCAGCGCATGGGCTGCCAGATCCAGATGGTCACCGGGGAATCGACCGCCGGGATCCTCGCGGCCACCGGTGGCACGGTCAACGACCCGGAGGCGGGCCGCCTCTTCCGTCTCGACGGCGCGACGGGCGCGGCGACGCAGAAGTCGGACGTGGGCGACCAGATGTATCAGTGGACCGCCGATCACGTCGCCCTCTTCCCCGACGACTTCCCGGACGCGAATCCGTACGGCGTCCTCGTGACGAAGGATCGAAGGACCGGATCGATCCGGACGTTCGTGGCCGATGCCGCAGCCAACACGGTCTCGGAGGTCCGACGTGACGGCAGCCTGCGGGTCGTCGCCTACATCCCGAACGAGACCGCGCCGCCGTTCCGGGACTCCACACCCACGTGCATCGCGCAGGGCCCCGACGGCTATCTGTACGTCGGCACCCTCGACTTCGTCTCCAACCTGTTCGTGCACAGCGGGGACCAGTCGCTGGTCTACCGGGTGAACCCGAACGCGAACTATCCGACCGTGCCGAAGGTGTGGGCCTCGGGCCTGACGACGATCACCGCCTGCACGTTCGACAGGTCCGGCAACTTCTGGGCCGCGGAGATGTTCCAGGGTGGCCTGGACGCGACACCCCCGGGTGACATCGTGAAGATCCCGTTCTCCGACCCGAGCTCCCACACCCGGATCGGCGCGGGCACGCTCGCCCTCCCGGGTGGGATCGCCCAGGGCCCCGACGGTGCGATGTACGTGACGGTCGGCTCCGCCGCTCCCGGCAACTCGGGCGGGGTGATGCGCGTCGCCCGCTGATCGCCCGCTCGCGCAGTCGCTTGGCACCGGTCGCACACCCCGCGGCCGGTGCCAGGCGCGTGAACACCTGGTTGTCGGTGGCTCACCGTAGGGTCGTCCCACCGCTGGTCGCGCCGGGCGATCACGGCGATGAGGAGTCCCATGTCGCGCACCAGAGTCCACAACTTCTCCGTCTCCCTCGACGGCTTCGGTACCGGTGAGGGTCTGTCGGCGGAGGCGCCGTTCGGGCACGCCGGCCACCGACTGCCGGCCTGGATGATGAGGACCCGGTTCTTCGCCGAGATGGTGGGCCGCGCCGGCGGCTCCACGGGCGCCGACGACGCGATCGCCGCCCAGTTCGCCCCCGGCATCGGCGCCGAGATCATGGGCGCCGGCAAGTTCGGGCCGCCGGGATGGCAGGACGACCCCGAGTGGAAAGGCTGGTGGGGATCCAACCCGCCGTTCCACACCCCGACGTTCGTGCTGACGCATCGTCCGCGCCCCTCGATCCAGATGGAGGGCGGCACCACGTTCCACTTCCTCGACGCAGCTCCCGCGGAGGCGCTGGCCGTCGCCCAGGAGGCCGCCGCCGGCCAGGACGTCCGCATCGGCGGCGGACCGTCCGTCGTACGTGACTTCCTGGCCGCCGGCCTGATCGACCATCTGCATGTGGTCGTGGTCCCGATCGTGCTCGGCCGCGGCGTCAGGTTGTGGGACGGGCTCGAAGGCCTGGAACAGGGCTACGAGATCGAGTCGGTGACGACCCCGAGCGGTGTGACCCACGTTACCTTCACACGCTAGGACGCCTCCGCATCCAGGCACAACACAGGAACTGAGCAGGGTCATGATGAGAAAACTCCGGGCCTCTCATCAGCAACGCCTCAGGAACGAGCGCTCGGATTGAATCACCAGCCACCTCTCCCCGACCCGGCTGGCACCGAGGGCACAGATGTCACTGACCGGATCGGTCTTCCTCGACGGCGTCATCCTCGTGACCGTCGTCGTCTTCCTGGCTGTCGTCGCGCTCTGGCCGCGCCTGACCGGCCCCACCGGCTGGCATGTGCTGGGCCGTGTCGGCGCGCTCGGCGTGGTCAACGTGCTGGTCCTCCTGACCGCGGCCACCCAGCTCAACGCCGCCTACCTGTTCTACTCCGGCTGGGGCGACCTTCGCGGCGCGCTGACCGGCCATGTCGTCGAGACGTCATTGCATCGCGGCGGCGCCGAGCAGAGCGCCGCGGACCTCGCTGTGCACGGCCACGCGGCAGCCGTAGCGACCCATGTCACCGCACTCGCCAAGCCTGTCGGCCCCACCGGTCTGGTGGCATACACGGTCCACGGCGAGCTCAGCGGACTGACCGGCACCGTTCTGGTCCAACTGCCGCCCGGCTACACCTCGCCGGCCGCGGCCGGGCAGCGCTACCCGGTGCTCGAGGCGTTCCACGGCTACCCGAGCACCCCGTCGAACTGGATCAAGGTCTTCCACCTCGACCAGTTCGTCGACCACGCCGTGGCGCAGCACCAGCTGCGCGCGCCCCTGTTGGTGATGCCGCAGATCGAGATCCCGCGCGGCGTCGACACCGAGGGCGTCAACGGTCAGCCCGGGCAGCCGCAGGTCGAGACCTGGCTGGACCACGATGTTCCCGCCTGGCTCGGGCAGCACTTCCGGGTGGAGCCGAATCGTGACGGCTGGGCGACGATCGGCTACTCCGCGGGCGGGTTCGACGCCGCCATGTCGACGCTCCTACACCCGGCCCAGTACGGCGCCGGCATCGTGCTCGGTGGCTACTTCCGGCCCGACTTCGGGCCGTTCTACCAGCCGTTCGCCGAGAACAGTGCGCTCGGCCGCCACTACGACCTGCCCCGGCAGGTCACCCGCCGCCCACCGCCGGTGGCGCTGTGGATGGAGACCTCCCATGCGGACGTGCTGAGCTACTCCTCCAGCGCGCGGTTCCTGCACGCGGTCCGGCCGCCGTTGGCGGTCCACGCCGTGGTCCTGCGCAACGCGGGCCACCGCGACTCGGTCTGGATCGCGCTGCTGCCCGAGGCGCTGCGATGGCTCGGGCAGGCGGTGCACGGCTTCGCTCCCTCAGCAAGCTCCTCGGGGACCGCAGGCTGAGGCGCCCCGCCAGAGCACCACGCTAGAGCGGCAGGCCGGCATCCATCAGCAGGTGCGCGATCAGCCGGTGGCCGCGAGCATCGGGGTGGTTGCCGTCGGACGCCATCAGGGCGGTGACGTCGCGGCCCTCCCGCTCGAAGGGCCGGAACAGGTTGACGTAGCGGTCGCCGGCTGCGTCGGTCACCCGGTGGATGACCTTGTTCACGCGCCGGGTCAGCCGCAGCGAGGCGCGCAGCCCGGTCGTGCCGTACGCCTGCCTGGCCACGTCCCCGTCCTCGAAGACGTTCCAGTAGCCCGTCACCAGGATGGTCGTCGGCGCGCCGTGCCGCAGCGCCCGGAGCTTGGCGAGGATGGTCACCAGGTGCGCGCGCATCTGCCGGAGCTCGTCGCTGACGCAGTCGGTGGCGTCGGACCCGCATTGCCCCTGCTCGATCTGGTCGTGGTGGTCGCCGAAGTCGTTGGCGCCGATCGTCACCAAGATGACGTCGGAGCGGGCGACGGTGTTGCGCATCTTGGCGGAGCGCAGCTGGTCGAGCAGGCCGCCGGTGTCGAGTCCACTGACCGCGCGGTTGCGGACCGTCACGGGCTCGCCGGTCTTCTTGCTGAGCAGGGAGCCGTAGATCTCGGGGAAGGCCGTGCAATCGCACGCCTTCCCAGCCGGGACGGAGTCACCCAGGGCCAGCACGTTGTATGGCCCCGCAGCGTCCGCATCCGCTCCCGGCAGCACCCCCAGGGGTGCGGCCAGGAGCACCGAAAGAACCAGCCTCGCAGCGACTCGACGCGGTGTTCTCATGCGCCCCATCATTCCATGCAGCCATGAGGAGCCAACCCGGTCGCTGACACGAACCTGACTGCCCCGGGCCCGGCGACCGCTGGGCTATCAGCCCCTGCCGAGCGCCTTCTCCTCGACTCCGATCGTGGTGTCCTCGCCGTGCCCGGTGTGGACGACGGTGTCCGCCGGGAGCTCGAAGAGCCGGGCCCGGATCGACGCCTCCAGGGTCGACCGGTCGCTGAAGGAGCGGCCCGTCGCCCCTGGCCCACCGTTGAACAGGGTGTCGCCGGTGAAGACGCAACCCAGGTCTCCGGCGTAGAGGCAGACCGCCCCGGGCGCGTGCCCGGGCGTGTGGAGCACTGTCAGCCCGATCCCCGCGACGTCGATCACGTCGCCGTCGGCGAGGTCGACGTCCCAGCGCTGGTCGGCGTGGGTGAGCTCCCACAGCGGGCGCTCGTCGGGGTGCAGCAGGATCGGTGCCCCCGTGGCCTCGCGCAGCGCCGGCGCCACCCGCACATGGTCGTCGTGGGCGTGGGTGCACACGATCGCGCGCACACGACGCTCGCCCACCACGGCGAGGATGTCCTCGACCGAGTGCGGCGCGTCGATGACGACACACTCGGCGTCGTCGCCCACGACCCAGATGTTGTTCTCGACGTCGAACGTCTCGCCGTCCAGGCTGAACGTGCCCGACGAGACCCCGTGGTCGACGCGGGCCTGCGTCACAGGACCACCACCGAGCGCAGGACCTCGCCGTGGTGCATCTTGTCGAAGGCGGCCTCGACGTCGCCGATGCCGATCTCCTCGCTCACGAACGCGTCCAGGTCGAGCCGGCCCTGCTGGTAGAGGTCGACCAGCATCGGGAAGTCACGGCTGGGCAGGCAGTCGCCGTACCACGACGACTTGAGGGCGCCGCCGCGGCCGAAGATGTCGATCAGGGGCAGGTCGGGCACCACCATGTCGGGTGTCGGTACGCCGACCAGCACCACGGTGCCGGCCAGATCGCGGGCGTAGAACGCCTGCTTCCAGGTCTCCGGGCGTCCCACGGCGTCGATGACCACGTCGGCACCCTCGGCACCCTCGTACACCGAGGCGGCGATCTTCTTGATCGCCTCGACGGGATCGACCTGCGAGGAGTCGATGGTGTGGGTGGCGCCCATCGACTTGGCCGTCTCGAGCTTCTTGGCGTCGATGTCCACAGCGATGATCGGCGAGGCGCCGGCCAGGGCCGAGCCCGCGATGGCCGCAACGCCCACGCCTCCGCAGCCGATGACGGCCACCGACGTGCCGCGGGTCACGGCGCCGGTGTTGATCGCAGCACCGAGGCCGGCCATCACACCGCAGCCGAGCAGGCCGACAGCGGCGGGGCGCGCATCGGCGGAGACCTTCGTGCACTGCCCGGCTGCGACCAACGTCTTCTCCGCGAACGCGCCGATGCCCAGGGCGGGCGACAGCTCGGTGCCGTCCTCGAGGGTCATCCGCTGCTTCGCGTTGTGGGTGCTGAAGCAGTACTGCGGCTCACCGCGCTTGCAGGCCCGGCACTGGCCGCAGACCGCGCGCCAGTTGAGGATGACGAAGTCGCCCGGCGCCACCTCGGTGACGTCGGGGCCGACCGCCTCGACGATGCCGGCGGCCTCGTGACCCAGCAGGAAGGGGAAGTCGTCGTTGATGCCGCCCTCGCGATAGTGCAGGTCGGTGTGGCACACGCCGCATGCCTGGACCTTCACCACCGCCTCGCCCGGTCCCGGGTCGGGCACGTTGATCGTGACGACCTCGACGGGCGCACCCTTGGCGCGGGCGATGACGGCCTTGACCTGCTGCATGACTGACTCCTCGGTTGCTCGCGGTGGTTGTGGTGCACAGCCCGGACGATCAGGCCGGACAATCAGGCCGGACAATCAGGCCTGCCGATCGGCCCTGACGATCAGCCCTGACCATCAGGGGTCGACGGACGCCCACCGACGGGATGCTCCCGCCACCCTGCTCATCTGGGTCATCGTCAGCAAGACTGCCATAGGTATATCAGTTTGTTCTAGAGTGGATATTAGATGCCGGTGGCTCACCGGCGGATCGACTTCGGCACCGCGGAGGACCTGATGCCCCACCCCAAGCGCCTGGAGACCGACCCGACCGACGAGGCGATCGAGATCCATCCGCCGAAGCAGTGGGCCGTCGGCCTTCCCGGCGTACGCCACTCGATGGAGCCGGCCCTCACCAGGATGGGTGTGCGCCGCACCGCCCGGCTCATGACGGCGATCAATCAGAAGGACGGCTTCGACTGCATGAGCTGCGCGTGGCCCGATCCGCAGGGCCACCGCAAAGCGGCCGAGTTCTGCGAGAACGGCGCCAAGGCGGTCACCTGGGAGGCTACTCCCCTGACCGTCGACCGGTCGTTCTGGAGCGAGCACTCGCTCACCGATCTCGCCCAGCGCTCGGAGTACTGGCTGGGACAGCAGGGCCGGCTCGTGGAGCCGGTCTACAAGGCGCCGGGCAGTGACCACTACGTCCCGGTCACCTGGGACGACGCGATCGACCTCGCCGCGACCGCGCTCCGGGAGCTGGACCACCCCGACCAGGCCTGCTTCTACACCAGCGGTCGCGCGTCCAACGAGGCCGCGTTCGTCTACCAGCTCTTCGCCCGAGCGCTGGGCACCAACAACCTGCCGGACTGCTCCAACATGTGCCACGAGTCCAGCGGCACAGCGCTGGTAGAGACGATCGGCATCGGCAAGGCCACGGTGGCCTACGACGACTTCGCGAAGGCCGACCTCATCGTGGTGATGGGACAGAACCCCGGCACCAACCACCCCCGCATGCTCACAGCGCTCGAGGACGCCAAGCACAACGGCGCCACCGTGATCGTGGTCAACCCGCTGCCTGAGGCGGGGCTGATCCGCTACAAGAACCCCCAGACGGTGCGCGGCATCGCGGGCCACGGCACCGAGATCGCCGACCAGTTCCTCCAGGTCAGGATCGGAGGCGACCTGGCGCTGCTGCAGGGCGTCATCAAGCGGGTGCTCGCCGCCGAGGACGCCGCGCCGGGGACCGTGCTCGACCATGCGTTCATCGCCGAGCACACCTCGGGCTTCGAGGAGCTCCGCGCCGCCAGCGCGGCCGTCGAGGATGCGGACGTCCTCGAGGCGACCGGCCTGAGCGCCGTCGAGCTCGACGAGCTCACCGCCCGCTACCTGCGCGCCGAGCGCGTGATCGTGACGTGGGCGATGGGCGTCACCCAGCACAAGCAGGCCGTCGCGACGATCAAGGAGATCGTCAACCTGCTGCTGCTGCGCGGCCACATGGGCCGCCCCGGCGCCGGCGCCGCACCGATCCGCGGTCACAGCAACGTGCAGGGCGACCGCACGATGGGCGTGTGGGAGCGGATGCCCGAGTGGTTCCACGACGCGCTCGACGCGGAGTTCGGCTTCGCCTCGCCCCGCAAGCACGGGTACGACGCGGTCGACGCCGTCCGGGCGATGCAGCGCGGCGACGTGCGGTTCTGGATGTCGTTGGGTGGCAACTTCGTCGGCGCGATCGCCGACACGGCCGCCGCGGAGGCCGCCGTACGCGGTGTCGGGATGACCGTCCAGGTCTCGACCAAGCTCAACCGGTCGCACGTCGTCACCGGCGATGCGGCACTCATCCTGCCCACCCTCGGCCGCACCGAGATCGACCGCCAGGTCAGCGGCGAGCAGTTCGTGACGGTCGAGGACACCGTCTGCGCCGTGCACGCCTCCCGGGGACGGATCGAGCCCGTCGCACCGGGCCTGCTCTCCGAGGTGGCGATCGTCAGCCGGCTCGCCGGCACAGCCCTGACAGGTCGCACCGACCTCGACCGCATCGACTGGGCCGGCTTCGAGGCCGACTACCGCACGATCCGCACCCACATCACCCGGGTGATCCCCGGCTGCGACGACTACGAGGCGAAGGTGAGCCGACCCGACGGCTTCATCCTCCCCAACGGGCCCCGTGACTCACTGAGCTTCCACACCGCCACCGGCAAGGCGCGCTTCACCGGCAACGCCCTGGAGGTCATCAGGGTGCCCGAGGGTCGCCTCCTGCTGCAGACGCTGCGCTCGCACGACCAGTTCAACACCACCATCTACGGGCGCAACGACCGCTACCGCGGCATCCGCAACGGCCGAATGGTGGTCTTCGTGAGCCCGGAGGATCTCGCCGAGCGGGGACTGCAGGACGGCCAGTACGTCGACATCGTCAGCGAGTGGCCGGGCGACCCCGACCGCATCCTGCGTGGGATGAGGGTCGTGTCCTACCCGACCGCCCGCGGCTGCGCGGCCGCCTACTTCCCGGAGGCGAACGTGCTCGTGCCGCTGGGCAGCACCGCCCGCGGCAGCAACACCCCAGTGTCGAAGGCCGTCGTCGTGCGGCTGGAGCCCGCCGCGCAGGGGTGAGGTGGCCCCGGGCGCATCAGTACCGCGGACGCATGGCCTCGCTGTGCCGCAGCTGGCGTAGCTGCTCCACGAAGCGTCGCGGCCTCAACCGGGTGTCCCAGCACGAGAGCGCCAGAGTCGTCTCGGGCGTCAGGTAGTAGTCGGTCGAGTTCATGCCCGTGACGCTATGGCGTCGCAGCTCGCTGAGGAGCGACTGCCGGTCCCAGTCACTACGCTTGTACGCCGATCGATATGCCCGCTCGATCGGACTTCGGTCGAACAGCCACCTCACGATCTGCCCTAGGACCGCGCCGAAGAACACATCCACCCGCAGAATGTAGCCGCGCGGTGGCGGCGGCATCGCCGGACGGGGCAGCCGCTCCGTCAGGACGGGCCGGAGACGCGCGCGAGCAGCTCGCGGCGCCACCGCTCGGTCTCGGCCACTTGGTTGAAGGTGAACAGGTGCAGGCCTACCGGCGAGGTGTCGGGCTGGTCGAGGGCCGCGGCTGTGCGGGTGAGGAACCGCTCCGGGGAGTAGCCGCCGGGCGTCGCGATCCGCGCGAACAGACCCTTGTTCTTGGCCAGGAACTTCGTCGACTCCCCCACGCCGATCTTGGTGGCCATCGTCAACAGCTTGGCCCGCTCCACCGGTCCCGGCAGGCCGAGCACGATCGGCGTGGTGATGCCGCGGGCGCGGACCCGGCGTACCCACGTGACGACCGCCTGGTGGTCGAACGTCATGTTGCTGACGATCTCGGTGGCGTGGTGCCGCTTGTCCCACATCGCCTGGACGAGCAGGTCGTCGAGGATCGTGGGATGACTCTCCGGATAGCCGGTCACGCCGACGTGGGGGAACGGGTCGCCCAGGTCGACCAGTGCCTCGAGCAGGGACAGCGCGTTCGGGAACTCCCCCGACTCGCCCGCATCGCCGGCCGGCACGAAGATCTTCGTGATCCCGGCGGTGCGCAGCCGGGCGGCGATCTCCGCCAACTCGGTGCGGCTCGCCACCATCCTGGCCGCCAGGTGCGGTACGACGTCGTATCCGTGGCCGGCGAGCCGCACCGCCAGCTCCAGGGTGGCCTCGAGGCCCTTGGTCGGCGAGGCGGTGACGGTCACGGTGCGGCCGCGCGGGAGCGCGTCGAGGACCGCCGCCTCGATCGAGGCCGTCGGCAGCACCTCGAAGCGCGCGGTGCGCAGCAGGCTGCCCAGGAGCGGCGTCCGGGAGCGGCTCATCGCGAACCGGCCAGACTGCCGACGCGGGGGCCCGGGGCTGCGGCGGCACCGAGCCTGGCGGCCACGCGCGTGGCCGCAGCGGCGGGACCGACGGCGTGGACACGCACGCCCCACGCACCGGCGAGGGCGGCGGCCGTGGCGACGGCCGCCGATGCCTCGTCGCGGTCGGCCGGGTGGGCCGGGTCGAGCCGGCCGTAGGACACGGCCTCGGCGAGGAACCGCTTGCGCGAGGCGCCCACCAGGATCGGGAAGCCGAGTGCCTTGAGCCGGGGCAGGGCGGCGAGCAGCTCCCACGACTGGGCTGCATCCTTGGCGAACCCCAGCCCGGGGTCGAGGATGATCCGCTCGGCGCGCACGCCGGCCTGGAGGGCGGCATCGACCCGCGCGCACAACGCGCTGCAGACCTCCTCGACGACCGATCCGTAGTCGCAGAACCGCTCCATGTCCGTGGCGTGCGCCCGCCAGTGCATCAGCACGCACGGCACGTCCGCCTCGGCGAGGAACGCCAGCATGTCCGGATCGGCCAGGCCGCCCGAGACGTCGTTGACCAGCGTCGCACCGGCTTCGACGGCGCGGCGGGCGACCGAGGCCCGCATCGTGTCGACCGACACCAGGACGCCGCCGTGGGCGAGCGCCTCGATCACCGGGATCACGCGCGCCAGCTCCTCGGCCTCGGTGACGCGCAGCGCCCCGGGTCTGGTGGACTCCCCGCCGACGTCCAGGACGTCCGCACCCTCGCGCATCAGCGCGAGCCCGTGGGCGACGGCGGCGTCGGGGTCCAGGAAGCGGCCGCCGTCGGAGAACGAGTCGGGCGTGACGTTGACGATCCCCATCACCTGGCAACGCTGCGAGGCTACGGCGAGCACGACCCACCTCCGGCTGGACGAGACTGGTGACGCAAGCGCGTGGCGTGCAGGCGCGGAGTCGCTTAGGACTCGACCATCTCGGTGGCCCACTTCTGGAACTCGGCGATGTGGTGCTCGCTGGGCACCAGCACGCCGCCCTCGGCGTACGCACGTGAGTTCGTGGCGGCCTGGCACCGCTCGCACGCGTCGAAGTCCTGGCGGTTGACCCGGTCGAACAGCTCGACCGACTTCGACAGGTCCTTGTCCGAGGCGACGACCTCGGGCAGGTAGAGCCAGTCGCACTCGACGATGGTGCGGTCGGGCGCCAGGGGGAACATCCGGTGGAAGATGACGTGGTCGGGAACGAGGTTCACGAACACGTTGGGCCTGATGGTGACGGCGTAGTAGCGCCGGTCCTGGTCGTCGGTGACCCCCGGGATCTTGTCCAGGCCCTCCGAGCCGTCGACGGTGAAGCCCTGGACGTCCTCGCCGAAGAGGGCGCCGTGCCCGACGAAGTACTGCGCCGCGTAGCCGTCGGCGAACTCCGGCAGCACCTCGGTGAGCTCGGGGTGGATGGTGGCACAGTGATAGCACTCCATGAAGTTCTCGACGATGAGCTTCCAGTTCGCCTTGACGTCGTACCGGATGCGGCGGCCGACCTCGAGCGTCTCCACGCTGTAGTGCTCGATCGACTCGATGTCGCCGAGGCGGCTGAGCACCGCACCCATCACGGTGTCCTCGAACGAGGGCGCCTCCGCCGCGAGCGAGACCCACACGTAGCCGAGCCACTCGCGCACGTGCGCCTGGCGCAGGCCGTACTCCTCACGACCCACGTCCGGCATCTTGGTGAGGTTCGGGGCGGCGATGAGCAAGCCGTCGAGGTCGTACGTCCAGGCGTGGTAGGGGCACTGGAACGAGCGCTTGGCCTCGCCGCCCTCCTCGGTGCAGATCTTGGCGCCGCGGTGACGGCAGACGTTGAGGAACGCCCGCGCCTCGCCCTTGCGGTTGCGGCTGATGATCAGGCTCTCCCGGCCGATCTCGACGGTCTTGAAGTCACCGGCCTTGGCGAGCTCGCTGGAGCGGACCGCACAGAACCACATCTGCTCGAAGATGCGCTCCTGCTCGCGCCGGAAGATCTCCGGGTCCGAGTACGCCGCACCCGGCAGCGTCTTGACCAGGCTCTCGGAGATGACCAACTCCGGGTCCAGTGCCGGCGACGCGGGCGTGGTGGGGTCGGTGACGGTCATGAGACAACTCCTTCGGTGCGGTGGACGATCGCCGGGGCGGGGGCTGGGCTGCGGGCCGGGCTGGGGGCTGGGGAGAGCGATGGCGTGATGATGCTGGCGGGCAGGACGAGGCGCTTGCGCACCGCCGTGACGTGGCGGACCTGGCCGAAGCCGACGACGGCGACGGGCGCACCGTCGCGGTGGTAGACCGCCGCGAACGACCCGTCGGCGACGTCGCCGACCTCGATGATCGGGTCGCTGTCGGCGAAGATCCGGTCGCCGGCGAGCTGGATGCGGCAGTCGTAGAGATCCGACCACACGTAGGGGGCCCGCTCACGCGGCAGACGGTCCTCGCCCAGCAGCCGCGCGGCGACCACCGCAGCACGCTCCTTGGCAGCGGTCCAGTGACCCACCGGCTCGTGTCGGCCGCGGGCGGTGTCCCACCAGGCGGCGCAGTCGCCGACGGCGTACACGCCCGGCACGTTGGTGGCGCCGGTCGGGTCGCACTCGACGGCGCCGTTGGCGATGAGGGCCACGCCGGAGCCGGCGAGCCAGGAGGTCGCGGGCACGGCACCGAGGCCGAGGACGACGACCGCTGCCGTGACCGGCTCACCGCCCTCGAGGAGGACCGCGAGACCGCCGCCGGCACGCTCGACGCCACGGACCAGGATGCCGGTGCGCACGCTCACCCCGTGGGCGGTGTGCAGATCGGTGACCGCGGTGGCGAACGGCCCCAAGGGACCCTCCATCGGCGCGCCCTCGGCCACGAGCAGGGTGACGTCGCAGCCGAGCTGTCGCGCGGTGGCGGCGACCTCGGAGCCGATGAAGCCACCACCGACGACGACCACCCGGCCGCCGTCGCGTGCGGCCGCGAGGATGTCGGCACGCAGCGCGGCCGCGTCGTCGAGCGTGCGCAGCACGTGTACGCCGGGAAGCTCCGCGCCGGCCATGCTGCGCCGGGCGGTCGCCCCGGTCGCGACGACGACACCGTCGGCCTGGACGCTCTCACCGTCCGCCAACTGCACGACCGCTCCGCCGCCGGGCCGTGGAACGAGGCCGGTCGCGGCCGTCCCGAGCACCCAGCGGGCCGCGAGCTCCTCCTCGTCGGACTCCAGCGCGATGTCCTCGGCGCCGGAGGCGAAGGAGAGGAAGTCCTTGGACAAGGGCGGTCGGTCATAGGGCCGGTGCGGCTCGTCACCGATGATCACCAGGTCGCCGGCGTACCCGCGGGCCCGCAGGGCGCGCGCGGTCGACAGGCCGGCGAGGGAGGCGCCGACGATCGCGATGCGGGCGGGGGCCGCGCCGTTCATGCCTGGACCCCTGGGGGGAGGTTCGGGGCCTCGGTGGAGACCTCGATGTAGATCGTGTCGTCCTGAACGCTGACCTCGTGGGTGCGCACGGGGCGACGTGCGGGAGGCGCATCCACCTTGCCGGTGCGCAGGTCGAACCGTGACGCGTGCAGGGGGCACTCGACCTCGCAGCCCTCGAGCCAGCCGTCGGCCAGCGAGGCGTCCTGGTGGGTGCACGTGTCGTCGATGGCGAAGATCTCGCCGTCCTCGGTGTGGAACACCGCGATCGGGACGCCGTCGGTCTCCGGCCCCTCGAGGCGAAGCGCGTCGCCGGGAGCGAGGCTGGCGAGCGGACAGGCAGCGAACATCGGCTGGCTCCTTCGAATCTCCGTTGCACCTAGCGCAACTGCGTGCACGTGATGCAACTCTCACACTCCCCGGACATGGCGGTCAAGAGGGCGCCCAACCCAATTTGAGCGGGCCTGGCGTGCGACGTGCGGGCGTGGGCGACTCTCAGCTCCCGCCGTTCCTTGCGGCGGCCCGGATAGAGTTCGTAGCGCCACGAGCAACCGATGCGCGCCATGAGCAACACGCCGGGTCCGAACGGCCCGCGCGGAACGGAGAACGCATGTCCCCCAGCGATTCCGGCACCGAGCCCGGCGCCGCTTCCGGCACCGAGCCCGCCCTCGCCGGAGGCCCCGGCGGCCTGCAGTCCGTCGACCGGGCCCTGCAGGTCCTGGAGCTGCTCTCGGCCTGGGGCGAGGGCGGCGTGAGCGAGCTGGCCGCGGAGCTCGGCGTACACAAGTCGACGGCGTTCCGACTGCTCGGCGCGCTGGAGGCCCGCGACCTGGTCGAGCAGAGCGAGGACCGGGGCCGCTACCGGCTCGGCTTCGGCCTGGTCCGGCTCGCGGGCGCCGTCTCCGGCCGGCTCGACCTGACCAAGCAGGCTCGGCCGGTGACGCAGTCGCTGGCGGCCGAGCTCGGCGAGACCGTCAACGTCGCGGTGCTGCGCGAGCACTTCGCCGTCAACGTCGACCAGGCGCTGGGCGGCGCGGCGCTCGCGGTCCACAACTGGGTCGGTGAGCTCACTCCCCCGCACGCGACCTCCAGCGGCAAGGTGCTCCTGGCGAGCCTGGACCCGATCCGTCGCAAGGAGATCTACGCCGCCTCGGGCCTGCGCGCCTGCACCGCGCGCACCGTGACCGACGCCGGGGCCCTGGAGAAGGAGCTGGACGGGGTCCGCGAGCGTGGCTATGCCACGACGTTCGGCGAGCTCGAGGAGGGCCTCAACGCGATCGCGGTGCCGGTGTTCGGCATCGGCGGCGCCGTCCTGGCCGCCCTGAGCGTGTCCGGGCCGGCGTTCCGGTTCACCCCCGAGCGGATCGCGGAGGTGACCGGGCGCGTCACGAGCGCCGGCGCAGAGCTGAGCCGCCGGATGGGCTACTTGGGCTGAGCCCATCCGGCGGCTGGTGTGGCCGGGGCGATCCGGCCGGGATGCTGCGACGTGCGTCAGCTCTGGCTCATCAGCTCTGGCTCATCAGCTCTGGCCGATCCACTGCTTGACGAGCGCCGGGTTGGCGTCCACCCACTTCTGGGCCGCAGCGTCGGGGTCCATCTTGTCCTCGGCGATCCACTTGGCGACCTGGTTCTGGTCGTCGTTGGTCCACTTGAAGTTCTTGACCAGCGTGTACGCCGGGCTGCCCGAGGTCGCGAACTTCGTTGAGACGATCTTGTTCAGGACGTAGCGCGGGTAGCCGCAGGCGACCTTCGCCGGGTCGCTGTCGCAACCGGTGGTGTACGGCGGGAGCTGGACCTGGACCAACGGCACCTCGCTGAAGAACCAGTGCGGCTGGTAGAAGTAGCCGATCAGCGGCGTCTTGTTCTTCTGCGCCTGGCGGAACGCCTGCACCAGGGCCGCCTCGCTGCCGGCGTAGACGACCTTGTAGTTGAGCTTCAGGTTCTTCACCAACGCCTCGTCGTTGGTGACGTACGACGGGTCGCCGTCCAGCAGCTGTCCCTGGCTGCCCGACTCACTGGTCTTGAAGAGGCTGGCGTACTTGTTGAGGTTCTGCCACTTGGTGATGTCGGGGTACTTCTGCGCCATCCACGGCGGGACGAACCAGCCGATGACACCGATGTTGCCGTCGGGGCCGGCGTCCTGGGCGACCTTCTGCTGGTCGATGTACTTCTTCACCAGGTCCTCATGACCCCAGTTCTCGATGACCGCGTCGACGTCACCGCTCTGCATGCCCTGCCAGGAGACCTCCTCCTTGAGGTTCTTGTAGTTCACCTGGCAGCCGAGGTCGTGCTGGGCGATGTAGCCGACCACATGGATGCTGGCCTCATAGCCGACCCACGGGTTGACCGCGAGATTGACGGTGCCGCAGGCCTTGCCGCCCGCCTTCGCCGATCCGCCCGAGCCGGCGGCATCGGTGGAGGTGATCTTGCCTCCGCCGCAGCCGGTGAGTGCGAGCACCAGCGCTCCTGCGATGGCCGCGAGCGCCCTGCGCTTCCCGACCCGTTGCGATGCTGACACGTGTCCTCCTAGATGATGCGTCCTGGCACGGGGAATTCCGTGCCGGTGGGTGTTGTCACGCGCGGTCGAAACGGGCCGCGGCATGCTGGGCGGTGCGGTCGAGCATGATGCCGATCGCGGTGATGGCCACGCCGGCGGCGAGGCCCTTCCCGAAGAGTTGGGTCTGGGAGAAGCCGGCCACCACGAGATAGCCCAGCCCGCCACCGCCGACCAGGCCGCCGACGACGACCATGGACAGCACGTAGAGCAGGCCCTGGTTCGTGGCGAGTACAACGGCGCTGCGCGCGATCGGCAGCTGCACCTTGCGGATCATCTGCCAGCTGCTGACGCCGAGGGACTCCGCCGCCTCGACCGAGACCGGCGTGACGCCGCGGATGCCGTCGGCGACCAGCTTCGTGGCGATCGGGATGCCGTAGGCGAGCGCCGCCACGACGGCGGTGAAGCGGGTCGGCCCGAACAGGGCCAGCGCCGGCACCAGGTAGACGAAGGGCGGCAGCGTCTGCAGCGCGTCCAGCACCGGCCGCACGAGCCTGTCGACCAGGCGGTTGCGCGCCATCCAGACCCCGACCAGGACCGCGAAGACGACCACGAGGAGCGTCGCGACGAGGGTGGTCGTCAGCGTGTTCATCGAGTCGTGCCACAGGCCGGTGCCGAGGATGACGCCCTCGCAGGCCAGCGTCACCAGCAGCGGGCGCCAGCCGCCCAGCACCCACGAGAGCGCCGCGAAGGCGCCACCGGTGAGCCACCACGGCGACTGGGCGAGCAAATTCTGCAGCGGGTCGATGAGCATGCTCGACATCTCGTTCTTGATGCCGGTGGTCAGCGTCTCGAACGTGTTCACCAGCCAGTTGGTCGCATGCGTCACCGCGTTCGACAGCGGCGTGCCGAGGTCGGGCGAGGTGGGGAAGCGGGCGAAGTCGAGGTAGGTGCGTGAGACGTAGACCGCGACCAGGGCCAGCACGGCGCCGCCGATCAGCGCGATGCGGCGGGTCCGTCGCTGCCGGTCGCTGACTCCACCGCGGGCGGCGAGCTCGGCGCGCTCGCTTGCCGCCGTCGTGGTGCGGTCGAGCATGATCGCCATGATCACGATGGCCAGGCCGCTCACGAACGCGGTGCCGACGTCGAGAGCGCTGAGCGCCTGGATGACCGGAGCGCCCAGACCGGGAGCGTTGATCAGGGCGACGATGGTCGCCATCGACAGCGCTGCCATCGTGCACTGGTTGATGCCCACGACGATGGTGCGTCGTGCCATCGGCAGCTGCACCTTGCGCAGCTGCTGCCACCGGGTCGAGCCGAGGGAGGCGCTGGCCTCGATGCTGGGCTCGGCCACGCTGCCGATGCCGTGCGCGGTGATCCGCACCAGCGTCGGCAGCGCGTAGACGACAGTGGTGACGATCCACGACGCGGCGCCGATGCCGAACAGCAGCGCGAGCGGGGCCAGGTAGGCGAACGACGGGAGCGTCTGGGCGAGGTCGAGCATCGGGGTGAGGACGCCCGCGACCCGCTTGCTGTTGGCCATCCACACCGCGAGCGGCAGGCCGATGACCGCGCACACCACCACGGAGAGCCCGGTGATGATCAGGGTGTCGATGCTGTCGTTCCAGTAGCCGAGGACCCCGAAGAGCAGCATCGAGACCACCACGAGGGCCGTGGCGCGGATGCCGGCGGCGGCGTACGTCACCCACGCGGCGATGCCGACGACGCCGAGCCAGCCGACCTGCGGAACCGGACGCCCGGCCGGAGCCTGGCTGAACAGGTCACGCAGCCAGGTCACGAGCGAGTCGACCCAGGAGCTGAGGTTGCCCAGCACGCCCTGGAAGAACCAGTTGCCGCTACGGGCGTTCTCGACGCTGTCGCGCACGCTGTTGAGCCAGGTCTGCACGCTGGTGAGGTCGGCGCCGCCCAGGGTGAGGGTGCCGTGGTCCTTCAGGACCGCCCAGCCGAGCAGCCACACGACCATGATGCCCAGCGAGATCCACCGCTTGCGGCCCGGCAGCGCGAGGCGGCGCGCGGTCGTGCTCGGCGGGGCGGGGGATGTCGCGGACCGGGTCAGGGCACTCACTGGTGCTCCTCGGCCACGACCACCCGCAGGATGTCCTCGTCGTCCACGACGCCGAGCAGGGTGTCGCCGTCGACGACCCGGACCGGTCCCTGGCTGGCCAGGACGGTGCGCGCGGCCTCGCGCACGATCATGTTCGCCGGCAGCACCGGCCCGTCGGTCGGGTCGTCGGCGCGCTGCGGGCGGGCGATGTAGCGCAGCGTCAGCACGTGCGAGCGCGGCACCTCCGCCACGAAGTCGCGGACGTAGTCGTCGGCGGGGTTGGCCACGATCTCGGCCGCCGTACCGATCTGGACGACCTCGCCGTCGCGCATGATCAGGATCCGGTCGCCGATCTTGAGCGCCTCGGAGAGGTCGTGGGTGATGAAGACCATCGTCTTCCCGACCTCCTCGTGCAGCCGGATGACCTCGTTCTGCATGTCGCGCCTGATCAGCGGGTCCAGGGCGGAGAAGGGCTCGTCGAAGAGCAGTAACTCGGGGTCGGTGGCCAGCGCACGGGCGAGGCCGACACGCTGCTGCATGCCACCGGAGAGCTGGTCGGGGAAGGAGCTCTCGTACCCCGTGAGCCCCACCAGGTCGACCATGTCCTGGGCGCGCGAGCGGCGCTCGACCTTGCTCTCGCCGCGGATCTCCAGGCCGAACGCGATGTTGTCGATCACCTTGCGGTGGGGCATGAGGCCGAAGTGCTGGAAGACCATCGCCACCTGCCGGCGGCGCAGCTCGCGCAGCCTCGCCGGCGACGCCGCGGTGACGTCCTCGCCGTTGAGGCACACCGAGCCGGCGGTGGGCTCGATGAGCCGCGACAGCATCCGCACCAGGGTGGACTTGCCGGAGCCGGACAGGCCCATGACCACGAACACCTCGCCAGTGCGGACCTCGAAGGAGACGTCACGCACAGCCGAGAGACAGCCCATGCGCTGCTGCAGCTCCTGGCGCGACAGGTCCGCGGCGGGGGTGCCGATGATCTTGTCGGCCTTCGGGCCGAAGATCTTCCACAGCGAGTCCACGGCCAGGGCGGTCGTACGGTCGGAGGCGACGGCCTTCCGGTGTCCGCTCGGCGGCGCAGTGGTGGGTTCGAGCACGCTCATGAGAAGTCTCCTGTGGTGGACGGGACGCCGTTGCGCACGTCGCCCGGCGGGAACAGCGGGCTGCCGTCGCGGTAGCGGTAGTAGGGCACGTCCGCGGGAGCCAGCGGCGTGTTGCCCGCGATCAGGTCGGCGGCCTTCTCGGCGACCATCATCACGGGGGCGTAGATGTTGCCGTTGGTGACGTAGGGGAAGACGCTGGCGTCGGCCACGCGCAGCCCCTCGGTCCCGCGGACCTTCATCGTGGTCGGGTCGGTCACCGACATCTCCCCCACCCCCATGGCGGCGGTGCAGGAGGGGTGCAGTGCCGTCTCGGCGTCCTTGCGCACCCAGTCCAGGATCTCCTCGTCGGTCTCCACCCTCGGCCCCGGCGAGATCTCACCGGCGTTGTACGGCGCGAACGCGGGTTGGTTGAGGATGTCGCGCGCCACCCGGATGGCCTCCACCCACTCCTTGCGGTCGGTGGGGGTCGACAGGTAGTTGAACTGCATCGAGGGGTGCTGACGCGGATCGGTCGACCGGATGCGCACCCAGCCGCGAGTGTCGGCGTACATGGGGCCGATGTGGACCTGGTAGCCGTGCTCGCCCTTGCCGAGCCCCTCGGGCTGGCTGCCGTCGTACCGGATCGCGATCGGCAGGAAGTGGAACATCAGGTTCGGCCAGTCCACGTCCTCGTTCGAGCGGCAGAAGCCGCCGCCCTCGAAGTGGTTCGTCGCGCCCAGGCCCTTGCGCTGGAAGAGCCACTGGAAGGCGATCTTGGGTCGCTGGTGCCAGGCCAGGCCCGGGGCGATCGAGACGGGCTGCTTGGAGGCGTACTGGATGTAGACCTCGAGGTGGTCCTGGAGGTTCTCCCCCACGCCGGGCAGGTGGTGCACGACCGGTACGCCGACGGACCTCAGCAGGCTCTGGTCGCCGACGCCGCTGAGCTGCAGCAGCTGCGGGGTGTTGATGGCGCCGCCGCACAGGATGACCTCGCCGGCCTCGACGGTGTGCGGCCGGGCGGCGCGCCCGACACCGCGGGTGTAGTCCACGCCGGTGGCCCGCGGGGTGTCACCGCTGGTGTCGAAGCGGATCCTGGTCGCGAACGCGAAGGTCTCCACTTGCAGGTTGCTGCGGTGCAGGACCGGGTGGAGGTAGGCCCGCGCGGCCGACCAGCGGCGGCCGTTCTTCACGTTGCGGTCGAAGGGCGCGAAGCCCTCCTGCCGGTAGCCGTTCACGTCGTCGGTCAGCGGGTAGCCGGCCTGCTGTGCGGCCTCGAAGAACGCGCCGAACAGGGGGTTCTCGGCCTTGCCGCGCTCCAGGTGCAGCGGCCCGTCGCCGCCGCGCCACGCGTCGGAGCCGTCGGAGCCGTCGGCCAGGTGCCGGCTCTCCATCCGCTTGAAGTAGGGCAGGCAGTGCTCGAAGTCCCAGGTCTCCATGCCGGGGTCGGCGGCCCAGCGCTCGTAGTCGAGCGGGTTGCCGCGCTGGAAGATCATGCCGTTGATGGAGCTGGAGCCGCCGAGCACCTTGCCGCGTGCGTGGTAGATGCGCCGGTTGTTCATGTGCGGCTCGGGGTCGGTCTCGTAGCCCCAGTCGTAGAACCTGCTGCCGATCGGGAAGGGCAGCGCCGCAGGCATGTGGATGAACGGGTCGATCTTGTAGTCCCCGTGCCCCGCCTCGAGCACGAGCACGCTCGTGCTGGGGTCGGCGCTGAGCCGGTTGGCCAGCGCACACCCGGCGCTGCCGCCTCCCACGATCACGTAGTCGAACCGGTCGGCCATGCTCTTCCTCTTCCCTGTGTCTGTGTGGCGCTCGTGTCGAGCGGATGCGTCGGCGATGCGCGGCGGCCGGGCTGGCGACCGGGCTGCGACCGGCCGCCGCGGGTCAGCCCCGCCCGGCGAACCAGTGCTGCGGCGTGGGCGCGGTGTTGGTCCAGATGTGCTTGGTCTCGCGGTACTCCTCCAGACCCGCTAGCCCGAGCTCGCGGCCGTTGCCCGACTGCTTGTAGCCGCCCCACTCCGCCTGGGCGACGTAGGGGTGGTAGTCGTTGATCCAGACCGTGCCCATGCGCAGCCGGGCCGCGACGCGCTCGGCCTTCGCCGGGTCCGTGGTCCACACCGCGCCGGCGAGCCCGAAGAGCGAGTCGTTCGCCAGCCGGACGGCCTCGTCCTCGTCGGCGAAGGTCTCCACGGTCAGGACCGGCCCGAAGGATTCCTCCCGCGTTACCGACATCTGCGAGGTGCAGCGGTCCAGGATCGTGGGCAGGTAGTAGAACCCGTCGGCCAGCTCGGGGTCCTCTGGACGCCGGCCGCCGCACCGCAGTACGGCGCCCTCGGCGATCCCGGCCGCGACGTACGCCTCGACCTTGTCGCGGTGTGCCGCGCTCGTCAGCGGCCCGGTCTCGGCCTTCTCGTCGAAGGGGCCGCCGAGCCGGATGGTCTCGGCCCGGGCGACGAGCTCATCGACGAACGCGTCGTGCAGGTCCTCCTGGATCAGCAGGCGGGCACCGGCCGAGCAGACCTGGCCCGAGTGGAGGAAGACAGCGGTGAGGGCGAGGTCCAGGGCGGTCTCGAGGTCGGCGTCGGCGAAGACGATGTTGGGGTTCTTGCCGCCGAGCTCCAGCGCGACCCGCTTCACCGTGCCCGCGGCGGTGGCCATGAGGTGCTTGCCGGTGGCCAGACCGCCGGTGAACGACACCATGTCGACCCGCGGGTCCTCGGCGAGCGGCGCGCCCGCCTCGGCGCCGGCGCCGAGGATGAGGTTCGCGACACCGGCAGGGAGCCCGGCCTCCTCCAGCAGGCGCATCAGGTGGATGGCCGTGTGCGGGGTGAGCTCGCTGGGCTTGAGCACGAACGTGCAGCCGGCGGCGAGGGCGGGCGCCACCTTCCACGCCGTCTGCAGCAGCGGGTAGTTCCAGGGCGTGATCAGGCCGCAGACCCCGACCGGCTCGTGCACCACGACGGAGTGGACGTCCTCGCGGCCGGTCTCGACCACGCGCGCCTCGTCACGGGTCTGGGCGTAGTGGCGGAACACCGAGACGACGTCGTCGACGTCGTACTCGCTCTCGACCAGGCGCTTGCCGGTGTCCAGCGACTCGGCGCGGGCGATCGCCGCCTTGTCGCGCTCGAGGAGGTCGGCCACCCGGTCGAGCAACGCTGCGCGCTCGGCGGTGGGCCACTGCGGCCACCGACCTTCGTCGAAGGCGGCACGCGCGGCGGCGATGGCGCGGGTGGTGTCGACCGCTGACGCCTCGTCGACGACGGCCACCAGGCGCCCGTCCGCAGGGCAGCGGATCTCCCGGCGACCGCCCTCGGCGGCCGCGACCCACGCTCCGGCGACAAAAAGGTCGGGCATTGGTTCCTCCGGCTTTGTTGCGCAGGGCGCAACGCGATGTGACTTGCGCAACAGACTCCCGCTCGAAGCCTCCCCCGTCAAGACCTCCGAGGGCATCGGCGTGTTAACTCTTGGTTCACCGTCGGTTGCGCCGACGTGGCCGGTCACGGGGCGGTCCGGACAGTGGCGCGCTCGGCCTGGGCCTCCGCGATCTCGACGATGTTCGTCAGCAGCATCGCCCTCGTCATCGGGCCCACGCCGCCGGTCGCGCCGGTCATCTTCCCGGCCACCGCATCGACGTTCGGGTCGACGTCGCCGAGGATCCCCTCGATCGTGCGGGTGATGCCCACCGAGAGCACCGTCGCGCCCGGGCTCACCCACGACGGCTTCACCAGGTGCGCGACGCCGGCAGCGGCCACGATCACGTCGGAGGCCCGGGCGTGGGCCGCCACGTCCCGCGTCTCGATGTTGCACAGCGTGACGGTGGCGTGCTCGCTCGGCCGGGTCAGCATCAGACCGAGGGGCCGCCCGACCGTCAGCCCGCAGCCGATGACGCAGAACCGCTGCCCGGTGATCGGCACGTCGTGCTGGCGGAGCAGCTCGATGATGCCCCGCGGCGTACACGGTTGCGGCCCAGGCGTGCCGAGGACCAGCTTGCCGAGGTTCGTCGGATGCAGCCCGTCGGCGTCCTTGGCCGGATCGATGAGCTCGAGCACCCGATGGGTGTCGACGTGCGCAGGCAGCGGCAGCTGGACGATGAAGCCGGTGCAGCTCGGATCATCGTTGAGCCGCCGTACGGCGGCCTCGATCTCGGCCTGAGCGGCGTCGGCCGGAAGCTCGATGCGGATCGAGGCGATGCCGACCTCCGCGCAGTCGCGGTGCTTGCCGGCGACGTAGGAGTGCGACCCCGGATCGTCCCCGACCAGGATCGTCCCGAGACCCGGATGGACGCCGAGGTCCTTGAGCAGGCGCACCCGTTCGGCGAGCTTGCGCTTGAGCTCACCGGCGACCCGCTTGCCGTCGATCTTGACGGCGGTGGTTCCCGTCATGGTGGTCATGCCCGTCTCCTTCTCGCGCCAGCCGGGCGTCAACACTCGATGACGTTGACGGCGAGGCCTCCGCGCGAGGTCTCCTTGTACTTGATCTTCATGTCGGCCCCGGTCTCGCGCATCGTCTTGATCGCGGCGTCGAGGGAGACGTGGTGGCTGCCGTCGCCGCGCAGCGCGATGCGTGCGGCGTTGATGGCCTTGTTGCTGGCGATCGCGTTGCGCTCGATGCACGGGATCTGCACCAGCCCGCCGACGGGGTCGCACGTGAGGCCGAGGTTGTGCTCGATGCCGATCTCGGCGGCGTTCTCCACCTGGGGCGGGCTGCCGCCCATCACCTCGCACAGGGCGCCGGCCGCCATCGCACAGGCCGAGCCCACCTCGCCCTGGCAACCGACCTCGGCACCGGAGATCGAGGCGTTGATCTTGAACAGGATGCCGATCGCCGCCGCGGCCAGCAGGAACCGGACCACGCCGTCGTCGTCGGCACCCGGCACGAACTTCTCGTAGTAGTGCAGGACCGCTGGCACGATGCCCGCCGCGCCGTTGGTCGGGGCCGTTACGATCCGGCCGCCCGAGGCGTTCTCCTCGTTGACCGCGAGTGCGAAGAGGTTCACCCAGTCCATCGCCCGGATCGGATCGGTCTCGTCCTGGGAGGCGTGCAGGTCGCTGTAGAGCTTCGGGGCTCGCCGGGGCACCTTGAGGCCGCCGGGCAGGGTCGGCTCGGTGCGGGTGCAGCCGTTGAGCACGCACGCCTGCATCACCGACCAGATGTGCAGGAGCTCGGCGCGGACCTGCTCCTCGCTGCGCCAGGCCAGCTCGTTGGCGAGCATCACGTCGCTGACCCGCTTGCCGGTGCTGGCGCAGATCGCGAGCAGCTCGGCACCGGTGGTGAACGGGTAGGGCACCGGGGTGGAGTCCTCCACGATGCGGTCGGTGCCGGCCGCCTGCTCGTCGACGACGAAGCCGCCGCCCACGGAGTAGAACGTGCCCTCGTGCAGCCGCGCGCCGTCGACGCCATAGGCCCGGAAGATCATCCCGTTGGGATGGGCCGGCAGCGACCTGGTCCGATGCATCACCACGTCGTCGGCGCCGAAGGGCACCTCGCGCACACCCGCCAGTCGCAGCCGCCCGCTGGAGCGCACCTCCGCGACCCGGTCGTCGGCCCTGTCGGTGTCGACCGTCTCGGGGCGGTTGCCCTCCAAGCCCAAGATGACCGCCTTGTCGGAGCCATGACCATGGCCCGTCGCGCCCAGCGACCCGAACAGCTCGGCCTCGACACGGGCCACCGAGTCCAGCAGGCCGCGGCTCAGCAGGACGTCGGTGAACAGCACTGCCGCACGCATCGGCCCCACCGTGTGGGAGGACGAGGGCCCGATGCCGACCGAGAACATGTCGAAGACGCTGAGGGCCATCAGACCGGTCCCAGGACCGCGAACTCGGCCATCGCGTCGATCAGCCAGCGGCCGAGGAAGTCGGCGAACGAGGCGCGCGGCAGGATCCGGTAGGACTGCTCGCCCACCTGCCACAGCAGGATCGGCACCCGGCCGATCGTGGTCACCACCGCCGTTCCGGCCCGGAAGGACCGCGGATGCAGATCGAGCGGGCAGCCCTTCTCCAGTACGGCGCGCGCGGAGGCACCCTCGAGCCGGAACGTGGTGCGGTTGGCGGAGAGGTCGACGGCCGCGCCCGGCGTACCGTCGAGGGCGGCGAGTGTCGCATCGACGATCTGGCTCGCGCTGCGGGTCTCGGAGACGAGGAGGAACTCGTCGGGTGAAAGCCACAGCACCGCGACGTCGTCGCCGGCACCCACCTGTCCGCAGCCGGCGGGCAGGTCGGCGCCGACCGCGCGGGCGACGCGGGACCGGGCCGGCGACTCGAGGTCGAGGCGCAGCCCGACCATGGCGAGGAAGCGCTCCTCACGCAGCCGGACGTTGCGCGCACCGGTCACCTCGGCGGCGGCGAAGCGCTCGTGCAGGTGCTGGGCCGGGCTGACGCGCAGCGCGGCGATGTCGGTTCCGGTCGTCTCGGTCGTCGATTCGGTCATCGTCTCAACCATCGCGGCGGGTTCCTTCCGGGTCGTAGAGCACTGTCTCGGCGACCACGACGTCGACCAGGCGGTCGCCGACGGGAGCGACGAGGGTCTGGCCGATGCGGTTGCGCCCGTCCTTGATCAGCGCGAGCGCGAAGGAGCGTCCCAGCGCTGCACTGTGATAGCTCGAGGTGACGTGGCCCAGCATCGGCACCGGTCCGTCCGCCGGGGTGATGGGCGTCCCGGCGGCGACCAACTGAGTCCCCTCCGGCAGGCGGAAGGACCTGTCCACCGGCAGCACCGAGACCAGGTGCTTGCGGTCGGTGCGGGCGGTGTCGGCCCGGCTGTAGGAGCGCTTGCCCACGAAGTCCTTGACCTTGGAGACGATCCACTCCATGCCGGCGTCCTGCGGGGTGACGGTGCCGTCGGTGTCCTGGCCGACGATCGGATAGCCCTTCTCGGCCCGCAGCACGTGCATGGTCTCGGTGCCGTAGGGCGTGATCGAGAAGTCCTGCCCGGCGGCGTGGATGTCCTCCCATACCTGCTGGCCGAACCACGTCGCGACGTTCACCTCGAAGGCGAGCTCGCCGGAGAACGAGATCCGGCAGATGCGGGCCGGGATCCCCGAGGCGAGTGTGGTCTCGCGGAAGGTCATGAAGCCGAACGCGTCGTTGCTGACGTCGAGGTCGGGCGCGAGCCGGGCGATCACCTCGCGCGACCTCGGCCCGACGACCGCGACGGTCGCCCACTGCTCGGTCACCGAGGTGAAGCTCACCTCGAGGTCGGGCCACTCGGTCTGGTGCCACTCCTCGAGCCAGTCGAGCACCTTGGCGGCGCCGCCGGTGGTGGTCGTCATGAAGAACCGGTTCTCCGCCAGGCGCAGCGTGACGCCGTCGTCGAAGATCATCCCGTCAGGGGTGCACATCACGCCGTAGCGCGCCGAGCCGGGCGGCAGCTTCTTGAACGCGTTGGTGTAGATGCGGTTGAGGAACTCCCCCGCGTCGCCGCCCCAGACCTCGATCTTGCCGAGCGTGGTGGCATCCATCATCCCGACCGACGTGCGTACGGCGGCACATTCGCGCAGCACGGCCTCCTCCATCGACTCGCCGTCCTGCGGGTAGTACCAGGGACGCAGCCACTGGCCGACGAGCTCGAACTCGGCACCGTGCGCGACGTGCCACGGGTGGATGGAGGTGAGCCGTGCCGGGTCGAACAGGTCGCCGCGCTCGCGGCCGGCCAGCGCGATGAACGGCACCGGCGCGTACGGCGCCCGGTAGGTCGTCGTCCCGATCTCGCCCGGCGTCCGGCCGTCGTTCAGCGCGGCGGCGATGACCCCGATCGCTGTGACGCCCGACGTCTTGCCCTGGTCGTTGGCGGTGCTGATCGAGGTGTAGCGCTTCACGTGCTCCACGCTGCGCATGCCGGCACCGGTGGCGCGCAGCACGTCGCGGACGGTCTGGTCGCGCTGGAGGTCGACGAAGTGGTCGGCCAGGTCGGCCAGCGGCGTACTGCCGTCGGAGACGACCCACAGCGCGCGGCTGGTGCCGGCGCCGGCCGGCCGGCCGAGCGGCGGCTGCGAGGCGCCGCCCTCGCCGAAGCCGGTCGCCGCGAGCGCTGACCGGGCGGCGTGCACGCCCTCGGCGACGCACTCCGCGAGCGTGTAGGTGCCGCGGGCCGAGCCGACGATCCGCTGGCCGTCGACGTCCCCGCCGGGCACGAAGCCGACCAGGTCGTCGTCCCAGCGCAGCCGGCCCTGGCGCTGGCTGTGCAGGTGCACGACCGGGCTCCACCCACCGGCAACGGCGAGCAGGTCGCAGGCGATCTCGCGCCGCTCACCGGAGGCGTTGCCGTCCGCGTCGAGCGCCACCACCGTCGCGGCGGTGATGCGCGGGTCGCCGGCGGTGTCGAGCACGGCCGAGCCGAGGATCACCTCGGCGCCCGCCGCCTGGGCGCGGCGGGCCGCGTCCGAGGGCTCGGGGCGGGCGTCGACGATGGCCGCGACCGCGATCCCGGCGGCGGCCAGGTCGGCGGCGACGTCGTACGCGCTGTCATTGGTGGTGGCCAGCAGCACCCGCGTCCCGGCGGCCACGCCGTACCGGTTGAGGTAGGTGCGGACCGCGGAGGCGAGCATCACGCCGGGCCGGTCGTTGTTGGCGAAGACCAGGGGGCGCTCGTGGGCGCCGGTGGCGAGGACGACCTGCTGAGCGCGGATGTGCCACAGCCGCTGGCGCGAGACCCCCGCCAGCGAGGCGCGGGTGGCGCCGTCGAGGTGGTCGAGCCGGCTCTCCAGCGCGATCACGTAGTTGGCGTCGTAGCTGCCGAAGGCGTTGGTGCGCAGCAGGACCGTGACCTCGGGCGCCGCCTCGAGCTCGGCCGCGACAGTGCGCAGCCAGGCCTCGGCGTCCTGTTCCTCGATGCGGGCGCCGCGGGTGGCGAGCAGTGAGCCGCCGAGCTCCGGCTGGTCGTCGATGAGGATGACGCGAGCGCCCGACGCGGCGGCCGTACGGGCCGCGGCCAGGCCGGTGGGACCGGCACCGATGACAAGCACGTCGGCGTGGACGTAGGACTTGTCATAGATCGCGGTGTCGTCGCCCGGGTCGAGGTCGCCCAGACCGCTGAGGTACGTCGCCTCCAGGCCGGTGACCAGCTCGACGGTCGTGGCGGGCAGCATCGACTCCGCGACCGAGTCGCCAGGGCGGCGTACCTTGACCAGCGCGTTCGGCTCCTCGACGCCGGCGCTGAGGATGCCCCGCGGCCGCTGGCGGTAGAGCGAGGGCCCGCACTCCAGCACCCCGTTGGCCAGCAGCGCCGAGGCGAGGTTGTCACCCGGGTGCCCGACGTACTCGTGGCCGTCGAGGGTGAAGCGCAGCTCGGTGGACCGGTCCACCCGGCCGCCGGCCGGCAGACGGTACGAGGTCGTGCTCACTGCTGTCCTCCATCCAGGGCGGGGCGCGGCTCGCCGCTGCGGTAGACCGCGGCGATCCGGTAGGTCACGGTGTCGCGGACCACGTTGAACCACTTGCGGCAGCCGGTGCTGTGCACCCAGCGCTCGGCGAAGAGTCCCTTGGTGTTCTCGCGGTAGAAGAGGTAGCGGCCCCACTCCTCGTCGCTCAGGGCGCTCGGGTCCTCGGGATAGGGCACGTGCGCCTGGCCGCCGTAGTGGAACTCGGTCTCGTCGCGCGGCCCGCAGTTGGGACAGCTGATGAGGATCATCGTCTGCTCCTTTCAGTGCGCGACGGCGGCCGCGCCGTGCTCGTCGATGAGGGCGCCGGTGGTGAACCGCTCCAGCGCGAACGGCGCGTTGTACTCGTGCGGCTCGTCGTGGGCGATCGTGTGCGCCATGGTCCAGCCGGCGCCGGGCGTGCCCTTGAACCCGCCGGTCCCCCAGCCGCAGTTGACGTAGAGCTGGTCGATCGGGGTCTTGCCGACCACGGGCGAGGCGTCCGGGCTGACGTCGACGATGCCGCCCCAGGTGCGCAGCAGGTGCGCGCGGGCGAAGATCGGGAACAGCTCGACCGCGGCGGCCATCTGCTCCTCGATCACGTGGAACCCGCCGCGCTGGCCGTAGCCGTTGTAGGAGTCGACCCCGGCGCCCATGACGAGCTCGCCCTTGTGGGCCTGCGAGACGTAGACGTGGACGTGGTTGGACATCACCACGGTGGGGTGGACCGGCTGGTGCAGCTCGGAGACCAGCGCCTGCAGCGGGTGGGACTGGATCGGCAGGTCGAAGCCGGCCAGCTGGGCCAGGACGCTGGAGTGACCCGCAGCGCACAGGGCGACCTTGCCCGCCGCGATCGTGCCGCGGCTGGTCTGCAGCCCCACCACCCGGTTGCCGTCCTTGAGGAAGCCGGTGACCTCGCAGTTCTGGATCAGGTCGACACCGAGCTCGTCGGCCTTGCGGGCGAAGGCCCACGCGACGTGGTCGTGCTTGGCGATGCCGGCCCGCGGCTGGAAGGTGCCGCCCAGCACCGGGTAGCGGATGTCGTCGCTGGTGTTGAGGATCGGGCAGACCTCCTTCACCTGCTCCTTGTCGAGCCACTCCGCGTCGATGCCGTTGAGCCGGTTGGCCTCGCAGCGGCGCACCGAGTCGCGCACGTCCTGCAGCGTGTGGGCGAGGTTGAGGACGCCGCGCTGGCTGAAGAGGAAGTCGTAGTCCAGCTCCTGCGGCAGCACCTCCCACTGCTTGAGGGAGTGCTCATAGATCGCGGCCGACTCGTCCCACAGGTAGTTGGACCGGATGATCGTGGTGTTGCGCGCCATGTTCCCGCCGGCGAGCCAGCCCCGCTCCAGCACCGCCACGTTGGTGATGCCGTGGTTCTTGGCCAGGTAGTAGGCGGTGGCCAGGCCGTGCCCGCCGCCGCCCACGATGACGACGTCGTACGACGCCTTCGGCTCGGGGTTGCGCCACAGGAAGTCGGGGTGCTCGGGCAGCAGGTCGGCCATCACTCTGTTCCGTCCTGCGAGAGGTGGGAGTAGAGCGGGTGCTTGTCGGCCAGGACGGCGACCCGGTCGCGCAGCGAGATGGCGACCTCCTCGGAGAAGTCGCCCTTGAGCGCGGTGGCGATGATGTCGGCGACCTCGCTGAAGTCGCTGTCGCCGAAGCCGCGGGTGGCCAGCGCGGGCGTGCCGATCCGCAGCCCGGAGGAGACCATCGGGGGACGCGGGTCGAAGGGCACCGCGTTGCGGTTCACGGTGATGCCGATGCGGTGCAGCCGATCCTCGGCCTGCTGGCCGTCGAGCTCGGAGTCGCGCAGGTCCACGAGCACCAGATGTACGTCGGTCCCGCCGCTGACCACCGTGACACCGGCGGCCGCCACGTCCTCGGCGAGGAGCCGCTCGGCCAGGATCCGGGCGCCGCGCAGGGTGCGCTCCTGGCGCTCGCCGAAGGCCGGCTCGGCGGCGACCTTGAACGCCACCGCCTTGGCGGCGATCACATGCTCGAGCGGGCCGCCCTGCTGACCGGGGAAGACCGCGGAGTTGATCTTCTTGGCGATGGTGGCGTCGTTGGTGAGGATCACCCCGCCGCGCGGGCCGCCGAGCGTCTTGTGCGTGGTGCTGGTGACGACGTCGGCGTACGGGACCGGGCTGGGGTGCAGACCGGTGGCGACCAGGCCCGCGAAGTGCGCCATGTCCACCATGAGATAGGCGCCGACCTCATCCGCGATGCGGCGGAAGGCGGCGAAGTCGAGCTGGCGCGGGTACGCCGACCAGCCCGCCACGATCAGCTTCGGCCGGTGCTCCCGGGCGAGCCGCTCCACCGCCGCCATGTCGACGAGAAGGTCGTCACGGCCGACCTCGTAGGGCACCACGTTGTAGAGCCGGCCCGAGAAGTTGAGCTTCATGCCGTGGGTGAGGTGGCCGCCGTGGGCCAGCGACAGTCCGAGGATGGTGTCGCCGGGCTCGAGCAGCGCGAACATCGCGGCGGCGTTGGCCTGGGCGCCCGAGTGGGGTTGGACGTTGGCGTACTCGGCTCCGAAGAGGGCCTTGAGCCGGTCGATGGCGAGCTGCTCGATCACGTCGACGTGCTCGCAGCCGCCGTAGTAGCGCCGGCCCGGGTAGCCCTCGGCGTACTTGTTGGTGAGGACCGACCCCTGGGCCTCCATCACCGCGGCGGGAGCGAAGTTCTCCGAGGCGATCATCTCCAGCGTCGACTGCTGCCGGCGCAGCTCGGCGGCGATCTGCGCGTGGACCTCGGGATCGAGGTCGGCGAGCGAGGCGGTCAAGACGTCAACCACGAGGAAACTCCCGACGTTTGAAGTACGATTGATATATCAGTGCTGGATCAGCAGTATGCTGGCAGCCGAAGACACCTGTCAACGATCCGATCAGGAAGCGGTGAACTTGCTATGGCACAGGCTCCGACGCTCAGCTCCGCGGATGGCAGCGCGACAGCGGCGTCGCTGGCGGACGTGGCCTACGAACGCATCCTCGACCGCCTGATCATGCTCGACATCCGCCCCGGCGAGCCGATCAACGACGGCCAGCTGGCCGCCTCGCTGGGGTTCGGACGCACGCCGGTGCGCGAGGCGCTCAAGCGCCTCGAGACCGATCACCTGGTCGTCTCCTACCCCCGGCGCGGCACCTTCGCCACCGCGATCGACGTCACCGAGCTCGGCGCGATCTCCGAGCTGCGCGAGCAGCTGGAGCCGTTCGCGGCCGCCCGGGCGGCGACGGCCGCCACCGAGCGGATGCGCGCCGAGCTGCGCGCCAAGATCGAGGAGGTCAAGGCGCTCGACACCGCCACCGACGACCACACCTCGCTGATGCGCTTCGACATGTCGGTGCATCGGCTGATCTACCGCGCGACCGGCAACCGGCACCTCGAGGACGTGCTGATCCGCTACGACAACCTCGCCACCCGGATCTGGTGCCTGGTCGTGGACAAGCTGCCCGACCTCGCGCACCACATCGTGGGCCACGTCGGTCTCCTGGAGGCCATCGCCGACGGCGACGCCGAGCTCGCCGAGCGGCTCACCCGCGAGCACGTCGACATGTTCTCCACCGAGATCCGGCGGCTGCTCTAGGCGGCAGGACGGCCCGGAGGGGCGGATCTGATGCGCGGTCGGGAGTGACCGGGGTGGCCGGGAGTAACACGGTGTCCGGACAGGAGTAACACGGTGTCGAGGGCGAGTAGCAGCGTGTCTGGACACGCTGCTACTCGGTGGCGACACCGTGTTACTCCCAGCGGGCGCCGACTCAGCCCCGCAGGCGGCTCATCGAGGGGTCGAAGAGCGGCTCGGGTGCGACCGTGGCGCCGATCCGCTCACCGAAGTACTCGATCTCGACACGGTCGCCCTCCCCGATCGACGCCGGCAAGTAGGCGTAGGCGATCGGCTTGCCGACCGTGAACCCGAAGGCGGCACTCGTGACGTAGCCGACGGCCGAGTCGCCGGAGAACACCGGCTCCTTGCCGAGGACCATCGACTTGCCGTCGTCGACGGTCAGACAGCGGAGTCGTCGTGTGGCGGCCTCGACCGAGCGACCCTCGAGGGCCGCCTTGCCGACGAAGTCGTCCTTGGTCATCTTGACCGCGAAGGCGAGACCGGCCTCGAATGGGTCGTGCTCGGTGGTCATGTCCGCGCCCCAGGAGCGGTAGCCCTTCTCCAGCCGGAGGGCGCCGAACGCTGCCCGGCCCGCTGCGACCACGCCGAGCTCCTGGCCCGCGGCCCACAGCACGTCCCAGAGCGTCTGTCCGTTCTCGGCCGAGGCGTAGATCTCCCAGCCGAGCTCACCGACGTAGGACAGCCGCAGTGCGGTCACCGGCACGCCGCCGAGCGTGGCCCGCTTGCCGCGGAAGTACTTGAGGCCGTCGTTGCTGAAGTCGTCGTCGGTGACCTTCGCGATCAGGTCGCGCGCCAGCGGACCCCACAGCCCGATGCAGCACGTGCCGCCGGTGGTGTCGCGCACGTCGGTGGCCAGCGCCGGGTCCTCGGCGCGCAGCTTGCGGGCCTCCCGACGCAGATAGACCAGGTCGGCCGGGGTGTTGGCACCCACCTGGAACAGCTCGGTGTCCAGACGCGCGACGGTGATGTCGCTCTTGATGCCGCCGTGCTCGTCCAGGAGCAGGGTATAGGTCACCGCGCCCGGCTTCTTCGACACATCTCCGGTGGTGAGCCGCTGCAGCAGCGTCTCGGCACCGGGCCCGGAGACCTCGAGCCGGCGCAGCGGCGTCATGTCGTACATCGCCACCGCGGTGCGCGTCTTCCACGCCTCCACCGCCGCGATCGGCGAGTAGTAGCGGGCCGACCACTCGTCGCGTGCCGGCGGCCGCCACTCCTCGGGCAGCTGGTCCACCAGGGCGGCGTTGGCCTCGTACCAGTGCGGTCGCTCCCAGGCGCCGGCCTCGAGGAAGAACGCGCCCAGCTCGACCTGGCGGGCGTGGAAGGGGCTGAGCCGCAGGTCGCGCGGCGACTCCTTGGGCTGCAGCGGGTGCAGGATGTCGTAGACCTCGACGAAGTTCTGCTGGGAGGTCTCCGCGACGTACGCCGGAGTCAGCTGCACCTCCTCGAACCGGTTGAGCTCGCAGTCGGCCAGGTCGTACTGCGAGCGCCCGGTGGTCAGCACCTCGGCGACCGCGCGCGCCACACCGGCGGAGTGCGTCACCCAGACCGCCTCGGCGACCCAGAAGCCGTCGACCTCGCGCGACTGCCCCACCAGCGAGCCGCCGTCGGGGGTGAAGGAGAAGATGCCGTTGAAGGACGACTCGGCGATCTCGGTCTCACGCAGGCACGGCAGCAGTTTGCGGCACTCCTCCCACGGGCCGGCGAAGTCGTCGGGGGTGAAGTCGAGTCGCGAGGGCATGTGGTCCTCGTCGACGTGCTCGGGCGTCGGGCCGAGGTCGGTGGCGGCGTACGGCATCGGCCGGTGCGCGTAGGAGCCGATGCCGTAGACCTCGCCCCACTCGCGGAAGTAGAGGTCCTGGTCCTGGTGGCGCAGGATCGGCAGGGTGGCACCGGCGGGCAGCTCGTTCTTGCCGACCAGGGCCGGGACCGTTGTGGTCTTGACGAACTGGTGCGCGAGCGGCAGCAGCGGGATCGCGGTGCCGGCCATCGCGCCGACCTCCACGCCCCAGAAGCCGGCGCAGGAGACGACGATGTCGGCCTCGATGACGCCGGCCGTGGTCTCGACGCCGGTGACCCGACCGTCCTCCTGGAGGACCCCGGTGACAGTCGTGCGCTCCAGGTAGGTGACACCCGCCTCGCGGGTGCGCTCGATGAGCAGGCCGACGGCGCGGGCGGCCAAGGCCAGGCCGTCGGTGGGGATGTGCAGCCCAGCCAGGACCTGCGTCTCGTCGAGATGCGGATAGAGCTCCTTGCACTCGGCGGGGGCGACGATCCGCGCCTCGATCCCCCACGACTGGGCGTAGCCGAGCTTGCGCTTGAGCTCCGCGACGCGGGCCTCGGTGGTGGCGACCTCCAGGCCGCCGACCTGGTTGAAGCAGTTCTGACCGTCCTTCTCCAGCGCCATCAGCTTCTCGACGGTGTACTTGGCGAACATCGTCATCGTCTTGGAGGCGTTGGTCTGGAAGACCAGGCCAGGGGCGTGGGACGTGGAGCCCCCCGGCAGGCTGAGCGGGCCCTGCTCGACGACGGTGATGTCGGACCACCCGCGTGCCACGAGTTCGTCCGCGAGGTTGGTGCCGACGATGCCGGCGCCGATGATGACGGTGCGGGGCGAGGACGTCATGAGGTTCTCCGTGATGTCAGGGGATGTCGGTGGTGGCCGGGGTGGCTTCGGTGCGGGTCAGCGGAAGACGACGGTGCTGGACCCGTGCAGGAGGACGCGGTGCTCGCAGTGCCACCGCACGGCGCGCGAGAGCGCGAGGCACTCCGCGTCCTGGCCGACGTTCGCCAGCGCCTGCGCCGTGTAGGTGTGGTCCACCCGGTTGACCTCCTGCTCGATGATCGGGCCCTCGTCGAGGTCGGCGGTCACGTAGTGCGCCGTCGCGCCGACGAGCTTCACCCCGCGGGCATGCGCCTGGTGATAGGGCTTGGCCCCCTTGAACCCCGGCAGGAACGAGTGGTGGATGTTGATCGCCCGGCCCTCGAGCTTGCGGCACAGGTCGTCGGAGAGGATCTGCATGTAGCGGGCCAGTACGACGAGGTCGACGTCGTACTCCTCGACCAGATCGAGCATCCGCTGCTCGGCCTGGGCCTTGGTGTCGGGCGTGACCGGGATGTGGATGAAGTCGAGGCCCGCCGCCTCGGCCATCGGCCGCAGATCCTCGTGGTTGGAGGCGATCACCGCGATCTCGGCGCCGAGGGTGCCGGCGCGCCAGCGGAAGATGAGGTCGTTGAGACAGTGGCCGAACTTCGAGACCATCACCAGCAGCCGCGGCTTGCGCTCGTCGTGGAAGGCGAAGGACATGTCGAAGCGGGCCGCGATCGGCCCGAAGGCCTCGGTGAGCTCGTCCACGTCGGCCGGCACGCCGGAGGAGAACTCGGTGCGTAGGAAGAACCGTTGGCCGAGTCGGTCGTCGTACTGCTGGTGCTCGAGGATGTCGAAGCCGCGCTCGTAGAGGAAGCTGGTGATCGCCTGCATGATCCCGGGGCGCTCCGCGCACGAGAGCGTGAGCACGCAGGTGGTGCTGGTGTGAGCCCCCGGCCGCGGCGCAGCAGCAGTCGGGCTGGACAGACTGACGGACATGGTCGGCTCCTGGTCGCGACAATGATACACAACTCGTATATCAGTTGGTCGGACCGTATCTCCGCCGCTCGACCCGCGTCAAGAGTCCAGCGTGCTGCTCAGGCCCGGCGCGGGACCTCCCCGGCCCGCAGGTGGCAGCCCATGCTGCACCTGACGCCGACGATGGACCAGCCGCCCGGACGGTCATGCTCGTCCCTGGTCGTCGGCTGCTCGCTGATGGTCAGCGTCCCACCGCAGCCGCGGGGGCACTGCGCCGTACGGGTGTCGATGCTCATGCCATCGACACTAGGCCGGACCCGACCCGAAATCCCGTGCTCACGGCGCGAGGACCTCGTGGGCCGAGACGGCGCCGTGCCGGCTCTCGATCGCCTCCGCCAGCCGCGTCAGGTCGCCTGCGGAGACCTCGACGCCCGCCTCGCTGAAGCCCCGCGTGAGCTCGTCGGCCACGGTGCCCTCGGTCGCGCCGTCCTGCCAGGAGGTGACCCTGTCGACGACGGCCTGGATCGCTTCGAACTGCTCGCTGCTGCTCTCGCTCATGCGGTGCGTTACCCGGCCGCGGACCCTCGCACGCCCAGGAGCCGGGCAGTCGGGCAGCCGGGTGCCGGGCAGCCGGGTGCCGGGCAGCCGGGCAGCGCCTCAGAGCAGGCCGGCGGAGACCAGGAACCGATCGACGTCGATCCGCACGGCGACCCGCGCCGGGTTCGGCCGCGGCGTGCGGTAGCGCGCGGCGTAGCGCTCCTCGGCCCGCCGCACCGAGACGGCGTCGCTCAGCACTGCCGCCTGCCCCTCCAGCGTGGACCAGTGCCGGCCCTCGACCTGGCAGGCCGCCACCGGCACCGGCCCCGGTGCTGCCGCGAGCCGCCGGGCCTTGTGGGAGCCGGCCGAGGTGATGACCCACGCGCAGCGCTCGTCGAGGTCCAGCGCGACCCCGACGGGCACGACGTGCGGGCGGCCGTCCGCGCGCACGTTCGTGAGCGTGCACAGGTGCCGCTCGGTCCAGAAGCCCAGCAGGGCTGGGGGGAAGTCGTCCCATCCGGGCGTCCACGTCGGCACGATCCGCATTGTGCCCAGCCGGACGTGAGAGGGTCGAACCGTGGACGCCTACGACATCGTGGACTGGCGACGACGGGTCTTCGCCCTGTACGCCGAGGTCCGGGCTGCGGCCGACCCGGCGACCGGCCACGAGGTGTGGCGGCGTACGCGCGACGAGCTGTTCGCGACCCATCCGGCCAGCCCGATCCCGTCCGCGCAGCGGCCGCGATTCAGCGGCCTGACGACAGCGCCGTACGACCCGGCCTGGCGGTTCGAGGTCGAGGTCAGCGCCACCGAGGCGACGCCGTGGCAGGTGGCGAGCGGCACCGACGGCGTGGTGTCGTTCGAGCGACTCGGCGTCGCGACGCTGCCCGAGGTCGGCACGCTGGACGTGTGGCGGCTGACGTCGTACGCCGGGGGCGTCTTCGTGCCCGTGCGCGACGCCGGCTGCGGCCGCCCCGGCGGCGGGTACGGCGGCGGCCGCTACCTGCTCGACACCGTCAAGGGCGCCGATCTGGGTGGTGATGGTGGGCGACTGGTCCTGGACCTGAACTTCGCCTATGCGCCCTCCTGCGCCTACGACCCCTCCTGGGCCTGCCCCCTGCCGCCGCCCGGCAACCGGCTCGAGGTGCCGGTGCCGGTCGGTGAGCTGCACGGCTGAGCGTCAGTAGCCGCCGGTGCGTCGCAGCGCCGGCGGCCGCCCGTCGGGGTCGTGCACGACGTCCAGCGGGAGCGCCGCCCACCGGCGCTGTGCCGGTGAGAGCCGCGGCACCTCCAGGCGGCGCAGGCGTCCTCGGGGCCGCTGCCCCACGCGACCGCCGCGATGCCAGCCGTCGAGGGCGTCCGCCGCCTCGGCGAAGCGGTCGAACATCGCCCGCGGGTCGACGCAGTCGGCCATCGTGGCGCGCAGGCCTCGCTCCCCCACATCGTCGAGCCGGTCGAGGTGCTCCGCGGCCAGGGTGAGCCGCAGGTCGAGCGCATGGTCGGGCGAGAGCACCGCCGCTGTCAGCTCGGAGTCGTGGGTCCACGAGCGGCGGCTGAAGTTGTCGGAGCCGGTGGTCGCCCAGGTGTCGTCGACGACGCAGACCTTCGCATGCACGTAGACCGGCGTGCCGGCGTGGTTCTCCAGGCCGTAGACGCCAACACGACCGGGCGCCTGGGCGAGCAGCGAGCCGAGCGAGCGCTCCCGTCCGAGCAGCTGGGGAACCCGGTTGAGGCCCGCCAGGTCGGGCACCAGCGGCATCACCACGATGAGGCGAAGCTCGGGGTGCTCCCGCAACTGCCGGGCGAAGACCCGACCGACGTCGTGGCCCCAGAAGTACTGGTCCTCCACATAGACAAGCTGCTCTGCGCGGCCGATCGCCTTGGCATAGCCGCGGGCGACGCTGCGCTCGCCGTCGGGCGCGAAGGGATAGCGCCGCCCGAGGCCGAGGTCCGGATAGGTGCGCAGCAGCTGGACGACGCACTCGCCGGCCGACGGCGGTGGCGGCCACTGCTCGGGCAGCGCCTCGGGCCGCTCCCCCAGGCCGCGCATATGGTCGGCGAGCCGGCGCCACGGCGCTCGCGACACCGGCGCCGGATCGGTCCAGCGCTCGCGGAAGGCGGTCTCCACGTCGTGCACGACGGGGCCGCGCAGGGCGAGGTGCACGTCGTGCCAGGGCGGGTGGTCGCCGTACTCGCTGGTCAGCGGCTGCGACTGCGGGTCGCCGTGGTGCTGCTCGTCGTCGCGGCGGTTGTGGGCGAGGTCGATGCCGCCGACGAACGCCACGTCCCGGCCGGGGTCGTCGCGGTGGCGGACGACGACGAACTTCTGATGGTGGGAGCCGCCCGAGCGGACCCGCATGTCGAGCAGCACCTCGATGCCGCGCTTCTTCAACTGCTCGCCCAGGTGACGGTTCTCGGTGGCGAAGAAGCCGGTCTGATCGAGGTGGGAGCGCCACACCAGGCCGTGCACGACCACGCCGCGGTGGTGGGCGCGCGCGAGCACCTCGACGATCTCGCTGCCCGGCTCGCCGGTGAGCCGCTCGTCGGCGTCGCCCTGCCAGTCGGTGAACAGCACGAGATCGCCCGCCCGGGTGGCCTCGATGGCCGCATGGAGCGCGCGGAAGTACGCCGCACCGTGCACCAGCGTCACGACCTCGTTGCCCGGCGACCAGGCCTGCCCGTCCCGCTGCCCGTCCCCCGGCCCGTCCCGGTGACGCGCGTCGATGCCGGTGTGGGGGTTGTCGCGCTCGGCCGCGGTCAGCAGCCAGGCCGAGGGATCCGCGGGCGCACCCATGTCCCGAGCATGCCGCACCGACGGCGTGCGCGCACGGGGTGAGCCGCGGGTCGGCCCGAGGTGGGCTCAGCTCACGCCGATGCGGCGCGAGCAGGTGGGCCAGGCGTGCCAACCCTGATGGCTCTTGATCCGCTCGCCGATCCTGATCTGCTCGGCCTTGGTGGCCCGGCTCGGGAGCGAGGCGAAGTGCCGCCCGCCGTACCCGGCCCACGTGCGGCCGCTGATCTGCAGCCCGCCGTAGTAGCCGTTGCCGGTGTTGATGTGCCAGTTGCCGCCCGCCTCGCACATGGCGAGACGCTGCCAGGTGCTCGCGGTGACCGCATCGCCGGGGGCGGCGGTCGCGACGACCGAGGTGAGGGTGGCCGCACTGAGGGCGGCAGCGGACGCAAGGGTGCGCATGCGCATGGGATCTCTCCTGCACGCCTGCGGAGTTAGCTGTCGGATTCGGGCGCAGTGAATGCCCGGCCGCACGAGGCGGCTTCACCCCAAGGGTCCTAAGACCCGGAAGACCTGGGTCCCCCGCTCCTGCCCGGTGTCGATGCTCGATGTGGCCCCCGCGCTGGACAGGACTCGGCGAGTCGCGGCGACCGCCCCGGATGCTCCGGGACCGCACGAGGGTAGGCAGACACCCCGCGTCCGGACCAAATCGACCGCGGCGGCCGTGGCGGGTTCAGAGCCCCAACGACGCCCCGATGGCGAGCAGTGGGCCCTCGTCGTCGCTCACGCCGCAGAGCTGTACGCCGATCGGCAGACCCTCGCTCGAGAGGCCGGCCGGCACCGAGAGCGCGGGGAGCCCGGTCACGTTGGCGAGGGTGGTGAAGGCGATCATCGGCGTGCTGCGCAGCAGGGCCCGGATGCTGCCGGCACCGTCGAGCTGGCCGAGCTCCGGCGGCAGGCAGGCGAGCGTCGGGGTGAGGACCGCGTCGTACCCCTCGAAGCGGGCCTGGAAGGCCTCCCGCGCGGCCACGCCGAGCGCGACCGCCTTCTCGACCACCGGGCCGCGTGCCCAGCCGCCCAGGGCGGCGGTGTGCCTGGTGCGCAGCTCGAGCCGCTCGGGATGCTCGACGAGGCCGACGCACTCGCGGATCGCGGCGAAGAACTGCGGTACGAACGCCGCCTGCACGTCGGGCCACCGGCCCTCCAGCGGCACGACATCATGCCCGGCGTCGGCGAGCCGCGCTGCCGTCCGCTCCACCGCACCGACGACCTGTCGGTCGACCCGCACCGGGCCGAGCGCGGGACTGGTCAGCCAGCCGATCCGCCGCGGCCGTGCGCTCGCGCTGGTGATCGCGTCGGTGAAGGCCTCGGCGGGCTCCGCGAGGTGCCATCGGTCGACCGGCGTCGTGCCGCGGATGACGTCGTACACCAACGCACTGTCGGCGACCGTGCGCGTCAGGGCTCCGACGGTGCCGAGCGTGCCCCACAGGGCCGGATGGGGCGCGAGGCTGACCCGGCCACGGCTCGGCTTGAGGCCGACGAGACCACAGCACGAGGACGGGATCCGGATCGACCCGCCCCCGTCCCCACCGACCGCGACCGGCACACAGCCCGACGCCACCGCGGCGGCGGACCCGCCGCTGCTGCCCCCGGTGCTGCGGTGCGGGGCCCATGGATTGTGGGTCGCGCCGTGGGCGGCGGACTCGGTGAAGGGGAACTGTCCGAACTCCGGCATCGCGGTGAGGCCGACGACGATCGCCCCGGCCGCGCGGAGCCGGCGCACCACCTCGGAGTCGGCCGCGGCCGGGGAGCTGTTGCCCCGCCCGCCGTACGTCGTGACCTGCCCGGCGACGTCGTCCTCGGCCTTGACGGCGACCGGGACGCCGGCGAGCAGGCCCCGATCCGCCGCGGGCCGGGCATCGATGGCCTCGGCGTCGGCGAGCGCCTGCGCCCCGAGCACGACGGTGAACGCGTTGAGGTGGGGGTCGACGGTCGCGATCCGCTCGAGCGAGGCCGCGACCACCTCGCGGGCGGTACGTCGCCCCGCCCGCACGTCCGCGGCGATCTCCACGGCTGTTGGGCCATCGAGCACGAGTCCGCCCGTGCTCGTCCCACCGCTCGCTCGATCGCTCGCTCCACCGCTCGTGCGCTGCACCGCGTCTTCGTGACTCACCCGGTCATCGTGCCCCATGCCGCGGCCGGCCGCGACCCGGAGCCAGGCGAGCGGGCCTCGGGTCGCGCAGCGTCAGGACCGCGCCCTGCTCGTCGCCCGGCGGTTGGCCTTCGCGATGGCGTCCACGAGCTGGTCCTTGGTCATGGTGGAGCGGCCCGGGATGTCGAGCTTGCGCGCCAGGTCCATGAGGTGGGTCTTGGAGGCGTTCGCGTCGACGCCGCCGGCCGTACGGCCCGAGCCGCGCCGTGCCGCGGAGCCACTGCGAGCGGCCTGGGCATCGGAGGGCCCCTTGCGGGCCTTGGCCTCCCAGTGGTCGCCGACCTTCTCGAAGGAGTGCTTGAGCGCGCTGAACGCGGTGCGGTGGGCACGCTCGCCCTCGCCGTACTCCTTCACCGCCGCGTCGTGCGCCTTGATCCACGTGCGCTGGGCCTTCTTGGGCGAGCGCTCCAGGGTCGAGGGGAGCTCTTCGCGGGCCGGCATGTCAGGCACCCACCTTGTGCTGGGCGGCCTCCACCTTGTGCTGGGCCACGTCGCGGACCTGATGCACCTTCTCCTGCGTGCGCGGGTCGCGCCACAGCTGCCGGGCCTTGCCCATCATCTGGTCGTAGCGCTCCCGGCCCGCACGGGTGCCGAGGACGTAGCCGGCTCCGAGGCCGACGAGCAGCGTGAGCTTGGACATGGTTCACTCACCGTCTTCCAGTCGGGTTCCTTGTTCCTTCACGGGTTCCCGATCGGCGTGGCGGCCATGCGGACCGGCAGCGGTCGCCCCCGCGACATGCGCGCATCGGTCCCCACGCCGGCCTCACCGAAGCCGGGGCTCACCGAACCGGTGACCTGAGGCGTCACGCAGGTGCAGAATCCTGCCCAACGGGGAACTCTTTCGTGCGTTACCCGAGGAGGCACCATGATTTCCCCTGCCCACCCCACCGCACCCGAGCCCGCGACGAACGGCGCGCTGCGCATCGACGTCCACGCCGCGGGTCGGGCCACGGTGGTGACCGTCGAGGGCGAGATCGATGCGGCCTCCGTCGAAGCGCTGCGCGAGCGGCTGCTCACCCTTGCCGACGCCGGCCGCACCAGGGTGGTCCTCGACCTGACGGCCGTGATGTTCCTGGACTCGACAGGGCTGGGCGCACTGGTCTCCACCCGCCGACGGCTGCAGGCGCTGGGCGGCGGCCTGGTGTTGGCGTGCGCCAACGAGATCGTGCTGCGACTGCTGCGGCTGACGAGCCTGGACAAGGTGATCCGGGTGCACGCCACCGCTGCGGAGGCCGTCGCGGCGGAGTTCAGCGGCTGACGGCGGTGAGCACCTCCTCGATGCGCGACATGCTCGCCGCGAGCGGGCAGGTCGGACGCGACCTGTTGGCCGTGGACTGGTCAACGACCTCGGTGGGCGACCCCGACGGCTGGCCGGTGAGCCTGCGCAGCGCCGTGCGGATCATGCTGGCCTCGAAGTTCTCCATGTGGATGGCCTGGGGCGAGGACCTGACGTTCTTCTGCAACGACGCCTACCGGCGCCACACCCTGGGGGCGAAGTATCCCTGGGCGCTCGGTCGCTCCGCCCGGGAGGTGTGGTCGGAGATCTGGCCCGACATCAGCCCACGGATCGAGCGCGTGATCTCCACCGGCGAGGCCACCTGGGACGAGGCCTTGCAGTTGTTCCTGGAGCGCTCGGGCTACCAGGAGGAGACCTTCCACACGTTCTCCTACAGCCCGCTCACCGATGACGAGGGCGCCATCGCGGGCATGCTGTGCGTCGTCGTCGAGGTGACCGAGGAGCAGGTCAACCAGCGCCGGATGGGGACCCTGCGCCACCTCGGCATCCGCGTGTCCGCGGCCGCCACGGTGGCGGATGCGGTGCGGGCTGGCTGCGACCACCTGGCGTCCAACAACGCCTCGCTGCCGTGGGTGGCGGTCTACCTGTTCGACGACGACGGCGCCTCCTCCGAGGCGGTCCTCACCGGGACCGCCGGCATCCGGGCCGGGCATCAGGCGGCGCCGCTGCGCATCAAGGCCGAGGATCCCGATCCGGTGTGGCCCACGCACCGGCTCTTCGCCGGCGAGGAGGTGGTCGTCGAGAACGTCGACCAACTGATCGCGGATCTGCCGACCGGCGCCTGGCAGGTGCCTCCCGAGAAGGCGGTCCTGGTGCCGATCCCGCGGCCGCTGTCGGCATCGCCGTACGGCTTCCTGGTCTTCGGCGCCAACCGGCACCGGCCCGTCGACACCAGCTTCTTCGAGTTCGTCGAGCTCATCGCCGCACACTTCTCCGCCGCGATCACCGACGCGCGGGCGATGGAGCAGGAACGGGAGCGCTCGGAGGCGTTGGCACGGCTGGACCAGGCGAAGTCCGACTTCCTGACCAACGTCAGCCACGAGCTCCGCACGCCGTTGACGCTGCTGCTCGGGCCTGCGGAGGACGCGCTCGCCGACACCGCCGAGCCACTCGGGGAGCGACAGCGGCGCCGGCTGGAGATCATCGCCCGCAACGGCAGCCGGATGCTGCGGCTGGTCAACACGCTGCTCGACTTCTCCCGACTCGAGGCCGAGAGCCAGGAGTCCAGCTTCCAGCGCACGCCGCTGCTGTCCTACTCCGCCCAGCTCGCCAGCCTCTTCGACAGCGCCCTGGAGCGGGTGGGCCTCGCGCTGCGGATCGAGGGCGATGAGTCGATCGAGGCGTACGTCGACCACAACCACTGGGCCAAGATCGTGTTGAACCTGCTCTCCAACGCCTTCAAGTTCACCTTCGAGGGCTCGGTGACGCTCCGGGTCACGCGCGAGGGCGACAGCGCCGTGTTGGAGGTCGCGGACACCGGCACCGGCATCCCCGAGGACCAGCTGGAGCATCTGTTCGAGCGCTTCCACCGCGTCCGGGGCGCGGCCTCCCGCAGCTTCGAGGGCTCCGGCATCGGCCTGGCGCTGGTGGACCAGCTGGTCCGGCTGCACGGCGGCGAGGTCGGTGTGAGGAGCACCGTGGGCCAGGGCTCGACCTTCACCGTGCGGCTGCCTCTGGGCGATGCTCATCTCCCGCCGGAACAGGTGCACGACGCGCAGGTGCCCGCCGCTCCGGTGATCACGCCTCTGGGCGCGACGCCCGCGGCGACCCTCGTGGAGGAGGCGTTGAGCTGGATCGATGGCACCCGGCACGCGCAGGAGGCTCCGGCGGCCCAGGCCGGCTCCGACGGCGGCGTCGCGACCGACTCCGGCGCCACGATCCTGGTGGTCGACGACAACCCCGACATGCGGGGGTACGTCGCCGGTCTGCTCGCCGGCACCTATCAGGTGCTCACCGCCGGCGATGGCGTCCAGGCGCTCGAGCGGCTCGCCGCCCACCCCGTCGACCTGGTCGTGACCGACGTGATGATGCCGCGCCTGGACGGGTTCGGACTGCTGCGCCGGATGAAGGCCGACCCCGCGCTGGCCGCCGTACCGGTGGTGATGCTGTCGGCAAGGGCCGGCGAGGAGGGCACGGTCGAGGGCCTCGAAGCCGGGGCGGACGACTATCTGGTCAAGCCGTTCTCCGCGCGCGAGCTGCAGGCCCGCGTGCGGGTCAACCTGGAGCTGGAGCGGGTGCAGGCGCTGCGCGACGGACTCCAGCGGTCCCGCGACCTGCTCGACCAGGCCCAGCACATCGCCCGCTTCGGCAGTTGGGAGATCGACCTGCAGCGCGACCTCATCACCGCCTCACGCACCTTCCTCGAGGTGCTCGACCTGACCCCCGATCGGCTCGAGGAGCTCGGGGTGCGCGGACTCCTGCGCAGGCTGCTGGGCCGCGACGAGGTCGAGAGCGCCCTCGCGCGCCTGGTGGCCGCGACCGAGGGCGACGTGCTCACCTACGAGACCGCCATCACCACCCGTGAGGGTGCTCGGCGGGTGCTGCTGCTGCGTGGGGAGGTCGTCGAGCGGTCGCCCGACGGCGGGCGCCTGCTGCGGGGATCGGTCCAGGACATCACCCAGCAGCGCGAGCTCGAGGAGCAGACGATCGCCGCCGAGACCGCGCGGCGCACCGCGGCCCGGGAGCGGGCCATCGCCGACGAGCTCCAGCACAGCCTCCTGCCCGACGTCGAGTCGCACACGGCCGCGGTCGAGGTCGCGACGTTCTATCGGCCCGGCGAGGCGGGCACCCAGGTGGGCGGCGACTGGTACGACGTCATCGACCTGGGCGGCAGTCGCACAGCATTCGTGGTCGGTGACGTGATGGGCCACGGCATCCGCGCCGCCGCCGTGATGGGGCAGATCAAGGCGGCGGTGCGCGCCTTCACCCGGCTCGACCTGTCGCCGGCGGAGATGGTCGAGCACCTCGACGGGATCGTGCGTGACCTCGTCCCCGACGGCATCGTCACCTGCGTGTACGGCGTCCACGACGCCACCGAGGGCACCCTGTCCTACGCCAATGCCGGCAACCTGCCGCCCATGGTGCTCTCCCCCGACGGCGAGGTCACCCGGCTGCCGGTGGATGCGCCGCCGTTGGGCGCCGGTGCCTACGGCGTCACGACCAAGAGGATCCGGCTGCCCGCGGGCAGCGTGCTCGCTCTCTACACCGACGGCCTGGTCGAGCAGCGTGGCGCCGACCTCGACGAGCGCCTCGACACCCTGGAGCGGGTGCTGCGCGAGCAGGTCGGCCGCCCGCTGACCGACGTACCGCGGCTGCTGGTGGGGGCGATGGTGCACGAGGCGGAGGACGACGTCGCGCTGGCGGTGATGAAGGTCCGCGAGCCGCACATCGACGTCATGGAGCTGGCCCTGAGCGCCGAGCTCACCGAGGTGGCGCGGGCCAGGCACGCCGTCGCACGACAGCTGCGCGCGTGGGGCGTGGAGGGCAAGGCTGCCGTCGACCTCGTGCTGGTGACCAGCGAGCTGGTCACCAACGCGCTGCGGCACGGGCAGAAGCCCTACGAGCTGCGGCTGCACCGCTCACGGGAGGATGTGGTCGTCGCGGTCCGCGACGCGAGCACGCTCCGGCCCCGGCGCCGCCGCCCCGGCGAGGTGGACGAGCGCGGCCGTGGCCTCGGGATCGTCGAGATGGTGACCGAGCGGTGGGGCACCCGGGTGCTGCCGCGCGGCAAGGTGGTGTGGGCGGCGCGCCGGATCGACTGACCTCGCGCGAGGAAGGAACGTTCCGACCGCCGGTCTGCTACGGTCATCCATGTTGAAGGGACGCCTCGAGCGTCTCAGCATCTTGCGTTTCTTGGTTCACGGCAGCAGCTGGACATCAGGTTCGACAACAGATGTCTTCAGCGCCAGCCGGGCGCAGTCAGTGCCCGGTCCTCCGAAACACCAAGGAAACAACATGACGCAGGGCACCGTGAAGTGGTTCAACGCTGAGAAGGGCTTCGGCTTCATCTCGCACGCCGGCGGCGACGACGTGTTCGTCCACTTCTCCGCCATCCAGTCCAACGGCTACCGCAGCCTCGACGAGGGCCAGAACGTCGAGTTCGACGTGACCCAGGGCCCGAAGGGCCCGCAGGCGGAGAACGTCCGCCCGGTCTGATCCCCTCGGATCACCTCAGCAGTAGCCACGGCGCCCGCTCTCCTCTGGGAGGGCGGGCGCTGTCGCGTCCTCAGCCTTCGACGGCCGCCTTCAGGCGCCCGACGGTGGTGGCCATGCCCTGCTCGAGCTCGTCGGCGTGACCCTCGCCCCCGCCGAGCGCGAGCGGGGCGAAGAGCTTGCTGAGCAGGGTCAGGCTCCGCGTCACCGGGCGACGGTGGACGACGCGGGTGGTGCCGTCGCCCAGGTCCGACAGCTCCCAGATCCAGGTCGCGCCACTCGAAGCGGTCAGCCACGCGAGCCTGCGGCCCGGCTCGAGCTCGGTCACGATGGAGCGGGTCGGCCAGATGACCGCCTTGCGCTTGTTGAGCCCCAGGTACCACTGGCCCAGCCGCAGGCCGCCGCGCTTGAGCGGGATCATCCGGAGCAGCTCCGGACTCCAGTCGGGCATCCGGTCGAGGTCGGACAGGACCGACCAGACGTGCGTGACGGGTGCGGCGACGACGACTTCGGCCCGGAGCTCACGGGCGGCGTTCTGCGACATGGCGCCGAACCTAGCGGCTCAGGAGTCGCTCGGCAGGTGCGTCCCGAACACGCGGTCGTGATAGACCAAGGGCCGGCCGCCGCCCTGCGAGGCGCCGACGACGTCGCCGACGACCACCACGTGGTCTCCCCCGCGCACCATCTCCCGCACCCGCAGCCCGATCCAGGCGTGCGTGTCGGGGAACGCCGGCGCGCCATCCACGAGCGTCCAGGAGACGCCGGCGAAGCGGTCCTGGCCGCGGGAGGCGAAGCGGATGGCGAGCGGCTGCTGCTCCGCCCGCAGGACGTTGATGCCCAGCGCCACCCCGATCGTGAGCTTCGAGAGCAGGAAGCTGCCGACCTGGAGCGCCACCGTCATCATGGGCGGCTCCATCGAGAGCGAGTCGAACGCCGAGACCGTCGTCCCCAGCGGATGGCCCGCCACGTACGTCGTCACGACGGAGACGGGGGCGGCGACGTTGCGCATCGCGTGCCGGAAGTCCAGGTCGACGCTCACCCCGGCAACCTATCGCGGGCCCTAGGCTCAGCCGGGTGGACGTCCTCATCACGGCCCCCGACCTCGCGACCGCCCTCGACTCCCCCAGCCCGCCGGTCGTCCTGGACGTGCGTTGGCGGCTCACCGTCGCCGGCGGCCAGGAGTACGACGGCCACGCCGACTACCGGGCCGGTCACGTCCCGCGAGCGGTGTTCGTCGACCTCGACCGCGAGCTGGCCGCCCACGCCGCCCCGACCGACGGCCGCCACCCGCTGCCCTCGGCCGAGGCGTTCCAGGAGGCGGTGCGCCGCTGGGGAGTGCACGAGGGCGACACCGTGGTGGTCTACGACGCGGACGGCAACCTCGCGGCCGCCCGAGCGTGGTGGCTGCTGCGGTGGGCGGGCGTGGCCGACGTACGCCTCCTCGACGGCGCGCTGCCCGCCTGGACCGCCGCCGGTCTGCCGCTGTCGACCGACGAGGTCACACCCGTGCCGGGGTCCTTCACGGTCCGTACGGGCGGCATGGCGACGATCGACGCCGACGCCGCTGCCGCGTGGCAGGGCGTGCTCATCGACGCGCGGGCGGCGGAGCGGTTCCGCGGCGAGAGCGAGCCGATCGACCCGAAGGCGGGTCACATCCCCGGAGCCGTGAACGCACCGACGGGCGGCAACCTCGACGGGCAGGGCCGGTTCCGCCCGGCGGCCGAGCTCCGCGCCCGCTTCGAGTCCCTCGGGGTCGGTGAGGCGACCCCGGTGGCGGCGTACTGCGGCTCCGGGGTCACCGCCGCCCATGAGATCGCCGCCCTGGCGGTCGCCGGCTTCGAGGCGGCGCTCTACCCGGGCTCCTGGTCGCAGTGGAGCAACCAGGACCGGCCGGTGGCGACCGCGGGTGAGTGAGCCGTGACCCAGCGTGAGCGGGCGTGACCTGCATCTCACCGGTTGGTCGACCGCGGCTGGAACCGACTGGGGCGATGCGCCGACTGTTCGGACGACGCCATCCCCCGCCCTGATCGGAGCATGATGAACCGCCGACTCCTCGTCGCGCCCGTACTCGCCCTCGCCACCCCGGTCGTGGCCGTGCTGATGGCGGGCGCTGCCAGCGCCCACGTCACGGTGAACCCCAACACCGCGACCGCCGGCAGCTACACCAAGCTCACCTTCCGGGTGCCGACCGAGTCGGACACCGCTTCGACGACCAAGCTCGCCGTCTTCTTCCCGACGGACAAGCCGTTCGCGTCGGTGAGCGTCAAGCCGGTCCCGGGCTGGACGTTCAAGGTGCGCTACCACAAGCTCGCCCAGCCGATCAGCGACGACGACGGCTCGGTAACCCAGGCGGTGAGCGAGATCGTGTGGAAGGCGACCTCGCCCGCGACGGCCATCAAGCCCGGTGAGTTCGACGAGTTCGACGTCTCCGTCGGACCGATGCCGACGTCGGGGACGTTGACCTTCAAGGCGCTGCAGACCTACTCCGACCACTCCGTCGTCCGCTGGATCGACCAGAGCGTGGCCGGGCAGCCCGAGCCCGACCACCCGGCCCCCGTGCTCACGATCACCCCCGCGGCCGCCGGTACGGCGGGCGCGAGCGGTGCGGCCACCAGCAGCCCGGGCGCGGGCGGATCGGGCACCGCAGACTCGTCCACCACCGGCGCGGGCACGACCGCTCCCGCAGCGGACCACACCAGCTCCGGCGAGGCCAAGACCGCCCTCATCGTCTCGATCATCGCCCTCGTCGTCGCCGCGGGCGGCACGGGCCTCTCCTTCGTCCGCCGCAAGCAGTCGTAGGCTGGGTCGTCGGCCGAACGGCCGACCTGCGGGAGGTGTGGGAATGCCCGGCATGGGTGCGGAGCTGTCGCCACTGAGCTGGTCGACGTTCTTCGGGACGTGGCGGCTCGAGGCCGGTTGGCTCGAGGCGGCGATCCTCCTCCTGGCGAGCTATGTGCTCGCCCGCCGCGCCGCCCGTGCCGACAGCAGCGTGCGCGCCTGGCGCGTCGGCTGCTGGATCGCCGGCGTGGTGTTGATGTGGGCCTGCGTCGCCTCCGCGATCGGCACCTATGCGATGTCGGTCTTCTGGATGCACATGGTGCTCCACCTGCTCCTGATCATGGTGGTGCCGCTGCTGCTGGTGCTCGGCCATCCGTTGACGGTGCTGGTCGAGGCGCTTCCCGGGACGGGCCGCGCGAGGGCGATGCGCGTGCTCCGGTCCTGGCCGGTCACGGTGCTGACCCACCCGGCGACGGGGGTGCTGCTCTACACCGGCGTCATCATCGGCACCCACCTGACCGGGTTCATGGACCAGATGGCGCGGCACAGCGCGCTGATGACGGCCGAGCAGGTGCTCTACGTCGTCGCGGGCTACCTGTTCCTGCTGCCCCTGATCGGTGAGGAGCCGACCAGGCCCGACCCGCCGTACCTGCTGCGCATCGTGCTGCTCGTGGTCGCCATGGTGCCCGACACGATCGTGGGGATCGTGCTGCTGCAGACCAACACCGTGCCGTTCCCCGTGATGATGGCCAGCCACCCCTCCTGGGCGCCCGACCCGTTGCGCGACGTCCACACCGCCGGGGGGCTGATGTGGGCCGCGGGCGACGGCCTGATGATGGCGATCGGCGTCGGCCTGATGATCAGCGTGATCACCTCTCCGCGCCGCCGCGCACGGATGACCGGCGCCTGGATCGAGGGTGCTCGCCGCTCGGCGCTCGCCAGCCACACCGTCGACGGCGCGGAGATCGCCGACACCGACAGCGACGAGGCGCTGGAGGCCTACAACCGGATGCTGGCCCGGCTGCGCGAGCACGGCTGAGCCGCTGGCTCAGCGACTGGCTCAGCGACTGGCTCCGCGACTGGCTCCGCGGCTGGCTCAGTGGATGGGGAGCGTCACGTAGCCGGTCGCCTCGTCGATGGCGGTGGTGCGCACCGTGACCGCCAACTGCCACGTCCCGGCGACGGGGACGGCGATGGTGGCCTGCCGATGCCCCGGACCGGCGACCGCCAGCGCGACCGGGAGCGGACCGATCTGCTGGCCCGGGAGGGTGATCGTCGCGGTGACCTCCTTGGGCTCGGTGGGCTGCTCGTCGTGGCCGAAGAGGTAGAGGTGCAGCTCCAGCTGCCTGTCACCGGCCGGCACCGCCGATACCTGGACGATGTCGCCGGCGAGCGTCAGGTTTGCCGCGACGCTCGGGCGGTAGGCGATCCGCGCCGGCTCCGTCGCGACGAGGGCCGAGGTGATGCCGAGGATGACGCACAGACCGACGGTCTCCCCCACCACGCTCATCCTGATCTGGGCCGGTCCGGCGCCGTCGTGGCGTCGGACCAGGCTTCGGGTGACCGCGGCGAAGCCGAGGACGACGGCGAGCACCGTCAGCTTGACCAGGAGCTCCTTGCCGTAGGTCGTGCCGGTCAGCGCGGGCCACGACCCGACCTGGCGCGCGGCCTGGTAGAGCCCGCTCGCGACCAGCACCACCACCGCCCCCATCGCGATCCGGGAGAAGCGTCGTACGACGACGGGCGAGTCCACCGCGAGCAGCATCAGCACCAGGCCGCCGAGCCACGCGCTCGCCGCGACGACGTGCACGGTGTCGTTCGCCGCGGCGAGCACCCGGCCCGAGCCGGCCGCAGCATGACCGGCGAACGCGTAGGTGAGCCCCACCAGGAGCGCCAGCCCGCTGATGATCCAGGGAGACCTGGCCAGCGTCGGCCGAAGCACGATCGCGACGACGGTCAGCACCAGTCGCGCCAGCGTCGCATGGCCGTACGTCGAGCCGAGCACCTCGCGCAGCAGACTGCCATCGGTGATGCTGCTCCAGCCGAGGGCCGCGTCATAGGGCCCCTTGAGCGCGATGTCGGCCACCGCACCGGCGATCATCAGCGCTGCACCTGCAGCGGTGATCGCCTTGAGCCGGCGGCGCGAGGAGCCCTGGGACCAACCCTCCCGCCAGCACCACGCCAGCACCACCAGGACGCCTACGAGGAGCGCCGAGCCGGCGTAGCCCAGCCAGCGTGCGGCGGCCAGGGCGACGCTGATCCCGGTGGCGGAGGCGTCGTGCGGCACGGGCGGTGCCGCGCTCGCCCGTCCGACGGAGAACGTGTAGGCACCCGCGACCGGATGGGAGTCGGCCGACACGACGCGCCACGACACCAGGTACGTGCCGCGCGCGGCGTCGCTGCGCAGGTGCACGCTCACGTCCGGCCCGATGCCGCCCGGGTGCTGGGCATCGCCGCGGTCGACCCGCTCACCGTCGGGCCCGTAGACCCGCAAGGAGCCGGGCACGATCGTGACCGCCTCGTCGTAGTGCAGCGTCACCGCTGTCGGCAGCGTCGCGAGCAGGGCATCGGGCTGGGGGTCGCTGGACTCCAGCACCGCGTGTGCGGACACGGGGCCGGCGAGCAGCATGACGGTCCCCGCCACGACGGCCGCGAGCACGGCCCGGCGGGCCAGCCGTCCGACCACCCGAAGCCGTGGCGGCTGCGCCGTACGCACGGCCACGCGCGCGGCCTGGCGTCGACGCGCCGGACGCAGCGGCCGGCCCTGCTCGTGCGCAGCCAGCAGCCAGAGCAGCAGGGTGGCCACGACGAGACCCAGATGCGGCAGCTCGTGGCCGAGGTGGACGGCGCCGTCCTCCACGTCGGCCACCGACGTGACGAGCAGCAGGACCGAGGCGCTGGCCAGCACCGGGACGTAGCCGGCGGCGAGCCGCGGCCGCACGGCCGCGTAGAGGAGCGCGACCGACAGCGCCACGGTGAACGAGGAGGACTCATGCGACTCATGGTCGTGACTGTGCAGCATCTCGACGATGGCGGTGAGGAACTCCACCACGCTCAGCGCACCGATTCCCAGGCGCAGCGCCGCCGCGCCGTAGCGCCCTCGGCGGGTCACCGCCGGCACCAGTCGCTGCAACGGGTCAGTCGGCGGGGCGACCAGCGCGCCCCGGACCGCCACGTCGAGCCGGTCGAGACCGTCGAGGAACTCAGCGCAGGCGGCACACCGCGCCAGATGGGCGTGTACGGCGGGGCTCTCGCCCGCCGGCCCCCGCGGCGCGGGCGACTCGCCGTCGCGCCAGGCCGACAACGCCTCGCGGGCCTGCGTGCAGTTCACAGTCAACTAGTCCGGCGGCGGGCCGGTTCGGTTCCCGACCCCGCCAGCATCGCGACCAGGTCCTCACGAGCCCTGGCCACCCGCGAGCGGATGGTGCCGATCGGGCAGGCACAGAAGACCGCAGCGTCGGCGTACCCGTAGCCGAGCAGCTGGGTGAGCACGAACGCCGCGCGACGGTCCGGGTCGAGGTCGGCGAGGAGCGCGTCGAGCGCCACCCCGGCTTGATGGTCCGGCACGGTCCAGGCCTCGGTGACCGGCTCACGCCGGCGCCGCTGGCGGATCGCGATGTCGTCGGCGACCACCCGGCGCACGATGCTGAACAGCCACGGGCGGATCGAGGACTCCCCGCGGAAGCCGTGCAGCGACCTGATCGCCCGCAGATAGGTCTCCTGCGCGAGGTCGTCGGCCCGATCCCTGTCCCCCAGGTGCGCGCACAGTCGCCACACGTCGTCGTGGGTGGCGGCGACGAAGGCGCCGAGGTGCTGCTCGCGCCGCGCCGCGGGAGCGTCCCTGGCCGCGCAGGCGAGCCGCGTCCACTCATCGAGGTCGGGGGTCACGAGGTGGGACTCTAACCAGCGACCGAACCGCGGGAACCATCCCGGTCCCCACGCCGACCTGTAGCCACGACGAAGAAACCTCAAAGGGAGTCTCGAGTGCGCCGATCTGCGCTGCTGTGCTGCTTGATCCTGTTGCTGCCGGCCCCGGCGTACGCCGACGACTTCGGCGTGTACGCCACGAGGGTGACGGGGGTGCGGCCGGCGCTGCCCGGGGTGCGGGTGAGCGCCCCGGAGAACGGCGAGCAGATCACCGTGACCAACACCGGCGCGACGCCGCTGATCATCGAGGGGTATCAGCACGACCAGTACCTGAAGGTCACCGACCACGGCGTCTGGGAGAACAAGCTCTCGCCTGCGGTCGCGCTCAACAAGCTCAACGTGATCGAGGTGCCCAGGGATGCAAGCGCGACCGCGGCGCCGGTGTGGGTGAAGCTCAACTCGACCGATCACGCCCAGTGGCACGACCACCGCATCCACTGGATGGGAACCGTCAACCCGCCCTCGGTCGAGCGGGACCCCCACCACCCGCACCTGATCAAGGACTGGGTCATCCCGGTTCACTACGGCACGACGTCGGCCAGCATCGTCGGAACGCTGACCTACCTGCCGGGCAGCCGCCTCGGGACCTACCTCACCTACGGTGCGATCGGCGGCGGCCTGCTCGTGGTGGTCCTGCTGCAGGTCCTCATCCTGCGGCGGCGGCGCCCCGATCGGCAGGCTCAGGCGACGACGCCAGCGTGAACCCCACCTTCCGGGTGGCGACCTCGGCACTGGTCAGCGTCACCGACGCGTCGGTGCCCAGCTGCAGCGGGGTGGCGGCCGTGACCGCCGCCTCCACCGCCGGCTCCTGGATCGTCACGCTGCCGTGCGTGCCGCTCCTCTCGTCGACCTCGACGATCACCCCGTCGAACGTCTCCCCCAGGTGTGGGGCGAGGACACCGGCCTCCACCAGGTTGACCACCGCGTGCTCGTACGCCGAGGAGCGGTGCGCCGAGGCGCGCATCTCCTCAGGCAACGCCGGCAACGCGGCATGCACCCAGTCGGGCACCGGCCGGTCGGCGCACAGTGCCACGCAGACCTCGCCGGCGTACCGGTCCGCGAGGCGGCGCAGCGGCGCCGTGACGTGGGCGTACTCCGAGGCCAGCGCCGAGTGCTCGGTCAGCGCCGGGAGCTCGCCGTCGAAGGTCGCATAGCCGCTGCCGCGCAGGAGCCGTGTGCACGCCACCGTCATCGCCGCGTGCTTCGGGTTGGTGGCGTCGAGGGTGCGGATGAAGTCCGGATACAGCATCTCCGCGGGCCAGTCGATGCCGAGCGCCCGGGCCGTGCGGTGCAGGTGCTGGACGTCGCGAGGGTCCGGCGGCGGCAGCGTCCGCAGCACCCCGATGCGCGCATAGACCATCAGCGATGCCGCACCGAAGCCGGTCAACAGCGAGATCTGGGCGTTCCACTGCTCCACGGGCAGTTGGCTGCGATACGCCAGACGCCACTCCTCCCCGGTCACCTCGATCTCCTGGTCGGGGAGGTTGAGGTTGACCCCGCCACGCTCGGCCTCCAGGTGCTGGCGCAGCTCCCCGATCTCGCGCAGCAGCTGCAGCATCTCCGGCGCCGTACCGGCGTCGAGCTGCTGCTGCACCCCCGCGTAGTCCAGCTTGGCCGTGCTGCGCACCAGCGCCCGCTCCACCCGGGCAGAGGTGCCGTCGCCGGTCGCATCGAGCTCGATGGTCCACAGCAGCGCCGGGCGCACCTCGCCGGGCAGCAGGCTCGCCGCGCCCTCGGAGAGCACCTTCGGGTGCAGCGGGATCAGCGAGTCGGCGCCGTAGAGCGACTCGCCGCGACGGTGCGCCTCCAGGTCGATCGGGTCGCCGGGGCTGATGAAGGCCGCCAGGTCGGCGATCGCGTAGTGCACCGTGTAGCCCTCGCCGTTGCGTTCCAGGTGCATCGCCTGGTCGAGGTCCATGCTCGTCGGCGGATCGATCGTCACGAACGGCAGGTCCGTGCGGTCCAGGTCGGGCAGCCGCGGACTCCTCGCCGCCGCCTCGGCGGCCGCCTCCACCTCCGGCGGGAAGTCGGGGCTCACCCCCAGCTCCCGCTGGATCTGCGCGATACCGGCACGGAGGGTCTGCGCGGCCACGCCGTCGTCGGCGCGGGCGACCCGGATCACTCGGTTGCTGGGCACATTGGAAAGATAGCCGCTCGTGCTCATCCTGCTGCCCCCCTCCGAGGGCAAGTCGGCGCCACGGCGCGGCGCCCGGCTCGCGCTGGACCGTCTTTCGCTGCCGTCGCTGACCCCTGCGCGGGAGGCGGTGATCTCGGCCCTGGTCGGCCTGTGCTCGGGCGATCCGGCCGTCGCGGCCGAGGTGCTCGACGTACCGAAGACGCAGCCGGAGCTGGTCGAGCTCAACGCCCGCCTGCGCACGGCGCCCACCGCGCGTGCCGACGCGATCTACACCGGCGTCCTGTACGACGCCCTCGACCCCGCCACGCTCTCCACCGCCGCCAAGCGGCGCGCTGCCGCGCGGGTGATGGTGACCAGCAGCGTCTTCGGCCTGGTCGGGTTCGGCGACCGGATCCCGGCGTACCGCCTCTCCGGCGACAGCACCCTGCCTGCCCTCGGCGGCGTCCAGGCGCACTGGCGCGGCCAGCTGGGTCCCGCGGTGCTCGAGGCACTCGGTGGCGGGCTGCTGGTGGACCTGCGCAGCGGGACGTACGCGGCGTTCTGGCGGCCCGAGGAGGTCGCCGCGCGGACAGCCACGGTGCGAGTGCTGCACGAGGTCGACGGCGTCCGCAAGGTGGTCAGCCACTTCAACAAGGCGACCAAGGGCCGGATCGTGCGCGCCCTGCTGGAGTCGGGGACGGCCCCGCGGACCCCCGCCCGGCTGGCCGACGCCCTGCGTGATCTCGGTTGGACCGTCGAGGTCGGCTCCCCCGGCCGGTACGGCACCCAGCTCGACGTCGTCGTCACCGAGATCTGACAGCGGCGGGGTAGTCCCTCACGATCGGACCCCTGATCTCGGCGTGTCGCAGGTCCGATCGTGAGGGACTACCCCGCCACGATCACCATTGCGTGCCCGCGACACTGAACGCGTCCCGGGCGGGCGGGAGCGCGTTGAACAGTCGCAGCGAGCCTCGGGCGGGTGCCCCGTGCTCGTCGTGGTAGAAGCTCACCACGCTGACCGAGGCCGGGGTGAGCTCCATCCGATAGACCGCGTCGAGCTCGACGCCGAGGGCGCGGGCGACCACCGTCTTGATCGGCGTGACATGGCTGACGATGAGCACCGTCTGCCCGGCGTACCGCTCCAGCACCCGGTCGAGCGCGGCGTGCACGCGCGCCTGCACCGCCCGGAAGGACTCGCCGTCCGGCGGCGGCTGATCCAGCGAACCGAGCCACTTCTCGAGATCGTCGGGGAAGCGCTCGGCGACCTCGGCGAAGGTGAGTCCGTCCCACCGACCGAACTCCATCTCGGCGAAGCCGGGCTCCTCCACGATGTCGGCCCGGCCGAGGACCGCGGCGGCGATCTCGGCCGATTCGCGGGTACGCCGCACCGGGGAGGCGATCACTCCTGCGATGCGCTCGGCGATCGGGGCCAGCCACTGCGCGGCAGCGCGGACCTGTGCCCGGCCGTCGTCGGACAGCGGCGGGTTGGCGGAGGCCAGGCCGCCGGAGAACCGCTTCTCCAGGGTGTGCGGGGTGACGCCGTGGCGCAGCAGGATGAGCGTGGTCGGCGCGCCGCCGGCGTGACCCCAGCCGCGCGCGGGCGGCTGGGTGGCGGGTGATTCGACCTCGGCGAGGAGGCTCTCGTCGCGCTCGCCGGCGATCGTCACCCCGCTGCGCAGCCCGTCGAGTGCCTCGTTGGCGAGCCGGTCGGCATGCTTGTTCTGCTCGCGCGGCACCCACACGTAGACCGTCCCCGCCGGCGCCAGGGCAGCGGCCTCGCGGGCGAGCGGCACCATGTCGGGGTGCTTGATCTTCCAGCGGCCGCTCATCTGCTCGACCACGAGCTTGGAGTCCATCCGCACCTCGATCGCGGCGCCGGGAGCGACCTCGGCGGCCAGGCGCAGGCCGGCGATGAGGCCGGAGTACTCGGCGACGTTGTTGGTGGCGATGCCGATCGTGGTCCCGTCCTCGGCGAGCACGTCGGCTGTCTCGGCGTCGCGGACGAGGGCGCCGTACGCCGCCGGCCCCGGGTTGCCGCGCGATCCACCGTCGGCCTCGACGACGACCTTCGCCGGAGCCTGCGGCGCTCCGATCGGTCGAGACCCGACGCTCACAGCCCGGACTCGGAGGTGCGCACCAGGATGACGCCGCACTCCTCGTGCCGGATCACCTCGTTGCTCTGAGCGGAGCGGATCCGGGAGAGCTCGGCCGACTCGATCGTGAGCCGGCAGCCGCCGCACTGGCGGGCGCGCAGCTCCGCGGCACCGACGCCGTGCTGCTCGCGCAGCCGGTCGTAGAGCGCCAGCAGGTCGGCCGGCATCCCCTCGACGGTGGTCGGCCGCTCGGCGCTGACCTCGGCGTGCTCACGCTCGATGTCGGCGGCACGCTCGGCCCGGGCGGCGACCAGCTCGGCGATGCGCGCGTCGATCTCGGCGACCTTCACGTCGTACTCCGCCGCCTCGGCCGTCGTGCTCTCGAGCTCCTCCATCACCTCCAGCTCCTCGTCCTCGAGGACGAGGATGCGACGGTCGATGTTGGCCAGCTCGGCCTGCAGACGCTCGAGGTCCTTGGGGTTGGTGACCTGCCCGGCGTCGATGCGCTGCTGCTCCTTGGCCCGCCGGGCGCGGACGGCCTCGACGTCCTTCTCAGCCTTCGCCTGGGCGAGCGCGAGGTCGTCGCGGCGGGTGCGCACATCGATCGCGGCGTCGTCGACGCGCTTGCGTTCGACCTGGAGGTCCTGGATCTGCTTGGTCTCGGGGAGGTTCTTCAGCTGGTGGCGCAGCTGCAGGATCCGCGCGTCGATCTCGGCGATGTCCAGCAGCTTCAGCTGGGCGAACGGGTCGGCCTTCACCAGGTGCTCCTCTTGAGATGTCAGGTGCGCACCATGCTCGGGTGCGCTCAGATGGGCAGCGCCCACGGATCGGTGACGATCTCGGAGACGCGTGCCTCCACCCTATCGCCCAGTGCCTCCCGCAGCCGCGCCGCGAGGACCGGCAGCCACGTCCACTCCGCCGCCCAGTGCGGTACGTCGACCAGCGCCGCGCCCCCGTGCTCCAGGAACTCACTGCTGAGGTGGTGCCGCAGATCGCTGGTCACGTACACGTGGGCGTCCGTCGCACGGACGAGATCGAGGAAGGAGTCGCCGGCGCCGCCGCACAGGGCGACCGTCCTGATCTCCCGGTCGGGGTCTCCCCCGGCCCTCACCCCGGCGGCGGTCGCCGGCACGGCGTGCGCGACGTGGGCGGCGAAGTCGCGCAACGTCATCGGTCGGCGGAGCACGCCGACCCGGCCATGACCCGTGCTCGCGTGCTCGGTCGGGGCCAGCTCGACGACGTCGTACGCCGGCTCCTCGTAGGGGTGCGCCGCCAGCAGTGCCGCGACGACCTCAGGGCGTAGCGAGCGCGGCAGGACCACCTCGAGCCGAACCTCCTCGACGACCTCGAGCCGGCCGATCTCGCCCACGCGCGGCTGGGCGCCCTCGAGCGGGCGAAACCGGCCCTCTCCGACGGTGGAGAAGCTGGCGCGGTCGTAGTCGCCGATCCGGCCGGCGCCCGCCGCGGCGAGTGCCTCGCGCACGATGTCCGCGGCCGGTACGGGCACGTAGGTGGTGAGCTTGTCGAGCCGCTGCGCGGGAGCCGGCTCCAGCGGCCGGACGTCGTGCAGGCCGAGCGCGTGGGCGAGCGACTCCGAGACCCCGCCGATCGCCTGGTCGGCGTTGGTGTGTGCCGCCAGCAGCCCGCAGCCGGCCTGCGCCAGCGTCCACAGGGTGCGCCCCTTCGGCGTGGTGGGCGCGAAGCCGTGCACCGCCTTGAGGAACAGCGGGTGGTGGGTCACCACCAGGTCGGCGCCCCATCCGGCGGCCTCCTGGGCGACCGGCAGGACGGGGTCGACGGCGAGCAGCACCTTCCCGCACGGCGCGGCAGGGTCGCCGTACACCAGCCCGACGGCGTCCCACCCCGCGGCGGTGGCCGGCGGGTACCACCCGTGGATCAGGTCGACGACGTCACCCAGGGTCGGTGCAGGCATGACGCCGAGGTTAGCGGTCCGGTGCGTCCAGGACCGTCGCGAACCAGCCGCCCTCGGCGACCCTGGGCGGCACCGGGCGCGGCGCCTCGTGGCGCTCCGGCTCCCACGGCCATAGCTCGCGGGCCCGGCCGGCGGCCTCGTGGATGGGCCCGGCGTCGAGCGTCACGGCGGTCTCCTCGAGGTCCATCGCCGGCCAGGCGCAGTGGAACCGCAGCTCGCCGGGCGGCGGGAGCGGCGTCAGGAAGTACGACGCCGAGGCCGATCGGAGGCCACCGCCGCTGCCCGTGCAGTGCAGCGCGACGCCGTCGGCGACGAACCGGCTCCCCAGGCTGATGCCCGTGCGACCGTCCGCGTACTCGACCCCCAGGAGCAGCTGCTGGCCGGACCTCTCGCCGTGGAACGCCTGCCAGATGCCCGGCATCCCCTCCGGCTCCTTGCCTGGGCGGACGCGCACCTCCACCTCGAACTCGACCCCGCCGGTGTAGAGGCGCATGCCGGCCAGGAACACCACCGCGTCATCGGTCCTGCCCAGCACCGCCTCGACCGCGAGTGCGGCGGGGACTTCGTTGTCCGGCTTGTCCAGGCCCCGATGGACCGGCGCGAAACCGGCCCGAGCGTCAGGCGCCGGCGCCTCCCCCGGAACGTCGGCCGGCTCGTCAGCCGTGCCGCGGGCACTCACGGAGAAATGCGTCACGCGCCCACTGTGCCGCATCGAGCACTCGCCGGGTACCGGTTCGGCATGGCCACCCCCTTGTCCCCGGTGACGACCGGCTTCCGCCGCCTCGCCCGCCTGCGCCGTGCCCGTGCCTTCCATCCCGACGGCCGCGTCGGGCGTGGGTTGCTCGTGCTGTCCGACACCGACTCGGCCCTGGCCCGCGTGCTCGGCGCCTCCGACCACGCCGTCACCGTGCGCCTCTCGCGCGGCATCGGGCTGCCGGCCCGTCTGCCCGACTTCCTGGGCCTGGCGGTCCGTGTCGAGCGCGACCAGGACCCGATGGACCTGCTGCTCACCACCACCGGGAGCGGTCGCTGGGGCAGGCGGCTGGTCCTGCCCGCCACCCGGTGGACCGCGCGCCCGTTCAGCACCGTGATGCCCTACACCGCCGTCGGTGCCGACCCTGCCGGGCACGAGCACACCCTGATCGCGGTGACACCGGTGCACGACTGGCTCCCGGACGCCTCCCTCGAGGGGCTGGCGCGCATCGACGCGGAGCATCCGCTGGCCTTCGACGTCCAGGAGTCGCACGGCGGATGGCACAGCGTCGGGCGGCTGATCGTGCAGGAGGTGGGGGCCGACGAGAGCGTCCCCTTCGACCCGATGCTGCACGCCGACCCTCGTCTGCGGCCGGCACGCTTCCTCTCCGGCGTGCGTGAGGCGGCCTACCGCGGCTCGCGTCGCGGCAGGGGTCGCGCCCAATCGTCGGGAACCAGCACGATCGAGCCGTGAACGTCATCGACGCGTCGCTGCCCTGCGTCCCCGATCGGCGCATGGGCGTTGCTCCGGCCGACGTCCGGGCGCCTCCCGACTGGGGCAGGCTCAGTTGCCGGCGGAGGAGCTGACCTGGTCGCCCCAGGCGGCCCGCGCGCCGGAGTCGCCGACGCGGATGGTCTGGTAGCCCGCCGCCAGCGCCGCCAGGATCGCCAACACCGCGACGCCGTGCAGCAGCGCCGGGCGACGCTCCGCTGTCCCCTGCGGCCCGCGACGGCGCTCCAGCCACACGAACACCGCGAGCATGACCAGCATCGGCAGGGCGAACCAGATCAGCTGGTCACCGAGCTCGGCGTGACGACCCGGGTCGCCCACGTGCCTCTCGAGCTGCTCCCCGCTCGCCGTCGCCACCGGGATCAATGCCGTGGCGATCGCCGCGATCCCGAGGACGACCGGTCCGTAGTGGTGTCGCCAGCGCGGCACGGCGACGATGAGGACAGTGCCGAGGATGGCCAGCGGCAGCAGGACGACGACGGCGTGGACGACGAGCGGGTGCACCGGCAGGCCGTTGATGAGATCGAACATGGCCCGAAGGATCGCCATCGTGGCGTCAGGCGCGTCCCAAGCCGACCTCAAATCCAGGTCAAGGCGACGTCGAGGACGCCCGCCGATCAGTAGCCTTCAGGCATGGCCCAGGTGCTGTTGGTGGAGGACGACGCCGCGATCAGGACGGCGCTGACCCGCGCCCTGACCCAGCTCGGCCACGTCGTCACCACCGTCGCGACCGGCTCCGATGCCGTCACCGCGCTCACCGGCCAGCGGCACGACGTCATCGTCTTGGACCTCGGCCTGCCCGACATGGACGGCGCCCAGGTGCTCGACATCAGCCGGGTGCTCAAGTGCGGACCGGTCATCGTCGCGACCGCACGCGACGACGAGGCGGAGGTGGTGCGGCTGCTCAACGCCGGGGCCGACGACTACCTGGTCAAGCCGTTCTCAGCAGCGCAGATGGATGCCCGGATCCGCGCGGTCCTGCGCCGCGCCGGCACCGCCGACACCGGGGACGCCCGGCTGGTGGTCGGCGGCCTCGCACTCGACCCGGTCGGGCGCACCGTCACCTTGGAGGGACGGGAGCTGGAGCTGACCCGCAAGGAGTTCGACCTCCTCCACCTGCTCATGCAACGCCGGGGCGAGGTGGTCAGCAAGCCGACGCTGCTGGCCGAGGTGTGGCAGCAGCCGTGGGGCGGTGCCGACCGCACCGTCGACGTCCACCTGTCCTGGCTGCGGCGCAAGCTCGGCGAGACCGCCGCGCGGCCGCGCTACCTGATCAGCGTGCGGGGCGTCGGGGTCAAGCTGGTCGAGCCCGCATGAGGTTCGGCTGGACCCTGCGCGCGCGCGTCATCGCGCTGGCCGTCGGGACGGCGGCCCTCGTGGTCGTGCTCGCCGGAATCCCCATCGCCCTCCTGCTGCGCGATGCTGCCTACGCCGACGCCGAGCACGATGCGACCTACGCGGCGCAGAGCACCGCCGACTACATGAGCACCGGCCGGTACGACGACACCATCCTCAAGGCGTATCTCGCCCGGCTCAACCAGCGCGGCTCCACGCCGGTCACGGTCGTCATGCCCGACGGCGACGTGCTGGGCGCCCGGTTGGACGCAGCCGCCCTCGGCACCGTCGATCGGCACACCGGCCCGCCGCTGCGCGCCGACCACGACGCCGACAACCTGGGCCAGGTCTCCTCGGCCGTCACCCTGCGCCTCGACGACGCCCGGCTCGTACAGGTCACCTGCGACGCGGGGCAGGGCGTCGCCCACGTGGTCGCCCTCGTCACCGACGCGTCGGTCGCCTCGACGGTCAAGACCCGTTACGTCGCGGTCGCGGGCGCCGGCGCGCTCCTCATCGCGCTCGCCTGGATCGCCGCCGATCTGACCGGCCGCAGGCTGGTGCGACCACTGCAGCGTGCCGCTGACACCGCCGTCGCGCTCAGCGCCGGTGACCTGAGCGCCCGCGCACCGGTCGAGGGCCCCGAGGAGGTCGCGCGGGTCGCGATCGAGCTCAACGCGCTCGCCGACCGCATCGACGAGCTGCTCATCCAGGAGCGGGAGGCGGCCGCCGACCTGTCCCACCGGCTGCGCACCCCGCTGACCGCCGTACGGCTCGCGGTGGAGGCGCTGGCTCCTGAGGCACGCCGCGAGCTCGAGACCCAGGTGGCCAACCTGGAACGGGCCCTCACCCAGGTGATCCGTGCCGCCCGGCGGCCGGTGCGCGAGGGTCTGCACCCGCGGTGCGACGCGGCCGAGGTGATGCGTGATCGGGCGGACTTCTGGCGCCCGCTGGCCGAGGACCAGGACCGCCACGTGAGCGTCGAGCTGCCCGAGGAGGCGATGTGGGTGCGCATCGCCGCGGAGGACCTGGCGGCCGCCCTCGACGCGCTGCTGGAGAACGTGATCGCCCATACCCCCGAGGGCACGCACTTCACCCTCAGCCTCACCCCGCTCGCGGACGGCGCCACCATCGACGTCCTCGACGAGGGCCCCGGGATCCCGGACTCGGCGCTCCAGCGGGGCCGCAGCGACCGTGGTTCGAGCGGGCTCGGCCTCGACATCGCCCGCTCGGCCGCCGAGGCCGCGGGCGGATCGCTCGAGCTGCTCCACGATCCGCAGCGACACGGCGTGCGCCTGCACCTGAGAGCCGACCCTCAGCAGGCTCTCACCAACCCTTGACCTCGATTTGATCCTCGACTGAGGAACCTCTAGGTAGGGCCGGGCCACGCTGGTCGCATGACCCAGCCCGAACAGCCCCGTGACCGGATCGTGCGACGCGCACGCCGCTACCTCTACGGTGCCGTGCTCTCCGGAGCCGGCGCCACCGCCGCCGTCGTGACCGTCGCCAGCAGCCAGGGTGCGACCGCGACCCCCGCCACCACCACCTCCGAGCCGTCCGCCACGACGACGACCTCCGCGGCCTCCACCCAGGGCTCGACGACCGACGACCAGACGTTCAGCTCAACCGGCAGCACGAGCTCGACGAAGACCGTCACCTCGGGCTCGACGTCCTCGGGCTCGACGTCCTCGGGCTCGACCTCCTCGGGCTCGACGTCGACCGGCTCCGCCAGCCACGCGACCACCCACGCGTCATGAGCGAGCACACGCACCCGGGCACCGACCTGGTGACCATGAGCTGGCCGGACTGGTCGTGCACCATGACCGTCACGGCCCGCGCCCGCGAGCTCGACGTGGCGGTCACCGTCGTGGACAACCTCCTGGCCGAGGTCGACGAGGCGGTGAGTCGCTTCCGCGACGACTCCGACCTGGCGCGCGTCAACGCCGCCGCCGGCCGCTATGTGGCAGTGCGACCGCTCACGCTGCGGCTGGTCGCCCTGGCCCGGCAGGTCGCGCACGACACCGGCGGCGCCATCGACCCGACGCTGGGCGGCGACCTCATCGCCCACGGCTACGACGCCGACATCGACGTGGTGCGTGAGCGCCCCGCGGTCCCCGGCGTACCTCGCCTGCGGCCGCACTCCTGGCGCGACGTGCGGGTCGACACCACCTTCCGCCGCATCGGCGTGCCGGCCGGTGTGACGCTCGACCTCGGCGCGACGGCGAAGGCCTGGACGGCCGACGAGGCGGTACGGCGGCTGCGGCGCCGACTGCGCGGACCCGCGCTGGTGTCGCTCGGGGGCGACCTGGCCGTGTTGGGCGCACCGGACCTGGACGGCTGGCAGGTCGACGTGGCCGAGCGTGCGGGAGACCCCGCGCAGCGGGTGGCGATCACCTCCGGCGCGCTGGCGACCTCTTCGACGCGGGGACGCCGCTGGCAGGCGGCTGACGGCACCGAGCGGCACCACGTGATCGACCCACGCACGGGCGCTCCGGCGCAGGGGCGCTGGCGCACCGCGACGGTGTGGGCGCCGACCGCCCTGACCGCGAACGTGATGTCGACGTGGCTGCTGGTCGACGCGGACGCGGCCGAGGCGACCCTGGCCGAGCGCGGCTACGCCGCCCGACTGGTCGCCGCGGACGGCACCGTCGACGAGGACCGGTGCGCCCGCACCGGCTGGCCGGCGCACCAGGCGGCGTCATGACGCTGTGGTATCTCATCCGGGGCCTGGGCCTGGCCGCCCTGCTCGCCCTGACGACGACCACGGCGCTGGGCGCGCTCAGCACCGGCGGCGGCCCCGGCGCCGCCGCCCTGGACCGGCGCGCCGTCCGGCAGCTGGTGCACCGCTCCACCGCCGTGCTCGGGCTCGCGCTGCTCGGGCTGCATCTGGCCTGCGTTGCGCTCGACTCCTACGTCTCGATCCCGCTGCGGTCGTTCGTGCTGCCGTTCACCTCCGGCTACCGCCCGCTCGCGATGGGGCTGGGCTCGCTCGCGCTCTACGCCTTCGTCCTCGCCGCTGTCTCGGGCTTCGCCCGCGGGCGGCTGGCCCGGCTGCCCGGCTCGGACCGGCTCTGGCGCCCGGTGCACGCCGCCGCGTACGCCGGCTGGCTGCTCGCTCTGGGACACGGCTTCCTCGGCGGTACCGACAGCAGCCAGACCTGGGCCCGCGTCACCTACGTGACGTGCGCCGCCGTCGTCGGAGGTGCGGTCCTCGTCCGGCTCCGCTTCCGTCCGCGGCGTGAGCGCACCGCCGGCGGCCACCGTCGCTTCCCCGTCCCCTCAGGAGCCCTGCGATGACCACCCTTCAGCTGCCGGCCGCCGTGACCGCCGGCCTCGACCGCTCCCCCGTTCCCGCCTACGTCGTGGGCACGCCGCGCCTCCTGTCCGCGACGCCGCCCGCCGTACCTGAGCGCAGCCTGCGCTGGCTGACCGACGCCACCCGCGACGTGGCACTGCTCGGCCGCGGTGGCGCCGCCTTCCCGGTGGCGGCGAAGCTGGCTGCCGCCGGGCGACGCGCCGAGGTGCTGGTCAACGGGTGCGAGGGCGAGCCGGCCAGCTGGAAGGACCGCGTCCTGATGCGCCGCTCGCCCGGGCTGGTGGTGGACGGGGCTCTCCTGCTCGGCCGGGCGCTGCAGAGCCGCGAGATCACCATCGCGGTCGGCGACCCCGCCAGCGCCGCGGCGCTGCGCAGCGCGGCCGCCGAGCGTGAGGGCGGCCGGCGGGTGCACATCGTGCCGGCCTCGAGCGCCTTCGTCGGCGGCGAGGTGCAGGCGTTGGTGAACGGCATCAACGGACGTGCCGCCGTACCCAACGGGCGCCGGGTGCTCCCCTCCGAACGCGGGCTGGGCGGCAGGCCGACCTTCGCCTCCAACGTCGAGACCTTCGCCCAGCTGGCGCTGCTGGCCGCTCTGGGACCCGACGGGTACGCCGAGGTCGGCACGGCCGCGGAGCCGGGGACGGCACTGGCCACGGTGCACCAGACCGGCCGCCCGCTCGCGGTGGTGGAGGTCCCCCACGGGACGCCGCTGACAGCCCTGGTCGGCTCGTCCGGGCCGGTGCTCCTCGGCGGCTACCACGGCACCTGGAGCCCGACGCCGACGCTGATCGTCGAGCGGCACGCGCTGCGCGCCGCCGGGCTGACCTGGGGTGCCGGCGTCGTCGCGGTCCTTCCGGCCGAGACCTGCGCCATCGGCGAGCTCGCCCGGGTCGCCGCCTGGCTCGCGGCCGAGTCGGCCGGCCAGTGCGGGCCCTGCGTCTTCGGCCTCCGCTCGATCGCCGCGGACCTCGCCGGCCTGGCCCGAGGCGAGACGGTCGATGTCGCGGCGCTCCGACGGCGGCTGGGCCTGGTCGACGGCCGCGGTGCGTGCGCCCACCCCAGCGGCGCCGTCCGCTTCGTCGCAACCGGCCTGGCGGCGTACGCCGAGGAGCTCCGCGCCCACGAGGACGGTCGCGGCTGTGGACGCCGGACCGTCGGAGCCCTGCCGCTGGGCACCCTCACCGCCGGAGCCGGGAGATGAGCACCGTGACCGCGTCCGGGATCAGCCTCGCGATCGACTGGACCCGCTGCGACGGCCACGGCCTCTGCGCCCGGCTCTTCCCGGAGCGGATCGCCGCCGACGAGTGGGGCTTCCCGATCATCGCCGGCGGCGCGCTGGAGGACGACGAGATCCGGTCAGGGCGCCTCGCCGTCCGCTCCTGCCCGCGGCTGGCGCTGACCCTCACCCCCGTCGAGTCCCCCCTCCGGCACCGTTGAGTTGCCGCTCCGGCACCGTTGAGTCCCCCCTCCGGCACCGTTGAGTTGCCGCTCCGACGCGGTTGAGTTGCCACTGCGTCGCCCTCAGCGCACCCGCAGCAGGATCACCTTGTCGTCGCCCCGGTGCGCCGGCGCGCGGCCGTCGCGATTGCTCGTCGTGATGAGCAGGTGGGTGTCGTCGAGCGCGAGCACGCTGCGCAGCCGTCCGAAGCGACCGACCAGGAAGTCCCGCGGCCGGCCCGCCGTGTTGCCGTGCAAGGGGATCCGCCACAGCCGCTGCCCGTGGAGCGCCGCCATCCAGATCGCTCCATGCGCATAGGCGATGCCGCTCGGCGAGTCCTCGGCGGTGCCCCATTGGGCGACCGGACTGGTGTACGCCGGGTTCGACGTCGCGCCCTGCGTCGCAGGCCAGCCGTAGTTGTGTCCCGGCAGGATCAGGTTGAGCTCGTCGGCGGTGTGGTCGCCCAGCTCGGAGGCCCACAGCCGACCGGCGGGGTCGAACGCCAGACCCTGCACGTTGCGGTGCCCGTAGCTGTAGACGAGCGTCCCGAACGGGTTGCCCGGCGCCGGCCGCCCGGACGGCGTCATGCGCAGGATCTTGCCGCCGAGCGAGGACTTCCGCTGGGCCAGTGCTGGATGCTGGATCTCCCCGGTGCCGGCGTACAGCATCCCGTCGGGACCGAACGCGATCCGGCCGCCGTCATGGTGCACGCCGTGCGGGATGCCGCGCACGATGACGTGCGGGCGGCCGAGCCCGTGCGGGTGCCGGTGCGGGTGATAGCGCAGCCACGCGATCCGGTTGTCGGTTCGGGTCGAGAAGTAGGCGTAGAGGCGGTGATCGGTCGCGAACGACGGCGAGAGCGCGATGCCGAGCAGGCCGGCCTCGCCGCCCTGGGCCACGTTGGAGACCGATCCCGCGACACGGCCCACCGTCACGCGGCGCCGGGTGGTCAGGTCGATGCGGTAGATCCGGCCGGTGTCGCGCGACCCGACGAGGATGCGACCGTTCGGCAGTCGCGCGATGCCCCACGGCACCCGCAGGTCCTGGGCGACCGTACGCACCACGCGGACCTGCGGGCCGGCGACGCGACCCGGGGCAGACGGCTCGGCGGACGGCTCGGCAGCCGCCCGAGTCGACGCGGACGACGCTGATGAGCTGGACGGGACCCTCGCCTGCCCCGAGACGTACGACGCAGCGCTCCGCGCCACCGGGGTCGGCCCCGCGCTCCGGCAGGCGCCGACGACCAGCGTCGTGCCGACCACCGCGGTCAGGACCGCGGCGGCTCCTGCCACCCCGAGGGGCCGGCGACGACCCATGCCCGGGAGCCTACGCCGGCGCGGCAAGGGCCGCGCCGGCGTGCACTCCTCAGCGGGTCGGGTCCTCGCCGACCTGGACGAGCAGCTTGCCGAGGTACTTCCCACGCAGCAGCCCGCGGAACGCGGCGGGCGCCTGCTCGAGGCCCTCGACGACCTCCTCGTGATAGCGGACGGCGCCCTCGCGCACCCAGGCGCCCATCTCGGCCAGGAACGCGTCGTGGTGGGTGGGGACGAACTCGTCCTGGATGAACCCTCGCACCGTCAGGCTCTGGGTGAGGATCCGCCGCAGGAAGGCCGGGAACTGGTCGGGCCCCTCGGGGTCGCTGGTCGCGTTGTACCAGGCCACCACACCACAGACGGGGACGCGGGCGAACCGGTTGAGGCGTCGTACGACGGCCTCCGTCACGTGGCCGCCGACGTTCTCGAAGTAGACGTCGATCCCGTCGGGTGTCGCTGCCTTGAGGTCCTCGCGGAAGGTCGGCGAGCGGTGGTCGACGGCGGCGTGGAAGCCGAGCTCCTCCACCAGCACGCGGCACTTCTCGGGCCCGCCGGCGACGCCGACGGCCCGGGCGCCCCGCAGCTTCGCGATCTGGCCGACCGCCGAGCCGACGGGGCCCGTCGCGGCGGCGACCACCACCGTCTCACCCTGCTGCGGGCGACCGATCTCGAGCAGACCCGCGTAGGCGGTGAAGCCCGGCATGCCGAGCACGCCGAGGGCGGTGGTGATGGGAGCGGCGGCCGGGTCGATGCGACGAGTGTTCCGGGCGTCCACGACCGCGTGGCTCTGCCAGCCGGCGTAGGCCAGCACGATGTCGCCGACAGCGCGGTTGGCCGCGCGCGACTCGACGACCTCGCAGACCGCTCCCCCGACCATCACCCCGCCCAGCGGAACCGGGTCGGCGTAGGACTTCGCCGTGCTCATCCGGCCGCGCATGTAGGGGTCGAGCGAGAGGTAGATCGTGCGCAGCAGGACCTGACCGTCCTGGAGGTCGGGCAGCTCCTCGGTGACGATGTCGTAGGTGTCGTCGGTCGGCTCGCCGACGGGGTACGACGCCAGCCGCACTTGGGTGCTCTTGGTCATGGACGCAGCTCTCTCTTCAGGATCTTTCCGGTGGGCCCCTTGGGCAGCGCCTCGATCACGCGCACCTCGCGGGGATACTTGTACGCCGCCAGACGCTCGCGGCAGTGCGCCGTGATCTCGTCCGGGCCGGCGGTCGCACCCTCACGCAGCGCCACGTAGGCGACGACCTCTTCGCCGAGGCGCTCGTCGGGGCGTCCGACGACCGCCGCCTCGATGACGTCGGGGTGCTCGTAGAGCGCCTCCTCGACCTCGCGCGGGTAGACGTTGTAGCCGCCGCGGATGACGAGGTCCTTGAGCCGGTCCACGACGTACAGGTAGCCGTCCTCGTCGCGATAGCCGAGGTCGCCGGTGTGCAGCCAGCCGTCGCGCAGCGCCGCGGCCGTCGCGTCGGGCCGCTTGTAGTAGCCCTTCATGACGTTGTGGCCGCGGACCAGGATCTCCCCGACGTTGTCGGCGCCGGGAGGCAGCGGGCTGCCGTCGTCCCCGACGATGCGGATCTCGACGCCCCAGATCGGCTTGCCGATCGAGAGCACCCGGCGCTCGGCGGCGCTGACGTTGAAGGTGGCGGTGCTCGCGGTCTCCGAGAGGCCGTAGCCCTCCAGGATCACCACGCCGGCGAACTTCTCCTCGAAGGCGCGGATCACCTCGCCCGGGATCGATGCGCCACCGGAGACCGCGGCTCGCATGCTCGACAGGTCACGGCCGGCCGTCTCGGCCTGCAGCAGCGCGATGTACATCGTCGGTACGCCGGAGAAGACGGTGACCCGGTGCCGCTCGATCGCGTCGATGACCTCGCCCGCGTCGAACCGGGGCAGCAGCACCAGCGTGCCGCCGAAGCGGACGGTGGCGTTGAGGACGCTGGAGAGCCCGAAGACGTGGAAGAGCGGCAGCACCGCCAACGAGACGTCGTCCGCGTTCACCCCGAAGAGGCCGCCGGCGATCGTGCAGTTCATGTACAGCTCGAAGTGGGTGAGCTCCGCGCCCTTCGGCTTGCCGGTGGTGCCGCTGGTGTAGAGCAGCACGGCCGTGTCGTCCGCGCCGAGGGCGACGCAGTCGCCGGTGTCCTCGGCCGCGAGCAGCCGGTCGAACGGCAGCGCCCCGACCGGGGGCTGCGCACCCGAGACGCTCACGACGTACGTCGGCAGCCCGCCGGCCTCCCCCGCGCCGCGCATCGCCGCCTCGGCGAACATCTCGAACGTCACGAGCAGCCTCGCGTCGCTGTCGTCGAGGTGGTAGGCGATCTCGCCCGCGGTGAGCAGCGGATTGATCGGCACCATCACCAGGCCGGCCTTGAGGATGCCGAAGTAGCAGATGAGGAACTGCGGCAGGTTCGGCAGCTGCACCGCGACCTTGTCGCCCCGCTCCAGGCCGAGATCGCCGAGGGTCGCGGCGAAGCGTCCGGAGAGGTGGTCGATCTCGGCGTAGGTGAGCGTGCGGTCGGCGATGTGCACCAGCGGCTTGTCGGGCGCGGTGCGCGCCGACTCCCGCAAAATCGTGGCCAGGTTGAACGACATGTCAGGCTCCCTCGAAGAATCGGCGCGGGACGTCCACCAGCATGGTGTCGACCTGCGCCTGGGTGACGCCCTGCTCGAGGACGTAGGGGATGACCTCCTCGTGGAGGTGGGTGTAGCGCCACTGCGGCAACAGGGCCAGCACAGCGGGGTCGATCCAGTCGATGTAGCACGAGGCGTCCTGGGAGAGGACCATCCGGTCGGTGTAACCGCGCCGCACCATCTCCACCAGCGTGTCGGCCCGCGCCTCGAAGGTGGTCTCCAGGTTGATCCCGAACCGGTCCATCCCGAGCACGAAGCCGGCGTCGGCGAGTGCCGCGAGGTGGTCGCAGTCGGTGGTGTCGCCGCTGTGGCCGAGCACGATCCGACCCGGGTCGACGCCCTCCTCGTCGCACATCACGCGCTTGACATGCAGGCCGGCCTGGGAGCCGGGATGGGTGTGCACGGTGATCGGCGTACCGGTCTCCAGGTGTGCCTTCGCCACCGCCCGCATGACCCGCTCGACCCCCGGCGTCAGGCCCTGGTGGTCGATGGCGCACTTGAGCATGCCGGCCTTCACGCCGGTGCCGGCGATGCCCTCGCGGATGTCGCGGACGAACATGTCCACCATCGGCTCGGGCACCTCGGCCCCGACCGCCTCGTTGAGCGCGGGGCCGCGGTAGTGGAAGAAGAACGGCACGTCGTCGTAGGTGTACATCCCGGTCGCAACCACGATGTTGAGCCGGACCTGCGCGGCGATGCGCTGGATCCGCGGGATGTAGCGGCCCAACCCGACCACCGTCGGATCGACGATGGTGCGCACGCCGGCGTCGTACGCCTCCTCCAGCTTGCGCACCGCGTCGGCGACCCGCTCGTCCTCATCCCCCCACTCGTCGGGGTAGTTCGCCTGGACGTCGGGGCTGAGGACGAACACGTGCTCGTGCATGAGCGTGACACCGAGATCGGCGGACTCCACCGGCCCCGTCGCCGTCTGCACCGTGGTCATGGGCGTTTCCTTTCGACAGTTCGACCGACATCTCTACCGACGGCTCGACCTACAGCCCGGCTACAGCTCGACCAGGTCGGCGAGCACGGCGCGGTGGGCACCGGGCGTGCCGAGCGCGAGCTGATCGGCCTTGGCACGCTTGAGGTAGAGATGCACCGGGTGCTCCCAGGTCATCCCGATCCCGCCGTGCAGCTGCACGGCCTCCTCCGCCGCCCGCACCGCCAGGTCCCCGCAGAAGGACTGGGCGACCGCTGCCGCGATCGCCGGCTCCCGGTCGCCGTCGGCCCCGTCGGTCGCGCTGTGCTCGGCGAGCACGGCGGCGGCGTACGTCGCCGCTGCCGAGGCGGACTCGACGTCGGCGTAGAGGTCGGCCAGGCGGTGCTTGATGGCCTGGAAGCCGCCGACCACCCGACCGAACTGCTTGCGCACCTTGAGGTAGGACACCGTCTCCTCCAGGCACCAGCGGGCGAGACCCGCCTGCTCCGAGGCGAGCAGCGCAGCGGTCGTCGTCAGCGCCCGCCGGATCGCGGCCTCGGCGTCCTCGAGGAGCACCTCCCCCGCCCCCTCGACGTGTACGTCGGCCAGCTGGCGGGTCATGTCCAGGGACGAGACGGCCGTGACCGTCGCGGCCGAGGCCTCGACCGCGTGCAGCGCGATCCGATCCCCGGTGCGGACCGGCACCAGCAGCACGTCGGCCTCCAGCGCACCCGCGACGCTCGTCACGGTCCCGCCGGGGCCCGGCAGTGCCGGGATCGGTGCCGAGGGGGCGCTCGACCACGGCACCAGCAGCGCGGCGGTCCGCTCCCCCGCCGCGAGGGCGGCCAGGAGCGGCGAGCCGCTCCCGAGCAGGGTGGAGGTGGCGAGCACGGCGCTGGTCAGGAACGGCACCGGTGCCACCGCCCGACCCAGCTCGTCGAGCACCGCGGCCACCTCGCGGGCGGAGGCTCCCGCGCCGCCCTCGGCGTCGGGCACCAGCAGGCCGGCGAGTCCCAGATCAGCGGCGAGTGCGCGCCACAGGGGCGCCACCACCGAGCGGTCGCCGTCGTACATCGCGGTGACGGCGTGGGTGTCGCAGCGGTCGGCGAGGAGACCGCGCACAGCACTGCGCAGGTCGGTCTCGACGTCGGTGGGCAGCAGATCGAGGTCGCTCACTTGCTGACCTCCTTCCAGGGTCGGTCCTTGTCGACACGGTGCTCGCCGGGCAGGCCCAACACCCGCTCGGCCACGACGTTGCGCAGGATCTCCGACGTACCGCCCTCGATCGAGTTTCCCTTGGCACGCAAGTAGCGGTAGCCGGCGTCGCGGCCGGTGAAGTCGACCCGGTCCGGGCGGACCATCGCCCAGCCCTGGTCGCTCTCATAGCGCAGCCCCTGCTCGCCGAGGATCTCCAGCTCGAGACCGGAGAGCTGTTGGGCGATGCGGGCGAAGCTCAGCTTCATCGCCGAGCCCTCCGGACCGGGGTGACCGCTGGCGAGCTTCTGGCGCAGCCGCTGGCCGGTGAGCCGGAAGACCTCGGCGTCGACCCACAGGCGGACGAGCCGCTCGCGCAGCTCGGGGGTGTGCGCCTCGGGGTGCTTGCGCCACGTCTCGGCGACCCGGCCGATCATCCCGCTCTCGCGGGCGGTGTCGTGGCCGCCGATCGAGACGCGCTCGCTGTTGAGGGTGGCGTTCGCGACCCGCCAGCCCTCCCCGACGGCGCCGAGGCGGTAGCCGTCGGGGATGCGGACGTCGCTGAGGAAGACCTCGTTGAACTCCGCCTCGCCGGTGATCTGGCGCAGCGGTCGCACCTCGACGCCCGGGTCGGTCATCGGGCACACGAAGTAGGTCAGGCCCGCGTGCTTGGGCTGGTCGGGGTCGGTGCGGGCGACCAGGATCGCGAACGTGGCGTTGTGCGCACCCGAGGTCCACACCTTCTGGCCGTTGACGACCCAGGCATCGCCGTCGGGAACGGCGCGGGTGGCGACGTTGGCCAGGTCGGAGCCGGCGCCCGGCTCACTGAAGAGCTGGCACCAGATCTCCTCCCCGGTCCACAGCGGTCGCAGGAAGCGGTCCTTCTGCTCCTGGGTGCCGTAGGCGAGGATCGTCGGGGCGGCCATGCCCAGGCCGATGCCGTTCCTGCCCGGCTGGTTGTCCGGGGCGCCGGCCGCGGCGAACGCCGCGTCGACCTCCGGCTGCAGGGACCGCGACAGGCCGAGCCCGCCGTACCCCTCCGGGAAGGCGACCCACGCCAGGCCGGCGTCGAAGCGCGCGCGCAGGAACTCCACGCGCTCGGTGGTGGCCGGGTCGTGCGCGGCCAGGAACTCCTCGATGCGCCGCTGGAGATCGGGCGTCATCGCTGGGCCTCCCGCTTCGCGGCCTGACGGCGCAGCTCCGCGCGGGCGAGCGCGTTCTTGTGCACCTCGTCGGGACCGTCGGCGAACCGGAGCGTGCGGACGCCGGCGATCATGTTGGCCAGGGGGAAGTCCTGCGACAGGCCGCCGGCGCCGTGGGTCTGGATGGCCTTGTCGAGGATCCATTCCACCGAGGCGGGGGTGGCGATCTTGATCGCCTGGATCTCGGTGTGGGCGGCCTTGTTGCCCTGGGTGTCCATCAGCCAGGCCGCCTTCAGGCAGAGCAGGCGCAGCTGCTCGACCCGCACCCGGGACTCCGCGATCCAGTCGCGGATCACGCCCTGCTCCGACAACGGCTTGCCGAAGGCGACGCGCTCCTCGGCACGGGCGCACATCAGCTCGATCGCGCGCTCGGCCATGCCCAGGGAGCGCATGCAGTGGTGGATGCGACCGGGGCCGAGACGGGCCTGCGCGATCGCGAACCCGTCGCCCTCGTTGCCGATCAGGTTGCTCACCGGCACCCGGACATCGGTGAAGGTCAGCTCGGCGTGACCGCCATGGTCGTGGTCGTCGTACCCGAGCACGTGCATGCCGCGCAGGATGTCGAAGCCGGGGGTGCCGCGCTCGACAAGGATCATCGACTGCTGGCGGTGCCGGTCCGCTGACGGGTCGGTCTTGCCCATCACGACGAAGATCTTGGCGTTGGGATTCATCGCGCCGGTGATCCACCACTTGCGGCCGTTGATGACGTACTCGTCACCGTCGCGGACGATGCTGGTGCCGATGTTGGTGGCATCGGAGGACGCGACCGCCGGCTCCGTCATCGCGAAGGACGAACGGATCTCGGCGTTGAGCAGCGGCTCGAGCCACCGCTTCTTCTGCTCCGGGGTGCCGAACATGTGCAGCACCTCCATGTTGCCCGTGTCGGGCGCCGAGCAGTTGAGGGCCGGCGGGGCGAGGTGGCCACTGCGACCGGCGATCTCGGCGATGGTGGCGTACTGCACGTTGGTCAGCCCACCGCCGTCCTCGCCCGGGAGGAAGAGGTTCCACAGGCCGCGCTTGCGCGCCTCGGCGCGCAGCTCGGCCAGGATCGGCACGGAGTCCCAGGCCCACCTGTCCTCGAGCTGCTCGCACTGCTCGTGGAACACCGCCTCGGCGGGGTAGACGTGGTGCTCCATGAACTCGAGCATGCTGGCGCGCATTTCCTCGGTCTTGGCGTCGAACATGAAGTCCATCAGCTGTTCTCCTTCAGTGCGGTGAGTCCGGCGTCGAGAAGCGGGTGGATCGCGTCGCCGATGGTGTCGAAGCCCGCGCCGACCGTCTGGCCGTGCAGGTAGCGGTAGTGGATGCCCTCGAGGATCGCGGCGAGCTTGAAGGCCGCGAGGCCGAGGTAGAAGCCGAAGTGCGACAGGTCCCGGTCGCTGCCCTGGGCGTAGCGCTCGAGCACCTCGGCCTCGGTGAGGAAGCCTGGCGCGGTCGCCACGTTGGTGACGGCGGTGCTGCCGGCAGCGCCTCCACCGTCGGCGGTCCCGAGGCGCTGGTAGACCAGCATCAGGGCCAGGTCGGCGAGCGGGTCGCCGAGGGTGGCCATCTCCCAGTCGAGCACCGCTGTGACGCGGTCCTGCTCGTCGACCAGTGCGTTGTCGAGCCTGAAGTCGCCGTGCACGATCCCGGCCGCCGACTCCGACGGGATGCTGGCGGCGAGCCGGGCGTGGAGCTCGTCGGCCGCCGGCAGGTCGCGGGTGTAGGACGCGTCGAGCTGCTTCTTCCAGCGGGCGACCTGCCGCCCGAGGTAGCCCTCGGAGCGACCGAAGTCCTCCAGCCCGACCTCCTTCGGGTCCACCTGGTGCAGCGCCGCCAGGGTGTCGACCAGGCGGGTCGAGATCGTCCGGGTCCGCTCGGGGCCGAGGGCGATCAGCTCCTCCGCACGCCGGTACGGCGTCCCCGGGACCCGCTGCATCACGTAGAACGGAGCGCCGAGCACCGTCTCGTCGGTGCAGAGGCCGTAGGTGACCGGGACCGGTACGTCGGTGTCCTGCAGCGCCGACATGACGGTGTACTCGCGGCTCATGTCGTGTGCGGTGGCCAGGACATGTCCCAGCGGCGGCCGGCGCACGATCCAGTCCCGGGCGCCGTCGCTGACGACGTAGGTCAGGTTCGACTTGCCGCCCGCGACCAGCTCGGCGCGCAGGTCTGTGGAGGCGTCCTGGATGTGGTCGGCGAACCAGGCTGCGAGCCGTTCGAGATCCAGCCCCGGTGGCGCCTCGGCGGTCACGGAACCACGACCGCGAGCATGTCCACCACGCAGGCCGGCTTGTCGCCGCCCTCGCGCTCGATGACGACGTGGGTGGCGACCTGGAAGCCGAGGGAGTTCGGTGTGACGGCGGTGAGCTCCACGCCGGCACGCACCCGCGATCCCACCGGGACCGGCGAGGGGAAGCGCAGCTTGTCCGCGCCGTAGTTGACGCCCATCTTCACCCCGTCGAGGCGGTAGACCTCGGCAGCCAGCATCGGGAGCAGCGAGAGTGTGAGGAAGCCGTGCGCGATGGTGCCGCCGAACGGTCCCGCCGCTGCCCGCTCCACGTCGAGGTGGATCCACTGGTGGTCGCCGGTCGCGTCGGCGAACTGGTTGACCTGGTCCTGGGTGACCTCGTGCCACTCGGAGTGGCCGAGGTGGGTGCCCACGGCTGCCTGGAGCTCCTCGATGCCGCTGAAGACCTTCATGGTGTTCGTGCCTCTCGTCGGGGGGTAGCGGTCAGGCCCGGCACCAGGGCGGCGAGTGCGGCCCGGGTGCAGCGGGGGTCGGTGTGCAGCAGCGCTCGGATCCCGAGCGCCTGGGCGCCGAGGGTGTTCGGCTCGGCGTCGTCGACGAAGAGCACGCGGCCCGCCGGCAGGCCGAGCAGGTCCAGCGCGTGCTGGTAGATCGCCGGCTGCGGCTTGCGCAGGCCGACCTCGCCGGAGATCACCACCGGGTCGAACAGCGCGTCGATGCGCTCGCGCGGATAGGTGTTGCCCCAACTGTTGGAGAGCAGGCCGACCCGGATGCCGGCGGCGCGAAGGTCCTCGACCAGCGTGAACATCTCCGCCTCGGGACGCATCTGGGCGAACATCCGCTGCAGGAGCCCGGGGGCGGCGACCGGCGCGCCCTCGCGGGTGCGCAGCTCGGCGGCGAACAGCTCCTCGAACTCCGCGATCTCCAGCTCGCCGGTCTCCAGGCGGTGGATCGGGGTGGTCCAGCGGACGGTGCGCGAGAGCCACCGCTTGAGCGTCGCGGTGAACGCCTGCGGGTCGATCCGGTCGGCCTCGTGCCAGGCCCGGATGGATTCGCCGACCGGACCGGTCAGGACGCCGCCGTAGTCGAAGAGGACGCCGTCGATCAGCCGCTCCGCCGGTGCTGCTGCGCTCACCGGTCCACCGCGGCGTCGTACACGACCCGTCCGACGGTGACGCCGTCGGCGAGCCGCTGGACGCCGGCGGCCACGTCCGCCAGGCCCAGCCGCTCGCTCACCAGCGGCGCGATGAGGCCGCGGTCCGCCAGGTCGGTGAGGGCGCGGTGGCACTCCTGGACCGCCGGCGGGTCGTAGAGGTTGTACAGCCCCCAGTGCAGCCCGACGATGGAGTAGTTCTTGATGAGGGCGTGGTTCAGCGGTGCCGACTGGATGTCCCCGCCGGCGAAGCCGATGACCAGGATGCGGCCCTCGAAGGCGATGCACTTCGTCGAGCGCTGGTAGGTCTCACCGCCCACGGGGTCGTAGATCACATCGGCGCCACGGCCCCGGGTCTCGGCCTTCACCACGTCGACGAAGTCCTGCTCGTGCCGGTCGACCACGACGTCGGCACCGAGCTCGCGGGCGACGGCGGCCTTGTCGGGCCCGCCCACCACGCCGATCACCCGGGCACCGGCGGCCTTGCCGAGCTGGATCGCCGCGCTGCCGACCCCGCCCGCGGCGGCATGCACCAGCAGGGTCTCACCCGCCTGGAGGTGCGCGCGCCGGTGCAGGCCGAACCAGCCGGTCTGGTAGCCGATGTAGAGCGAGGCGGCCTGGGCGTCATCGAGCGAGCGCGGCGCCGGGAACGTCGTCGCCGCGTCCATGAGGGCCAGCTCGCCGAAGCCGCCGTACGGCAGGATCCCGGCGCCGAGCACGCGTTCGCCGACGGCGAAGCCCTCGACGTCCCCGCCGACCTCGAGCACCTCGCCACACAGCTCGACACCCGGCGTGAAGGGCAGCTCGGGGCGCACCTGATAGAGCCCACGGCACATCAAGGCGTCGGGGAAGTTGGCCGGCGAGGCCAGCACCCTGACCACCAGCTGGCCCGGACCCGGCTGGGGGGCCGCCACGTCGACCAGCTCCATCACCTTCGCCGGCTCGCCGAGCTCGCCGACACGCCAGGCCGTCATCGAGCCGTTGGTGCTGTCACTCATGCCTGCGACTCCCGTTCCATCCAGCGCTGCAGCTTGTTCATCCCCACTAGCCAGTGGTCGGTGTCGGTGGCACGGTTGCGGTAGTACTCCGCCGCCTCGGGGTGCGGCAGCACCAGGAAGCGATCGTCCTGCAGCGCCTGCCAGGTCACCTCCGCCACCTGGTCGGGCGTCAGCGCGCCGTCCGCGGCGATGATCGCGCGGGCCGGACCGGACTCCTCCAGCATGGCCGTCTGCACGCCCTGGGGGCAGATCGCCTGCACGACGATCCCGCGATGCCGGTACGTCGCGGACAGCCACTCGGCGAACGCCACCGCCGCATGCTTCGTCACCGAGTACGACGGGCTGCCCAGTGCGGTGAGCAGGCCGGCGGCCGACGCTGTGACCACGAATCGGCCGGCGCCGCGCTCGAGCCAGTCGGGCACGAGGAGCCGGGCGGCGCGCACGTGCGCCATGGTGTTGACCTCCCAGCTCGCGGTCCAGGCAGACTCGGGCGCCTCCAGGCCCACGCCGCGGGCGATGCCGGCGTTGGCGAAGTAGGCGTCGATGTGACCGAGGTGCTCGCGCGCTGCGTGCATGAGGGCGGCGACACCGGCCTCGGAGGCGGCGTCACCGGGCACCGGGTGGGCGCCGATCTCGGCGGCCGCCGCCTCGGTGGCATCCGGGTCCAGGTCGTTGACCACGACCCGGGCACCCTCGCGGGCCAACCTGGCCGCGAGCGCCTTGCCGATGCCACCGGCGGCGCCGGTGACGACGACGCCCTGGCCCGACATCCCCTGGCCCGACAGCCCCTGCCCCGGGGTCTGGGCAGGGTCGCTCACTCGACGCTCCCGGCGAGCGTCACGCCGCCGTCGACGACGATCGTCTGGCCGGTCAGCCAGCCCGCGTCGTCGGAGAGCAGGAACGCCACCACGCTGCCGATGTCCTCGGGCTCGCCGAGCCGCTTGAGCGGGTAGGCGGAGGCGACCTTCTCCTCGCGGCCCTCGTAGAGCGCGCTGGCGAACTTGGTCTTCACCACCGCCGGGGCGACGGCGTTGACCCGCACGGTGGGGCCGAGCTCGACCGCGAGCAGCTCGGTCATCGAGATCAGCATGGCCTTGCTCGCGCCGTACATGCCGATGCCGGGAGCGGGGAGGACACCCGAGACCGAGGACACGTTGACGACGGCGCCCCCGTGCTCGGCCATCCAGGCGCGGTGGACCTGTTGGGTCCAGGCCAGCGCTGCCAGGCAGTTGACCTCGACGATCTTGCGCGCGGCGGCCAGGTCGAGCTCGATCATCGGCCCGAAGACGGGGTTGATGCCGGTGTTGTTGACCAACAGGTCGGCGCCGCCGAACGTCTCGATCGCCTGGCGTACGGCGTCGGCCTGGTGCTCGGCGTCGTCGGCCTTGCCGGCCACGCCCAGGGCCACGGTGGGTCCGCCGAGCTGTCCGACGGCCTCGTCGAGCGCGTCCTTGTTGCGGGCGGTGATCACGACCCGGCCGCCCTCGGCGACGATCCGCTCGGCGATGCCGAGGCCGATGCCGCGGCTGGCGCCGGTGACGATCGCGGTCTTGTTCTCGAATCGCTTGCTCATCGTCTCGCCCCTCAGCTCAGTCGCTCGATGACCATGGCCATGCCCTGGCCGCCACCCACGCACATCGACTCCACGCCGAACTGCTTGTCGTGCCACTGCAGCGAGTTGATGAGCGTGGCGGTGATCCGCGCGCCGGTCATGCCGAAGGGGTGACCGATGGCGATCGCGCCACCGTTGACGTTGAGCTTGTCCAGCGGGATGCCGAGCTGCTGCGCGGAGCCGAGCGACTGCACGGCGAAGGCCTCGTTGATCTCGAACAGGTCGATGTCGTCCAGGCTCATGCCCGCGCTGCGCAGGGCGGCGGGGATCGCCTCGACCGGGCCGAGGCCCATGATCTCGGGCGAGAGACCGGTCACGGCGGTGGAGACGATGCGGGCCAGCGGCGTCAGGCCGAGGGCCTTCGCCTTGGTGTCGCTCATCACGACCAGCGCCGCTGCCCCGTCGTTGAGCGGGCAGGCGTTGCCGGCGGTCACCGTGCCGTCGGGGCGGAAGACCGGCTTGAGCTGGCTGAGCCCCTCGATCGTCGTACCGGGCCGCGGGCCGTCGTCGGCTGAGACGACGGTGCCGTCGGGCAGCGTGACGGGCGCGATCTCACGCGCCCAGAAGCCCTCCTCGATCCGCTGGCAGGCCAGGTTCTGGCTGCGCACGCCGAACTCGTCCTGCTCCTCGCGCGACATGCCGAGGACCTGCGCGACGTTCTCGGCGGTCTGGCCCATGGCGATGTAGAGGTCGGGCAGGTCACCGCTCTCGCGGGGGTCGGTCCAGCGCTCGGCGCCGCCCTGGGCCCGCTTCTCGGTGCGCGTCTGCGCCTCGGCGAAGGTCTGGTTCTGGCCCTCGGGGTTGTCGGCGAACCCGTTGAGGAACCGGCTGACGGTCTCGACGCCCGCGGAGATGTAGACGTCGCCCTCGCCGGCCTTGATCGCGTGGAACGCCATCCGGGTGGTCTGCAGGCTGCTGGAGCAGTAGCGGTTCACGGTCACGCCGGGGAGCCGGTCCATGCCGGAGAGTACGGCGACGGCGCGGCCGAGGTTGTTGCCCGACTCCCCCGCCGGCTGGCCCACACCCAGGATCAGGTCGGTGATGTCGCTCGGGTCCAGCTCGGGGACCTTGGCGAGGGCGGCGCTGACCATCTGCACGGCGAGGTCGTCGGGCCGCATCTCCTTCAGGGAACCCTTGCCCGCGCGCCCGATCGGGGAGCGGGCGGTGGACACGATCACGGCTTCAGGCATCAGGCACTCCTCTATCAAACTAAGCGGTTGCTTAGTATGCTTCACCCACTGTGCACCAGGAACCGGCGCATCGTCAACGGTCTCTCCCCATGGGGTGACACGTCCGGCTCAACGGTGCCACGCGGTGCCACATCGGGAGGCGGAGGAATGGACGAGACGAGCACCAGGCCCGGCGGGCACGACCGCGAGCGGCCGGCCCGTTCCGAGGGCGCGCGGGCGCGTCTGCTCGATGCCGCCGTCTCGGCCTTCGCCGAGCGCGGGTTCCACGGCACGACCACGCGCGACATCGCCGCCGCCGCCGGGATGAGCCCTGCCGCGGTCTACGTGCACCACCGGTCCAAGGAGGAGCTGCTCCACCAGATCACCGAGGCCGGTCACGTCGCGACGCTGGCCGTGCTGCGCGACGCGGTCTCCTCCACCCAGGAGCCCGCCGAGCAGCTGCGCGCGGCTGTGCGGGCCTTCGCACTCCACCACGCGCAGGAGAACACCGCCGCCCGCGTGGTCAACTACGAGCTCAGCGCGTTGGCGCCCGAGCACGCCGAGGAGGTCCGGGCCCTGCGCCGCTCCATCAGCGCCGAGATCCGCGGGATCGTGGAGCGCGGAGTCGCCGACGGCTCCTTCGACTGCCCACACCCGCGCATCGCCGCCACCGCCGTACTGTCCCTGGGCATCGACATCGCCCGGTGGTACGACTGCGGCGGCGACTGGTCCCCCACCGACCTCGCCGAGGCGTACGCCGAGATCGCCCTGCGCATCGTCGGAGCGCACTAGCACCTCAGACCTCCAGCAGCAGGGCCAGCTCCTCCCGCAGGTAGCCGACCAGGTTCCAGATGTCGGGCATCACCTCGGGGGTGCAGACGATCCCGAAGTCGATGGAGTCCCGGTAGGACTGCAAGGTGATGTTGAGCCCGATGCCGTCGGAGACGATCGAGACTGGGTAGTTCGCCTCCACCAGTGCGCCCGCGTAGTAGAGCGGCTCGCGCGGGCCGGGGACATTGGAGATCACGACGTTGAACGGCGGAGCAATCCGGTCGGCCCAGCGTAGGTTCGCGGCGGTCTGCGCCACCAGTTGTGCGGCGGCCGGCGCGGCAAACTGGCTGAAGTCCTGCAGCAGCTGTGCCGGGAGCGCCGCATGCTTCTCCTTGGCGGCGAGCATCGCCTCGTGGGCCGCCTTGAGCCGCTCCTCGGGCGTGTCGAGATGGGTGGGCAGCGGCGCCACCATCCCCGAGACCTGGTTGCCGGCGCTCGCCGCCGCCTCGGCGGTGCGGATCGAGACGGGGACCAGGGCCTGCAGCGGCTTGCCCGGCAGTTCGTCGTGGTCGATCAGCCAGCGCCGCAGCGCACCGGCGCACATCGCCATCACCACGTCATTGAGCGTGCAGCCCTGGGCGTCCTTGATCATCTTGACGTCCGAGAGCGCGACGGTCCCGAAGGCCCAGTTGCGGTGGGCGCTCAGCGTGGCGTTGAACGACAACCGCGGCACACCCGAGGGCGGCATGAGCTTCTTCAGCGACTGCAGTGGATCGCTGAACCCGATCTTGCGGGCCAGCTCGCGGCTCTCCTTCGCCACGTCGACCATGAATCTGAGCCCCTGCTCGGGACGCGCCATCAGGCCCATCCAGCCGCGATTCCACATCTCCAGCGGCGTCGGCACCCGCTCACCCGTGTTCGGCTGCGTCGGTGGCGGCGGCGGGGGCGTGTCGGGGTCGGTCGACATCAGCGTCGCCATGATCTGCATGCCCGCCTTGCCATCGATCGCAGCGTGATGGAGCTTGCTCAGCACGGCGACGCGCCCACCCTCGAGACCCTCGATGACGTAGACCTCCCACAGTGGCCGCGAGCGGTCGAGCGGCCGGGCCGCGATCCGCGCGACCTGATCGGCGAGTTGGAGCGCGGTACCGGGCGACGGCAGGGCGGTGCCGCGGACGTGGAAGTCCAGGTCGAGCTCGGGGTCGTCGATCCAGTAGGGCCGGTCGATGCCCAAGGGGACTTCCACCAGGCGCCAGCGCAGCGGGTCGAGCAGGTGGATCCGCGCGGCGATGTACTCCCGGATGGTGTCGGCGTTGATCGGCCCGCTTGCGGTGGAGGGGTCGAGCACGACCACGCCATTGACGTGGCCGGTGGTACGGGCGTTCTCCATGTGCAGGAACGTGGCATCGACGCCGCTGAGCTGGCGCATGTGTCCTCCGGGCGGGGATGGGCAACCGGCGCAGGGCGTAGACATTCCGACCAGCCGGTTTGTACGGTGACCTGGATCACTCTGCATCCCGACGTGGACACGAGGCAACCCCATGACCGAATACCGTGCACCTTCCCGTCCACTCCTGTGGAGCGAGCCACTGCGAGCCACCACCGAGAGCGCTGCCTTCTGGGGAGCCTTGCCGCTGTTGGCGCACGGACCCGCCGGGGATGGCCATCCGGTGCTCGTGCTACCCGGCCTGATGGCCGACGACCGATCGACCCTCGCGCTACGGCATGTGCTGGGGCTGCGCGGCTTCCGGCCGCACGCGTGGCGGTTGGGCCGCAACCTCGGCCCGACCCGCCCGATCTCGGCGGGCCTGCTGCCGCGCCTCGACGAGATCCACCAGCGCTACGGCCAGCCGGTCAGCCTCGTCGGCTGGAGCCTCGGGGGTCTCTACGCCCGCGAGCTCGCCCGGCGTGCTCCGGAGAAGGTACGCAGCGTCATCACGCTGGGCAGTCCGTTCCGGCTCACCATCGGCGACCCGCCCACCGCGACTCACGCCGGTCCGACGTTCCACGCGCTGCGGCCGTGGCATACGCGCTTCCTCGACCGCATCGAGGAGGAGCAGGACCGGCCACCGCTCACCATGCCGGCCACCTCGATCTACTCCCGCGTCGACGGGATCGTCCCCTGGCAGGCCTGCCAGGAACTCGATGGCGCCCAGCGCGAGAACATCGAGGTCCTCGCGAGCCACCTCGGCATGGGCGTGCACCCGCAGGTGCTCGCGATCATCATCGACCGGCTCCGCCAGCCGGTCGGCGATTGGCACCCCTACGCCGAGCACCGGGCGGCCGCCTGATGACCATCGAGTACGCCGACACGGGCGCGGTGCGGCTGGCCTACGAGACGTTCGGCTCCCCCACCGACCCGCCGCTGGTGCTGGTGATGGGCCTGGCGACCCAGATGATCGCGTGGCACGACGACTTCTGCGCCGCGCTCGTCGACGCGGGCTTCCACGTGGTGCGCTTCGACAACCGTGACATCGGGCTCTCCACACACCTCGACGAGGCCGGAACGCCGGATCTGTCCCCGCTGTTCAGCGGCAGGCGGATCACCGACGCGCCGTACACGCTCGCGGCGATGGCCGACGACACCGTCGGCCTCTTCGACGCACTCGGCTTCGAGCGCGTCCACCTCGTCGGAGCCTCGATGGGCGGCATGATCGCGCAGGAGGTGGCGATCCGGCACCCCGAGCGGCTGCTCACTCTCACCTCGATCATGTCGACGCCCGCCCCTCACGTGGGCGCGGCGACACCCTCGGCCATGGGTGCGCTCCTCGCCCCGCCCCCCACCACGCAGCAGGAGGCCGGCGAGCACGCGGTGGCCGCCTACCGCGTCATCGGCTCGCCCGGCTATCCGCTGGATGAGGACGGCCTGCGCGAGCGGGCCATGGAGGCCTTCCGGCGCTCCCACGACCCCGCGGGCGTGGCCCGGCAACTCGCCGCGATCCAGGTCTCCGGCGACCGTACGTCCGGCCTGGCGTCGGTCGTCGTACCGACCCTGGTGGTGCACGGCGAGGCCGACCCGCTCGTCCAGCCCGACGGGGGCGCAGCGACCGCGGCGGCAATCCCTGGTGCTCGCCTGGTGACCTATCCGGGCATGGGCCACGATCTGCCTCGGGAGCTGTGGCCGAGCATCGTGGAGGAGATCGTGTCGCAGGCACGCCAGGCGCTGGCCACCACCCCGGACGACTGAGCGGCATCCACGTCGTCCACGACGAAGCGGCGCAGGGCACGACCCATCGGGTCGTGCCCTGCGCCGCTGGGAGCGCTGGAGGCGCTCAGGCCTTGGGCGCCTTCGCACCCTCGGTGGCCGCAGGCGCCGCCGGGGTCTCGGTCGACTCGGCAGCACCGCCCTGGCGAGAGGTCTGCTCGAGGACCCTGAGGGTCAGCGCCTTCTGGGCGGCGAGGAGACGCTCGGTCAGCTCGAAGTTGGCCGCGACGATCTCGCTCGGCTTCGGGAGCTGGCCGGCCAGGGCCTCGGTCAGCTTCGCGAGCTGCTCGGGCACCTCGACCTGCGGGACGTCGAGCTTGCCGCGGGCGTCGGCGACGTTCTGGGCGATGCCGGCGACGGCGTCCTCGGCGCGCTGCAGCGCGGCCACCCACTGATCGCCGATCTGACGGGTGATGTCCTGGTAGCTGGTCATGTGGTGCTCCTTACTCTGGGGTTCCGGGGGCCGGAGCGGCTGATGCCTGCGGCCCTCGATGGGTTCCGCATGTCTTGCCGGCCTGACATGCTTAGTGGATCACGCGGGTGCGTGGTGTGTCAAGCACGCGGCATGAAGGATGCGCTCCGGCTGGTGGGCCGGAGCGCATCCTGGGGTCGATCTTGCGAGCGTCAGCCCGGGGCTCAGCTGGCTGCGGAGACCCTCGCAAGCTCGGCTGCGACCGCCTCGTCGTGCTCGCGGAGGGCCCGACGCGCCTTGCGCGGGTCCCAGTAGCCGGCCATCAGCCAGATCATGGGCAGGAAGAGGATCGCCCCGCCGACACACAGCCACCAGTAGTGCTGCCACTGACTGGGCGCCTTGGCGAGCGCCGGGAGCACGATCGGGGCGTTCTTCGCGACGTACGCGACGTTCCCGGCGACCTTGGGGTCCGCCATCGCCGTCGAGACGGCACCGACCGTCTGGGCGACCTTCGGGTCGCTCATCGCCGTCGTCACCGCACCGACCGTCTGGGCGACGGCCGCGTCCTTGGTCGCCGCCTCGACCGCGCCGACGGTCTTGGCGACCGTGGAGTCGCCCATCGCGGTCTGGACCGCTGTCAGCGTCCCCGTGACCTTCGGGTCCTTGAGGGAGGCAGCCAGAGTCGGGTCGGAGGCCGGAGCCTTCGGGTTCGCGATGATCGCAGCGACGGCCTTGTTCTCATCAGCGCTCAACGAGGGGATCTTGCCCTGCGCCGCGGCGAGGACGGTGGCCACCTCCTTGTTCTGGTCCGCGCTGAGGTTGGGCAGCTTGCCCTGTGCCGCCCCGAGCACCAGCTCCACGCTCTTGTTCTGGCTAGCGGTGAGGGTCGTGACCTTGCCCTGGGCCGCCGCGAGCACCGTCTCGACCCCCTTGTTCTCCTCCGCACTCAGGTTCGGCAGCGCGCCCGTCGAGGCGCCGAGAACCAGCTCCACCTGCTTGTTCTGCGCCTCGGTGAGGCGCTTGTCCAGGCCGTTGGCCATCACGCCCACGGTGTGGCCACGACCGCCGTCGAGGGTGAGCCCCCCGGGGTTGTCGATGATCGGCGTGGCTGTGTTGATGATCGCCGGCATGATGAGGACGGCGATGGCGAACAGCCCTCGGATCAGCATGCCCCAGACGGCCAGGCCGGTCGCGGTGAGAGCCGGGTTGTGCCGCTCGACGGTCTCGGTGTAGCTGGCCATCCAGCTGACGTAGGCCATGCCGGCGAACAGCATGGTGGCCGCTGCCAGGAACGCGAGCCTGCCGAAGAGCGGCGTCTCACCGAACGGCAGCGCCTTGGTGCCGAAGTGGGTGGCCTCGAGCGCGAACAGGATCATGAAGAACGTCGACAGGACGCCGCCGACCAGCATGAACGGCTTGCGTACGGCCAGCTTGTCGGAGAGGAAGCCGAAGAGCACCAGCGCTGTCGCGTTGCACGCCCACGCAGCAATGAGGACCTTGTTGGCGTCCTGCTCCTTGTAGTTGAACACGATCTGGAAGTACGTCGGACCGAACGCCACCAGCACGACGTAGAACACGAGGAAGAGGCTGATCGCCAGGCCGGACAGCAGGATGTCGGGCTTGAGCATCTGCCTGATCGGGTGCTGCAGGCTCGCCTCCACGTCGATGCCGCGCATCCTGGCCTCGACCAGCACACGGTCGCGCTCATCGACCATGACCTGGTCGCGGATCGCGGGCGGGAGCTCCTTGAGGCCGAAGAGCGTGATGAAGCCGACGATGAACCCGACGATGCCCGAGACGACGAACTTGTGCTGCCAGGTCTCGGTGTCGGACCCCGCGCCCACGACGGCGGTGACCACGAGGCTGCCGAGCACCGGGCCCATGGTCCAGAAGCCCATGGCTGACGCGCGTCCCACCTGGGGGCTGAAGTCGCGGACCACGGCCGGGGTGGCGACCAGGATCACGCCCTCGCACACGTTCAAGAGGATGAACAGGACGCTGAAGGAGGCCTTGCTGTGGGCATTGGGGATGCCGAAGACGCACAGTGCCGAGACCACGAACATGCCGACCGAGATCACGTTCGCGCGCCCGTACCTGTCCACGACATGCGCCGCCTCGGCCGCCACGCTGGCGATCACGAGGGCCGCGACGTTGAGGTAGACGAAGGGGGCGAACCCCATGTGCAGGTACGCCATCACGTGAATGGCGACGCCACCGGTCAGATACAGCTGGTAGTACAGAACGACCGTCGCCGCGACGACGACCGCCAGCGACGTGTAGCGGGTCGCCGGCTTGGGATAGCGGTCGAGCTCGCGCTTCAACCAGCGCGATGCGCCTGTGTCCGCAGTGAGAGCCGTCATGGCACCTCTCCTCAATTCTCCTGGTTGATGGTCAGCGCAGGCTGACCAGGGGTGAGTGTCCCGAGTCGGTGGTTGGACCGATCGCGCGCTTGAGGGCCTGTCCGGTCGCACCCTCGGGCAGGTCCTGGACGAACCACGTCACGCGCGGACGCCTGTCAGTCGCGCAGCAGCGCCCCGATCGCCTGCGAGACCTTCGCAGGATCGGGGATCGCCCCCGCGATGACGTCGGCATAGACGAAGGTCTCCGCGATCCGCAGGATCAGATACGCCAGGTCGTGCACCGGGAGCGGCGGGTGGATCCTGCCCGCCTCGACCTCCTCGACCAGCAGGGGCTCGATCAGCCCGAGCAGCTTCGCCTGGAAGCTGGTGGCCCGAGTGGTGAGCAGCCGCAGCGCACGCTCCGGCTCGCGCTGCACGAACCCCATGAAGGGCTCGTCGTGGACCGTGCGCTCGGCGAAGTCGCTGACGATCGCCGCAATCCGCCGCCCACCCCGCTTGCGGGCATGGGCGGCCACCGCCTTCTCGAACGCCGGCTCGGTGATCGACCAGATCACCTCGGCGACCAGCTGGTCCTTGCCGCCGACCCAGCGGAAGAGCGTCGCCCGACTCACCCCCAGCTCCGCGGCAAGCTCCTGCATCTCGAGACGTCGGCCCTCCCGGAACGCGTGGCGCGCAGCGCGGAAGGCGCTCAACGCGTCGGGCCGGGGTGTCTCCGGGTCGGCGAGCATGCGGGAAAGCGGGGTCTGGCCCATGGCACTCCTCACTTCCGTCCAACGATCGCGTCCCGAGGAGGCAGGCAGCCTGAAGGCCGGGCCGACTCTCACTCACGTGTGACGCACGTCTCATGCTTGGGACGCTAGTGCAATCGTCGCATCGTTGCAACGGTTTCGGGTTTGTTGCACTGTTGTGCCGAAACCGACGACGTCCCACCCAGGAGAGCAGCATGCGGCGCAGCGTTTACGACGAGGACCACGAGTCATTCCGGCAGACGCTTCGGGCGTTCATCCAGGCGGAGGTGGTGCCGTACTACGACGAGTGGTTCGCGGCCGGCATCGTGCCCAAGGAGCTCTACGGCAAGCTCGCCGAGCTGGGCTTGTTCGGCATCAGCGTCCCGGAGGAGTACGGCGGCGCCGGTCTCGAGAGCCACAAGTTCTACGCGATCCAGTACGAGGAGGCCGCCCGGGCGGCCGTGACCTTCGGCGGGTCGGGGGTCCACGTACTCCTGGCCCTGCCCTACATCAAGATGCTCGCCACCGAGGAGCAGAAGAAGCGCTACCTCCCGAGCTTCGTCGAGGGCACCGAGATGTGGGCGCTCGCGATGACTGAGCCCGGCACCGGCTCGGACCTCGCCGGCATGCGCACCACCGCCAAGAAGGACGGCGACGGGTACGTGCTCAACGGCGCCAAGACCTTCATCACCGGTGGCGTCCACGCCGATCGCGTCATCGTCGCGGCCCGCACCAGTCCGCCGTCGGAGGACGACCGTCGCTTCGGCATCTCGCTGTTCGCCGTGGACGCACACTCCCCGGGCTACAGCGTCGGTCGCAAGCTCGACAAGCTCGGGCTGCGCACCTCCGACACCGCCGAGCTCTCGTTCGTCGATGTCCGCATCCCCGCCGAGGACCTGCTCGGCGAGGAGGATCAGGGCTTCAGCTACCTCGGCCGCAACCTCGCCTCAGAGCGCTGGGGCATCGCGCACGGCGCCTACGCGCAGGCCGCCGCTGGCCTCCGCTTCGCCCAGGAGTACGTCGAGCAGCGCCACGTCTTCGGCAAGCCCGTCGCCTCCTTCCAGAACACCAAGTTCGAGCTGGCAGCCTGCAAGGCCGAGGTCGACGCCGCCGAGGCCGTCACCGACCGCGCGCTGGAGGCTCTCGACGCCGGCGAGCTCACGCCGGCCGAGGCAGCATCCGCGAAGCTGTTCTGCACCGAGGTCGCCCACCGCGTGATCGACCGCTGCCTTCAGCTGCACGGGGGCTACGGCTTCATGAACGAGTACCCGATCGCACGCCTGTACGCCGACAACCGCGTCAACCGGATCTACGGCGGCACCTCGGAGATCATGAAGACGATCATCGCCAAGGACATGGGCCTGTGAGCGTCTCCGAGCGTCCCGTCGCCCTCGGGGGCGCTGGGACGCTCGGTCAGGCGTCCCCGACCATGGCCTGGTAGGTCTGCGCGAGCGCCGACTTCTGGGCAGCGGAGAGCCGCTTGTCGGCGGCGATCGCGTCCAGCACTGACGCCTCCTCCGAAACGTCATCGCCGTCCTCGGCAAGCCAGCCCATCCGGCGGAACAACTGCTCGGGCGGGATGCCGAGCCCGAGCGCGATCGCGCGGAGGACGTCGGGCGAGGGCTGGTAGAGCCCCCGCTCGAGTTGGCTGAGGTAGGAGTCGGAGACCTTCGTCATGCGCGCCAGGTGGCGCAGCGAGACCTGCGCGATCTCCCGCTGGGCGCGCAGATAGCGGCCCAGGTCCGCCACGGCCTGCGACTGGTCGGCCATGTCAGCCCTTCTGTCGTCCTCGAGAGGTCCTCGGAAGCCCTCCGGAGCCGTCCGCGACCCCTGGCGCCCAGTAAATCACGCGGTCCGCTTGAAGGGCCACGCGTTAGGGCATCCGCAGACCATCGAGCAGCAGTCCGGCGAAGGTGCCACCGACCTCGCGCGGGTCGAGGCCACGCTCCGGCTTCCACCACATCGGAAGATGGTGCACCGAGCCGAAGAAGTAGTCGACCACCAGGTCGGCGTCCACGCCGGCTCGGAAGATGCCGGCGCGCTGGCCCTCCTGGATGAGTCCGCGGAACATGTCGTGGTAGCGCCGGCGCTCGCGGGTGACAGCGACCCTGTTCGGCTCGCTCAGCTGGTGCAGCGACCGGAAGAACAGCGTGGTGCTCTCCAGGTTCTCGATGGTGCTCACCACGACGTCGGCAGCCGCGCCACGCACGCGCACGTCGACCGGCTCGTCGCTGTGGACGAAGCTCTCCAGGCGCTCCAGCTGGTGGCGCAGGACCCGGGCGTAGATCTCGGCGAGGAGCTCGTCCTTGGAGTCGAAGTAGTGGTACATCGCGCCCTTGGTGACGCCGGCGACGCTGACGACGTCCTGGACCGACGTGCCCTCGAAGCCCTTCGCGGCGAACAGTTGGCGCGCGACCTCCACCAGCCGCTCGGGGACCGTCATGCCGTCGATGAGCGCGGGCGGTCGGCCGATACGACGGCTGGGCTCAACGGTCACGGCGGCTCCTCGAGATGGCGACAACGGCTTCCAGCCTAGTCCGGCCGCGTCGCGCCAACGGGCCTCGCCGCCCGGCCCGGTCCGGCGAGGCAGGTCCGGCGCAACCGGTCTAGACATGCTGATCCAATTTTCCACCAGTCTGTTTCGTGCCGGCCGCGCAGGCCGTAGTATCGACCTTGTTGAGCCGCTGGCGACCCGAGACGCCGGCGGCTCAACATCCCATTTCGGCTCATTTTGCAGCCGCTGCCCGGCCTCCGTAGGCTGGGCCACCGCGTCAGGGCGCATAGCTCAGTTGGTTAGAGCGCTTGCCTTACAAGCAAGATGTCAGGGGTTCGAGTCCCTTTGCGCCCACCGTTGCTCGACCCTCGTCCCGGCGCCGCCGGACCGCTCAGCCCAGCGCGGCGCTCAGCTCGCGCAGGTGCTCGTCCAGGTCGCGTGCGTCGGCGTCGTCGTTGTGGACCGCCCACCGCACCAGTCCCTGCTTGTCGATGACGTACGACGAGCGCAGGGGCGCACCCGTCCGCTCGTCGAAGACGCCGTAGGCCTTCGCCACCGCACCGTGCGGCCAGAAGTCGGAGAGCAGCGGGAAGTTGAGCCCGTCCGCGTCGGCGAACGCGCGCAGCGCGAACATCGGGTCGCAGGAGATCGCCAGGGCCTCGGTCTCGAAGGTGAGGAACTCGTCGAGCCGGTTGCGGATCCCGGCCATCTCCCCGGTGCAGACGCCGGAGAACGCGTAGGGGTAGAAGAAGATCACCACGGCCTTCTTCTCCCGGTACGCCGAGAGCGTGACGTCCTGGCCGAACTGGTCGCGCAGGGTGAAGTCCGGGGCCGGACCACCGATCTGCAGACCCGTCACGCGCCGTCCTCTCCGGTCCAGCCCACCAGCTCGCGCTTGAGCACCTTGCCGGTGGCGTTGCGCGGCAGCTCGGGCAGGACGACGATCTCACGCGGCACCTTGAAGCGCGCCAGGTGATCCTTCACCCAGCCTTTGAGCTCGTCCTCGCCGACCTGCTCGGTGACGACCACGAAGGCCCGCAGCCGTTTGCCGAACTCGGGGTCGTCCACACCCACGCAGGCGACCTCGACGACCGCCTCGTGGCGGGCGAGGCAGTCCTCGACCTCCTTGGGGAAGACGTTCTCACCGCCGGAGACGATCATCTCGTCGTCGCGACCCTCGACGTACAGCCGGCCCTCGGCGTCGAAGCGCCCGACGTCGCCCGAGGACATCAGGCCGTCGACCACCTCCTTGCCGCCGCCGCCGGTGTAGCCCTCGAACAGCAGGCTGTTGCCCACGAAGATGCGGCCGGGCTGGCCCTCGGGCACCTCGCGGCCCTGCTCGTCGAGGATCCTCACGATCGTCCCCCACGGCGGCTTCCCCGCCGACGTGGGCGCGGTGCGCAGATCCTCCGGCGTCGCGATCGAGGCGTAGGCGACCTCGGTGGAGCCGTAGATGTTGAAGAGGTTGTCGCCGTAGCGGTCCATCCACTCCAGGGCCAGGTCGCCCGGCAGCGCGGACCCGGAGGAGGCGACCACCTTGAGCGAGGACAAATCGAAGGCGCCCTCGACGGCGAGCATGCGCTGCAGCATCACCGGGATCACGACGAGCGAGTCGCAGCCCTCGGTGGCGGCGAGCGCCTCGGCCGGCTCGAAGCGGCGGCGCAGCACCATCGTGGAGCCGAGCAGCATCGCGAGCATGAGGTGCGCGAAGCCCCAGGTGTGGAACAGCGGCGCTGCGATGTGGGTGCGCCAGCCCTCCCGCAGCGGCATCCGGGACAGCAGCGAGATGGCGGCGTCGATGCCGGCCTCGTTGCGCGGGGCGCCCTTCGGCGTCCCGGTGGTGCCGGAGGTCAGGATGATGATGCGGCCGTGGCGCGGCGGAGCCGCGAGATCGCTGTCGTCGCCCTCGGCGACCAGGCCCTCGATCGTGTCGACCGAGACCGATTCGCTGTCGGTCCAGGCCAGGATGCGGTCGTTGGTCTCCCCACCGGCGAGCAGCGCGGTGAACTCCTCGTCGTGGATGACCACCTGGGGCTTCTCCCGTGCCAGGACGTCGACCAGCTGCGGTCCCGCGAAGGCGGTGTTGAGGTAGAGCGAGTCGGCGCCGAGCTTGGCGGCAGCGACGGTGGCCTCCACGAACCCACGGTGGTTGCGGCACATGATCGCCACGCCGTCCCCGGCCCTGACGCCGCGCACCTGCAGGGCGCGCGCCAGCCGGTTGGTCCGGCGATGGAGCTCGCCGTAGGTCATCTCGCCGAGGTCATCGACGATCCCGACGCGGTCCGGGTAGCGCGTGGCCAGCATGGTGAAGCCGCCGGCGGGCCCCAGTCCCCAGTCGAGGACCGCCTTGCCGAGCCGGGCCAGCACGACCGGCGAGAACGGCTTGACGACGCCCGACTGGGCGAGGACGAGCGCGCCGGAGCCGGCAGAGACCGCCTTGGCGAGGGCGGCCGAGGGCCGCAGGATCATGCGACGCCCTTCGGCGCGACGAGGCGGGTCGCAGCCCAGTCCTTGGAGACGGCCGCGCTGGAGGTCTGGGCGAGACCCGCGACGGGGGCTGCCTCGGCGATGTCGGCGGGGTCGACCGCTCCCGGACGGCCCACCTTCGGGGTGAGCAGCCAGATGGCGCCACCGCCCACCAGGTCGGTCAGCGCATCCACGAGCCCGTCCACGAGGTCACCGTCGTCGTTGCGCCACCACAGCAGGACCGCGTCCACGACGTTGCCGTAGTCGCCATCCACCATGTCGGCGTCGATCGCGTCCTCGATCGCGACCCTGAGCTCGTCGTCGGTGTCGTTGTCCCAGCCCAGTTCCTGGATGACCATGCCGGCCTTGAGGCCCAGGCGTTCTGCGGCACCCGCAGCGCCTGTCTGGGTGGAGCCTCCACCCGCGGTCGAGCTCACGTCGTCCTCCGCATCTGTTCGCGTCCATCGTCCGACAGCCGCTCCAGGGAGCGGCCGGTGATGAGTAGTCCAGCGGAGAACGGCCGGGGGCGCAACCCGTGCCCGGCCGCCGGGGGACTCCGGCGACCTTCGGCCGACCTCCGGCCGGCCCCACGATCGACCCTGCGACCGCCGGGCCGGAGCGTCGCGCGAGCGCGGATCCCAGCCCGTGATCCTCTACTCGCCGGTAAATTTCTCCGGCGGGTCCGGAGTGGCACGATGCAAGGGTGACCGAAGAAACCACCCCCGCTTCCGGCACCCGGGCCACCGTCATCCACGAGGGCCTGCCGACCCAGCTGCCGGACATCGATCCGGAGGAGACCAAGGACTGGATCGACTCGTTCGACAGCCTGGTCGACGACCGCGGCCGCGAGCGTGCCCGCTACGTGATGCTGCGACTGCTGGAGCGGGCTCGCGAGATGCAGGTCGGCGTCCCCGCCCTGCGCAGCACCGACTTCATCAACACCATCCCGCCCGAGCGCGAGCCGTGGTTCCCCGGTGACGAGGAGGCCGAGCGCCGCATCCGCGCCTACATCCGCTGGAACGCCGCGGTGATGGTCTCCAGCGCCAACCGCAAGGGCCTGGAGGTCGGCGGCCACATCGCGACCTACCAGTCCAGCGCCTCGCTCTACGAGGTCGGCTTCAACCACTTCTTCCGCGGCAAGGACCACCCCGGCGGCGGCGACCAGATCTACATCCAGGGCCACGCCTCCCCCGGCATCTACGCGCGCGCCTTCCTCGAGGGCCGCCTCACCGAGGAGCAGCTCTACCGCTTCCGCCAGGAGGTCCAGCACGGCGAGCACGCCGGGCTGTCGTCCTACCCCCACCCGCGTCTCATGCCGGAGTTCTGGGAGTTCCCGACGGTCTCGATGGGCCTGACGGGCATCAACTCGATCTATCAGGCGCGGTTCAACCGCTACCTGCACAACCGCGGCATCAAGGACACCTCGCAGCAGCGGGTGTGGGCCTTCCTCGGCGACGGCGAGATGGCCGAGCCGGAGTCGCTTGGCGCGATCCGCATCGCCGCCCGCGAGGAGCTGGACAACCTGACCTGGGTCATCAACTGCAACCTGCAGCAGCTCGACGGCCCTGTCACCGGCAACGGCAAGATCATCCAGGAGCTCGAGGCGAACTTCCGCGGTGCCGGCTGGAACGTCATCAAGGTCATCTGGGGCCGCGAGTGGGACCAGCTGCTGGCCCGCGACGTCGACGGCGTACTGGTCAACAAGATGAACACCACGCCCGACGGCCAGTTCCAGACCTTCTCCGTCGAGACCGGCGCCTACAACCGCGAGCACTTCTTCGGACCCGACCCGCGGCTGCGCAAGATGGTCGAGCACATGACCGACGAGCAGATCCGCAAGCTCCCCCGCGGTGGCCACGACTACCGCAAGGTGTACGCCGCCTTCGACGCCGCCACCAAGCACGTCGGCCAGCCGACGGTGATCCTGGCGCACACCGTCAAGGGCTGGACGATCGACGCCCTCGAGGGCAAGAACGCCACTCACCAGATGAAGAAGCTGACGATGGCGGACCTGAAGAAGTTCCGCGACCGGCTGTACCTCCCCATCTCGGACAAGGACCTCGAGGAGACGTACGAGGCCACCGGCGCGGCGCCGTTCTTCCGGCCGGCCGAGGACCACCACGACATGGAGTACATGCGCGAGCGGCGTGCCGAGCTCGGCGGCTCCATCCCCCGTCGCGTGGTCCGGGCCAAGCCGCTGACGCTGCCCGGCGACGCCGCCTACAAGGAGCTCAAGCAGGGCGGTGGCAAGCACAAGATCGCCACCACGATGGCCGTCGTCCGCCTCCTCAAGGAGTGGATGAAGGACTCCTCCATCGGCGCGCGGATCGTCCCGATCGCGCCCGACGAGTACCGCACCTTCGGCATGGACGCGATGTTCCCCTCCGCCAAGGTCTACAACCCGGGCGGACAGCAGTACGAGGCCGTCGACCGCAAGTTGTTGCTCTCCTACAAGGAGGCGACCAACGGCCAGATGCTCCACGAGGGCATCTCGGAGGCTGGCGCGATGGCGTCGGCGACGGCCGCCGGGTCGGCGTACTCCACGCACGGCGAGCACATGATCCCGTTCTACATCTTCTACTCGATGTTCGGGTTCCAGCGCACCGGTGACTCGATCTGGGCGATGGCCGACCAACTCGCCCGGGGCTTCCTCATCGGCGCCACCGCTGGACGGACCACGCTGACCGGCGAGGGCCTCCAGCACGCCGACGGCCACAGCCCGCTGCTCGCCGCGACCAACCCCGCGGTCGTCCACTACGACCCCGCGTTCGCCTACGAGATCGGCCACATCATGCGGTCGGGCCTGGAGCGGATGTACGGCACCGGCGGTGCCGACGGCACCGGCGAGAACGTCATCTTCTACCTCACCGTCTACAACGAGCCGGTCGACCAGCCGGCCGAGCCCGAGGGCGTCGACGTCGAGGGCATCTTGAAGGGCATCCACCAGGTCAGCACCGCCCAGGGCGAGGGCCCGCGGGTACGGCTGCTCGCCTCCGGCGTCGGCTTCCCCTGGGTCGAGGAGGCCGCCCGCCTGCTCCGCGAGGAGTGGGGCGTGCAGGCCGACACGTGGTCGGTCACCTCCTGGAACGAGCTGGCCCGCGACGCCGTGGCAGCCGAGCACTGGAACCTCAACCACCCGGGCGAGGCGGCGCGCACGCCGTACGTCACCGAGAAGCTGAGCGGCTCGACCGGTCCGGTCGTCGCAGTCTCGGACTACATGCGGGCAGTGCCGCTGCAGATCGCCCGCTGGGTGCCGGAGGACTACCGCGTCCTCGGTGCCGACGGGTTCGGCTTCGCCGACACCCGACCGGCCGCCCGCCGGTTCTTCCAGATCGACGCCCAGTCGGTCGTCGTGCAGGCCCTGCAGGCCCTGGCCGACGCCGGCGAGATCGACCCGGCACTGGTGGAGAAGGCGTTCGCGACGTACCGCATCGACGACCCGACCGCCACGCAGGGGATCAAGCAGGAGGGCGGCGACGCCTGACCGATCGGACGTCGAGCCACCACGATCGGACGTCGAGCCTGTCGAGACGCGGCAGGCTCGACGTCCGTCCTGCTCAGGCCAGCTCGGAGGCCGGGACCGGCTCGAGCAGCCTGGGGCCGCCGCCGCGCAGCAGCCGGCGCCAGCGCGCCCGGTTGTACGTCGCCGGGACGGTGTTGTCGATGAAGTCCTCGACCT
>Ga0209796_10000058_pt1 | contig 160752 bp, 165 predicted proteins | sample AgamicOrSfrz_FD_187167 | JGI IMG/M metagenome (GOLD analysis project Ga0209796, IMG submission 187167) | Agave microbial communities from Guanajuato, Mexico - Or.Sf.rz (SPAdes) (version 2) | ecosystem: Host-associated > Plants > Phyllosphere > Phylloplane/Leaf | place: Guanajuato, Mexico...
TCGCGCTAATCAGCCGCGGGTCGTAATCACTCTCCAGCACCCACTGTAAAACGTCGGTGTCGAGATAATTCCACTGGTTGCGCGGGGTAACGAACGCGCCGCGATAGCGCTTCATTTCAATCAGCCGCTTAGCCATCAACGAGCGGAACACTTCGCGAATGATATTGCGCGAGGTGGCAAACTCCTCACACAGGTCGGTTTCAGCGGGCAGCGCAGAGCCGGGACAGTATTTGCCGCTGACAATCTGCTTGCCCAGCGTGATGACGATGCGATCGGTTTTATTGAGAGTCATGGAAAGCCCTTGTGCTCTGGATGTCTCTCTACTTTACCGCGACAGGCGGTTTTAACCGCAACTTTGTAGTACTAACGTGATACCACTCGTTATCGTCACGGACTACAATGTAGTACAACACAATAATGATGTACTACAATTTAGATCACAAAAAGAACAAAAAAGTAAACAAGCCTAATAGAATGTGCTTTAAGAATTAACGTGTTAGAACCTACCCCAAAAGGGGTTGTCAGAATGTCGTAACTGATAATCTTTGAAGGCGAAAAGATGACAGGCAGCAAAAGGCGGATCCGCGATGAACCCTGGAAAAAAAGGAACCGCTTATCCCTGAGCACAAAACCAGTCATCCACTCGGTACACACCGGAAACGCGTTGATAACCGCGCTGCCATGGATGCCATATTCTTCGTCCTTAGGACTGGTTGCCAGTGGCACGCCCTGAACGCCACCGGGATATGTTCATCGAGTTCTGCACACCGACGCTTTCAGGAGTGGCGCGATGCAGGCGTCTCTGAGCGCTTCTGGCAGAGCGGTTTGCTTGCCTGCGAGCATCTGGACAGCATTGACTGGTCCTGGTTGTCGATGGACGGCTGTATGACCAAATCGCCGCTGTCAGGAACAAAAAAACAGGTAGCAATCCCACGGACAGGGGGAAACAAGGCGTAACGCGCAGCCTGCTGACGGACGCCAACGGGATTCTCTGTCGCTGGTCGTCGCAGCAGCAAACACGCACGACATCAAACTGGTTGCGGATACGCTCGATGCCCTTCAGACGGGGCGTCCGGGGGAAAAACCCAGGCTCTGCCTAGACAAAGGTTACGAAGCTGGATGGGTGAAAACGTATCTACAGAGTCGCCGTTACGAGCCGCATATTCAGTCCCGTAAAGAGGAGTCTGACGCCAGTAAAAACAGGGACTTCAAATCCCATCGCTGGGTCGTCGAGAGGACTCATAGCTGGATGAATCGCTTTCGCCGGGTTCTGACCCGATGGGAAAAGAAGGCAGAAAATTACGAGGCTACGTTGCATTTTGCTTGTGGTCTTATCGTCTGGAATAAGGTCCTATTAAGATAGGCTCTTAATATGTTGATATTTTAACTAATGTAAGTTTTTGTTTTATAGTCGGAGTAGCTCTCTATATCTATAGAGAGGAGTAGACTGGTACTTTCAGCTTTATCTTCTGTACAACAGTATCAAATCTGAGAATCTCATCCGATCAATCTGCATTCGTAAATCGGAAAATATATGTTCTACTAGTTGAATACATCACCGAATTAAGGACAACAAATAGTGTATTTGCAACTGGCTGTGTGTGTATCCAGTGAAGTCAGAGCAATCATAAAAGCACTTAGGCTGTAGCGATTATCATAATAGGATTGTTACATCCTTCAGTTTATTTTAATGTTGTACCATGGGTGAAACATGTCATTTTTCTCTCTATAAGCATGGCCGCAACATAAAGATATTTCAAAAACAGAATATGGATGGTGCAGACCGCCCGTGACACCCATTGTAGGCGTCCGTTATTCTGAGCGAGGTCATCGCCAATAAGAAACGGATTGGAGCCATTTCCAACGAGCGTAAGCTGGTTAAGAGAAAATCATAATAAATCGCATAACTGCTGACGCTGTAATTGCAGTGCGCTGTCGGTGCGACTACGGGGCCAGGGTAATGTAATAGGCAATGTGGCTCGGATCCGCCCTGGCCGCGGAGACATGACCACCACCCGATCGGCAAGGTAGAGCGCTTCCTCGACATCGTGCGTCACCAGTAAAATACTCAACGGTGTATGTTGGCGGATGGTCACCAGTACATCCTGCAACTGCTGTCGCTTTAACGCATCCAGCGCCCCGAAAGGCTCATCCAGCAGCAATATTTCCGGCTGAGTGGCAAGGCCACGAGCAATCGCCACGCGCTGTGCCATCCCGCCGGATAACTGATGGGGAAATACACGACCAAACCCGTTTAATCCCATCATGGACAGATAATATTCCGCCTGTTTCGCTTTATGCTCCGGCGTCAGCGAAAGTTGCTCCATGCCCAGTTTAATGTTCTGCGCCACAGTCAGCCATGGGAACAACCGCGCATCCTGAAACACCAGACTTACCTGTGACGGTATCCCCTGCAATGGCTGATCATTGACGGTAATTGTTCCCAGCTCCGCACGCTCCAGCCCTGCGGCAAGCCTCAGTAGCGTCGATTTACCACAGCCGCTGGCACCAATAATCGCCACCAGTTCACCCGGTGCCAGAGTCAGGTCAATGTCCTCCAGCGCGGTCATCGGCTGCTGGTTAACAGTAAACGTTTTATGAATATGGCGAAATTGTAAGGTCATAAGGTTCTCACTGTCAGTCGTAGCGCCAGGCAGTCAGGCGGCGCTCAATCCGACCGATGGCCCAGGAAATAAAAGCGGCCACCAGCGCAATCAACACAATCCCCGCAAGGATGCGATCCGCCGCCAGCAGCTGCTGGGCGCGCATCATCATGCTGCCCAGCCCTTCGCCCGATGAGACGAAATACTCCGCGCCAATGGTCCCCACCCACGCATGCATCATGCCGAGACGCAGCCCGGTAAACAGGTGTGGCAACATTCCTGGCAGCACCAGGTGACGCAGGCGGGATAATGGCGACAGGCGCAAAGCAGTGGCGACTTCCTGTAACGTTGGCGGCAACTGGGCGATTCCCTGGTGCGTTGCTAACAGCACAGGGAAAAAGCTCGCCAGCGAAATAAAAGCCACCCGCGCACTCTCCCCGAGGCCAAACCATGCAGTGATCAGCGGCAGCCAGGCAAAAATAGCCACGCTGCGTAGCGCAGAAAATAGCGGTGTGAACACACGGTCAGCCCACACGCTGCTGCCTGTAATCCCGCCCAGCAGTAATCCGGCAACAGCTCCCACCGTAAACCCCAACAGCATACGCCACAGGCTGGCAGCCAGTTCGCTGGCCAGTATGCCCTGCAACAACCCGGAGCAGAGCGTTTGCCCTACCGTCAGCGGTGAAGCGAAAAAGGCGCTATTCAGCCAGCCAACGGCACAAGCCAGTTGCCAGATCATAATTAATGTCAGCGGCAGCAGCCAGCCATAAAGATCGCGCGTGCCGGGAGACGTTACCTTTCCCGCCCCGGTGACCGGAGCGGGCCAGGAGATCCAGCGTCGGCTGAGTGATAGCAGCAACCCCTCGCCAGCAAACCCCAGCACACCGATAACCACCACGCAGACATACACCAGATCGAGCATAAACAACTGCCGGCTTTGCACCAGCAAATAACCCAGCCCTTCACTGGAGGCGAGTAACTCAACCGCAATCAGCGACACCCAGCCCTGGGAAAACGCCAGCCGGATGCCGGTCATCAGGAAGGGCAACAGCGAGGGTAATACCAGCCGCTGCCCATATACCCATGGTGAAAGGCGCAAGCTGAGCGCCACCTCCTTCAGTCCCGGGGGGATCTGCTGCACGCCCGCACAGGTATAAAGCGCCACTGGCACGGTCACCGCTTTGATCAGCACAGTGAGCTTCAATGCTTCACCGATACCAAGCATCAGCATTAACAGCGGGATCCACGCCAGCGTCGGGATCTGCACCAGCACGGTAAAGAGCGGCATCAACAGGCGATGAACCGTCTGGCTCAAACCAAAGACCATGCCGAGCAAAAAACCCAGCGCAATGCCGCCCGCCAGCCCCACGGCCAACCGCCACAGACTGATGGGTAGCTCGCGCAGCAGATCCTCGCCAATAAAGTCACGGGCGCTCTCCAGCACCAGCGCCGGGGAGGGTAAAATCTGCTCGGACATCCAGCCATGAAGGCTGGCCTGCCACCAGCAGACTAATAGCCCGACAGGTAACAGCCAGCCGCTGCCCTGCTGAAGTAAACGCTGCTTCGCACTGAGCATCGGCTATTTCTGCGTTAACAGTGCCAGGCGGTGAATGCCGGACTGCTCAATATCCGCCAGCAACGCTGCCACTGCGCCGTAGCTGGCATCTTTATCCGCCTGAACCTGCACCACTACGTCGCTGTTGGCGCGCTGCGCCGCCGTCAACTGGCTCAGTAATTGTTCACGCGCCATCGCCTGTTTATTCAAAAACAGCTGCTGCGTGCCATCGACGCTAACCACCAACGGGTCGGGTCGATCCGCCGGGGCCACGGTGGAGGTTTTAGGCAGGTTGACAGGAATCGCGTTGGTCAGCATCGGAGCGGTAACAATAAACACCACCAGCAGCACCAGCATCACATCCACCAGCGGCGTGATATTCATTTCGCTCATAATATCGTCGTGATTGTTCGAAGAGAATGCCATTTATGCCGCCCCCCTCAACTCGTCGACCGTAAAGGCGGTCCCCTGAAAACCCTGCGCCTGCATCAGGCTGTAGACGTCATGCGCGAAGTCATCCATGTCCGCGACCGCCAGTTTCAGACGCCTTTGGAAGTAGTTGTAAATCAGCACCGCCGGAACCGCGACGGCAATACCGATGCCGGTTGCCACCAGTGCGCTGCCAATGGGCCCGGCGACAGTATCCAGGCTGGCGGAACCCGCAAGACCAATATCCCGCAGGGCGGCCATAATTCCCCATACCGTACCGAACAGACCAATAAACGGTGAAGTGGTGCCGATACTGGCAAGCAGTGCCAGACCGGATTCCAGCGTACGCCGCTCACGCTGGATCTGCTGTTGCAACGCACGCTCAACGCGATCCGGCAACTGCGCTTCCAGCGTATTACGCCCTTTCAGGCGTTCCGGCGCATGCAGTGCTGCCTGCGCCAGGTTTGCCAGCGCACCGGGCGTTGAGTTATGTGCCAGTGCCTGACGCAGATCTTCCTGCTGCCAGAACAGGCGGCGAAACTGCTGATTACGACGCTGCAAACGCAAATACTGCACCAGTTTCAGCGCACCAACCGTCCAGGTGAATAGTGAAAACAGCACCAGTACGGCAATGACCGCGCCTTCCGGTGAGGTCAGGTTAAAATGTTCGGGAGTCATCAAAAGTACCTCATGAATTAAGCGAAAAATCGATCGGAACAATGACCTGGCCGCTCACGGCCTCACTGCCCCGTTTAGCCGGAACAAACGACCAGCGCCTGACAGTGCCAAGCGCCGCCTCATCCAGTGCGCTTACACCGCTGGATTTGTAAATCTGGATTTCCGTTACTTTCCCTGCCGGGCTGACCTGCACTTTGAGCAATACGGTTCCCTCCAGCCCCCGGTTAATGGCACTTTCGGGGTACTCAGGCGCAGGGTTGTGCAAGTAATTGGCGTTCGCCAGCGGCGGCGTGACCGATGTTACCGGCGGTGCCGGGTTTTGCGGTGCCACCGCCGCAGGTAGCGGTTTATTCGCCGCCGCTGCCGCCGGTTGTGGTTTCGGTTTCGGCACAGCCCTCTTCTTCACCGACTTAGGTTTCGCTTTCGTCTCAGACCGCACTTTCGGTTTCGCGGCGGCGAGCGCATTTTCATCCACCTCTGGCGGTGCAGGCGGCGGTTCCACCACCGGTTCAGACACCACCTCCGGTGGTGGCGCCTCAACGGCAACAGGCTGTGGCCCAGCAAATTCAATCTCCATCGGTAAGGCCTGCGGTACGCTGACCGGCGGCACCGCGGGTGGCGCAGTGAGCAGCCACGGCAAAATTGCCGCGTGTAATCCCACAGCAACCGCCAGCGCGAGTAACTGGTCTACCGGGGTAAAAACCCGGCGTGTTTTTTTCGGCGTCAATAATGCATTCCCGGTAATTCCAGGTTCACCGGCACAGACAATCTGCGTCATTCTCTACAACTCCTGGCATTAATATTTTCTTAGGTCTCTGCTATTTAAAAGCAAATTGCAGACATGGCTAATGCGTATTTCGCATAGTTTATTTCCATTCCATGCATGGCCGTTTATTTTCGCGCCATACCTGATTTAGCAAATATTCGAAAATACAATGCCGTTTTTTATATTAGTCAACGGGATAACCATCCTTTAAATCTTGCCGCCTGGATAATCAATAAATAGCGGGTGGCAGCGTGAAATCTGTTCTTTCCCTGAAAAGGCTGATGAATGCCCTGGTCAGTTTAAGCCTGGTCTGGTCGACACTGGCTGGTGCGACGGCCAGCGAGATTCGTATTGCGGTATCAGACATTGGTGCCGGAGATAAACCCGCAGGCGGCGGGCTGGTGGATGTGATTTATAGCCAGAAATTGCTGGAGCAGGAGTTTGGTCGCAGCGGTATTTCTGTGCGCTGGCTGTTTATTAAAGGTGCCGGGCCGGTGATTAACGAAGGTTTCGCCAACCATCAAATTGATATGGCCTACCTTGGCGATCTCGCCAGCATTGTCGGGCGTTCGCGTGGACTGGACAGTAAAGTCATTGGCGTTGCCGCCCGTGGTATTAACCACTATCTGGCGGTGGCAAAAGGCACCAACATTCATAGGCTGGAGGATTTAAAAGGCAAACGCATCGGTTTATTTCGCGGTACCGCAGCAGAATTATCATTCGTTTCTGCGCTGGAGTCGCAGGGTCTGAAAGCCAGCGAGGTGAAAATCATCAACCTCGACTTTGCCGCCGCCAGCGCGGCGCTGGCCGCGAAACAAATTGACGCTACTTGGGGCGGGAATAACACACTGGCGCTGCGGGATAAGGGCGTGGCGGATATTCCACTGTCGACTCGCGATCTAAAGGGCGCCGGTCAATTAAGTGGTCTGCTCCTCGTTGAGGGGCAGTTCGCTCGTGCCAATAGCAATATTCTGCAGCGGATCGTTGAAGTGCAACGTAAAGCAGCGGCGTGGGCCAGCGAAGATAAAAATAAAGATGCGGTTATTCAGTTGTTGGCTAATCAATCTGGCTACCCGCAAAACCTGTTGCGCGAAGAATGGGATGGTTTACCGCCATTATCCCAGCGGTTATCCCCTGATCTGGATGCGCAATTTGTATCGCAATTAACCCACTCGATCGATATTGCCCGGCAGACGAAACTAATTCGTCAGCCTGTCGATGTGAATCAATGGCTGGACAGTTCGTTTTTAAAAACAAATTAAAAAACGGGAACAATAATGATGAGAAGCAAATGGCATTATTCTCTGCTTACCGCCAGTATTCTGGCGGGATTATCGACCGCACAGGCGACTGATACCACCGGGACAACCACCAGCCACAGTGCAACTGACACCACAGTGCAACTAAAAAAAGTGAAGGTCAGTGCTTCGCGGCCGCAGGTACGCCAGCAAACCACCCTCTCTTCACGTGTGGAGGGCAAAACGCTGGAACAGGATCGACTGTACCGGTTTGAAGATCTTTCCCAGGCCATCAGCGGCGTGGATATTGCCGCCACCGACGCACTCGACACCCGGGTCACCATTCGCGGCATTGGCGATGGCGGAGGGAGCGAAATCAATATCGGTATGCCCAGTAGCGTCGGGCAATTTCTCGACGGTGTGCGCCTGTCGCGGCCGGGAATGCTGGCCAACGATTTACTGGATATAGACAACGTCAATGTCTTAAAAGGCCCGCAGGGCACGCTGTATGGCTTTAATACCAGCGCGGGTGCCATTGATATCCGCAGCCGCAAACCAACCTTCACCCCTGAATATTCACTTGAGCAATCAGTTGGCCAGCGGGGTTATGTGCAGTCAAAACTGATGGCCTCCGGCGCGCTGACCGATACCCTCGCAGGGCGCATCAATCTCTCCCACACAGAAAAGGGCGGTTACGTCGATAATGTGCAAACCGGAAATAAGCTCGGCGGCAGCCGTAGCAATGGTGTGCGGGGCCAGTTATTGTGGCAACCGACAGATAACCTCAACGTGCGCTTTATTGGCGACTACAGCGAAGCCACAAGCTTCCCGGTGATGTCGCTGGTCGATTCCCATGCGGTGAACGGAAACGATACGTTCCTTAATCGGGCAAGCCAGGTCGGCGCAACGGTGGTGAAAGGCCGCAAAGTGGCGCTGGACGATGAGTCCAGAACCCGCGTCACCCAAGGCGGCACCTCACTGGCGGCGGATCTGCGCCTGAACAGCGGTTACACGCTGCATTCACTCTCATCCTGGCGTTATTTCCGCTTTCTGCCGCAAAGCGCCGATGGCCTGAGTATCCCGCTGTATGCCAACAGCGGCGCAGACGTGCACGATCGCATCTGGGAACAGCGCTTCTGGTTCGATTCGCCTAAAGGAGGTGTCGTCGATTACACCGTCGGTATCGATTACTGGGGTGAAAACCTGGATACCTTCGCCCATGACCACTATTACAGCGGTTCCAGAGTCACGACCTGGTACGGCAATACCAGCAACACCGGTAAATATGTACAGCGTTTTGGCGAGCTGAATGACAATGCTGTTTCACTCTACGCCAACAGCACATGGCATCTGAACGAGCAGTGGGATCTGATTACCGGCCTGCGCGGCACTTACGAGAAGAAAACCGGCTCTTTCCGCCGGATCAACAAAAACGATTTTGATTCCGGCAAGCTGTCGCAAACCAACCATCTGCCTGCTGCCACCGCCAGCCTCAACTGGTATGCGACACCCAATATCACACCTTACCTGACGCTGGCCTATGCCGAGAAATCCGGCGGTCTGAATATCTCCTCCGGCGCAGCATCAAAAGCCGGTACGGATTCGCTATATATCGACCCGGAGAAAACCCGTTCGGTTGAACTGGGGGTCAAAACCCACTGGCTGCAACGTAAAGTTGAATGGAATACCGCGTTGTTCTGGAGTGAAGTGCGTGACTTCCAGACCACCGCCTATGATGAAGAGACGCTCAGCAGTTATCTGATTAACGCGGGTAAATACCGCAGCCGTGGCATTGAATCACAACTGGCGCTTTACCCGACAGAAGGCCTGAGCATCGCCCTGAATGGCACCCTGCTTGATGCCAGCTACCTGGATTTCAAAAATGCCAAATGCCCGGCTGAAATCTCGTTGCAGGCAAATGCACCCGCCACCTGCGATCTAACCGGTAAACGCGTCTTTAGCTCGCCACGACTGAGCTGGAACGCCCGCGCCCGTTACGAGTGGAACGCCTTTGATAACCTGCAGGCGTTTGTTTCAGGTCAATACTCCTGGCGCAGCTGGACCTACGGCACGGTCGATAACTCCGACTACACGCGCATTCCGTCTTACGGCGTACTTAACCTCTCCACCGGGTTAAGCGGTAAGCAGGATAACCACACCTGGCACGTCTCACTGTGGTTGCAAAACGCGTTGAATAAATCTTACTACCGGGTAATCAAAGCCGGTGATTACGGCTCCGCCTACGGGCAACTTGCGGACGAACGTCTGTTCGGCGTCACCGTGGGCTGGGACTTCAAAGGGTAAGAACTATGAGCGATTTTCCGTACTCACGCCGTCACTTCCTGCGTGACAGCGCCCTGCTCAGCCTGGCACTGCCGCTATGGTCAGGCTCGGGCCTTGGTGCCCCCCGGAAACGTGAGGCCAGTGCAACATCTGTTAAGGTGCACCTACACTGGCTGGATCAACAACAACCCGCGTCATTTAGTGGCGTGACCTGGGGCGTTCCGTGGGCACAGGGCGCAGTACAAGCGCAGAGTGCGTTTGTACTGCAGGAGCAAGGCGGTGAGCGTGATCTGCAAAGCTGGCCGCTGGCCTGGTGGCCGGACGGCACCGTTAAATGGTCAGCTCACGCGCTGGGGGGGGAGGTTCCATGTGGCGCACAACTGAGCGTGGTACCTGTGCCGGAGAAACCCGTCGGGGCGTGCATCGCCACAGAAACCGACAGTGGCTGGATCATTGATACCGGCACTGTGCGGGCAGTGATCGCCCGCCGCGGCGACACGCTGGTGAAAGAGATTTGGCAGGATCAACGCCTGGCTCTGACCAATGGACGACTGGTGTTACGCACTCGCACCAGTGACGAAGCTGATGAAACGCAGACGGTCGACACGCTGGCCGGTCATGCAGATTCCGTCGTGCTGGAACAAAATGGCCCACAACGTGCGGTGCTGACGCTACGGGGAACGCACCGCAAAGGCAGCGATGCCGTGATTCAGTTTGTGGTACGGCTGTACTGGTATGTGGGATCCGGAACGGTGCGCGTGATGCATACCCTTCTCTACGACAACGAGCAGCCACAACGAGCAATCAGCGGTGTGGGATTGTCATTTGATACACCGCAGCAGGCGGAGCTTCACGATCGCCACGTACGTTTTGTTTCCGACCAGGGGGGGATCTTTCGCGAAGCGGTACGTGGTCTGATCGGCCTGCGTCGGGATCCCGGCAGCGCGGTGATCGCAGCACAATTGCAAGGTGCTGCAACGCCTGCCCTGAGTGACTTTACGCCAATTGTTGCCGAACGGCTGGTGACGATCCCGGCATTTGGCAGCTATCGCCTGACGCAGCACCACCCCGATGGTTACCATATCCACAAACGCACCGGCGAGAATCAGGGCTGGGTGCTGTCGGCCACTGGCACACGTGCCGGTGGCGTCGGCTATCTTGGCTCAGCGCAGGGCGGCGTGGCGTTTGGTCTGCGCAACTTCTGGCAGAGTTACCCGGCCGGCCTCGAGATTGCCCGCGCGCACACCGATCTCGCCACGGTGACGCTGTGGCTGTGGTCACCGTGGGCGGAAGCGATGGATATGCGTAGCTGGCATGATGAAATGGGGCTCGGCAGCTTTACCGCCCAGCGCGATGCGCTGGATATCACCTACGAAGATTATGAACCCGGTTTCGATACGCCGCACGGCATAGCGCGCACCAGTGAGTTGTTTATCGACTTGCTGCCACGCACGCCTGATGACAGCCATCTGGTGGCAATCGCGCAACGTATGCAACAACCGCCGCTGCTGGTGGCGCAGGGGGAAGACCTGTGGCGGGCAGGTGTGTTTGGCCCGGTATGGGCACCGGCCAGCGTTCTCGGCAAGCAGCATCAGCCGCTGCGCGAGCAGTTGGGCTGGTATTTCGACTTTTATCGTCGGGAAGTGGAACAGCGTAAATGGTACGGTTTCTGGGATTTTGGCGACGTAATGCACACCTACGATGGCGATCGCCATGTCTGGCGTTACGATGTTGGCGGTTATGCGTGGGATAACTCAGAGCTGAGCACAGATCTGTGGCTGTGGTACTACTTTTTACATAGCGGTCGCGCCGATGTGTTCCGCATGGCAGAGGCGATGACGCGCCACACCGGGGAAGTGGATGTTTATCATCTGGGGCGTTTTGCACCGCTCGGTTCACGCCATAACGTACGCCACTGGGGCGACAGCGCCAAGCAACTGCGCATCTCCACCGTGGCAAATCGCCGCTTTCTCTTTTACCTCACTGCTGACGAGCGGATTGGCGATTTGATGGATGAGCAGATCGAAGGGGTGCGGACGCTAAAAAGCGTGTCGCCTGGGCGCAAAATCGGACAGCAGCCCGCGGCAGATCCCCGTTTTGTCAGCCTCTATTTCGGCACGGACTGGGGCGCCGTGGCCGCTGCATGGCTAACGGCGTGGGAACGGCGTAATGATGACGCCATGCGCCAACGACTGCTCGTCAGCATGCGATCCATTGCCGCACAGCCACATGGCTTTTTCACCGGCTTAGCCGAAATGAACGCCGACAGCGGCGAATTTAAGCCCGCCCCGGTGGATCAGTTATTTATCTCCCACTTAAGCGCCGTGTTCGGGCTGGCGGAGATTTGCAGTGAATTATTGCAACTGCTGCCGGATGAAGACTTCACCCTGGCATGGCTTGATTACTGTCGCCTGTACAACGATCTGCCTGCATTGAGTAAGACAGTTGGCAAAGAGGTGAAAAAACTCAATCTGGTACAGGGCCACGCCCGTCTGACCGCGTTTGCCGCCTGGTACCAGCACGATAATGCGCTGGCGAAACGTGCCTGGCGCGAATTTTACAGCGGCGAAGGCGGCATTGCCCATCCCAATCAGCAGCAGCGCCTGATCCGACCGCCAGAAGTACTGTACCCGGTGCGGGAAGCCGCCATCGACTCCAATATTGATAAACGTTCTGGCAGCACCGGTGAGACCAATCTTGCCACCAACGCCGTTGCGCAGTGGGGACTCACAGCGCTCTCGTTGCTGGCACTGCTGAACACCCCTTCGGATAAATAATGCAGGAAAAACCATGACGGGTTTAAGTTACAGTGCAGGGATCGAACGATGCCACGGCCCCCAGCACCAATATGTGTTGAACTGGGGACGAGATGAGCAAGGCCAGCCACAACGCTGGCGCGTAGAGCAGGAGAAACCGCAGGATACAGCGATATTCGTGGATGCCAATACCCTGGAGATAGACAGCGCCGCCGGGTTAACACTGTGGCTGGACAAGCCCCTGTCCGGCACCTATCGCATTAGTTTTACCCGCGAAGTCATGATGCAAAACCGCCCTCATGACCGACTGTCTGACGTTAACCTGTTCTGGGCGGCGCGCGATCCGGCCAACCCGGACCTGTTTATTCGCGACGGCAAGTTAAGCCAGTACGACGCGCTGGAACTGTATTACGCAGGTATTGGCGCCAACTGGAATACCACCAGCCGTTTTCGCCGTTACGACGGTCGTGGTAAGCGCCAGTTGCTTGAGGAATTCACCGATGCCAGCCGGTTGCTACGCCCGCACCACGCTTATCATATGGTGATTGAAGTGGCGAACAACGCCACCCGCCTGTGGGTGGACGGTGAGTTGTGGTTCAGCGCGGCCTACACCTCGCCGCCCGCGCCCGGATATTTTGCGTTTCGAACTGTGTGGTCGCGGCAGGTGATCCGCAATTTTACAGTAACGCCGTTGTAGCCGTCTCACGCTGACCGTGAATGGCTTCATCCACGTGCATAAACGTTTCCATCAGGGTGCGCGTCAGCCACGACAAGCGCGCACCTGCCAGCGAAACAATGCCATAGTGGGTATAAAACTCGTCGGTGTCGTCATCCAACCCGGCGATTTTCAGCATATGCAATCCTTGTTGCGCGGCATCCTGTGAGTAATTGGTGGTGCCAATCGCATCCGAATGACGAACCACCTCAAGCAGACTGTAGCCATTTTCGCACTCAATACTGGTACGAATATCCTGACGCCCACTAAGCTGTACCAACGCCCGGTGCAAGTTCGGCGGGCGGATCGTAGCGGCCAGCGGGTAGCTGAACAGTTGTTCAACAGTTACTTCGTCCAGGTGTGCGAGTGGATGTTGCTGGCGACAACAAAAACCCCAGCGGTGGCGGATCAGCGGTTGGACCTGAAAGCGTGTATCAAATTCAAAATTACGCGTATCGGCAACAATAAATCCGAACTCCCCCTCCTGTAATTTTTCGCCCAACGCCTGCCAGTTATCCACGCGAAATAGCAAACGTACGCGTGGGTAATCGCGGGAGAACGCCCCCATCACCTGCGGTAATAACCAGGCTGCGGGAGCAGGCCCAAGGCCAAAACGAATTTCACCGTCGTCTTTTTCATTAAATGCGGCAATATCGTTAAGGAGATCCTGACTGTGCTGTAAAAGCTGGCGGGCATGTTCCAGTACCAGCAGGCCTTTTTTGGTGGGCTCAAGTGGATTCTGACGGTTGATGAGTCTTGCACCAACCGTTTGTTCCAAAGACTGAATACTTCGACTAAAAGCAGGTTGCGAGATCTTCATTGCCTGCGCTGCTGTTGTAAAGTTACGGAATTCAACGAGCGCAACGAAATGGCGAAGTTGGCGCAGTTCAATATTCATAGGTGCAAAAGCCATAAAGTACAGAAATTAAGTTTCAGGTTATGAGTTTCGTAAATGTAACTGAAAGAATTTAATATCATAATTATATACGCATAAGGTTAGCTGGTAATTCTGGATGATGAAGGATAGCCCCAATTGCACGGAGTGATTGAGGTAATCTCCTTCAGTCATGGGCAACTAGTAAACCTGTCCTGACTATTAGTCATTACAGGACAAGCTGCCTCCACTGCTATGATTCCTTTCGTTATAGAACAGAGATCTGGAAGTATTCAGAAATCCTCTGGTGTGTTATGCGCGTCCTACTCCTGTGCGGAAAGCCCCGAACTGCTTTTATAATTGCTTTCCTTATACACAGCATTTCCTTCCTACCCCAACGGCTCCCCCTAATGCATCATGACGTCGGCCAGTGATTGGTCTGCATATAGTCCACCACGCTCACGAGGTCCTGGCCAGTGGGCGCTGCCGCCTGAAGAATCCGTCTACCTTCAGGTCGTTAAAGGTTCTAACGGACAGAACATCAACGGGGCAAAAGGTACAAAATACCGGATGCACTTTAAAGCGCCGGATGTCAGTCAGTTCTGGTCCTTTACCGTATACGGTACAGATAATAAGTTTATGGCTCACAATGAAATTAACCTTCACAGTCGGGGAGACCGGCCCCTTAAGACAAGCGCTGACGGCATGTATACCATCGTTATTAGTGCCGAAGGCGATGCGAGCAATGCAAACTGGCTAGCTATTCCTGAAAAAGATGCCTACATCGTTTTAAGACTACACGGTCCGGGCGAAGAAGTGCGCGAAGGCACATACAATATGCCAGTGCCTGAAGTGGTTAAATAGAAGTTTAGTTCGTTACATTTCAATAAAAGGGCTTAAAAGTTCAACACTCGGTCTTCAGGTTGAAATTATCAGGCCTGAAGACTACACTTGATATTTTTTACTGAACGAAGATAATAAAATAATATCGAATATGTAATAAAAGCTGCGGACTTCCGATGATCGCTCATCGCTGCTTGTCAACCTTCTGCGCGGTAAAGACGTTTTCTTGGTTTTAAATCTCTGGGTAAATCACCGGTTCTTCATAAATGCGAACCCAGCGGCACAACTGTTTTGTGACCGGATATCCCATTTCTCTGACGACAACGGAGGTTTTCTTTCCGTACCGGTAATAGATTCAACGTAAGCGTACAGCAGGAGCCGTATTGACGAAGAGGGTTATTCCGCTGGCAGCGTGACGCGCCACGGTAGCAGCTCGCTGACCCGGCTGACCGGCCAGTCAACTATGACGTTGAGCACATGACGGATATAGCTCTCTGGATCCACGCCGTTCAGTTTGCATGTACCGATCAGGCTGTACAGTAGCGCTCCGCGCTCACCACCGTGGTCAGAGCCGAAGAACAGGAAGTTTTTGCGACCCAGGCTGACCATCCGCAGTGCATTTTTCAGCGATGTTGTTATCGGCTTCGGCCCAGCCGTCTTCTGCATAGTACGTCAGTGCCGGCCACTGGTTCAGAGCGTACGTGAACGCCTTCGCCAGCTCTGAGTGCCTCGACAGCGTTTTCATCTTTTCACGCAGCCAGCTTTCCAGGGATTTCAGCCGCGGTTTAGCTTTCTGTTGACGTTCGCCAAGGCGCTACTCTGCCGACATTCCCCGTATTTCAGCCTCGATGGCATACAGGTCGCCTATACGTTTCAGGGCTTCCTCCGTCAGCGCTGATGGCGTGCGAACGTGCACATCATGGATCTTGCGGCGGGCGTGAGCCCAGCATGCTGCTTCCGTTATCTGTCCATTGCGGTACAGCTCGTTGAACCCGGCATACGCATCCGCCTGCAGCATGCCGCTGAAGCCGGCGAGATGGCTCTGCGGGTGGATTCCTTTTCTGTCCGGGCTGTAGGCGAACCACACCGCCGGTGCCAGCCCTGACCCGGCGTTGCGGTCATCACGAACGTACGTCCACAACCGCCCGGTCTTCGTCTTCTTATTACCCGGTAGCAGGACCGGTACAGGCGTATCATCGGCATGAAGTTTGCCGTCGGTCAGCACATAGTGCTGGAGGGCTTCATCCAGCGGTGCCAGCAGGCGGCAACACACATCCACCCAACCTGACAGCAGTGAGCGACTCAGCTCCACGCCCTGGCGACCGTATATTTCAGTCTGGCGGTACAGCGGGGTGTGCTCTGCATACTTTGAGGTCAGCACGCGGGCCAGCAGCCCCGGACCGGCGATACCCCGCTCGATGGGCCGTGACGGCGCGACTGCCTGCACGATGGCATCGCACTGAGTACAGGCATGTTTTTCACGTACTGTCCGGATAACCCGGAAGGCGCTGCGCATTAGTTCCAGCTGTTCGGCGGCATCTTCACTCAGGTAACTCAGCGAACCACCGCACTCCGGGCAACAGGATTCGGCCGGAAGCATACGCTTTTCATCAAGCGGGAGTGATTCAGGGAACGGTTTTACGGGTACGGGTCTGACGCAGCGGGCGCTGCACTGCCGGGTCATCCACCCGGCCGGTCAGCGTATCGCTTTCTTTCTGCAGTGTCTTCAGGTCAGCTTCCATCTGTGCGATACGGCGGGATACCTTTTCGGAACGACTGCCGAAGTTTATCCGGCGCAGCTTGTCCAGTTGCGCCTGCAGGTGGTCTATTTCGCGTTCACGATCGGCCAGTATTTCCAGCAGAGCACGGTTCAGCGCTTCCTGTTCGGCCATGCGCTGTTTCAGCAGAAGGATGTCGTCAGAAGAGGTGTCGTTCATAAGCCCATATTTTACCAGGCTTATTCTGCAACAACCAGGATAAAGAGATTTACAACATGGTCAGGGATGTCAGCAACCGCTTCGGCTGTCTCCAGTCGATACCTTCCATCAACATCGCCAGCTGCGCCGGCGTCAGGGACACTTTGCCATCGCGGGCTGACGGCCAGTCGAAGCGGCCGCGCTCAGCAGGCACAGTCCGTCTCCGGTAGGCCAAAGCAGTTTGACCTGACTGCCGCTGCGCCCCCTGAAGATGAAGACGTGGCCGGACATCGGATCATCTTTCAGCACCGCCTGCACCTTTGCGGCCAGACCATTGAAGCCGTTGCGCATGTCGGTGATACCGGCAACCAGCCAGATTTTGGTCCCTGAAGGTAACGGGATCATCGCTTCAGCTCCTGTATCAGCAGAGTCAGGAGGTTTTCGCTGAAAGCGCCGCTGAGACGAAGCGTCCCGTGCCGGAACGTTACCTCACAGCTGATACTGAGGGTCTCAGGGCTCTCTGCGTGCGGTTCTGGCTGTACGGCGGTGGCATCGAGAGTCACGGGAAGTAGCTGAGGGCTCTCAGAGGAAGGTAATAGCAGCCTTCCTTCGCGCCACTGCTGACGCCATTTGAACAACAGATTGGCGTTAATGCCGTTTTCGAGCGCCAGTTTTGATATCGACACACCGGGTTGACAGAAAGCGGCAACGAGCTGTTGCTTGAATTCGGGAGGATAATTAGGACAGCCTTTACGCCTGCCGGAAGTCACATTTTTCTGCATATCTGACACTTTGGTTCCCACCACTATTTGGTGTACACCACTTTGTCGGATACATCAGATTATGACCAGACGGCTCTCGCTTGACGCTTACGATTCAACCGCTTTGATACGGTCTTCGTATGAATGCATAAAGTGACTCCTGAGAGTCAAGGAATTCGTCCGCATCTCTCCTCGTTCTGAGAACAGGATTTGTCTACTGTAGGGGGGGCCACGCAAGAAAACAGCAAGTCAGAAATATGAGCAAAAACGACGAGACGTAAAGTACATACCCTTCTCTTGTTTTAAGGAAGATAGACGCAGGTTTCCCCCTGAGTATCCTTCAGAGAAATCTGTTGTAAACCGGGAAAACTTAAAATGAATGGGACCTTATCCACTCTTGACATCATGTGACTGACACAAGATGTTGAAGTTGAGAATGAATGCTCTGTAAAAACTTCATTTTGGATAAGGAACACACCATTAATTTGGATGTCATTCGTGCCAGCTCAACTTTTATTGAGTAAATGTGAGCATGTAGACTAATGTCAAAAATGAAACCTGGGGTAATTATGTCCTTCGATGATTCTGCAGTTGGATTAATAGAAAAACTCGGTGGTAGAAGCAATATAAGTAGTGTCATGCATTGTATGACTAGGTTACGATTTGTTCTGGTTGATGAATCTTTAGTCAAGGATGAAGAAGTAAAAGGTATTGAGGGCGTAGCAGGTGTAGTCAGACAAGCTGGACAATATCAGATTATCGTGGGTAAAAATGTTGCTAATTTTTATAAATCGCTAATTTCACATGAACGTAGTCTTGGGGAAGGTTTGGAAAAAAAGGAAGATAAAAAAAACAGGAAGAATGTATTTTCATTCCTGGTGGACGTTTTATCTTCTTGTATGATCCCCGTTATTCCTGTCCTGGTCGGGGCGGGGATGCTTAAAATTTTGTACCTTCTCCTAGGATTCTATTTTTCAAAAGATTTAAGCACTCTGCAATATCTCCTTGTCATTAGTGATGCGGCATTTTATTTTATGCCAACATTGATCGCTTTCTCCGCTGCCAAAAAATTTGGCGCAAATCCAATGCTGGTAGTCGCTGTTATCGGATTGCTATTGCATCCAGATTTTGTGAAACTAATTAATAATGAAGGTAATACATTCCTTGGTATTAGGGTAATTTCAACGCATTATTCGTCGACAGTAATCCCAGCTATATTGATAGCTTGGATGATGTCTTATGTCGAAAAAGTAGTTGATAAAATCGCACCATCTATATCTAAAACATTCCTTAACCCAGCGCTTGTATTATTAATATCTGCACCTGTCGCATTTCTTATTCTGGGGCCAATAGGTTCGGTAATGGGAACCGCATTCGCAGATTTAGTTGGCTTAGTTCAGAATAAATTTTACATAGTTACCATGGTAGTATTATGTGCATTAATGCCGTTTATTGTGATGACTGGAATGCATTGGGCACTGGCACCTTTATTTATTGCTGCTCTTGCAGGAGAAAATGGTGATACGCTAATTCTACCTGCTATGCTTGTCTCAAATATGTCTCAAGGCGCGGCATGCATTGGCGTTTGGTTGAAATCAAAAGACACTAAATTGAAGCAGACTTCCTTTGCGTCGGGTTTAACTGCAATTGTCTCCGGTCTTACGGAACCATGTATGTATGGTGTTAATCTACCGTTGAAAAAACCGATGATCGCCGCTTGTGTATCTGCTGGACTTACTGGTTTTTTTATTGGAGCAGTAAAACTTTCAGCTTTTGCATTCAGTAGTCCTGCACTGGTTTCATTACCCATTTTTATTAGTCAGATTAATAGTAATAATTTATTGTTTGCATGTATTGCAGTTGTGTTAACGATCATTATGTCAATCACATTTACGTGGTTGTTGGGATTCAATGATCCTGTAAGCCAGAGTGAATTTGTTAAAAATAATAAAGACACGTCAAATGAACCAGTATCAGAACCTGCAACTGAGGAAGAGCCATTAATAATTAATTCCCCACTTAATGGGAAAGTCATAAAACTTGAAACAATAAATGATGTAACATTTTCTTCAGGAGTTCTTGGTCAAGGTGTGGCGATACTTCCGGCAGAGGGAAAGGTTTATGCGCCATTTGATGGTACGATCGCATCGTTACTTCCCTCAATGCATGCTGTAGGGCTAGTATCCGACCGTGGTGTCGAGCTTTTGATTCATATTGGGCTCGAAACAGTAACATTAGGCGGTAAATATTTTAAAAGTTATATTAAAGAGGGTGACAAGATATCACAGGGAGACATCATGATTGAATTTGATTTAAATAACATTGTAGATGAAGGGTTTGATATTATCACTCCTGTAGTTATTACTAATTCAGATGACTACTCTTACTTTGAATTATCTGAAAAAAATATTACAACTATTTCTGATGCAATTATATCCTTGAAAAAGGAGGCATAAGATGAACTTCCCGAAAGATTTCTTATGGGGCGGAGCGATATCCGCTAATCAAGCCGAGGGAGCATTTGATTTTGGCGGAAAAGGTTTAAGTATTCAGGATGTTATGCCAAAAGGGGTCGTAGGGCCAATAACTAATGGGCCAACGGCAGATAACCTAAAACTAGCTGGAATTGATTTTTATCACAGATATAAAGAAGATATTAAACTTTTTTCTGAGATGGGTTTTAAGGCATTTAGAACATCAATTGCCTGGAGTCGTATTTTTCCTAATGGTGATGATCAGACCCCAAATGAAGAGGGGTTGTGTTTCTATGATAATTTATTCAATGAATGTCAAAGGTATGGAATAGAGCCGATGGTGACTATATCTCATTATGAGACACCATTAAATCTTGCGAAAAAGTATAATGGCTGGGCTAGTAGAGAACTTATTGGTTTCTTTGAGAAATATGCGACAACTTTGTTTGAGAGATACAAAGGGAAAGTTAAGTACTGGCTTACTTTCAATGAAATAAATTCAGTGCTTCATGAACCTTTTATGAGTGGAGGAATTTTAACCCCTAAAGAGGACCTTGCAAACCAGACTCTTTACCAGGCTGTACATCATGAGCTAGTAGCAAGTGCACTGGCAATAAAAATTGGCCGAGTAATCATGCCCGAAGCTAAGTTCGGTTGTATGTTACTTAGCATGCCGAGTTACCCGCTTACACCGCATCCCGATGATGTTATTGCTACTATGAAAGCTGAACATCTGAATGATTTTTTTGGCGATGTACAGGTTAGGGGGCGGTACCCAGGTTATATGATAAGATATTTTGCAGATAACAATATAAAAGTTAACTTTGAAAAAGAAGACAGGGATATTCTTATGAATACTGTCGATTTTGTTTCTTTTAGTTATTATATGAGCTCGTGTGAAACTGCTGATAAAAGTATTGTACCTGGCCTGGGGAATCTGATAGGTGGCGTGCCAAACCCACATTTAAAACAAAGTGAATGGGGCTGGCAAATTGATCCACAAGGGTTACGATATGCTCTTAATCGTTTATATGACAGGTATCAAAAGCCGTTATTCATTGTTGAAAATGGAGTTGGAGCTAAAGATCAATTAACATTTGATGAAAATGGAAACAAAACGGTTAATGATGATTACAGAATAGATTATATGTCTAAACATCTTGTGCAGGTTGCAGAAGCAATCAGTGATGGTGTGCCAGTGTTAGGATATACTTCTTGGGGATGCATTGACCTTGTTAGTGCCTCAACAGCGCAGTTAAGCAAACGGTATGGGTTTATTTATGTTGACCGCAACGATGATGGAAATGGTTCGCTGGAAAGAACAAGGAAAAAATCATTCTTTTGGTATAAAAAAGTTATAGAGTCTAATGGCGCATCACTTAAGGATTCATAACTAAACGTTCTTCTTGCTGTGGTACATTGGGGATTGAAATTGCAGCAGTAGTGCCTCTGATAAGAGGCGCTACTGAGAGACTGTAATTAAAATTGTGTAATTGCCTGTTTTTGATATATTCACTCCAACAACGGAGACAGGCAAATTATGGACGAGAAGAAACTTAAGGCCCTTGCAGCTGAACTGACCAAAGGCCTCAAAACTGAGGCCGAACTTAATCCGTTTTCCCGCATGTTGACAAAGCTTACCATCGAAACGGCGCTCAATGCAGAACTGACTGACCACCTCGGGCATGAGAAAATGCCCCTAAAACCGGCACTAATACCCGCAACGGCTCCTCTTCGAAAACGCTGTTGTGCACGATGGTGAAATCGGACTTAACACGCCGCGCGACCGGGAAAATACCTTTGAGCCCCAGCTTATTAAGAAGAATCAGACACGTATCACGCAGGTGGACAACCAGATTTTATCCCTGTACGCCAAAGGCATGACCACGCGAGAATCGTCGATACGTTCAAAGTGATGTACGGTGCTGATGTGTCACCGGCCCTGATCTCAAAAGTCACGGATGCCGTTAAAGAGCAGGTCGCCGAATGGCATAATCACCAACTGGATGCGATCTATCCCATTGTTTTTATGGACTGTATTGTTATTAAGGTTCGTCAGATCGGCAGCGTAATTAACAAAACAGTGTTCCAGTTGTTGGGCATCAATATCGAAGGCCGGAAAGAGATTCTGGGGATGTGGCTGGCTGAAAATGAAGGGGCGAAGTTCTGGCTGAACGTGCTGACAGAACTTAAAAATCGTGGCCTTCAGGACATCCTGATTGCCTGCGTGGATGGCCTGAATGGCTTCCCGGATGCGATAAACAGCATCTATCCGCAGACTCACATCCAGCTGTGCATCATCCACTTGGTGCGTAACAGCCTGAAATACGAGGCGTGGAAAGACTACAAAGCGGTCACGGGAGGCTGAAAGCCGTTTATTAGGCCCCAACAGAAGCTGCCGCGCTATGGCGCTTGATGCGTTCGCAGAAGAATGGGATGATAAATATCCACAAATCAGCAAAAGCTGGCGTGCGCCTTGGGAAAACCTCAATACGTTCTTCGGCTATCCGCCTGACATCCGAAAAGCTATCTATACTACGAATGCCATCGAATCGCTTAACAGCGTGATCCGTGCCGCCGTTAAGAAACACAAGGAGTTCCCGACAGATGACTCAGTGCTGAAGGTTATTTACCTGGCAATCCAGCCGGCATCGAAAAAATGGAGTATGCAGATCCAGAACTGGCCGCTGGCGATAAGCCGCTTTATTATCGAAATCCTTGATGATATCAGTGGTTCTGGCGGCAAGCAGAGCCTTTAGGAACGTGGCAGACACTAAAGGTTGTCATAAACATCATCATTGCTTACTTCTATTTCATCTTTCATATGATTTACTTCGTAATTTTCTGGCGTGTTCTTCCGCCATCCACGGAGAACACCACCTGACGCTTTTGCATTATCCGTACTTCACTTCAGGCGGTGGCTGTCTTTTGGAGAATGACCAACTCCTCATCCCGCTGAACCAGTTGACGTTTAAGGTGGTCTTTTACTAACAATTCAGTGCGCGTTTGCGATAAGCTTTAGGCGACAATCCATACTGTTTCTTGAAGGCCCTGCTGAAATGGGTACAGTGAGTGAAGCCCCATTCGAATGCGATTTGCGAGATAGGCTTATTCTTCAATGCACTGTTTTCCAGATCGCGGCAGCAGAATTCTAACCGTTTTATCCAGATGTATTGGGCAAGAGGCATCTCTTCCGCTTCAAATATACGATACAGTGAGCTAACAGACATATTCATTGCTACCGCTATGCTGGAGACCGAAAGTTCAGATTCTGCAAGATTCATTTCAATGAATTTCTTTATTCTTTTCAGATGATAAGACTTGACTGTCGTCAATTGAGAATGATTATTTTGCGGCATGCTTAGTAGCGCACCAGATACCATATCCATGATGGCTTTAGATACACCAGTTTGCGCCGCTTCTGGCAAAGAGGGTAGATGACTTAAAGACGTGAGAAACTGGGTAAGTATTTGCCCCATTGCATGCTGTCCTGACATTTTGTAAGCACAAAGCCTTTCTGGGGCAGCGATATATTGCTTGAGTAGCATCCGTGGTATGCGTAGCACCAGCTTTTCAAAATCCTCGTTGAAACCCATATTGTAAGGACGAATACTGTCAAAGAGAATGAAATCACCGGGCTGAAGACGCTCTGTACGATCATCCTGCTCAAGATAACCCGAGCCGCGAAGCTGAAGGCTGAAAAGAAAGTATTCTTCATCTCGTCGATCAAGGCGAATCTGACGACTGTTTCTCGATACGGAATGTCTGCTGGCACTCAGTTTCATTATATCTATATCAGAGATACGATCGTGGGAGAGTTGAGCTTCGATATTCTTGCATGAGGATGACTTTTCTACTCCTAAGTCAAGTGTGACGAATCGTTCGCACACTGTTTGGTGCCAGAAGTCATAGCGCTGTATTTGCGGTAATGATTGGGTACTGATCAGCATGCTTTCTCCTCACCCTGAATCAATATATGTATTCTCTGCTAATGCAAAACTGATGCCTCTTTATCAGTGACAGTAGTATTGGTTAAATCGCCCAGTAATCCCAGACATCTGGTCGTCACAACGTGCATTCTACTTGTAAAGGGAGTCAGAAGAGTAACAAGTAGTGCACCAATGTGATGCTAATCTCAGAATGCTATGCCTCATATGTGGGCAAACCTGTGAGTGAGAAGCAGGCGTAATTCTATCGGTAAATCCAGTCCAGTTGATAGTATTAACTGCGTGTAATAATTCCCCAGCTCTTTCGCGTGATGAAAGCGATGACAATAACAATTTATATACCTGGGGTAGTTATGATGAATCAAAAAAAAGTGTTGGCTGGTTTATTTGTTGTCACGGGATGCTTTTCTACGAATGCAATGTCACATGATGCCTTTGATTCTGATTCCCCTTGGGCATTTGGCGATTGGAATGGAACCCGTACCGAGCTCAGTCAGCTTGGTTTTAATTTCGCGCTACAATATCTCAATGAAACGGCCGTCAATGTTGCCGGGGGGTATGATAGTTCTTCTGATGTTGGTACCTCCGACCAAACCATGGCGCTTTTTAATTACGATTTAAGTAAAATGACAGATGTTGATGGTCAGTTTAACTTTATTCTGACAAATCGAAATAATCATCGTCTTAATACCATTGAGCGTACGAGCGATCCTCGCTCCGGAACTCTCCCCAACCTCAGTCAGGAGGTTTGGGGCTATGGTTCAGTAAACCGCATCACACGCCTGACTTATACGCAGGGAATTGCCGATAGGCTATTCCAGTTTACTGCTGGTAAAATGACGCCGACGGCTGACTTTTTCCCAAGCTATCCGGAATTTCAATCGCTGCTTAACAGTGGGACGGTTCCGGGTATCAGCCCTATCTGGTATGGCTGGCCAATTGGCTCCTGGGGGGTGCATCTGACCATGAATATTTCGCCGGAAGTCTACTTACGTGCAGGTGTTTTCCAGCAAAATCCTGAATTAACGAAAAACAGTAAGGGTATGTCTCTTACTTTTTCGGGCGGGAGAGGCGAAATTTATCCGATATTATTAGGATGGAGGCCTCATTGGGGAGATAAAAAACTGGCTGGTAATTATTTTATTGGCGCTTTCTATAGCAACGTCACTTCTGATGATGTTTATCAGGGCGCAAATGGTGGAGCACAGGCGCTTAATCCGACCGCTGGATTCAAACAACACAACAACAAGCGCGCAGCGTGGGTATACCTTGATCAGCAACTGACTGGGCCGGGTGGAGACAGCAAGCAAGGTCTGAAAGTCTATATTAACGGAGAAATGAACGATAAGGATACCTCGGTACTGGAATACGCTTACGGCGCCGGAGTGTATTATAATGGGCTGTTTGAAAGTCGTCCCGATGATACTATTGCGCTTGCTTCAACTTATATAAAAATCAATGACCGCTGGTCGAATAATCGTTCTCTGGCCAATGAGTTAGCGGGGATCTCTGATTCGTCCAACCCGTTATATCTGCCTCCCGGTAGTGGTGAATTATCTACTGAACTTTTCTATCGCATCAAAGCAACGGGCTGGCTGACGCTGCAACCTAATATTCAGTATTACCATTCTCCCGGCGCTGTGAACACAGTTCCTAATGCATGGGTTGTTGGATTACAGACGAAGATCGATTTCTAACCGCAGCAGATATTCGTTATTGAAAATCAGGTTCAGCAGGGCTCGTGTATGCTGAACCAACTGCGGTTATCTTTGTTATTTCACATCTGGCGGTGATGCCACCTAATAAGTATCTGAACGACATTAAGAATGTAAGTATTCATTCATGATGATGGACGCTTTATTTAAAATAAGCTCTTTGGTCAGCACAATTGCGCATATTGGTTATCCATCTATAAGAGGTTTAAATTCAGAATATATTGATGACTTAGCGTCCTTAATAGAATAGCGAGGTAAGAACTAATATATATATACCTGTTTTTGTTCTACTTACTTTTTGAAAGATACCTCGGTTTAGTTTGGCATTGTTCACCGGGAGGTGGCCACTTATTTTTTCTATCAAAGAGAAAAGTGCAACGATATCATTTCCAGATTCCATCATAAGTAAAAGCTATCTTACTTGGAAAATAAACTAATACCTGCAATAAACTCAGTTCATTCCTTTAATGAAATTTGTTCAATCATAGTGGAAACATCATCCATTCGAGGAACTAATAATGATATCCGTATCCCATTCTCCATCTTACCGCGTAGCATGCGTACAGGCAGCACCTGTATACATGAACCTTGATGCAAGCATCGACAAAGCCATCGATATAATAGCTGCTGCTGCTGCTAACGGTGCCCGACTCGTAGCATTCCCGGAAAACTTCCTTCCTGGTTATCCATGGTTTGTCTGGTTAGGCTCCCCTGCGTGGGCAATGCAGTTCATGAAAAATTATCACAAACAGGCTCTGATTGTGGGGAGCGAACAGTACATGCGTCTGGAACATGCCGCGGCCCAACATAAAATTCACTTGGTGATGGGCTTTACTGAGAAAGATGGCGGCAGTCTCTATATGTCACAAGCCATTATTGATGAAACAGGCAAAACCATTGCTACCCGCCGTAAACTTAAGCCAACGTTAGCCGAGCGACTTGTCTTTGGTGAAGGTGATGGTGGAGATATAGCAGTACATGATACTGCGCTTGGAAAGCTTGGGGCACTTTGCTGCTGGGAACATATACAGCCTTTAACTAAATTTGCCATGTACAGTCAGCATGAGCAAATTCACGTTGGCGCATGGCCAAGTTTTTCTCTTTACAATGAAGTAACCCCTGCAATCAGCGGTGAAGTTAATATAGCCGTTTCCAGAACCTATGCGGTAGAGGGCCAGTGCTTTGTTATTGCACCTTGCGCTATAACTCCCAAAGAAACGGTTGATACTTTATGTACAACAGATAGCCACCACAACCTACTTAAATCTGGTGGAGGATTTGCACGGATTTATGGTCCCGATGGTGCTTCCCTTGCAACACCACTGTCCGAAGATGAGGAAGGCATTCTTTATGCGGACATCAATTTGGATGATATCACCATGGCAAAAATATCCGGGGATGCAGTCGGTCACTATTCACGTAATGATGTTACGCGCCTGATTTTTAATCGTAATTCGTTACGCCCAGTATACCAAAAAGGACAGCCTATTTTCGGGGACGACGAAATCCTCCCCCAAAAAGACGAAAACGTCTGACAAAAAAATTACCTACGTTGTAAAACGGCTTGATGAAATTCTGCAACTTAGAGAGTTGTTGGGGATTCGATTCAAGCAGACTATTGCTATGAGACATACGATAACTGCGTATAATTTTTTAAAATGAAAAAACTTGCCAGAAATGAAATGAATACAAACATTTTTTATGGCTTACGCCTGATTATTGCAGCTTGGTTGTCTTTTTCAATTGCTGTACTATCCGGTGTCGAAAACGCATACTGGGCAGCTATGCCCGTATGGGTTATTTCTCAGCAAACACGCGGATTTATGTATCAGAGAGGATTTTATCGTATAACAGGAACTTTAGTAGGTGCCGTAATTGGTCTTGCTATTTTGAAAATGACCACTCACCCATGGATATTAATTTCAATATTATTCATAACGATCTTCGTCACCATTTTTCTTATGCGCACCAGTCATGGTGCTAAAGGTTATGCACCACAAATGACCGCGGTTACGATAGTCATTATTTTGATTCCTGCGCTGTTTTTTAAGCAGCACGCTTGGGCACTCGCCTCATCGCGTATTGAATGCACATTTATTGGTGTCATTGTTGCGACACTAATTACCAGTCGTTTCACTCTTAACGAAAAAGATACTGTTTGGTATAAGGGACTATTGAAATGGCAAGATACCAAAGAATACGCGGATCCTGGCTCGCCAAAACAAGCACTCCGCTTCGCCGCGATGGCTAGCACAGGCACTTTGATATGTGCATGTGTTTTTCATTTGAGTAGCTGGAAAACAGGAGAACTTGTAACTCTCGGAGTATGTATCTTCACCATGGCACTCGCAAGCCTACAAAATCCCTATGATATGGCGTTGAAAATGTTATTTGGTGTCATCTGCGGTGTCATGCTGGCCTTTGTTTACCGTATTAGCATTCAACCTTATCTAACCAATACAATCGTGACGGTGGTGACAATAATCCCATTTTTTCTGTTAGGCGGTATTCTAAGATGTTGGAAGAAAACAGCAGCACCAGCATTAGACGGGAATATGTGTTTCCTGCTAGCAAGTCAGGCAGGAATGACTAGCGTTACCACTAAAATTGCATTAAACGAATGCTTGGCACTGATGCTGGCTGTCGCTCTGGTAGCATGTACGTATCGAGTTATTCTCCGGCCAGTAGCCTAAATACGCTCAGGACACATTACATTTAGTTCATTAACGATATGATATGGTTCCTGTTACGTCCGTTGCATGCCGTAAGATCACCATTGTCGACCTAACAAGATGGTTATCTCTAGGCTGTGTCCCTTAATCATTTGAGCTATAGTAACTGTCTGTTTCCACAATATATTAAACTATGGCTCGTTACGACCTTCCTGATGAAGCATGGATTATCATCCAGCCCTTATTGCCTGCTGAGCCCGTATCCCCACGGGCCGGACGCCCATGGGCTGAGCATCGTAAAATTATCAACGGTATGTTCTGGGTGTTGTGTTCCGGTGCTCCGTGGCGTGATTTACCTGAACGATATGGGCCATGGAAAACGGTTTATAACCGCTTTAACCGGTGGTAAAAATTAACATTATTTTCAACAGGTTGCTTTCACTACTTGATGCCAACAATCCTGTTGACTGGTCTGCCACAGCGCTGGATGGCAGCAATATCCGGGCGTTGAAATGTGCTGCTGGGGCTCAAAAAAACATCCCGATATCGCCGGAGATAATGGGCTGGGTCGCTCTCGCGGTGGTTTTTGCACCAAAATCCATCTGGCGACAGACGGAAACGGTCTGCCGTTAAACATCGTGCTGAGCCCCGGACAAGCCCATGAAAGCCATTTCGCACAACGTCTGCTGGACGGCATTGGTTTCAGCGCCGGAACGGCAGCATGAAACGCCGCGCTTATGCGGTATTGGCCGACAAAGCGTACTCCGGACATGCTTTACGTAACGTTCTGAAGAACAAGGGTATAAAAATCGTCATCCCCCGAAAATCAAATGAGAAAATGGCGTCGGATGGGCGTTCACAGTTGGCTCGTGATGCGTACCGCAATCGCAACGTTGTAGAGCGATGTTTTGGTCACCTGAAAGAATACCGTCGCATAGCGACGCGTTACGACAAAACGGCGAGAAATTATCTGGCGATGGTGAAACTGGGCTGCATCCGACTCTTTTATCAACGACTATACAATTAAGGGACACAGCCTAGCATTATTATATATTCCCATATCAATAGCATGCACTGTTAATATTCACTACAGGCATCACCACTAATGCATTAGTAGCATGATTAAGCCATATATAGATACTTTACATTTAGGTGAACTAAAGGTTTTTATGGTAGATCGGATTATCTCTTGTTGACTATTAGTTTAACTTTGCACGGTTACACTATGATATCCGTTATCATTTGATAAAGTTCACACATTAAATATGTGAGCCACATGTGAAGATTCTGTAGTTTTCATTTCCCTAAGCCCTCGTTGATTTTTTCAGGGTGCTTTGTCTAATTAATATTAGGAGTTGTATATCGTGAATCGACGCCGCTTCCTTACTGCCAACGAAGTTCAAGCAATGATGATGGCCGCCCTAAAGGGGCTAAACGGAGAAAGAGATTATTGCCTTATCCTTTTGGCTTTTCGTCATGGTATGCGTATCAGCGAGGTTCTTGATCTACATAATCGAGATCTCAATATTAAAGATGGGCGCATAAACATTCGCCGCTTAAAGAATGGGTTTTCTACAATCCATCCGTTACGTTTCGATGAAATTGATGCTATTGAGCGCTGGGGGCAGATTCGTGCAACTTGGAAATCGGCGCAAAAAACAGACATGATTTTTATTTCACGCCGCGGAAAGAAACTCTCTCGTCAGCAGGCTTATCGCATTATCCGAAATGCGGGGGAGCGGGCTGGAACAACCACACAAACTCATCCACACATGCTGCGTCATGCCTGCGGTTATGAACTAGCTGAGAGAGGCACTGATACCAGACTCATTCAGGATTATCTGGGCCACCGTAATATTCGCCATACCGTACACTATACAGCTAGTAACGCTGCACGTTTTGCTGGATTATGGGAAAGGAAAAGCTTACTGGAAGTAAACTTTCATAAATAATATTAATATTATTTATTGTTAGTAATTATTTAATAAGTAACCTTCAGAATATTCTGGATTTTATCAGGCGTGCTTCTAAGCATTGTTATCAGCGGTGCCCTAACAGAATAATAATAATTTGATATTTATTTTGACAAATTACTTCCGGCACCAAGTGTGCTCCCCGTGTCGAATATTCTCGACACAATGGGGATTTTAATCTTCATAAGAATCATCACAGTAGAGCATATATAAGAATCTCGATGCGAAATTCTCCGTAAATCACGGCAACGTGATACTCGTAAAGATGAAAATAAACCGATACTCCTTTTTAAGTTGTGCGGATCATTTTAAATAATGTGTAACCATAAAATGGTATATTCTGCGCATACAAAATGAGCAAAATATCCATGATGAGAAAAGCGTTCACTTCGAAGTGAGACGCATTTCATAGTTCGAGTTTTCATCAGGACGTAATGAAAAAGTTTTTTGATTAACACTGAGTAGGTACGAACTTTGCGCTATGACTGCGTAAGAAGCTATTCCCTCCTTTCAGTACTATACGCTGGCGACATGAATTATCTAAACTGTTCACAGGTCGCCAGGCAGAGTTTTCTAGAGGAATTATGTCCGAAAACGCTCCCATATATTGTCTATCAGATCCTGAGGAACTTCATCAGTACAATCTGAAAATTTAGGTTCTATTGGTGTGCTAGCGGATTTTGACCATTTCTTTCGGCAGGTTATGAAACTCAATAATCCCAACATCTCGTTCACGCATTTTATTGATAAAATCGAAGTGATCGTGTTTAGCATTCACCACCACAACACATCTTCAAACAACTTTTGTCGCAGTTATCCGGGGTAAGGCATTCATGTGCCTGTGCGGGTTACATAGCATGAGTTTTCTCCTACTACAAAATAAACACCAAAAGCAATCACTCAGACAATTTATTAGAATAAATTATAGCACTCGAGACATGAATAAGTTCTTCCAACTCTTCTAATCGGTGATTAACTGTTACAGGCTCACCAACACCTTTTATAAAAATAATTGATTTATTGCCATGGCTATATACCATTCGTATTTCCGTTATTCTTACAATCACGGACGTCCCTGAGCATTCTGATAATTTTATCATATTTATTACATTCATAATTCCGTCTGAAAATTAAAGCAGCCGCTCTAAATTTCCTGTATGCATAAAGTCATCAATAAAGTTTCGATTTGAGTACCAGACATGGTAGCTCAGCTATACTAACAGGTTTGGAAAAAAGGTATCCTTGGAAAAATTCAATACCCAGTCTCTTTAACTTCTCAAAGGTAACCATATCTTCAACTCCTTCCGCAATACATTGTCTTTCCGTCATCGAACAATATCCAGCTAGAGATGCGATTAACGCCATATCATCTTTGTTTGTCAAACTATTATCAATAATGGTTTTATCTAGTTTATACCCGTTAAATGATATTCCCCTGACTGGATAAGAAATGCTATTTTCTGAAAAACAATCATCAAGAAATATTGTCACCCCCAGTTTGCTTAGTTCATTCACTGTACTCACTATATCACGTGAACTATAGAAGTCTGACTTCTCTGAATATTCAAGTACGAGCTTCTTTTTCCATTGTATATCTTTCAACTGACGGCAGGCTTCCGCACACATTTTTATTAATCCGGAACATCCTCCTATATATGGAGAGATATTTACAGCAAAGGAATACTCTCCTTTATACTGGTTGATCCCTTCAACAGCCCTTTTTAAACCCATTGCAGTCAGCAATAGCAGAATACTTTCAGATTTTAGCCCTGTAAGAAATTCATCCGGATAAATGTCGTGTCCTTTTTGGCGCCAGCGAGTAAGTATTTCAAAACCTATAACACATCTCGAAGAGTTCACAATAGGTTGATAAACTTCATAAACTTCACACATCTCAATGCCAGCCAAAAAGTCTTTCTCATAGGGCGACAATTCGGTATGAGCCAGTCTGGTCCTCCATCTTTTGGATGCACCTGGAAGTTGCCTAGCAAGCGTATCAGAATTCTCAATCATTTTTCTTAGTCCTGATCTTCTCTGATTATATAATGTTTTGGTTGCCACTTTTTTGTTCTTTTCAACAAAGTTTGTTCCAATCCCACTAAAGAGTTCTAAAAGAGCTTGCGTTTCACGTATAGTTAACCCATTATTAACAACATACCCATTGATAACAGGAAAACACTCCCTGATAGTGTAGGGGAGGTTCAAATGAACTCGTTTAAAATACTGTTCAAGGCGGTTTACACTTAGTTTCGACGAGACAATTCTTGCATTAAAAGTGAAATTTTCTCCACCTGTCATCTGTAAGATGTTTCGATAAAGCCAGTCGCATGGGACGCTACTGACAAAAATATAATTTGCACCCGGATAATGCTTCGTTATTCTTTGAGCTATACTTAGCAGTGTCAAGGAAAAGTAAAATAACGCCCTGGGAACATAAAAAACGTAAAGGTGCGGCCCCTCTTTAAAATCGCCATCTTCTGAAAAAACTTTCTCGGAATAAAAATCACTAAGTAATATTGTTTTTGCACAGAACCCCTGAAGTTTGAATATTTCTTTCAGGCCTAAAGCAGCCATAGTGCAAGGAGAAACAATATATGCAACCGAATATTCCGTTATCTTTTTATTAATCATAAACAAAATTTACGCCAATTATTGACTGAACCCCACCAGCGGTAACCTGGCCAGATGTGCGGGCATAATTTGCCGTCAGCCCCAAATTAATCGATGATGTGCCGACCGTACCTAATGAGACACTCTGATTTACTGGGATGGCTCTTCCATTACGAAGCAATTGTATACCGACACCAGAAGCAGTATTGGTTCCAGAATAGGTATTTAGAAATATATCATTACTGGTTGCGGTATTCCCGGATAGATAAAAAGAAAGATGCTGGTCAGAACCGCAATGGACTGTCAGAGGAACAGGAACCGCCCTACCCGGATACTCAGGAAGAGTTACTGACACGTTGCGTGCTGACACATCGCAGCCTCCAGTCGGGACTACAACGCTGTTATTAGCAAACAAGTTCCATGTGAAGGTTGCTGTAGCAACATCACCTCCATTTGATATATTTGATCCCACCTGATACATCACCAAAGAGGCAAACATCGTACCGCTTTTAATCGCAATTCCTCCAGCAGCCGAAGCGGCCGATGTCAGGGGCGTCAAATAAAGCTGCGTATTCCAAGGGCTATAACTTCCCGATCTGAAATTATGCGTACCGGTGGCTCTGTTTAACGGAAAAGGATAGCTCGAGCCATAATACTTCATTGTCCCGGTAAAATTTGTTAACGCTCCACCATATGCCGAACCTTTAAGCATGCTGACATTATCATTTCGTGTATTCGGATTATCATTACGACAAAAAATAGAAGACGAAAGGTCGACAACCAGGTTTTGCCCTACTGCCACACTCGGCTGAAGGTTTACATACACATTAGCTGTAGCTGTCACTGCACCACTATTAAGTGTATTTCCTGTAGCATCGTAACAGGTGAATGCACTGGCACAATTAATCCATGTCAGCTGGGCTACTGATGCTATAATAAAGACTCTCATTAAATGTATTAAATGCATTTTCCCCTCACTGATATGTATAAGTCACACTGATTACAGATTCAATACTTCCCTGCGTAGCTCCACCATTCACGGATAGTGCCCTCACCTGCAGTGGAAAGCTGGCAGATAAAGTGGAATCATCAACTGACACTTGTGTTTTCGTACCATTATTCAAATCATTACCTGAAGAATCTTGCAGCTGCAGCTGGATATTGGTCGCGGTTCCCAAATTTTTATAATATCCCGTAGCGTCAGCATTACCGGAAAAAGTTGCAGTTACTGCGGATGTTCCAATGGGACAATTTGTCAGATTGAGTGAAACTTCATGCCACGCTGAAGACGAACCTGCTGATAATAAATTAAACGTATACAAGTCCCCTAAATAGACAGTGACATCCGATGTTGACACCGTGCAGGGTTTAGCCACAACGCTACCGTTGACCGTAATAGTTACATCAGCAGAAAATACAGGGCTAACGAATGCAAAAAGAAATGCTACTAAAAGACTAGTGTATATTTTCACACTCTGCATAATTACCTCAGCTTACTGGTATTCCAGAGTAAATGTTGCTGTACTGTTCGTTAATCCTGCAACGACAGGCATATTAGACGCCATTAATCGCGCATAAAAATTAAGCGTATTCGATGTACTTGCCGTCAGCGGGGTCCAGCTCAGGGCGCTGCTATCCGCATTTATTGCAATCTGATTTTTATCACTGTCCAGGATTTGAATTCCAACACCTGAAGCCGCCGTACCTCCGGCATCTATCGCCAGCAAACTGGAATTATATGCATTAGCTATTCCAACAAAACCAACCTTAACGGCAATAACCGATGCGCCGCATGGAGCCAGTTCAATGCTGAACGGAATTTCAGGTGTAGTGACTTTTCCGACAGCATAAAGTTGCTTTACCGCATTATTCATTAAGTCAACAGTTATATACTGGGATGAAGGAGCTACAGCACAGGTATTATCTTTTATATTACCCTTGATAGTTATAGTGCTGTCTGCCGCCAGGAGAGTGCCCGGGATCATCGTCATTAATATCAGCACAACGGCAGACCACCGGTTAAATTTATCAGCCATGTTACCTCCTCAGCGGCATTCCGCACGATATTCACTGAGCGCCTTGTTCCGGCTTTCCTCAGGCAATGTATAATCCACGCGACATTGTGCATCCGGGGTATTTCCCCAGCTTGCCAGCAGTCGGCCGGTAAGCGGTAAACCGGTGAGATAAACCTGGCCACCATCAGCAACGATACTTCCGCTGTTATTGTTTTCGGATGTCACAACCGCACCAAAGGGGACCGGTTTACCTTTAAACAACAGCGTCATCAGTACCTTCAGCCCCACTCTGGGCTCAAAACTGGCGCGCACTACTGCCCCGTGCGTCGGAACAACGCTCATCACGGCTTCATCCAAATCAACGTTATCGGCGAGCGTGTTGGTATCCAGTGCAACACGGTTTTCACGATAATCTGAGGCATAGGGCAGAACGGCATAACCACGCCAGTCTGTTTTTACCCCGGTCTGGTTCTGAATGTTCACATTACCGGCACCCGGTGCTTTGACCAGAACAACGGTATCGTTCATTGGCTGGCTGAGCGTGAGTCCGTTAGCATGAGCCAGCACACCGCCGCTGAGACCGTAATAAAGCTGGCGATAACCATCTGTATGGCTATAGCCCACATTTGTATTGCCATAGGCACCGCGATAGTTCAGCGCGGCATAACCCGTGCCGGAAGATGCCCCCTGCCCGCCCACGGCGTAGCCAGTCTGAACGCTGTAGCTCAGATTATTATCTTCCAGTAACGTACCGTAGAGTCCGGCTGTATTAGTTGCCCGCCCGCGCAGATCATGTGACGCGTTATAACTGGCGCTGGCATGTCGCCAGACTGATTGACTATCGGAACGCATCCAGTGACTGAAAGGAATGTTGACATTCAGCGCCAGCATCTGGTCATTGTTATCCTGCCAGGCATTTTTATTCAGGCTGTAGCTGAGCCCCCAGGTGATATCCTGCACCACGGTATTCAGGCCAATCTGTAATTGCTGGTCTGATTTATTCGTATCCCAGTACGTCTGATGGCTACCGTTAATATAAAGAGTGGACTGTCTTCCCAACTGCTGGGTCACGCTTAGCTGGACTTTCCCTCGCTTGTTATAGGACAGGTTGTAGTAGTCAGTAAATTTGGGTTTGATCTGAATAATCCCGTCCTGCGTGACAACGTTATAGCCGGACATCCGTTTGTATGCCGTATCTGCAAGGGTAAAAAATCCTTCAGTGGAATACCGGTATCCCACCAGTTGAATATTTGTGCCCAATTCATTCAGCGACTTGTTATATAAAAAACGCAGAGATTGCCCCTGGTGGTCAGTATCATCAGGAAGTTGCGAATTTGCGTGAGTGATGTCGAGCGACACGGCCCCCAGCCCCCCCATATTTTTCCCGACACCGGCATTATATGCCTTGTAACGGGCGGCCAGTTGCGTTCCGCCATACACGGTCCATCCACCTGCCAGGCCCCGCATCACGGTTCCCTGGAAAAAACCCGGATGCTCCTGTAGTCGGTTACCGGAGCGATAATCCCCTGCGGTCAGCGCATAACGGGTATGGCCTTCACGCTGGAGCAATGGCACTGAAGAGTAAGGCACAGTGAATACTTGTGTGGTGCCGTCAGCTTCTTTCACGGTGACCTGCAGGTCACCGCTGCTGCCATTCGCATACAGGTCATTAATCACAAAGGGACCGGGTGGAACGGTAGTCCGGTAAATTTCATACCCGTTCTGTTTGATTGACACTGACGCCGTGCCGCGTGCGATACCCCGGATAACAGGGGCAAAACCTTTCTGGCTGTCCGGCAACATATTATCGTCCGAGGCAACCCTTGCGCCGCGGAAGTTTATGCTGTCAAAGATATCACCGTCAGTATACCGATCGCCGAGCGTAAGGCGTGAACGTAACGCCACGATGTCACGCTCTGCATAAGTATTAACATGCTCCCAACGATTCTCATGAACCGTGCCAGAACTGTAGCTCCATGTGGTGTTATCCCGCAGGCGCCAGGCTCCCAGATTCAGACCGCTCTGCAGATTCAGATAAGTATAATTACTGGTGATGCCGTTTTTGCTGCGAGCATTATTTCCCGTCAGGCTATAATTCAGTATACCGGCATTAATGCCCGGATCCCATAATTCAGGTGATATATAGCCGCGAGCCCGGCTATCCATGTATACCTGCGGAATAGTCATATACAGGCGCTGCAGTCCAACATCAAAGCGAACGGTAGCATCTGGTATCAAAGTGGAAAGCGGAGTACAGGCATCTGCTGCCAGCACAGACATACCGGGAATGGACAGGGTGTTGACCCCCATTCCACTAAGTTGCCCCCGGGTCAGACAGGGAGACAAACTGTGGTCCTTCTCACTGGCCATAAACCGGATATCACGCGTAGTCATGTAACCATCATTGAGATAGATATCTACCCGGTAGGTTCCTGCAGGAGCTTCCTGCCCTTTTTCAAAAGCAGATAGATCCGCCACTGCTGCCGGGTCATCTGACAGAAACCGGGGATTAAAATAAAGGTCGCCCCGGGCTGACGGAATATTTGCCGCAATCAGTAAGGCAAGTGGAATAAAGGTAAAATGGCGACCGGAGTTATATCCGGAGAGTATCCTTTTTCTCGGGGTTTTTAGCCCTTTTTCAGATATCAGATGTGACATATTCCCTCCGGCTCGAATATATTCGCCGGTAATTAGCTGACTGAGGTTCCGTGGTTAATCCGTGATGCAGAACAGACTGATGGCCCTTACTGGTTCTGGCCAGTCATTTTGGGCGTTAGCGCACCGTAGTCATTAATCGTCCTGTAGGTAATCTGGCTGCCGGCATCCGCAGGCAGATCCACTGAAGCCTCGCCCAGAGGTGGAACCAGTGCGTTATTCAGTTTACGCGTACCAGCATTCAATTCCGTCACCGTGGCGTAATATGGCGTGGGATTACTGATGGTCAACTTTCCTGCCTGGCGTCTGAAGCGCAGGGACTCCGCCACTTTTTCTGGCGCGACTGAGAGACCGGAGGGACGGTAATAAAGTTTTATCCGACTGATAATAGCCAGCTGCAGGACATTATCAGTCGTCTTTGATTTATCCATTGCCGGGATAGCTTTCACACTCAGCCAGAACAAACTTTCCCTGTCGCGTGGAAGCTGGTTATTTGTCGCATCGATAATCCGGAGGGTATTTTCTTTTTTTCCCTGCATAGAAAAAAGAGGTGGCGTAATAACAAAACGGCCATCTTTCTGACCCGCCGAATTTTCCACCCAGGACTGAATCAGGAATGTACTATTTTCATCATTATTGGTTACTGCGAGCTGAACCTGTTTCTGACCTGCAGGATAAACGACCCGAGTGGCACCGAGTGCCACAGCCGCTTCAGCTTGCAATGAGAGGCCTGCACAAGTCAGCAACATCACTCCAGCCAGTAACCTGCGGGATATTCCAGTTTTCTTCTTCACCTCAGACCCTCTTCATGGCTAAAAATATATAAACTTGCAGTACATGCTATTTTTGTTATTCGTATGTCAGAGAAAACCACGCCAGTGCATCCGCCTTTCCTCCCATAACATGATGTCCCGTTGCCCGATACTTCGCGACAAAATGCAATATGGTTTCTCCGTTCACAACAGACGCAACTCGCCTTGGCGGGCTGTTGAGCGGAATAAGCGTATTGGAGGCATCAAAAATGGCCACGCCAATATCCTGTGCTATGCCAGGACCTTCACCGACCGAAATAACATCAGGGTTTTTACCGTCAGCAACACCGTTGAAAGTCACCCCGACATATTGGCTGACGTTTCGGTTACAGTCCCGAAGATGAATATCAAACTCAACCGGGTCGGTATCTTCACCCGGAGCATGCAGCATATTTGTCCGAATTTTCCCCATATTCACAGTCAGGAAACGGTCAGAAATTTCCACGCTGCAGGCTTCTGCTAGCAGCTCCCCCTGAAATCTCATCCCCCCCCCGGGTAACATAACTTCCCAGTGTTCGCCGGCTTCCAACGCCGGGGGTAGAAGAAACAGCAGACTCACTATCAGCGAACGCATCATCTCACCCTGTCATTCCGTTTAAGTACAGGCCTTCCGTGGCCCTGTATATCATCCTGTCATTACCGTGATGGGGCGATTATTCGTACTGAACAGCAAAAGTGGCATCGGCGTTAGCGACACCCGCAGTGGTTGCACCCAGAGCGTAGTAACGCGCCTGGAACGGCAGAATGTTCACTCCGTCTTTAAGGTTCATAGCGGTGCTGAAGGTTGCGCCATCAAGACCCAGCGGTACGCTTTTGGAATCGAGGATCTGGATACCCACGTTAGTAGCGGCACCTGCTGCAGAAGAAGCAACAGAAAGCACGGTCGGGTTAGCCGCATTTGCCGCCACACCGGTAAATGCCACTTTTGCAGTTTTTGCAACGGTAGTGTCACAGTCATTCAGTTGGATGTTGAAGCCGACATTCTGGCTAACATCACCGGCAGCAGCAAGTTTGGCGGTACGGTACTGACCCAGTTGGACTGTCTGATCCACAGAACCCGCATCAACTGCACAGGCGGCGTTGACCAGTTCACCTTTGAAGTGTACGGTGCCGCCGTTAACGGTGGTGGTCGCTGCGAACGCCGCAGCAGAAGTCAGAACCAGTGCAGAAGTCATAACTAATGCCAGTGCTTTGATTTTCATAGTTTTCCCTTGATTTTCATACAACTATTTAACAGTGTTTTAGACACAATCTGCAGCTTTAAGAGCAATCATGCATCCATCCTCTTTGATACTCCCACGAGCACGAGCGAGCTTGACACCTTTCGAAACATTTAAGAGACATTTGGGGCCATTTTGACTCATAGTAAAATCATCAAAATAATTCGGTTTTTTTATTTAAAAATCAATTAGTTATTTTTTTTGGGGTTCAGTGTCGGTGAAATGTTTGTGATAGAACTGGCGGTCTTAATAATCTGACAGGAAATGAGGAGGGTAAGGTTATGAAAAATATAACGTAATAAGAAATTTCTCTTGTTGTTTTTTTTAAATAAAAAACAACAAGTTATAGGCAACCGCATCTGTCTTTCTGAAAATTGGCTTGCGCAAAAAATATAAATGTTTTTAGATATGTACAGTTTGGCCCCAAATGTCTTGTCTGACCCTGTACTGCTTCGTCCCCCTCTCTATGCATATGGTTCCTTTGCTCAACCTCATTTGACCGCTGCCAAAGCCCGACAAAACGGCCGGCATTGCTTGCTGTATATCTCACCGTATGACGGATATTGCGATGACCAAGATAGTCTTGAATCAGGCGAGTATCGGTTCCCCTTTCGGCAAGTTCATATCCACAGGAATGCCTCAACATATGCGGATGAGTTTCAATAACAATTCCTGCTTTTTCTCCTGCATGGCGAATAATACGATAAGCCTGCTGGCGTGATAGCGCGCCCCCCCTACGGGACAGAAAGAGCAGGTCAGATTTATCAGAACCTTTCCAACTCGAACGCTCAAGGCTCCATGCGTTTATGGCCTGCCTCTCATCATCTTCAAGCGGATGAATTGTGGAGAAACCATTTTTAAGTCTGTGTATATTTATTCGACCACCATCCATATCAAAATCACGATAGCTCAGTCCAAGCGCTTCACTGATACGCATACCGTGTCGGAATGCAAGTAAAATCAGGCAGTAGTCACGTTTACCGCTACTTGAGCCAAGAACAGCATTCAGCATTGCTTTAATTTCATCAGAAGTCAGATAAAGCCTGTGTTTCAAAATGGTATCTCTCTGTATGGGTGTAGGATGTGTACCAGGTTAATCATTGAAATCCTGGCATTGTGGATTGTGAAATGGTTGCTTACGCTAATAATAGCATATACAAATATAATTTTTTGCTTTGAATGTTTTTTATAACCATAGGAATAAAAAATGAGGCACAGGCTAAATTTAATGCCCATGATTAAGAATCCATCATTTTACGTGCTAAGTTACTATGATTTATATATATTCTGAACACTGCTTCTGCATTTAGATATGAAACATTAATAATAACAAAAAGAGGGTTAAGTTATCTTCTTAGTGAGGAATATATGAGAGGGTTTATCCCCCTTTATTAAAAGTATCGAAATCACATAACTCTCAAGCATTGGCGAAAAGTTAAGTTTTTCCACAAAGTAAGCGCCTCATCTGCGACGTCTTGTGAAAATTGTCCTGCCTGGCAACAATCGCGCCCATCTATATTGATGGACACGAACAATGAATTCCCGAACAACAAAAGATATTCCCTGCTTTCGTTCTTATCTGCCTGATGCCATTTGAAGATAAACTGACCATCCGGGCCACCGCTCAGCGTCTTGGTCTCAGTCATTAAAAAATTCATACGCTTTTTCAGCGACTTATTGCGTGACCATTACCCGACTCAGTCTCATTCGCTCAGCTTGACACTATCCTTTATGCCAACAGAAAAAATGAATCCACACACCCTGAAATCAGCGAGGAAAATGGCGCAAATACAGGCGTGCCAGCTACAGCCGTGAATTTAAAGTCAGTTTGGCTAAGCAGGCATTACAGCCCGGCGCGGTTGTTGCACGGATCGCCAGAGAGCACGATATCAATAATAACCTGCTGTTTAAATGGAAAAACCAGTACGAGGACCGCTTACTGAGTGATGATGACATACAGGAATGCCTGCCTGTCCCGGTGGCACTGACTGACAGGCCAGAGCCGATCAGACCGGTTACAAATCCCTTCTGGAGGAGAGCCCTGCGGGTGATCCCAGAAATGCCACACGGTGCGAGTTGCATCTAAAATCAGGTGTGGCAAAACTGTTACGGGCGCTAATCCGCGAAATGAAAGGCGGTGCCCGATGATAATGCGGCCGACTGGTACCAGAATCTGGATCATCGCAGGCGTTACAGATATGCGTTGTGGCTTCAACGGTCTGGCCTCGAAGGTGCAGCAGGCTGAAAGATGACCCGTTCTCCGGGCATATTCTCGTCTTCCGGGGCCGCAGTGGCAAAATGGTGAAAATACTGTGGGCCGATCGCGACTGGTTATGCCTCTTTGCCAAATGCCTTAAACGGGGTCGCTTCGTGTGGCCAGTGGCCCGTGGAGGGAAAGTTCATCTGACACCCGTCCAGCTGTCCATGCTGCTCGAGGGTATAGCGTGGCAGCATCCAAACGAACGGAACGGCCTAGTATCCGGATATAACCCGTGATAAAACAGGGGAATGAACAGTGTACTTCCCGACGACATCGAGCAACTGAAGGCCTTGCTGATCGCCCAGCAGGCGGTTATTGTTCGTCTTTCTGGTGAAATAACCAGCTATGCCCGCAAGATCGACGCACTCATGGCACTGGTAGCCAAACTACAGAGAATGCTGTTTGGCCGCAGCAGCGAGAGAAGCCGCGAGATGATCGCTCAGGCTGAAAAGCGTATAACCGAGCTCCAGAACAGGCCTGATGAAGCACACTCGCAACTCATCTTAATGGCCGGAGATACAGTATCAAAAACATCAGACTCTCCCGCTCGCAAAGCGCTTCCGGCAACATCCCCCTTGACAAGCAGGTTATCTCCACGGCAGAAACCGAATGCCCTTCTGCAGCGGTAAACTGAAACCGCAGGGGGAAAGCATCTCTGAACAACTGGATATTATCAACACCGCGTTCAGGGTAATCGAAACGGTCCGTCCAAAACAGGCCTGCAGCCGGTGCGACTGTATCGTGCAGGCCCCACTGCCGCCAAAGCCCATCGAGCGCAGTTACGCCAGTCCGGGCCTGCAGGCGCGAATTATCATGGCGAAGTTCGCTGAGCACGTGCGACGTGAAGTCGTCTGAGTAATTGTTTCACAGGAGTAATCCTGACGAGAAACCTGGTGTTCCGTCATCAGTAGCCTACCGGCACATGCAGGACTGGTAACGGTCTTGTGTGAAGCTGCCGGGACAACGAAATCGGGTCTTTGAACCGTGCTGACACTGCGAAGTGAAAGCATTACCTGCCAGCATCAGACGGGTACGGAGCCAGGCTGAGTGGTATGACCAACATAAGTGAACTGCTGATAAACATCGTTACGAACAACAGGCCAAAGATGCTGAAAGGCCTGAACCAAAAGGTATGTGGATGGTTATTCTTGAGTGTTCTGGGAATACACGGACATGATATCCACCGGTGGATAAGCAGGGTCTACCCCACTTCGTTACTCAGGGGAAACACGGTAAACCCGTATCACTGCCCTACGGGCAGACGAACCGTAAGGAACGTTGTTGGTGATGCGGGCAGAGGATGGCGGAAAAAGCGAATGCTCTGCTGTAATGGTGGAGATAAGGGGTCAGAATTTGCCCTATTCCGAAAGGGAGCAGACTTCCGTCGGGTCTTTAATCGCCTGAAATACATGTAAAACTTCCAGACAGGAGACCTGCAAGATGAGTTCCAGTGCAGCGGTATCTGCGATCTCCCATCCGAAGGGATGGCACGCCATTCAGTGGCGGTATCATCACCGACAGGTGCGGAAGTTACAGGTACGAATAGCGAAGGCTACGTTGGGCAAGCAATGGCGCAGGGTCAGATCTCTGCAACGTATGCTGGTCCGCTCGTTTTCTGCAAAAGCGCTTGCAGTCAAACGAGTTACTGAAAATCCCGGGCGCAGAACGCCGGGAGTCGATGGGCAAACATGGAGTACACCGGAAAGTAAATGGAAGGCAATATTCCACTTGAGTAGAACCGGATACAAACCACTTCCACTCAGGAGAATATATATTCCAAAATCTAACGGTAAATCCCGCCCACTTGGAATCCCTGCCATGCGAGACAGGGCCATGCAGGCATTGTGGCTGCTGGCACTTGACCCTGTGGCGGAGAGCACATCTGACCGTAATAGCTATGGGTTCCGTCCGTTAAGAAGTACTGCGGATGCTACTGGCCAGATTTTTATCTGTCTGGGCAACAAAAACACGGCAGAGTGGGTACTGGAAGGAGATATTAAAGGTTGCTTCGACAACATCAGTCACGACTGGCTGCTCGAAAATATCCCAATGGACAGGCAGATACTCAGGAAATGGCTGAAAGCCGGATTTATGGACAAAGGGATCCTCTATGCCACAGGAAGTGGCACGCCACAAGGCAACCCAATTTCCCCTGTGTTGTCTAATATGTGTCTGGATGGCCTGGAACAGAAACTGACTGAACAATTTGGACGGAAAAACACTGCTCCAGCCAGAAGGCACAAGGTCAACTATGTGCGTTTTGCTGACGACTTCATCTGTACAGGCAGCTCCAGAGAGCTCCTTGAAGAAAAAGTTAAACCACTTATTATTCAGTTTATGGCTGAACGTGGGTTAACATTATCAGATGAAAAAACCATCATCCCCCATATAGATAAGGGTTCGACTTTCTGGGACGGAATGTCAGGAAATACAATGGCAAACTGTTAATCAAACCGTCAAAGAAAAACCTGAAAAATCATCTTGATAAAGTAAGAACCATCATAGAAAAGAATCAGATGGTTACAGCGGCTCAGTTGATTATCATGCTCAATCCAGTAATCAGAGGATGGGCAAACTATCACCGCAATATTGTAGCCAAAAGAGCCTTTAGCTATGTTGACCATCAAATATGGCGAAAAATCTGGCAATGGTGTAAACGTCGCCACCAGAATAAAGGATCAGGATGGATTTATCGAAAATATTTCCGGTATTCCAGAACTGGTACATACAGGTGGTTATTCTGTGGAAAAGATCGGAATGGTAAAATATGGGAACTCATGTTAAGCAGTTCGATCCCAATAAGCAGATACATCAAAATCAGAACTGATGCTAACTTTTATGATCTACGTTGGGAAACTTATTTTGAGCGTCGTCAGGATAAAAACTGGGCGGAATCTCATAAAGGTAAGAAGAAGATAACAGCAATATGGCACAGGCAAAATCATATCTGCCCGGTATGCAGCCAGCGTTTTACTAAAGACACAGGATGGCATATTCACCACAAAGTGAAGAAAATCCTGGGTGGGGGAGACGAGCCTGACAATCTGATGCTGTTACATCCCAACTGCCATCGACAAATCCACAGCAACAAAGCTGGCTCTCCAGAACGAGAGCTTATAAAGGCTTGAGCGGTGTACCGGGAAACTGGTACGCACCGTTCTTAGGGGAGGATGGTTCAGTAATGCACTGTCCTTACCCGACCTGCCGCTGTATCGTCAGTCGGAAATCTACGCCCGACAGGGCGTGGAGCTGAGCCGCAATACGATGGGGCGCTGGGTTGACATCATGGGAGAACAGCTTCGTCCGTTGTATGATGAACTGAACCACTATGTGCTGATGCCGGGTGAAGTGCATGCTGACGACACGCCAGTGAATGTACTGGAGCCCGGTCAGGGTAAAACCCGTACCGGGAGGCTGTGGGTCTATGTACTTGACGATCGCAACGCCGGCTCAACCATGCCGGCAGCAGTGTGGTTCTCATACTCACACGACCGCAAAGGTATCCACATCTGTCGGACTCAACGGTATCCTGCAGGCCGATGCCTACGCAGGTTATAACGCCCTCTATGAAAGTGGGCGTGTAACCGAAGCGGCCTGCATGGCGCATGCCCGACGCAAGAGCCACGATGTACATATCCGCCATCCAACCACAGTAACGACAGAAACGCTCAGTCGTATCGGGGCACTGTATGCTATCGAGTCTGACATAAAGGGAATGCAGGCAGGGCGGCGACTTGCCGAACGCCAGCTTAAAACGCTCCCCCAACTGAAATCACTGGGAAGTTGACTGCGTGAAAAGATGAAGACCCTGTCGCGACACTCGGAGCTGACAAAAGCGTTCGCGTACGCGCTTAACCAGTGGCCGGCACTAACGTACTATGCGGACGATGGCTGGGCCGAAGCAGATAACAACATCGCTGAAAATGCCCTGCGGATGGTCAGTCTGGGCCGAAAAAACTTCCTGTTCTTCGGCTCTGACCATGGTGGTGAGCACGGTGCGCTGCTGTACGGTCTGATCGGGACGTGCAAACTATCCAGAGCGCTACCTTCACCATGTGCTTAACGTGATCGCAGACTGGCCGGTAAACCGGGTCAGTGAACTGCTGCCGTGGCGAGTAACACTGCCAGCGGAATAAACAACTTCAGTCAATACGGTTCTCGGCGCACGCTTACGAATAACTAGGGATTTGAACAGCACATCATCGAGGACTTCCGGGGTAAACCCCGCCGCCCGGAGCTTCTCCTGGTCCAGGGGAATGTCCTTCACGTCCGTATAGGTCTTAACTGCCACAAACTCCCCTTCAACCCGGACAGACGAAAACGCGCGATGCTGCGTGACGTTGATTTGCTCAACGTTACGGTAGAACACCGGAAAGCGCGACGGGAATTTCGTGAAGTTATTCTGCCCCACGGCCCGGACATAATCATTGCGCACCAGGCCGTCCTGTCCTTTATATAAACTGATTTACCCGTTCCAGTAACTGCCACATGTTCCTGCACTGATGATTTCGCGTTATGGTTTCGTGTAACGGCAACAACAACCGCTCTATCGGATTTAGCCACAGCGAATACATCGGCAAGAACAACAACCGGAATTTCTTGTTTTTTTCCAGCCAGCGCTCTACTTTGCGGCTTTTGTGGATAATGTAGTTATCTGCTACCAGCGTAATACTTTTCGCTCGCAAATGTGTGCGTCGCAACGTTTATAACAGATTGATAAATAAATCAGAAATCTTGCTACTGCCGCTGACGGAGTGAACTCGCCCTGTACCCGAACGCAGTGCGCCGGCCAGATAATGTTTCTGGTTTTGTCCCAGTGTGGCGATGCGCTTCTGCTGTCCTTTGGGCATCCAGTCCGCGCCGATTTTCGGGTTCAGGTCGATATCGACTTTATCCTGATAAAACACAGGATGTTCCGTCTGCTTCTGAGCCAACGCCTGCTCAATGGCAAGGCGTTTTTCATCATAGTGCGGGTCTTTGATTTTCAGCGTCGGCGCGGATCTGCGCCTGACAATACCCGCCTGTTTCAGGTATGGTATTGGTGCAAGGTGGCGGGATCGTCACATTAAAAAGGCGGTTGACGATGAGCATTATTTAGTGGTGATTATTTTGATCCTAATCAAAAATTATACCCAGCTGTGTTTAGTATCAGTTTAACAATACATAGTTAAACTCTACTTTATAAAACCGATATTATCATAGGAATTTTATGGGTAGTAAGGACAGCAAGAAAAAAACCGTTAGCAGCATTGTATTCACTGTATTCATCATTGTGAATGTTTTTATGTTAAGTATCAGTATATATACATTATATTTTAGTTCCTCATCTCCGTTTACAGAACATAGAATGAGCCTTGACATTTCCTTTTGGGTCAGGGCCTTTAAAAATGTCTTATTACTAAGCGGGCTGTGGATTTTCATTGATGTTCTGTTTTCAATTTTCTTCTACATGAAGAACAAAATCGGTTAAGAACACTACAATGCTATAAAAGGAAATGTTATGTTATTTATTATCGCCTGGCTTATCGCCATGGGGACCAGCGAACTGTTGCTGTGGTCCTATGGCTACCTTCACCTTATATCTCCTGTTCTTTATATCTCGCTGTGTATCATGTTTCTCTATCAACGCAGAAAAATATATAAAAACAAGGACCTCAACTTCAATGAGAAAAAAATCAGAGCGTTAAAAATGGGCATAATGTTTGTTGTTTCAATGTTGGTGATGCTGGCCATTGCTGTCAATATCCGTTTTTTTACGCTTATCTACACCGGGTTTTAACATTATTTCACGTTCTCGACACAGTCATTTTTCACTATTGAAAAAATGCACAGTTATGAACTTACGCAGAGTGTCTGCTACGAGAGTTTTTTTCATTTAAGAGCCTATCCTACCAGGCGTTATTGTCGCAGTTAGCCGGGTCGCCCTGAAGGGCGTACTAAAATACTTTCGCATTTTGTCAAGCTCTGCCCAGAGCCAAAATGGAAAGTAAAACGATCCTAATGAGATAGGCTCTAATTCATATGAGCTTGATAATCAATCATGAATAAATCAGATACAAAGCTGTCTTTGCCTGCTCTGACCGCACTGGTCGTTGGATCAATGATTGGTGCAGGTATATTCTCACTTCCGGCCACGTTTGGGCGGGCAACGGGTGGATTTGGCGCCATTATCGCGTGGTGTATAGCCGGTGGAGGGATGTTGACCCTTGCCCTGGTCTTTCAGAATTTGGCGACAAGAAAGCCGCATCTGGACTCGGGTATATTTATTTACGCGAAGGAAGGCTTCGGGAGTTACCTTGGATTTACTTCAGCACTGGGTTTTTGGGCAGGAACCTGCATTGGCAACGTATCTTATTTTGTCCTGATAAAATCAACCCTCGGTACGTTTTTTCCCGCGTTTGGTGATGGTAATACTTTCTACGCGGTTCTCGTCGCCTCCGCTATCCTGTGGTGCTTCCATATACTTGTATTAAGAGGTGTAAAAGAGGCCACAATTATTAATACCGTAGTCACATGGGCCAAAGTTATTCCGATCGGCGTATTTATTATCGTCCTCATTTTCGCTTTCAAAGCTGACATTTTTGCCATTAACTTCTGGGGTACGCCTGACATCACGGGTATTCACGCGCATGCCCATCCTGAAGGGTATATGGATATTGTGCATAATATCACCGCTCCTGACGGTGAGCGTGAGTCACTCTTTTCGCAGATCCGTAATACCATGCTGGTGACCGTGTTTGTCTTTCTCGGGATTGAGGGAGCCAGCGTTTACTCCCGTCTGGCGAAAAAGCGCAGCCACATAGGTACCGCTACTGTACTCGGTTTTATCGCCGTTCTGGGCATTTTATGCCTCGTCACGTTACTCTCATACGGAGTGCTTTTAAGGCCGGAACTCGCCGGGCTTCGTCAGCCTTCAATGGCCGGCGTGCTGGAGTCCATCGTCGGTCGCACGGGAATGATCTTTATCAGCATTGCACTGGTGATTTCGGTTTTAGGGGCCTATCTTTCCTGGTCATTGCTGGCCGCAGAAGTGTTATACAGCGCGGCGACATCCGGACTGATGCCGACAGTGCTGGCAGAAGAGAACGGTAATCGGGTTCCCTATAAGGCCGTCTGGCTGACCAATATATTTGTTCAGGTCTTTTTAATCATCACTCTGTTCACCAACTACGCCTTCCAGCTGGCGCTGGAGTTAACCAGCTCGATGACGTTGATTCCTTATTTCCTCGTCAGCGCATATGCATTAAAGCTTGCATTAACTGGAGAATCTTATTCCGGTCCGGGTGCGGAAATAAGAAAAGGGCTAATATTTTCAGCAATCGCCCTGATCTATTCGCTAATGATGATTTATGCTGGCGGAGTAAAATATCTTTTACTTTCCACCATTATTTACGGCCCGGGCAGCATTCTTTACTACTTTGCGAGGAAAGAAGCTTCGAAGAAGGTCTTTACCACGCGTGAACGCGTTCTGTTTGTCATGCTGATGGCAGGTGCTTTCATCGGTATCTATGCCATTGCGGCTGGACTCATCCATATTTAATAAACGGAGACATTATGCTTACGGTAAATAAAAACACCCCCTCTACCTTTGGTGTTTATTCAGAGGTCGGTAAATTAAAAAAAGTCATGGTATGTTCACCAGGGCAGGCACATGAACGCCTTACCCCGGGTAACTGCGACAAGATGTTGTTTGATGATGTGATGTGGGTGGCGAATGCAAAACGCGATCACTTCGATTTTATCAATAAAATGCGCGAGCGCGACGTTGAGGTTGTTGAGTTTCATAACCTGCTGGAAGAAACGGTCAAAAATCCGCTGGCGCGTAAATGGATCCTGGATTTACAAATTGTACCTGATGAAGTGCCTATGGGGCTGATAGACGAAACGCGGGACTTTCTCGAACATATTTCCGCCCGCGAACTCGCGCAAACTCTGCTTGGCGGCCTGTCAACGCTGGAACTGATGCATGTCGCAGGCGGAAAATACGATAAGGAAGAATGCAGGCTTCTCCACGAAGCCATTGCGCAGAGTCCGTACCTGCTTCCGCCGCTGCCGAATGCGCTCTATACCCGTGACACCACCAGCTGGATCAACGGTGGCGTCACTCTGAACCCCCTCTACTGGCCAGCCCGCCATGAAGAGACGGTACTTGCCACTTCCATTTACAAGTTTCATCCGGATTTCGCAGGCAAGGTCAACGTATGGTATGGCGATCCCACTATCCACCACGGCACGGCCACCCTTGAAGGGGGGGATGTCATGCCGATCGGGAATAAAACGGTGTTGATAGGCATGAGCGAGCGAACCTCTTACCAGGCGATCGCGCAGCTTGCTCACGCGCTCTTTGAGGATAAGCGTTCGGGGATTGAGCGGGTCATGATTGCCGCCCTACCGAAGCTGCGCTCCGCGATGCATCTGGACACGGTCTTTACCTTTTGCGATCGCGATCTCGTTACGCTTTATCCACCTATTGTTAATCAAATCAAAACGTTCTCATTGCGACCTGATGAAAGCTCGCCCAACGGAATGCATCTGACCAGAGATGAAGATAATTTTGTCGGCGCGGTCGCCGGTGCACTTAACCTCAAACAATTAAGAGTGGTGGAGACAGCCGGTAATGACTACGACATGGAGCGTCAGCAGTGGGATAGCGGTGCGAACATGGTTGCACTGGAACCTGGTGTGGTAATGGCCTATGATCGAAACACCAAAACCAACGCGCTGCTGCGAAAAAATGGCGTGGAGGTCATTACCATTGTGGGCAGTGAGTTAGGCCGCGGCCGTGGTGGCGGACACTGTATGACCTGCCCTATTATCCGGGAACCCATTAATTATTAATTTCTCACCTTTCCGTGAATGGTTAGGCTGTGCCCATTAATTTTGCGTAAACGTCGCTGGCGGCTATTCTGGCTCAGCGTCGACGTCAGGACCAATTGAGGGACGCAGTCTGGGTCCCCATCATACTTCAAGCTGCATCTTTATTGGCTACCTGCAACTTGAAGAAATCTGGGGGATATACTGATATTCAGGATGCACAGAAATGTCCCGACACCTCCTGATACTTTCTCTTATTTTTATATTATGTGGCTGCTATCCACCTAAAGAAAAAGACGATAATTTCTCAAATATGCGAGTAAATCGCCCGCAGTGCGTCAGCAGGAATAATATTATCATTTGCGACTGGCAATAACCCCATATCGGCATCCATGCCTTGTTTTTAATGCACCCGTCATACTTCAAGTCGCGGGTTTATTGGCAATAAATCGGTCCATCCCAGGGCCTTGCTCTGATGGGCTGATGCCAGAAATTAAAAACGGGGTTAGTTTTCTCCCTCTCCCTAAAAAAGGAGAGGGGATAATATTTCTGTGATTTTTTATCACATAACAATGCATTAGCATCTTCAATAAGACAAAAATATTTTTTTTAGGGATTCCTCAGCACCTAAGCTATGTGTACAATCCAGTCCGCGCCGATTTTCGGGTTCAGGTCGTGTATCAACTATGCACGTCCGGTAAAACTCAGCAGACCGTCATGCGTGGCCAGTGCCTCGAAACGGAGGTGATGATCTTCAGCCAGAAACGCAGCATGCCGAGCAGGCCTGAGCCAGTTGAGAGCCTCCAGCATATCGTTCCAGGCCCGGCGCAGCAGCTGCAGAGAGGCCTGCAGACCGTATGCCGGGCAATTGTAGTCCGCCGTTCCGGTGACCGGATCTTCCTCCTAGAATTTCCAGACCGCCTCATGGTGCGCCAGCCAGTTACGCAAGTCACGGATACGGGTAAATTTCTTTTCCAGCACGTGGCGGGGAGTGCCGGCCGGTACGCCAAGGAACACTTACGGGAGCAACTGGGGCCACAGGAGCGAACGGTTGCGCGGCTCATCGTAGTTTTTTGTCAGAAAATTGGTCCAGAAACCAAAGTCCAGTCCGGAGATCGCCCGCTCTGCTGTCGGAGCCTTTCCCGAAGCACGGATGCGTTTTGACACCTTACGAATACAGTATTCGTCCCAGGCTGTCCGGTCATAAACCGGTTTGCCATGATGCATCAGCTTCTGACCACGGGCATCAGTATTGTAGCGTTTGTTTTGTCGTATCCAGGTCTTGTCGCCGATATATCGGGGTAAATCAAAGATCCAGTTGGCATCGGTACGCCAGAGTCCGGCTGCACCGGGCAGCCGGGCATGGCGAATGTGTAATCGATGGCGTTATGCAGCGTCACCTCAAGACAGTGTATCAGCGGCTGCATGGCGACGAAAATGTCTTTGTTCCAGCTATACCCGCCCAGTTCTTCACCAGGTTTCAGCTTCAGCACGTCAGTGTAAATATTCAGCCGCCCGGCCAAAATATAGTCTTCCAGCTGCCTACAGCCCTCCAGGGCTAAACTGGGGGTCAGGTTGACGGGCGTACCAGTTACCGGTAGATTTCCCCCCATCAAGGCGCGGATTTCTTCGGACCCGTGCGTTAAAGTTAATACCGGAAAAGCCATCCCTCGGGGTGGCTTTTCTCGTTTATATCTGTCTCAGATAAGCGTCCATTCGCATTGCCTTTCGCAGTTCATTAATCATTTCCTGAAAGACAGTTCCCGGGAACATATTAAAAAGTGACCGGTGAAGCACCAGTACCGTCTCTTCATCACGTGACGCCGCATTAACCAGCAGTGCGGCATACAGGGAGTTCCCTCTTGCCAGGCTATCAATCCCTCTCTGCTGTCCGGCGCGGATCTGAAGGTATGGCATCCCCGCCAGCATAATGCGCTGCAAATCATCGTTGTTTTTTATCCCGAGAATACGGCAGAACTCCCGGTGGCTGGCCTGGGCCGATATACTCGATTATATTAAAGTGTTCTAAAACCGGGCCCGGAGCCACAGTCACCTCGGCGGCGTCAGTCCGGAGGCCTTTGAACAGGCCTCGTCGTGAGGACAGAATTTGTCCACGGGCGTGGGGTCAGTCCAGTAATCTGACAGATACTTGTATAAATAACCGGTAACTGTCAGCTCAGGTCTGAGCTAATACATATTAATATAGTATTTTTTTGTGCTAATTTAATGTTTTTTAGCTAGTAGCAGGACTCGCCATTAGCGCTTTCTGAGTGGGGTTATCCACACCAAACTTTGTATAGCGCTCCTCCTCATGCCATTTTCAGTTTTTTTGTTTATCCTGGCATTACCCCATTTCTCCCAAAACACACAAAACCGCCTGCAGGCCGCGCCGTTCCTGACTTTTCGCCTCATATCACTCCAAAAAGGATCCTTTACATATTTGGTTTTACCCACAATACTGTGGATTAGTCCAATAAAAGGATCCGTGTGCTGCGATTTATTGTCATGGCAGGATCCGGCGTTTCAGGCCAGAATACCTGTATCCATAACCAGTGCATGCGCTACGTGAAAAATAACTGATGAACAACGTCATTCCCCTGCAGAATTCACCAGAACGCGTCTCCCTGTTGCCCATCGCTCCGGGGGTTGATTTTGCGACCGCTGTCGCACTCCGGCGGATGGCCACCTCCACCGGTGTCACGCCGGCTTACCTGCTGGCGCCGGAAGTGAGTGCCCTGCTCTTTTATATGCCCGATCAACGCCACCACATGTTGTTCGCCACGATGTGGAACACCGGCATGCGCATCGGGGAAGCGAAAACCCTGACACCGGAGTCTTTTGATATGGACGGGCTTCGCCCTTTTGTCCGGGTGCTGTCTGAAAAAGTGCGTGCGCGCCGCGGTCGGCCGCCAAAGGATGAAGTGCGTCTGGTTCCGCTGACAGACGGTAGTTTTGTTCGACAAATGGAAAGCTGGATGGTCACCACCCGCCCCCGCCGGCGGGAGCCATTATGGGGGGTGAGCGATGAGACTATGCGTAACTGGCTGAAGCAGGCCGTGAGCCGGGCCGGCGCCGACGGGGTCCACTTTTCGATCCCGGTGACACCGCACACATTCCGGCACAGCTACATCATGCACATGCTCTATCACCGGCAGCCTAAAAAGGTCATTCAGGCGCTGGTCGGTCATAAGGATCCGCGCTCGATGGAAGTGTATACGCGGGTATTTGCACTGGAGCTGGCGGCAACCCTTGCCGTCCCGTTTACCGGCGATGGTCGTGATGCGGCGGATATTCTGCGTGCCCTGCCTCCGGCAACCTGATTTCAGGTTTGTGTTGCCAGTGGCCGACGAGAACAGGCATTCATATGAGTCAGAGACGCGACTCCGAAGATTGCCGGAACAAAGGATATCGGCTATTGGTAATCAGATGAGATCTCATCGAACTGCCGGGTCCCGGCTCCTCTGAGTAGTCCGCCTCACTCCTGCGCGCTGGTAACTCCCCCCGGGTTACCAGATGCACATTTCGGATGAGCGCATACCGCAGTTATGGAAGATACCCTGAAAAGCTCACGGACAGCGTAGACTGCCACCCCACTCTTTCTTTACAGCCCACTGCATCGATCTGGCGGTGTGACTGCGGCACATGCAGGTATTTGCAGAGTATCACCAGGCCCTTCTTCCGCGGATGTTTTTCCGCTTCCTCATATCGCAGACAATATGTTCTAAACGGAGAATGATTGCATCGGTTATCTTGATCGCACAAAGTCCGGCTTCAACCAGTGAGGCAAAACAACCAGGAAATGCGTTGACCGACTTTGCTATGACAGCAGCTCGAATCGATTGAACCGGACATGCCGTTCCTTTTTACGATTCACATTCTCAGAGTGAAACCGGCCCCAGGTCCTGCAGAAACCAGTGAAACAAGGAAGGAAAGATTTTCGCTTAGCCCAGGCAGCAGACGAACTTATTCAGAAGGTATGGCTCCGGACTGTGTCCCTGCTCGGGGTGGATCAGTACGTCACGCAGGTCTTCATTTAACTTCAACATCAGCAAACAGCAGTAAAATTGACTGCGGCGTGCAGGCCATCATCTCTCAGTCAATACATGGAAAGCATTAACCGCCAGAAGCGCATGCCGCAGTCAATATCAGTGTTTTTTCGTATTAAATCGCACACCACAGTCAATTTAATGCGGGGAAGCATGAGTAATAAAGAAAGGTATATTGACTGCGCTATGCGTGATGCGTATCACAGTCAATAACAGCGAATAAGCGCACACCGCAGTGAATTTTTGCATACTACAGTCAACTTTCCGGCTTCATACTGGTGAGCGCTTCGGCAAGCTTCTGAGGATCGATACCCGCGACTTTCAAAGCCTTAATGACCTCATCATAGTTCTGCTCAGGAGACTGCTCCTCTTCCTCTTTGCGAGGCGACTTCACGGTACTGCTGATCAGTTTCGGATTGCGATAGTGCACGCTGAAATAGGCTGCCCGTCCGCGTTTGAATTCGGTGTAATCCAGATACCCGATATCCCGCAGCTGCTCCATCGCTTTGCGAACGGTATGGTTCTGCGTGTACACGTTCGAGGTGAGATTCAGCCGGTCCCGCATACGTTTCATGGAGATTGGCGCCGGGTTCTGAGGCAGGCTTTCGATGTAGGTATACAAGGCTTGCGCAGACTCTTTACGCTGCAGGGCATCGATCGCCTTCAACCGCAGCAGTACCCGCCGGTCCATGTGGTAGAGTTCGAAGAGTTTGGGTTCAGCCTTGATCTCCACGATATCTTCGTTGATATCATAGTAAGCCGACTGCACCAGGTGTGTGGTCCAGCCCTTGGTGTCACTCTGGAACTTCAACGTGACGGTCGCCAGTTTGAACAGAGAGTTACTGATACGGTCGCGCATTTTCTTGTTAGAACGCCGCGAATCAAAACCACACATCTTAACGAACTCAACAAACGACAATTCCAGCGTGTCTTTTTTTACGCCATACTCTGACATGGAGCGAATGATCCCAAGCCAGACTTTAAAGTCCGTATCCATGTCCAGACGCGATCCTGTGATCCTGACGTCGGTGTACCCTTCGCTCTTCGCGATAGACAGCTGTACAAGCTCCTCAGTCGCATCTGTGACGTTTTTACGGTTAGCCTTACTCTTTCCTGTCGATTTCAGCGTAGGAACGAAGAGACCAAGCCTCATGAGTGCAACGGGTTGAACGGTACTGGTGCTGTTGACATCCAGCTTAACAACTTCACCGGTTTTCTTATCAACCTCCTGCAGATTCAGAGGTAAGCTATTATTTTCGCTCGTCATCTTTGATCCCAACAGTTATCCACAAAGGCAAGTATAAATGCATATCTCAGTCAACGGAAATACATACCTCAGTAAATACCGTTGCATATCACAGTATTAGATAATGCATACTTCAGTCAACATTTAACACACTATAGTCAATGCGGATCCCCTCTAAGGCCAGTCAGGACAGCGTCTCAGGCAATCCCGGGATCTCTTTATGATCTCACTATGATCTCTATAGGATCATTTATTGGATCGACACTATGGATAACCCTGCCAGACCTGCCCACATCAAAATTGAGTTAAGTCCGTCACCTGGTGTGATATTTTAAACACACCTCGCGGTGAGTTCATCATCATGATCTCGCACTATTCCCCGAACAGATTAAATATTGACTGTAGTATGTAACCTGCATCGGTATGTTTTGGCCACTCTGAATAATGGAATACCATACCCCAGTCAATATATTGCATACCACAGTTAATATTCACAACAGGAAAGATTTGGTGTGAGTAATTGGCATCAGCGCGTCAGTGCTTTGAGTAAGATCAGCTCTTTTCCGCTTCCTCAACGCTTTCTCACAGAGCGAGAAAGCGTTCTGCGGCGAGCGGCAGTAACTATTATTGACTGCGGTATGCAGTATCTGTGAGATCTCCTCTAACCCGGATTGATAATTGGCTGTTTTGTGAGCAACTTTGCATGTTTAAGTTCTCTTTGCGTTTTTATTGTTGCTTTGCATCAAGTTCCAAGATTTAATAAAATGATGCAAAGTAATGATTAAAGTATGCTCAATATGGGACTAATGGATACGCTTAACCAGTGCATAACCGCTGGCCATGAAATGACAAAAGCAATTGCAATTGCCCAGTTCAATGACGACAGCCCTGAGGCACGCAAAATTACCCGCCGCTGGAGGATAGGTGAAGCCGCTGATTTAGTTGGGGTATCGTCTCAGGCTATCAGGGATGCAGAAAAAGCAGGCCGTCTGCCACACCCCGATCTTGAAACCCGCGGCAGAGTTGAACAACGTGTCGGCTATACCATCGAACAAATCAATCACATGCGGGATGTTTTTAGTACCCGTCTGCGGCGTTCGGAAGATGCCTTCCCACCGGTTATCGGTGTAGCCGCTCACAAAGGTGGCGTTTATAAAACGTCGGTTTCTGTTCACCTTGCTCAGGATCTTGCTCTGAAAGGGTTACGTGTTTTGCTTGTTGAAGGCAACGATCCACAGGGAACAGCATCGATGTATCACGGATGGGTACCCGACCTGCATATTCATGCTGAAGACACCTTACTCCCCTTCTATCTTGGCGAAAAAGATGATGCCAGCTATGCGGTAAAACCCACCTGCTGGCCTGGTCTCGATATCATTCCATCCTGCTTGGCATTACATCGGATTGAAACCGAGTTGATGGGAAAGTTTGATGAAGGAAAACTGCCAACCGATCCGCATCTAATGCTACGTTTAGCCATTGAAACAGTGGCTCACGACTATGATGTCATCGTGATCGACAGCGCACCCAACCTGGGTATAGGTACTATCAATGTGGTTTGTGCCGCCGACGTACTGATAGTTCCGACACCTGCTGAATTATTCGATTACACCTCCGCGCTTCAGTTTTTTGACATGCTGCGAGACTTATTGAAGAACGTTGATCTGAAAGGATTTGAGCCGGATGTCCGCATCCTGTTAACTAAGTACTCTAACAACAATGGTTCGCAGTCTCCCTGGATGGAAGAGCAGATCCGAGATGCCTGGGGAAGTATGGTTTTGAAAAATGTTGTCCGCGAAACAGATGAAGTCGGTAAAGGTCAGATCCGTATGAGAACGGTTTTCGAACAGGCTATCGATCAGCGTTCTTCCACAGGTGCCTGGCGTAATGCACTGTCTATCTGGGAGCCTGTTTGCAACGAAATTTTTGATCGCCTGATTAAACCACGTTGGGAGATTAGATAATGAAACGCGCACCCGTCATTCCAAAACATACTGTGAGTACTGCACCTGCGGAAGTGGCAACGTCCCCTGCTCCGGCCGCGCCAATGGTTGATTCGTTGATTGCCCGTGTTGGGGTAATGGCCCGGGGTAATGCAATCGCTCTGCCTGTATGTGGGCGAGAAGTCAAATTTACACTCGAAGTCATCTCAGGTAGCTCGGTTGAAGGAAACTCCCGAGTCTGGTCAGGTAATGAACGTGATCAGGAACTTCTGACAGAAGACGCTCTGGACGACCTGATCCCGTCTTTCTTACTGGCAGGCCAGCAAACACCTGCTTTCGGGCGCCGGGTTTCAGGTGTTATTGAGATTGCGGATGGCAGCCGCCGCCGTAAAGCGGCCATCCTGACATCCAGTGACTATCGGATCCTGGTAGGTGACCTTGATGATGAGCAAATGGCGGCGTTGTCACGACTAGGTAATGACTATCGTCCAACTAGCGCCTATGAACGTGGTCATCGCTATGCAAGTCGCCTGCAGAATGAATTTGCCGGCAATATCTCTGCACTTGCCGATGCCGAAAACATCTCCCGCAAGATTATCAGTCGCTGTATCAATACATCCAGATTGCCAAAATCGGTTGTTGCCCTCTTCTCTCATCCTGGGGAACTGTCAGCCCGGGCTGGTGAAGCTCTCTTTAAAGCTTTTGCCGATAAAGAGGAATTACTGATAAAACAGGCTGCTGACCTGCACGGGAAAAAGAAAGCGGGGGTGATTTTCGAAGCTGATGAGGTTATTTCTCTGCTGACCGCTGTTTTGAAAAATGCACCTGCGGTCAGATCTAATCTGAGCTCGCGTCATCAATACGCACCGGGTGCATCTGCGCTCTATAAGGGGGATAAAGTCATACTAAACCTCGACAGAACGCGCTTGCCTGCAGAATGTATTGAAAGAATTGAAGCCATTTTGAAAGAACTGGGATCTACATCGCCGTAACATACCCAATGGTGGAGGCTTTTTTTTTCAGAAATTCTTCACCATCACTATCCTTTATCCTTTATCCTTTATCCTTTATCCTTTATCCTTTATCCTTTATCCTTTATCCTTTATCCTTTATCCTTTATCCTTTATCCTTTATTCTTTATTCTTTATTCTTTATTCTTTATTCTTTATTCTTTATTCTTTATTCTTTATTCTTTATTCTTTATTCTTTATTCTTTATTCTTTATTCTTTATTCTTTATTCTTTATTCTTTATTCTTTATTCTTTATTCTTTATTCTTTATTCTTTATTGGTTACTCTTTCCATATTTCCCTCTAATTATTCTCCATCAGCCAGCTGGGACCGTGGTCCCACTTCAGCAATGCAGCCACCGTTGGGTAGTCAGCTGGGACCGTGGTCCCACTTCAGCAATGCATCCACCGTTGGGCAGTCAGCTGGGACCGTGGTCCCACTTCAGCAATGCAGCCACCGTTGGGCGGTCAGCTGGGACCGTGGTCCCACTTCAGCAATACAGCCACCGTTGGGATAGTGTTCCATCTTCTATAGCGAATATGTTTCTTCTCTTCCTTCTCATCGGAGATACCGCGATTCAGTAGACCATGAATCATGTCTGAAACGTTGTATAGGAAAGTGGAGAAATAAGGATGGGTACATACAGTTTGCTTAGATTGATATTCTCAATAGCTGTTTCATAAATGCTCCAGGAAGAGACTTAGGTGTTGTAATATATCTACTGAATGATGTCGATGGGGGGATTAAACGAGGGTGTAAAACAGGCCGCTGGCGCGGCCTGATGGTAGATTTAGCGCTGATAGAGCAGAACCCAAGGGCAGGTACTGTCCTGCCAACAGTTAACTGAAAAAAATTAATTCTGCTATATACTATTTTTCTAATTTATCACTACACATATCATCGATAAAGTTTGCTGCGTAATTATTTTCATTACCTTTCATATGGGTGAGAACACAATCTTCGTAGTTGCTCGGTGCCGTAATGTATTCATAGCTCAGGCAGAGTATGAAAATGAAAATGCATAATACAATTGCACATATAAAACTCTTACCTGTGAAAGATATAGTCATAGAAAATCACGCCAATTAATTCAGATAAAGTACCTGCTAACAGGCAAAAATGTAGAGTTGTTCACTCTGCCCATTTGTGGCATCAGCTACATAAATTTCGGCATTGTAGCTCGGATTTGATCGCCTCCAGCTGATGGGTATTGATTTTTATCCACTCGCGGTTGGTCATGCCGCCTCGCGAAAACACCCACTCGCGCCATTCGGGATCTTCCCATTTGGCAACACGCTGAACGTTTTCGATGCCGAAGTAGGCGAGTGGGTATATTCGAAAATATTTATCCCATAAAATGTAGATCACAGGTACGGAGAGGATGGCCAGGGTATCAGAATTTCCATGTCTATTCCTTGAATTCGCCTGACTTGATTATCAAAGCAGCGTTCCCCGGAATTTTAAACGATGGATTCTTTTTCTTTTCAGGGAAGCCAGCATGAGCTATCCATAGCTCATCGATGAACAATTTTTCCTGTTTTGCATGTTTGTTTTGTTCAATTTTTTTGTCATTCATTATGCGTTATCTCATCCTTTCGCTGGCCAGATTGTACACGTCACTACGCTCACGCTTTCCTACAGCAACAACTGCGATAATTAAATGATCATCTATCACCTGATACACCAGGCGAAAACCAGATGCACGAAGTTTAATTTTATAGCAGTCCTTTATCCCTCTCAGCTTTGCTGAGGGGATATGCGGTTCGTCACAGCACTTCTTCAGTTTCTTCGCAAACTGCTGCTGAATGGCCTTATCCAGCTTTTGCCATTCTTTCAGCGCATCTTCCCTGAATTTGACCGTGTAAGTCATAGATAAGTGTCCAGATCCACGTCAAGCAGCTGCTGGTTACTGCGTTCTGAAACCAGCTTTGCCAGTTCCTGATCATCCAGGGCATCGAGCATCTTCTCGTAAAGCTCTGCCGGGATGCAGTAAAACGCGGGTTGGTTACGGTTCAGAATAGCGACCGGGAAGCCGTCGCCGGCACTGACCGTCGCCATCGGATTTTTTTTAAGTTCGCTGATGCTCGCGCTTGTGTCACTCAGAATAATGTTGGGCATAGTGTACCTTTAAGACTTATTAACAGGTCTCAAATATAGTCCTCACATGACCAGTTAACAAGTCTTTTAAACGGTAGATGTGCAAAATACCTGGAGGGCGAGGGTACTGGTGCTCGCACCCATCCTGGTGGCCATGCAAGCCAGACACGGGCTGAGCCACTCCGGATTAAAACTTGGCAACCGGTAACTCTTTCTTCCAGCGGGTTGTATATGCCGGCGGCAACATCTCCCGCTTCATCTGCCACTCAGGAGCAATACCTCTGCCGGCAAACCAGAACTTACCAAGCCCTGAGTGATTAATGCCATCGAGGGCTTTCATCAGTTCATCACTGTGCGGCCGCGGCTGTATCTCATCGAACAGGTTCAGCTGAGAGACCCCGTTTGGACTGAAACCGTTCAGCATGACTCCGGCTTTTGCGTAGCGATGGCCCGGTACCCAGATCCTGTCTAGCGCGTTAACCGCAGCAGCGATTATGTCCCGGGTGTCGCGCGTTGGCGTATTCAGTTTTTCCGTCGAGATATTTCCGTAGTACGGCTCTTTGATGGCGAACGGCGAGGTTTTGATGAAGGCGGAAATGTGCCGGCAGTACAGGCGCTCACCACGCAGTTTTTCAGCTGCCCGCTCAGCATACTGGCATATGGCCTGGCGGAGTTCATCATAGATGGTGATCCGCTGCCCGAAGCTGCGACTGCAGACGATCTGCTGTTTGGGCGGCGGTGCTTCCTCCAGCGAAATGCAGCTCTCTCCGTTCAGCTCCCGGACCGTTCGCTCGAGTACCACGTTAAAGTTCTTCCGGATAAACGTCGGGTTAGCCAGGGACAGCTGCATCGCCGTTGTGATCCCCATCACCTTCAGTTTCTTCGCTATTCGGTTTCCTACACCCCATATTTCTTCAACCGGCTGCAGGGATAGCAGTTTTGCCGTTCGCCGCGGATTGGCCGGAGTCAGCGCCAGCACGCCGCGGAATTGCGGCCACTCTTTTGACGCCCACTGCGCCGACTTCGCCAGCGTTTTTGTGGCGCCGATACCGACCCCAATCGTCAGGCCCGTGCCATTGCGAACGTGCTCACGCAGTTGCATGCCGAACTGTTCCTGGTCCATGCAGTGGCTGATACCGCTGACGTCCAGGAAACATTCGTCGATGCTGTATTGTTCCACTCGCGGGGATAATTCTTCCAGCAGCGCAAGCACTCGATTACTAAGGCTGGCATAAAGCTCATAATTACTTGAAAAAGAATATATTTTTTCTGGGTAGTTCTCGTTTTTCATCTGGAACCACGGAGTGCCTATTTTGATCCAGGGCTTCGCCTCGGCACTTCTTGCGATCACGCAGCCGTCGTTATTACTAAGGCAGACAATAGGCTTTCATTTCAAATCCGGGCGGAAAACACGTTCACAGCTGGCATAAAAGCTGTTCACATCGGCCAGGGCAAACATCAGTACATCTCCCTGGGGCGGTGGATGATGTGCGTGACGACGCCAAAGATATCCAGTTCGTCCGGGTCGGGATAAATCGGTGACCAGGAGGTGTTCATGGGCTGCAGTGTCAGTCGTGGCGTCAGCAGAAGCCGTTTAACCGTATACAGATATCAAATGGTTTTCATCCCCGAGGAGGTCTTTATGTCACCCGGCTTCAGAAATGTTCTCCGCTTTGCCGGTGTCCCCGTCGACAGCAGTGAGCAGGTACGCAGAAATACGGCAGTCGACTGATTGGCATTGTCACCGTGTGCCTGCTTCCGCTTCTGGTGTTCGACGTTCCCCAGTGGGTATTCATTTTATCGCAGATTATCTGGGGGGCTGGCGTTTACGTGGGCCTGTCCGTGGCCGGGGATAAATTCCGGAACCGCTGACATCTCCCTCCGATTGTTCGAAAAAAGAACAGGCGTGATGACGCCTGTCTTCCCGCGCTTCTCCGCTTTCTGCCTTCAGGTTATCCACAGACTTAAGCCTCCGGTTTGTGAACAAATGCGCTGAAAACCCAGCCTCAGTACGGTGCCGCCGGTGGCCTGCCACCCGCTGCCAGTCCCTCGCCATTCTGATCCTTAGCAGCCTGAAAACGGGTACATACACAGGGAGTGTCTATGAGTGATATCACATATAATCCTGAGTGCTATAACAACGGTATACCACCTGAGCCGGGTCTGGTGTGGAAGCCGGGAGGCTCATTCCCCAATGGCAGTTACGTTCCCGGCTCATGGGGCTGGCCAACGCGCGGATACGATGTTCCTCCGCTGCCGGGTGATACCGAAACGCTGACAGTCACCCCAACAGGAACGCCGGCTGATACCTGGCCTAAAAGGCCCGATATCAAAGAGTGGTATGTTCCGGGTGAAAAACCCTTTGACCCGTCAACAGGCAATGGATGGGTGCCTTCTGTGGACGGCTACGGTGAAGAGCGGCCTGCCGGTATACCGGCAGGCCGCAATCAATAAGGTGAAAGGCGCGCCACTGAAAGGCGGCATGTCCGCCGTGGATATCTGGAAACTGAAACCTGCACCGGAGTACCCGGGAAAATTTAATACTGTCAACCCGGCATTCAGCTGGTTTCCGGTTCGGGCGCTGACTGACACTGACATATCTGCGATGCCCGTTGCCCCTGAGACTGTTCCGGTGCATACCCGTATCCTCGATAATGTTCATGATGGTGCACAGTTTGTTTCTGCCGTGTTCGCGGGTAGCATGCAGTACAACCTGCCGGTGGTGAAAGCGCAGGTCACTGCCGGCAGTGATTATTACACTATTGGACGTCTGCCGGGCATCATGAGTGCCTTCACATTCTCTTTCGCCGTAAAAGGAACACCGCAGGATTCCCGTTTCTTCCGGGATGCAGCGAACGTCGGCGGAGATTTACGTGAAGCAGGCTTCACGGTGGGGGCCAATACCAGCGATTTTATCATATGGTTTCCGCTGGGTAGCGGAGTGGAGCCGCTGTATTTTTCCATGACCATGAATATGCCGGCTGAGCCGCTGCAGCGCCGTCAGGAAGCCGAAAACAAGGCCAGAGCAGAAGCTGACAGGCTCCGGGCAGAGGCGGAAGCAAAAATTCGCGCTGAAGCAGAGGCCCGGGCGAAAGCAGAAGCAGACCGGAAGGCTCTGTTCGCGAAGGCCGGTATCCTTGACACGCCGGTCTACACCCCGGAAATGGTGAAGGCGGCAAATGCGGCGCTGGCTGCCGGAGGCTCAATGGCGCTCAGCCGGGCGCCGGGGATGATACAGCTCTCGGCGGCCAGTGCGGGGACGCTCCCTTTCAACAGTGGTCTGGCGGGATGGGAGGCCAGTGCGCTCTGGCGCGGTGTCGACGTGCTTGCCAGAATCGCGCCGGTCGCATCCGCCGTGGCCACGGTTGCCACCGTGCTCACCCTTGTCAGGGCGGCACTGGATATCCCCGCAGCAGGCGAAGGCAGTGACAGGGTTCCCGGACGCAACATTGACATGCTGGCTGCTCAGGCCAGCCTGTACACGGCCATGAAGACGAACATTCAGCCGGGGATGAAAACTGTGTACCTGCCGGTCAGGGGGTATATCTCGGACGACGGCAACGGCCGGCAGTCGGTTAACCTGGTCAGGACGGGGACCGGGGAGATTTCGGCCACGGTACCGGTGCTGAACGCGGTGCGTGACAAAACCACCGGCCTGGATAAAATCACGGTACTGGCCGTAGCGGGTGCCCCGTCACGGATCATTCTGGTGAATCCGGTTCCGGTTGCAGTCCTTCGTGCCTGGGCCATGCGCTGCGGCGGCCGACCCTACTGCATGATATAAATGCTAATGTACGCATACATTAGCATTTATAATGAGCGTTAATCACCTTCAGCTCTCTCGTTGTTCTGATTTTTACGGTAGTCCTGCTTCACTCTCCCGATATTATTCAGGACTGTCTGCCAGTGGTCGTCTGCCTGCTGCCGGTAGCGTTCGGCAACGGCAGCAATAATGTCAGGATCACTGTCATGGCTGCGGTGCATGCGTCCCTTCTGGCCAAAGATATCAACAATAATATTCTGGCTGCCCTGCCTGTCGAAAAGATGAGCGCACAGGCGCTTTACAACCAGCGGAGTGTAGTCCAGCCCGGCCTCATCAGCGATCCGGAAGAAGAAGTACAGCATCTCATACGTTTTGTAGCGCTTGACGGCCGCACTGAGTCTGGCTGCCCGTTGTGGTGCTTCCCAGGTGTCATCCCTGTAGTTACGCAGTTCTGCCTGATAGTCGGATTCCAGGTCTTCCTCTGTATACCGGTGGTGCCGGAAAAAGTATTCCCTGGCCCGTTCGACGACTGATTCATCCTGCGGCATGCCTGTCTCCGGTTAATACTAACGTATGCGTACATTAGCATTAACATTAGTACCCGGCAAGGGGAGTGGCGTGCATCGTACATGTGGTGCATCCTGCGGACATGCTATGCCAGCAATTCGACCGGCGGTGCGCTGTCCTGGTGTCCTTTTCGCTACCCTGTCACGTTTTTAATTTGTTTGTTTGTTTGTTTGTTTGTTAGTTTGTATGTGTGATATAAGCATACCCCTTTATGCGGAGACTGACAGATGCGTCCGGCTACATACGAACCAGAACAGATTATTGAAGCAGGGCTGGCCCTGCAGGCTGAAGGACGGAATATCACCGGGTTCGCACTGCGTAACCAGGTGGGTGGCGGCAATCCGACACGTCTCCGCCAGATATGGGACGAATACCAGGCCTCACAGAGCACGGTCGTCACTGAACCCGTTGCCGAGCTCCCCGTGGAAGTGGCTGAAGAAGTGAAGGCCGTCTCCGCCGCGCTGTCCGAACGCATCACCCGGCTGGCGACCGAACTGAATGACAAGGCTGTCCGGGCTGCAGAACGCCGCGTTGCGGAAGTCACGCGTGCTGCCGGTGAACAGACCGCACAGGCAGAGCGGGAGTTGGCCGACGCTGCACAAACGGTCGATGACCTGGAAGAAAAACTGGATGAACTGCAGGACAGATTCGACCGGCTGACGGGGGCGCTGGAATCAGAACGTTCACTGCATCAGCAGCAGGATGTGGAGATGGCCCAACTGAAAGAACGTCTTGCGGCCGCTGAAGAGAATGCCCGTCAGCGGGAGGAACGGCATCAGGAGCAGAAGACAGTCCTGCAGGATGCGCTTAATGCGGAGCAGGCCCGGCACAAAAACACGCGGGAAGACCTGCAGAAACAACTGGAGCAAATTTCTGCCGAAGCTGATGTGCGTACAGAAGAACTGAAGTCTGAACGCGATAAAGTCAATACTATCCTTACCCGCCTGGAATCGCAGGAAAAGGCCTCCTCGGAGCAACTGGTGCGAATGGGCAGGGAAATAGCCAGTCTGACTGATCGCTGCACACAGCTGGAAAAACAGCGTGATGATGCTCTGCTGGATGTTATGTATGAGAAAGAGGCTGTCGCGGCACTGCGTGGTGAAGCTGAAGCCCTGCAGCGTCAGAACCAGTCCCTGATGGCGGCACTTTCAGGCAATAAACAGACCGGTGGCCAGAATGCGTGATGATGACAATTCAGACGCCTGTGATGAAGCGTCCCGGGCGGAGGATAAATGCTACACCAGAGGGCGGCTTCGGGATGAGTTCAGGATGAAGCCAGCCCCCGGTGCTGAACCGGTCAGAATGTACAAAAGTCCTTACGGCGGGAAATACGGCGTATGGCGGCTGGCTGACTGCGTCCCGATGCGGGCGAAACGCCCACAGACAGAAAAACAGCGGCAGGCCAGCGCTCGTCTGGGCCTGCAGGCCCGGATGAAGAGTGAGCGTGGCAGGTTCGCCATGCTGGCACATACCTGGTTAGCGCTGGACCCCGTCTTCCTCGATACCGAAACGACCGGACTTGATGCCGGCGCGCAGGCGCTGGAAATCGGTCTGGTGAATGCCCGCGGTGAGAGGATATTTGAGACCCGTCTTAAACCCACTGTCGCCATCGATCCGGCAGCAGCTGCAGTACACGGTATCAGTGACGAGGATCTGGTCAGAGCTCCATCGTGGTCTGATATTGCGCAGCAGCTGCAGCACCATATCGGCCGGCGCCCGCTGGTTATTTTCAATGCTGAGTTTGATACGCGGATTCTGAAGCAGACAGCGGCAGCGCATAACGACCCTGCCGGCTGGCTGGACTCTTTGACGGTGTACTGTGCCATGCGGCTCGCTGCGGGTTATTACGGGCCCACCAATCGTTACGGTACCATATCGCTTTCCGGTGCTGTCAGTCAGGCTGGCCTGAGCTGGATCGGGGAGGCTCATTCCGCCGTCACTGACGCCGTTATGACAGCACAGGTGGTAAACAATATTGCCGGATACTGGCATGAACTCCAGTGTGAAATGAATGATGACGCAGGGAGTGAGCCTGCATAACGCTGCTCTCTGGCTGGTCAGACAGCTGCAGGTATTAATTCAGGAGTCTGGAATGGAAAATATGATGAAAACGATGCGTGAGCATTTCCCCGCGCGAACAGTGGTGATCGAACAGTCTCTGGATATGTCTGGTATCAAACGAAATGAGGACGGGACGTTACTCTTCCCCCGTCACTCCGATAAACGTTTTCCCGTTGCACGTATCCGTAAGCGACTGGCGGCTTATGGCTGGCGAGGCGAACGTCTGAATAAGGAGGTGGCGCGTATCGTCGCGGGCCCTGATATTTGCGCTGAGAGAAGGGACTACAGCATTATTTTCCCTTACGGATGGGAGAAGAAGCAGCTGACGCGTGAGATGCGGAGGATGTTTCCCCGTAATACCGGTCGACGTGTGCTGCTTATGCTCGATGAATTACATCAGTTTGTTAACTCGCGGGAGCAGCCGTGACGCTGACAGAAAAATCAGGCCATCTGGCATGGTGCGCCCTGGTGGCGCTTGCGCTGGCCAGACAGAACGGCGATGTGCTGTCAGCGGCTCAGGAAAATCTCTTTCTCACCCGATGGCTGGCGACCGCACTGAAGCAACGCCGGTTTTCGCGCGATGTGGCGCCCGATATCGAGTGGCTTCTGAAGCAGGGGCGCCAGCTGGGCGTCAGCGCGAAGCTGGCCAGCAAGCTGAATTACCTCTGGCGTTCCTGTACCGGCGAGCTGACTGAGCAGAACGACCTGTTCCGGCTGACGTATGCCCTGGAAACGGCGAAGGATATGGGCTGGAATTACCGCGTAATGAGCGACAGAGAATGGTCCGGCCGGAATGCTGTGGCGCTCAGTGCAGGCGTGAACGGCATTTATCTCTCACGGGCCAGCCTCGATGTTGCTTTTGACGACAGCGGCCGACAGATAAATCCGCTGACAGCGCGTCTGACGGGGAACGTAGCGGGGGTGATGAAGCTGTTTAATCGCTGTGGCTGGCAGGCAGAGCCTGAGTCTGGTGCCTCCCTGCCCCACCAGTATTCGCTGATGGCCGGACAGGGAGTGCCAGGAAAGGGTGATTAGTGGCGGATCTGCGCCAGGTCGTCTTCGGTCAGACCGGTCATTTTCATGACGGTATTGCGGTCAATGCCGTTCTGGAGCATGGTACGGGCTATTTTCAGAGTCGCTTCGCGCTCACCTTCTGAACGACCTTCCTGTCTTCCAAGCTGGATACCTTTCTCAATACCCTTTTGTTCGAGTTGTTGTGCGATGGTCATAAGTGCGTCTCCGTGTTGCGGCACACGCTGTGCCAGTTCGCGTACAAAGGCTTCGGCGTCGGCTGTTTCGCCTGCCTGCACTATATAGTGTACCAGCGATATCACCTGCGATGAAGACAAGTATCCCGTCAGCAAGATGGGCGCCAGCCGGTCAACCAGTTCTGCCAGGTCTCGCTGGTGAATATGCTTTTGCAGTAAAGTCAGGGCGGCCATGCTGCGATGGCCAGCGATTTCATCATCCGGAATGACAGTAACGTCTACCAGCGGGAAAGCGCTGCTGTAGAGTTTGCCTGCCAGCGCCGGATCGTCAAACTCATCCAGCCACCGGGTTGAGTACGGATACGGGCTACGCTTACCGGTATAGAACAGGACCGGTATCACCAGGGGCAGCTTCTTATGGCCAGCTTCCAGGTGTCGCTGCATGGCGGCCACCGCATAGCGTATCAGGCGGAAAGCCATATGTTTGTCAGGCGTTGACTGGTGCTCGACCAGCACATGAATATATCCGTCACCGGATGTGGTTTTCAGGCTGTAGAGAACGTCGCTGAAATACTGGCGGAGGTCATCTTCAACGAACGAGCCTGATTCCAGCTTCAGCGTGCTGAGGTCACAGATGGCCTGCAGCTCAGCGGGCAAATGCAACTTCATAAAATCCCGGGCAATATCCGGTTGCGTCAGAAACTGCCTGAACGTGGCATCGTGAGGAGTGGATGTGCTGTTTTTCTTCTTCATCAGCCCTGGCTCTGAAAAATGACCCGGATATGCTATCACAGGCAGGAGCAGCACATAATGGCCAGTCAGATGATGATGTATTTCTTTCCTGTAAGGCCGCTCAGTCTGTCTTCTTGCATATCAATCATTCAGGATGCCTGACAACTCACGTTTGCGAACAGAGCGATCGTAATCTTCGGCTTTCACGAAAATCCTGATATTCGAACAAATTAATTCATTCATTCCATCTTTACTGTCCGTTTTCACACACAATCCAGCCCAGAAGGGACCATTTGCAATGGCAGGATCTGTTGTGTCCGAAACGGAGTCGTAGAGTCGCGTTCCCAGAATAGTGAGTCCTGCAACGATTACCGTATAAATTACCAGGGTTAACGTTTTTGTTTGCATCTTACTTCCTTTGTAAAAGTTATTTATCAGCGCTGGAGCAGACCCGAATCACTGTCATTTTAGAAACGCCCGCCAGGCGAGCTGTTTCTCGCAGCGATTTTCCATTGACCAGGCGCAGAGTGCGTATCAGTTCGTGTTTCTGCGTATCGGCCACCCTGCCCCGGTATTTTCCTTCTGCTTTCGCCTTACTGATACCCTCTGACTGACGACGTCGACGGTCTTCGTAATCTTTTCGGGCAACAGCGGCCAGCATATCCAGCATCATGCCATTTACGGCCTTCAGCATACTTCGGGTAAAGTCATCACTTACTGTGCTGGATAGCGCCAGATGGCTGGTCGGTAGATCAAGACTGACGATGGCCAGCAGCTTGTCTGTAATTTGCTTTCTGAGTGTCTCCCAGCCGGCATCATCTAGGCGAGTAAGCCTGTCGACCTGTTCAATGAGGATCACATCACCAGGTTCCGCATCCCCAAGAAGTCTGATCAGTTCAGGGCGGTTCATTGTCGTACCGGAGACATTATCGATATACCAGCCAGCAATACGGTGGCCATGTTGGTTTGCAAACGCCTTCAGTGCATTTTTTGCCCGACTGGCATCCTGCTCTGAAGTGGATGCACGGAGGTAACCAAAAACGAACATTTTTTGTCCTGGTGGTAACATTTAAGTGGTACTGTTAATCATAGTATCACTTAAGTGGTCACAATAAAATTATCCGGTATCTTTCGGGTGGTATATATAAAGTATACCCCAGTGTGACAGGCTGGCGCGCCCGCAGGTCTTGTCCAACCCCTCGCCTGTTTAGAAACAAGTTCTGAATAGACTCACGGTTTTGAATTTGTAGTCTCCTACTTCATGTATGTGAGCCGCAACTCATTAACGAACATGTTTTTTATGAAAATTCAAAATACATTGTACATATAAACTTTTTGTGTACAATGTAATTCAGCTTTATACGCCATTTGTGGACAGGGAATTGATCTCAGGGGAAAACTATGAAACGCGATTACGGTAGTGTGGGTACTATAGCGCTCAGAGCAAGTGCTTTACTCCAGGCTATGAGCCGGGATATCGAGGAGCAAAGGAAAGAATTTAATCTGACTGAATATCATCAGACATATACTCGAAATGCTGTAGCAAAGTTACCAAAATTGAGCCGTCGTATGGTTGAATTGGCCGTAAAAGAAATGGAGGAAAGCGGCTACGAATTCAATAAAAAGCAAGTTGGCAACGTCGAGCAATATGCATTAACAATTCAGAACGTTATTGATATTTACGCCCACCGGCATATACCTAAATACCGTGATATTCATAAAGAACCTTACGTGATTTTTGTCGTCAACCTAAAAGGTGGCGTATCAAAAACCGTCAGTACAGTAACGCTTGCACACGCGTTACGTGTACATCAGGACTTGCTCCGCCATGATCTTCGTATCCTAGTTATAGATCTTGACCCTCAGGCATCTAGTACCATGTTTTTGGACCACACTCATAGCATTGGTACTGTTCTCGAAACCGCCGCTCAGGCAATGCTGAACGATCTCGATGCTGAAACATTGCGAGAAGCGGTTATTCGGCCCACCATTATTCCTGGTGTTGATGTGATCCCTGCATCTATTGATGACGGCTTCGTGGCGAGCCAGTGGGAGTCTTTGGTTGCAGAACATTTACCTGGTCTTAAGCCTTCTGAAGTACTCAGAAAAACAATCATTGACCGTATCGCAGGTGATTATGATTTTGTGTTCATTGATACTGGCCCTCATCTTGATCCCTTCCTTCTGAATGGTCTGGCTGCGAGTGATTTGCTACTAACCCCTACCCCTCCGGCACAGGTTGATTTCCATTCAACCCTTAAATACTTAACACGTTTGCCTGAAATGCTCGAACGTCTTGAAGAGGAAGGTGTAGAGCCACGCTTGAGTGCAAGTATTGGATTTATGTCAAAAATGACCAGTAAGCGCGATCATGAGACGTCCCATAGTCTGGCTCGTGAGGTGTATGCAAGTAACATTCTGGACTCGTCACTTCCACGGTTGGACGGATTCGAACGATGTGGTGAATCTTTTGACACCATCATTAGTGCTAACCCTGTTTCGTACCCAGGAAGTGCAGAGGCACTGAAAAAAGCACGTACCGAAGCGGAACGTTTTACTAAAGCCGTTTTTGATCGCATTGAATACATCCGGGGAGCGTCCAAATGAAAAAGGTTTTAGCTCGAGGGCGCGTTCTGGGTAATAGCAATTCAGAGTTCGCCCGTATGCTGGAAGGTGACGGAGATGTCAAAACGTTCACACTCAAATCTGGCAAGCAGGCCAAATTTGTTAAAACGGTTGTATTAAGCGGTGAGATTGAATCAAAGACGTTCGTTGATGCATCGGTCAATGGACGGGATCAGGCGATGCTTACGCGCGAGTCCGTAAGTGATATTTCCCGGACTATAAGGCTGCAGCAATTCTTCCCGGCTATTGGACGCGAAGTAAATGGACGAATTGAGATATTAGATGGGACCCGACGTCGTGCCGCCTGCATCTTTAATAACGTTAAATTTGAAATTCTGGTAACCAAAGATGATATCTCACTCGCCGATGCACGGCAGCTGGCGAAAGATATCCAGACAGCAAGAGAACATAGTCTTCGCGAGCTGGGAAAACGACTAGAAGTCACCTATGGAACTAGCATGACGAAAGAAGAGATTGCGTTTAAAGAAAATCTCTCTCCGGCGAAAGTAACACGTGCGTTCCAGGCCGCAGCAGTGCCAGATGAAATGGTTGCAGTATTCCCGGTGATAAATGATATTTCGTTGTCGGATTATCAGTTTCTACTGAAACTGGCTGAAGAAGCAAACAACAAGCAAATATCGGTAACAGAACTGATGGAAAAAGTTCAGTATCGGTTGAAGACCATGCCAGATTATCCGGCAATTGATAAAAGCAAAATTCTTGCGGTTATCCGGTCGGAGAGCAAGTTGCTGACAGCCCTCCCAACTAGAACGGTTCAAACAGAGAAGCTGAGAGAATTTTCAGATCGTAATCAGTTTGCCAGAAAGAAAACTGATCCAAAGAAGCGACTTGTTGTTTATGAGTTTTCCCGTATTTCCGCTGAGGTACAGTCGGAGATTGATGAGGCAATAAAACGTATTCTGGAAAGACTTCCAGAGTCAGGTGAGTAAGGGACAAGGATGCCGAAGAGCATCCTTTTTTGTATGTTTTTCACCACGCTAATTTCATGATTATTTATTTGATTGTAAAGGAAAATTTAAAATTCTTTCACACTGAAATCACCACGCTTTTCAACCTCTTTGTGACTCATGATTTCGCTATTGGCAGTTCAGACCAGCGAGTTGTATAGGCTGGCGAAAGCATCTCCCGTTTTATATGCCATTCAGACGCTACCCCCTTCCAGCAAACCACACTTTTCCCAGACATGAATATCCATTTATCTCATCTGTTCCTACTTATGTAATTTACTTTCTGTATTTACACTGCGTTGCCATGCACTCGCTTTCAGGAAATCAGTATAATAGCCCCTAAATCATCTTCTCGGAGTGAATGGACATGGCTATTGCAGGTTGCGATTTACCAACTTTTGCCACCCGGCTCAATGAAGTGCTTACTCTCAGTGTGCCAGTGCGTACACCTGAAAAACTTTTTGGGCGGGATAAGCAGTTGGAGACGATACAACTGGCACTTCATTCACCGGGCCGACATGTGTTCATTTATGGCGATCGCGGAGTAGGTAAGACCTCCCTCGCCCACACAGCCGCTTCGCTTATCCAGTCTTCGGATAACCGTCCTATTACCGTCAGTTGTGACCATGACTCGACCCTGGAAACAGTCATCGAATCGGTTATTAGCCAAGGAATGATGCGCATGCCGGTAGACCGGTACAAAAGGTCTGCAACTTTTGGTCTCAATATTCCTGTTTTAAAAGCCGAAGCCCGTGTTGAAGAGCGTGAAACTTCTCGCGTTCGTTCAGTCGTTAATATGGCCAGTGCTGTTGAAGCCCTGAACTATCTGACGGAACGCTATTCGGATAACACGGTTATTGTTATTGATGAATTTGACCTGATCCGTAGCGAGGAGCAGCGTGCCCGCTTTGGTGTTTTGCTCAAGCAGTTAAGCGATGGGGATGTACCCGTTCGTATCATCTTCACCGGGATTGGGCAGTCGGTATCTGATTTGATTGGCGGACATCTGTCCAGTCAGAGACAGATTGAACAGGTTGATCTTGAACGTCTGCACTGGACAGGTCGTCAGCGTATTGTTGAAAGTGCATTTAGATATTTTGATATTAATATCCCAGATGATATCGCAGACCGTATATGCGCGTTGAGTGATGGATTTCCCTACTATGTCCATCTCATGTGCAGCAAGCTTCTTCATGAGTGTTACATGGCAGATGAAGTCGTTAGCACAGTTACACGTGATCTATTTCTAGCTTCGCTCGATGCGGCTGTATTGTCTGCTGAGGAAACGCTCAGATCATGTTATGAGGCAGCTACCTGCCGAGATGAGCACATGCATCACATTCTTTGGGCAATGGCTGAAGGTGCAGACCTCAACAGAATGAAAGACCACATCATTACCTCCTATATACAGGTGATGAAGTACCTCGACATTGAACCTCTGACGCAGAAGAACTTCGACAGTCGTTTTGCTCGGCTTCGTAAAGAGAATCACGGATCTATTCTGTGCCATGCGCTTGTCGGGAAGGATGGTGTCCGGCCTGGATGGTTTCGGTTCAGGGAAAACATGATTAGAGGCTTTGTCAGAATGCAGGCAGAGAAGTGCGGAATAGTTCTGGATTTTGATCGGCAGTATAGCGCCCATACAGCAAGTACCAGAACAGCTGCAGTTAGAGGGGTATACAATCCTCTCAGCACGGTGGAACGCAGCGTAGCTCGCCTCAGACGTGATGATGAAAAGGACGCTGAAGAAAACGAATAACGTATCTGTAAATGAATGGAATACCCGCGAATTATATATGCAATACTCGGGTATTCAGCGTTTGCATCATGTCGAGTTACCCGTACAGCGGAGTCTTGCTCTTCTCCTGTCTCTTGATCAGGCAATTACTCAATTTCCGAGGCTAACATCTTAATGCTGTTTTAGTGTCGGGGGATGCTGCTGACATCTTCTTCAGGCTGTGGGGCACGGCCAGGCGCATTGAACGTGATAGTGATGATCTTTCTGGCCAGCCCCTCATCTGAAAGGGCATCATCCACACTGACATCACGTATCAGTGGGCTTTCCTCTTCTATATGTTGGGCAATATCACGCAACCACTCTGCCAGTATTTCTCTGTCCATCCTTTTTCGCTCCCGTTGTGTACAGTCAGCATCAACATATCACACTGGAATCGAGTGGGCTTTTACATCCTCATACTTACAGAGGATTGATGATTGCTCAAATTTTGTGGATTACAGATGAGCGACGGGCAAATCAGACCATCTGGTGGTGTAGGCAGGGGAAAGCATTTCACGTTTCATTTGCCATTCAGGGGTGATACCACGGCCTGCAAACCACACTTTCCCGAGGCCGGAGTGATTAATCCCGTCCACGACGTTCATCAGGGCTTCGCTGTTTGCCCGGGGCTGAACATCATCAAACAGACTCAATTGAGAAACCCCCGCAGGCGTGAAGTCGTTCGGCATCACGCCGGCTTTGGAATAACGGTGCCCGGGGACCCAGATGCGTCCGAGGGATCTGACGGCGGCGGCGATGATATCCCGCGAGTCTTTGCTCGGGAACGGCAGACTCTCGCTGGCCATGTTTCCGTAGTAAGGCTCCTTCACGGCAAACGGCGACGTTTTCACAAAGACCGCGATATGCCTGCAGTACTGATGCTCACCCCTCAGCTTTTCTGCCGCACGCTCCGCGTACTGGCAGACAGCCTGGCGCATCGCGTCATAGTCCGTGATGCGTTCACCAAAACTCCGGCTGCAGACTATCTGCTGCTTTGGAGGAGGGGCTTCTTCCAGGGAAATACAGCTTTCTCCGTTGAGTTCCCGGACGGTTCTCTCCAGCACCACGTTGAAATTCTTCCTGATGAAGGTCGGATTCGCGCGCGCCAGCTGCAGCGCGGTGGTTATCCCCATTGTGTTCAGCTTCTTCGAAATTCTCCGGCCCACCCCCCATATTTCTTCCACCGGCTGCAGGGAGAGCAGTTTCTCTGTCCGGCGGGGATTATCCGGGGTCAGAGCCAGTACGCCGCCAAACTGCGGCCACTCTTTGGAAGCCCACTGGGCTGATTTTGCCAGCGTTTTGCTGGGTCCCATACCGACGCCGATGGTCAGCGCGGTGTGACGGTGCACATACTCTCGCAACTGGCGACCAAAATTCTCAAAATCCACGCAGTTGTCGATGCCGGCGACGTCGAGGAACATTTCGTCAATACTGTACTGCTCCACGCGCGGGGCCAGAGCCTCAAGGCAATGCATGACTCGTTCTGAAAATGAATGATAAAGCGAATAATTGCTGGAGAACACGGCCACGTTATGCTTTTCCGCCAGTCCCTTCACCTTAAACCAGGGGGCGCCCATCGGAATGCCCAGCATTTTTGACTCCCTGCTGCGCGCGATTACGCAGCCGTCATTGTTGCTGAGGACTATCACCGGCCTGTCGCGCAGGTCCGGGCGAAACACTTTCTCGCAGCTGGCATAGAAGCTGTTCACGTCAGCCAGGGCAAACATACCGGCACTCCTTACAGACGGGCGCGGGTACGGTGAATGAAGTGCATCACCACGCCGAACAGCGTGAGTTCTTCCGGCCAGAGCGTCGGATAAGCCGGATTCATCGGCTCCAGGGCAGGGCGGGGGTGCAGACGCAGCCGCTTCACCGTAAACCCGCCGTCCACTTCCGCAATCACCACATCCCCGTCGACGGCAGTTTCCGCCCGGTCGACCACCAGAATGTCTCCGTCATACAGACCCAGGTCTCTCATACTTTCCCCGCTGGCGCGCAGAAAGTAAGTGGCTGCCGGATAGCGGATACACAGGCTGTTTAAGTCCAGCTCCTGCTCAACGTAATCCCCGGCAGGGCTCGGAAAACCCGCCGCACAGGCATCCGCAAACAGGGGGAGCTGCAGGGAAGATGGCGTGGCCGGAAGAGTGAACACCGCCTCCGGGTCAAACTGGGGCTCTCTGCGACTCATTCCGGCAGCCATGTGTCGTCCTGCCAGATGGCTTCAAGCGTGTTCATGATGTCTGACTTTTCCTGGTCGCTGCGCACGCCGCTGACATCCAGCGCGGTCTGCGAACTTTTCCCTATGTTCAGCCAGAGGTGAGGGTAGCGTGGGGTGAGGCGGCGCTCAATTTCCTGCTGCAGTGCGGCAAAGGTACCACTGCGCATGGCCTTCACCTGCTTCGGGGAAAAACGGACGGAAATCTGCAACATGGCGCACCTCTTTACTGTATGGATGTACAGTTATTATTTTCCCGGTTGTCAGAATTTGCAAGCCTCTTTATGCAGTTCCGGGCTAAAACATCGCTGTGGTTGCGAAAAAAATGAGTGACCTGAAAAAACGTATATCGGGGCTACACCGGTAGCTGTATCCTGTAATATACAGATAACCAATGAAATTTTATTCAGGAGGTCTTTATGTCACCCGGCTTCAGAAACGTTCTCCGCTTTGCCGGCGTACCCGTCGACAGCAGCGAACCGGTACGCCGGCAGTACGGCAGCCGCATGATTGGCATTGTGACCGTATGCCTGCTCCCGCTCCTGGTGTTCGACGTCCCGCTGTGGGTTTTCGTGCTCTCCCAGGTCATCTGGGGCGCGGGCGTGTATATCGGCCTCTCCGTGGCCGGAGATAAATCCCGGAGCCGTTGATATCCCGCCGCTGATTGTACAAAAAAAGAACAGGCGTGGTGACGCCTGTTCTCCCGCGCTTCTCCGCTGTCTGCCTTCAGGTTATCCACAATCTTAAACCCCGCGTTTGTGGACAGGTATGTCGATACTCCTCTTCCCCTGATGTCGCTGAAAGCCTGCCACCCGCTGCCAGTGTCTCGCGTCCGGCCTGTTACGGGACGGGCAGCTTTTCCGCTCAGGCCCGGCGTCGTTGAGAGTGTACGCCAGTCCCTCGCCTTTTTAATGAACGCCCTTCAAGCCGCTTTCGCGGCATATCCTTGCCGTCGGAAAGACTGACGGCTGCGGTATTCCACGGTCGGCCTGACCCGTGACCGGACGCGATGAACAGGCAGCGTGCGGCAGGGAACGGTATCGCGGTGATACCTCCTGTCCCCTCTGACTACAGGAGTGCTGCCATGTCCAGATTCATTCTCGGGAACTGTATTGATGTGATGCGCGGGTTCCCCGACCGTGCCGTGGACCTTATCGTGACTGACCCACCTTATTTAGTGGGGTTTAAGGACCGTTCCGGGCGCAGTATTGCCGGCGATAAAACCGATGAATGGCTGGCGCCTGCCACCCTTGAGATGTACCGCGTTCTTAAAAAAGACGCTCTGATGGTCAGTTTCTACGGCTGGAACCGGGTGGACCGCTTTATGGCCGCGTGGAAGGCGGCGGGATTCTATGCCGTGGGCCAGATTGTGTTCACCAAAACCTACGCTTCCAACCGTCGCAACGCGAAAGACCGACGCGGATTCGTGGACTACCGCCATGAAGGGGCTTATGTCCTTGCCAAAGGCCGCCCGGTGCCGCCCCTCAAACCGCTGCCGGATGTGATGCCTTTTCCGTATACCGGTAACCCACTGCACCCGAACCAGAAACCGGTGGAGGCGCTACAGCCGCTGATTGAGTCATTCAGCGCCCCGGGCGCGATTATCCTGGACCCGTTCGCCGGGAGTGCCTCGACCTGCGTCGCCGCATACCGCGCCGGACGCCGCTATATCGGCATTGAAATGCTGGCGCAGTACCACCGGGCCGGAACCGAACGGCTGGCCGCCATGCGCCGGGCCGTCAACACCCCGGCGGCGAACGATGAATGGCTTCCGGAGGCGGCGTAATGAACTACAACGGACACGAAGCCCTGCGCTGCGAGGTGGCGGCACTGGCCAACAGCATGTGCGACCTGCGTACCACCCTCAAAGTGCTGGAAGACCGTTATCACTGGCGGCATGAAGGACTGACTGAACGGCTGCCCGCCATGCCACACGTGCGCACCTTCCTGCGTCTGCTGACCGGGAACAGCCGCATGAACACGACCGTGGCACAGCGCATTCCTGGCCTCAACTGGGACCCGAAGCATCGCCTGAGCAGCCTCAAACAGGTGGAGGAGGCGCTTGATGAACTGATTGCCAGCCACGGGGAGTGCTGTCCGCTGCCGTTGCCGGTGGATGTTCAGGCTGAACTGTTCCCGGAGGTGCTGCACACCCGGACTGAACGCCGGTTGCAGCGCAGAAACATCGCGTTCACCCGCCGGATGCGCCGGGAAGAACGGACGCTGGCACATCACTGGCGGCTGCGGCAGAATCTGCTGGGGCAGGCCGTCACGGGGCTGAACTTTCAGTCCCCAGAGACAGTCAGCAACTGGTACCGCCGGTGGGCCGAAGAGTTTGACGCGCGTGAGCTGGAGCCGGCTTTCTGGCACTGGCGGTCGCGGTTTGCCTCGCTGGCCTCCCTGGACTGGCTGCGTGACGCGAAGGAACCGCTGTACGGAGTCATTCATGAAATCGGCTTCATTGTACGTGACCCCCCGGAGGCTGTGCGTCAGGCAGAGCGCTGGCAGGTGCCGAACAAGCTCACAGTTCGGAGGCGCGGATGAAGTGGCGTTACTCCCTGCGCTGGAAATTACCATCACCGTGTCCTGGTCCGCATGAACTGGCATCCGAAGTGGTGGAGGCCGGACAGCCTGCGCCCGAATCTGTCATGTCGCGCTGGGTGGCGGGCGCCGGGTATGCGGTGTGCGTGGATTTTCCCGATGAGCGGCAGATTAAGCGCTGGAGCGATGAGCGTAAAGCCGCCACTCGTCGCCGGAATCTGGCGCGGCGGGTTAACCGAATAGCACCTCTGTTTGCTGATGAACTGATAGATCGGGAGCTTGAGAGCAGGCCTGATTATTTTCGCGGGAAATCAGTCAGCTGACGGCAGGAAACCTGGTCAGTCTGGCAGACGATAAGGTACAATGGCGGTGGCGCTTGAGGCTTTTTGCCTCATGACGTGAAGGTGGTTTGTTGCCAGGTTGTGTGGCAGAAAGCAGAAAGCCCCGTAGTTAATTTTCATTAACCCACGAGGCCCCCTGATGTCTCATCAACACCAGTATGGCCTCTTACCGTGCGTAATGCAAGGAGGAGTAACCCATGAAACTGCCGCGAAGTACCCTGTTGTGGTGCGTACTGATAGTGTGTCTCACACTGCTGATATTCACTTACCTGACGCGGAAATCGCTTTGCGAAATTCGCCTGAAGGACGGACAACGGGAGGTCGCTGCAATTATGGCTTACGAATCCAACGGTAAGTAGCAACCTGGAGGCGGGGGAAACCCCGCCTTTTCAGGACTGCGTTGGTCTGACATGCCTGAAGCGCCTTTATGAAGGGGTTGCCGGTTCACCGGTAGCCCCTTTTTCCTTGCTGACAGACCGCCAAAAAACCGCCTGCGGCGCGTGGCGTGGCGTGGCTGCGCTGACGCGCCGCCACGGCCACTCTGTCACAGGACAGATATCCTTTTCCCGGGCTGACTGTAACTGTTCCGCTGATATCTTCCCCTGCTGCCTTCTCTCTTCTGTTGTTTCTTTCTGACTGGCCTGACCCGGGGGCCCCTTCGGCTCCCGACCCGCTTGCGCGGTTCAGTCGTCAAGCCACACTCCGCTAACCGCGAAAGGACGCGGTAAGCTCCGCCGAACCCGCCAGGCGGTTTCGGGCCTGCCGGCTAGTGTCTGATGTCTGACGTCAACGGCAGGCTTGCAGCATCCCTGTCAGGATGCGCCGCCCCTTTTACGCGCCGTCACCTGCGCTTTTCGCACCCCGGCAAACTGACGCCGGGCTGTAAGGGGCAACGCCGTTTTCGCTGCCGCTTCTCCGACGTTGCGGCGGGTTCCAGCTCATTCCTTGCCTGGTTTTTTCACCCCTTTGAGTCCATTCGACGGGGCTGAGACAAGCACAGTCGCTGTCAGCCGTCCAGGGTAAATAGCACGCGGTAAACCGCGCCCTGGACATCTGCCATCGCCGGTGCTCGTTTACGCCCTTGCGGCGAACGGCTCTCAAACGGGTGAAGGTAACAACCAGCGGGCACGTTCAGCAGGTCCCCGCAAAACGTCAAAACCGCGGCCCCGGCAACTCAACGGGTGATGGTTTTAAAACCTCAAAGTCAGAAAAAGGAAAACATTCATGAATACCCGCATCGTTCATTCCATATCGCCCGTTCTGCGTACTGATGGCTTTGTGCGCAACATTCACTCCCGTAACCCGTTTGATGTCATTCGCGCGGATGTGGTGCTGGCACGCATGGAAAAACAGGCTAATCGCGCGTGTGGTCTGCACTACGAGATTTATGAGTCCCGTCTGTTGGGGATGGCCATGCAATACCTGACAGAGCTGCCACTGAAAGACCGTCCGGTATTTATCGGTGCTGCGGCTCAACGGGGTTACATGCTGACGGTAGCGGAAGAAGAACGCGCTCACGGTGAATGTGCCGAACTGATGAACGAGCTGGCGGCAGATTACTGATTACGACTGAAACAGGTGGCGGCGTGGTGCTGCCATCCCTTAACCCGAAGGAGAAAACCATGCACTTATACATCACTGAATCCTCAGCCCGTCCGGGAATGCAGGTCACCGCCGAAGCCGAGCGCGAATACTGGCTGAGTCGCCAGAAAGCGGCGGTGAAAGCGCCCGCTGAAATCGACGTTCACGCCTTCCACGACGCGCTGGGCCTGATGTACCCGCTCAACTGGTCAACGAGTGATAACGGTGTCTGGGAGACATTCATGCTGCAGGAGATGGTCTGCGGTGACGTGACAGAGATTTATGCCCGCTGCGGAGCCAGATATTTCCGGCTGCGGGATGTGTGCAACCTGAGCCATGCGCAGATTAAAACGCGCATTAAGGAGGGATTTAACCTGACGCAGAAATGAAAAAAGCAGGCTTACGCCTGCCCTTTCACGCCGGATTTTAACGCCTCAGAAACGATGAATCAGGCTTATCAAAATTAACAGAGGAAAAATCTATGAATTTCGACCCGCAAATCGTCGCACAGGCGAACGCGTTTGTAAATGTCCTGCGCAGTGGTAAACGCGCCCGCGTTCCGGCCCTGAAGCTGGAGTACTGGCAGCAGTTTATGACTGTGGTTTACGCTGGCCTCGGCCTCGCGTGATGTGAAAAACGCCGCCCCTTTGGGGCGGCATTACCTGAGATAACGTCATGTCACAGCTGAGTTTTGCCGATTTTTTAACATGGCCAGAGAAACCGCAGACAATCCCCCTGTGATTCAGGTCAGGCCGCAGGTCGCGGAAGTGGTGCCTTCTGTTCAGCGAATGATGAGTGAGCAGCACAGCCGGAGCCGTTTTATCAGCGCGTTTAAGTCCACAGGCCGCCATCTGGGGCGCTGGGAAGTGTTCAGTGATTTTCTGTCACTGGCCGCCAGTGAGCTGGATATGGCCCGCATCAGAACGCCGGAAAGCATTGAGCACTGCCGGAAAATCTGCGCGCGTTATGAGGCGTCAGATATCGCGAACATGCAGGAGATGTTCTGCATGATGGTATGCGCACTGGAGGCGAAATTTCATGATTTTCTCGGCGCCATTTTCATGGAGCTTGAACTCGGAGATAACTTTCGCGGGCAGTATTTTACCCCGTATCCGGTCCAGTGCCTGATGGCGCGGATGCTGATTGCGTATGCCGAATGCGTGCTTGAGGCCGATATCAATCCTTCCATGCATATGTTCGGCAGCTGCATCGATATCGACCCGGTGGCGGCAGATATGGCTTTCATCCAGCTGTCTCTGCTGGGTATTGCCGCCGAAGTGGTCACGGGTAACACCCTGACAATGCAGTTCCGGCGGGTAAGATACACTCCCGTGTACTATCTCAATGACTTTGAAAAACGGCTGGCTGACCTGAACCGGTTCAGGGCGATGCGGGACTTTATGCGCGGGATACAGCAGGCTGCGTAAATAACCGGAAGGGCAGGGGATATCCTGCCCGACTGCGGAAAAAAGGCCGCGTACCTGCGGTGCAGACTAATACCGGCTGCGCTACGCGCCGCCCGTATCAGTCCGTCGTGGGTTTCTCTCTTCAGTATTATTTATTTGTCACTGTTATATTTCATCCGGCATCCTGCTGTTTATCTCTTCTGGTATTTATCCTTTGCGCTGAAAATAATAAAAACTGGTCCGGGCGTCGTCCCTGAAGGGACACGGCTGTCGTGAACAGAGCCAGCAAGCTGTCTCTGCCCGGCCCTACGGTAAACCTCCGGGCAGCGGGCTTCCATCCTGACGCAAATTCAACATCGCGCTTGCTGCATCCTTATCAGGATGCGCCGCTTTCACCGTGGCGATAAATACACGCCACTCTGATGGCCGGAACGTGAATTCGATAAAGACCGAATTGACGTTCCGGGTTGTGTGCATGCTCAGCCCCGCGCTATATCGCCCGACATCATCTTTTCGCGGAGGGCGGCTTTTAGCATCCGCCGTGGCGAAAATAAAGGGGCGCGAAGCGTTTATACACCCCTTTATTTCCTCCCCGTCGGCTGCAAATTGCCCTTTGCCGCTCAGTGATGAAGTCGAACGATTTAATAAACCGCAAAGGAGGCATTCAGCATGCACACAATTAACGTCAACACCGCCACTCGTGAATCAGACGAACAATTTAAAACAGACAAATATCTGCGTTATGCCGTCACCGATGGGGATGAACGTCTGGATTTTATCCCGGCCCTCTTTTTTACGCCGTCAGCCGATAATATGGCGGCGAGCTGGTTACGCCAGCATTCGGATTACGATGGCGGATTCTGGTCTTACTGGATTATTCCGCAGGGTGTCGGCGGGAATATTAACCCGAACCGTATTCAGTTCATCACCACGCAGACCGGGTATATCGCACCGGAAGGCAAACAGTCTTACCGGATGTGCATCCCCGGTAATTATTTTGAGGGAGAGGTCAGCGCCGATACTGCAGGGATTATTGCCACGCTGATGATAATGAACTGGCTGTCATGGCAGGTGGCGGATATGGGGCCTGAATATTCCCGCGTCTGTAAACATCTGGTATCCCGTCAGGATGCACTGAAAGATTATCTCAGCATTATTCATCATCCCGAACGGCATTTAATCTGGCGGGCGATAGACTAATCATACATCTGAAAAAAAGACCTCATTCATGAGGTCTTTCGTTTTTAACAGCCCGGGATTGTCCGGCATTTTTATTTGCCTTGATGGCCCGGTAGATAGCCTCAATCTTTCTCGCATATGCCAGTCGTCGCATGTCCTGCCTGTCCGTTCTGCGGAATCCCGCGTTGTAGGCGCCGACTGCCTCCCAGCTGACGCCCCACTTCTTAAACGCCAGCGCCAGATAATACGCGCCGGTGTAAATATTCAGGCAGGCATCCGTCAGAAGATGTTCCGGTTTAATACCGAACTCCGATAACCGGGCATGGTGCTGCGAATCGATCTGCATCAGTCCGGCACCGTATCCTGTTCCCGGATTTTTTCCGACAGCATCCACCACCCATTTCGATTCCTGCCATGAAATAGCCCGGAGCAGATCCGGATCAATCCGGTAATCACGTCCCGCCAGATCAAAACAATCCGTAGCCCATGCAGGTGTGGATATTAATAGCAGGGCAGCAAACGCCAGTTTTTTTCTCAAAAGACTCCCTCCGGGCCGATTCCTGTAAATACGTTAACCCAGACCAGAACCAGACTCAACAAATATGCACTCCTCACCACAAAATCACCACACCCCACGCAAAATTAAAATTTTGCAGATTGCTATTTGGAAACAGTGAGTTAACGTGGCTTATATTACTTTATTTAATATAAGCTAATATGTCAGTGAATTAAAAACGATTTACTGATGATTCATGGGTGATTCGATAATGAATCGTTTAAGATTCACTTTATTGGGATTAGAGAGTTAAGATGAATTGACTTGTAATTCAATTCATGATGTGATTCGCATAGTGAATTGCAAAAGAAAGGCCTGAGACACGATTCAATTCATGAATTGAATTGTGAGTCCTTCTCATGGTTTTGCATCAGGTTAATAGATTCAGTCCCGATTTTTTTATAAGGAGAACGATATGGGTAAAGTGCAGGCCTACCCCAGTGATGAAGTGTGTGAGAAAATTAATGCGATAGTGGAAAAACGCAGAATGGAGGGGGCGAAGGAGAAGGATGTCAGTTTCTCTAGCATATCGACAATGTTACTTGAGTTAGGCCTTCGAGTTTATGAAGCTCAGATGGAGCGTAAAGAATCCGGATTTAATCAGATGGCATTCAACAAAGCTTTACTTGAATGCATTGTGAAAACACAATTTTCAGTAAATAAAGTCCTTGGTATTGAGTGTTTGAGTCCTCATGTTAAAGATGATCCTCGCTGGCAATGGAAGAGTATGGTTCAGAATATCCAGGAGGATGTTCAGGAAGTCATGCAAAGATTTTTTCCTGAAGATGAAAATAATGAGAGAGAATAACATAGGAATTTTAGTAGTAAAGGATTTGATTGTGTGAATTTAGGAAGGTTTTTCAGTGTATGTGTAATTCGTCTAATAATGGTTAAAATTTCAGGATAAAGATCTGGTCTTTTTAGATGACTTTACTGGGTCTGGGTTTTATAATTCTGGGGAAGTTTAAAATTTAAGAAGCATTGGTGTAGAGAGCTAGTCCCTCTCTACACCAACTATCCATAGAACCTTCTAAGGAGGCACCTATGTGTGCGAAGGATCGTAGTCAAATCATTGTGAACAGTCAATCGGAAATCATCAAATATCTAGATGATTTTCTCTCAATCTCATCAAGTCACTGCTTTATACGCGATATTCATGGCGAGTTAATTTATTTGAGCCCTCTCTTTCAAAAAAACATGTTGAATGACAATGAACTAAAATTCTGGTTCTCATCAATTCCTATTGATGTTCGGTTAGATTTATTTAACGCCGAGATCAATTCCTTGTCAGGGATGGGGCCGTATATCTTTAAGAATGTTAAATCAATAAACTATTTGTTAAATATATTTATTGAATCCATTTCTGTAAATGATGCTAAATTTGTACGATGGGTTTTCTTCTCAGAATCAACGAGTTTCTTACCTCTGGAAAGCGAACATAGCCGAGCCTCTATACAAATTGATGATATCTTTTGTTTGAGAAAAAAAGTGGATTTAGATTTCTGGAAGGTCTTTAATTTATATGCTTATGGTTTTACTATATCAAAAATTTCTGGTTCTACAAATTTGACTGAAGACCAGGTTAAGAAATTAATAAGAAAAATCAAAAGTGATTGCTTTATAAGTAACAGGGACTACTTGGGGGTGTTGATTTTGAATACACTGAATTATAGCCAGCTTGCTTTTAATGTAATCAAGATCCTATCTGGTAAGTGTTAATTTTATGTAAATCACGCGCACTTTTAGTGCGCGTGATTGTGAAAATAATTTACTCAAAATCCCTCCTTAATTTGTTTACTTTTAATTCTGCAAATGTAATCTTTTTTAAGAGTTGGTAATCTTATTTTGGAGGTCGATTGGAAAGAGCGATTAGGAGTAACGCACGACCTGCGCCAGGGAAAAATGTTCTTCTGAAACTTGATGAAGAGACTAATCGTCGACTTATCAAAGCAAAAGACAGAAGCAGACGAAGTAAAACATCCGAAGCCTATTTGAGACTGAAAGATCATCTTGAAAGATTCCCGGACTTTTATAACTCAGAACTTACCGTACCAGGAGGTGAACAGGATCGATGATCTAGAAACGTAGTCATAAATCTGTTTTATATATCCATCATTCTTTTTTAAAGGAAATAAACATGAATGCTGTATTAAGTGTTCAGGGCACTGCTGTCTCTGAAGAAACCAAGCCGTCTTTTCTGTCCCGCGTTTTCAACAAAAAGAAAGCTCTGAAAGTCGTTAAGGCCGTGCTGCCAGTGGCTGCTCTTGCGGCATTCTTCCCGGATGCAGCGATGGCCACCACCACTGCAACGGACCTGATGAAGTCCGGTGATGCGACCGTTAAAGGTACCTTCGGCATCTGAACGCAGACCGCCGCGCACTGAACGGACTCATCCATGAGGCGCGAGTACAGAATGGCGAGGTCAGTAAAGATGAGGTGACCCTGCCGGTACTGGTCACGAGCAACATCCGTGACGGTGAGCTGCGCAAACTGTCCACATGGTCAGAGCATCAGGGCGCCGTGGCCCTGGTTGATAACACTTACCAGCGCATTGAGAGCGTCGATAAGGAGAACCAGCTGATTACCCTGAAGGACTGCGAGGGGAATACCCGGCTTCTCTCTCCCCGGGAGGCCTCAGCGGAGGGCGTCACACTGTATCGCCCGGAGCACATCACCGTCTCACAGGGTGACCGGATGCGCTTCAGTAAAAGTGACCCGGAACGCGGCTATGTCGCCAACAGTGTGTGGGAGGTGAAAGCGGTCTCGGGTGACAGTGTCACGCTGTCTGACGGTAAAACCACCCGCACACTGAACCCGAAGGCGGATGAAGCACAGCGCCACATCGACCTTGCCTACGCCATCACCGCGCACGGCGCGCAGGGGGGCAGTGAACCTTTCGCCATCGCACTCGAAGGCGTGGAAGGCAGCCGGAAAGCGCTGGTCAGCTTTGAGTCGGCCTACGTGGCGCTGTCGCGCATGAAACAGCACGCGCAGGTCTACACCGACAACCGGGAGGGCTGGACCACGGCGGTCAGCCGTTCTCAGGAGAAGGCCAGTGCACATGACGTGCTCGAACCGCTGAATGCCCGGGCGGTGAAGAATGCCGGTCAGCTTTATGGCCGTGCACAGCCGCTGGATGAAACCGCCGCAGGCCGGGCTGCCCTGCAACAGTCCGGCCTGGCCAGAGGCCGCTCTCCGGGTAAATTCATCTCACCCGGTAAAAAATACCCGCAGCCACATGTGGCCCTGCCGGCATTCGATAAAAACGGCAAAGAGGCCGGTATCTGGCTCAGTCCGCTGACCGACAGGGACGGGCGGCTGGAGGCTATCGGGGGCGAGGGGCGGATTATGGGAGACGAAACGGCCCGGTTTGTGGCGTTGCAGAACAGCCGCAACGGCGAAAGTCTGCTGGCGGGGAATATGGGCGAAGGCGTCAGGATAGCCCGCGACAACCCCGGCAGCGGCGTGATAGTACGCCTTGCCGGCGACGACCGGCCCTGGAACCCGGAGGCCATCACCGGTGGTCGGGTCTGGGCTGACCCCCTGCCGAATACACCGCTCCCTGATACCGGTACTGACATCCCGCTCCCGACGGACGTACTGGCACAGCGGGCTGCAGAAGAGGCAATGCGCCGGGAGCTGGAGAGACAGACAGAGCAGGCCACCCGGGAAGTCGCCGGGGAGGAGAAGAGAGCGGGCGAGCCAGGCGAGCGGATAAAAGAGGTTATCGGGGACGTGATTCGTGGTCTGGAACGTGACCGCCCTGGCGAAGAGAAAACACGGCTGCCGGATGACCCGCAGACGCGACGCCAGGAGGCCGCGATACAACAGGTCGCCTCAGAGAGTCTGCAGCGTGAACGCCTGCAGGAGATGGAGCGGGACATGGTTCGCGACCTGAACCGGGAGAAAACTCTCGGCGGCGACTGACGCGCCTGGAGTTTTTGTCAGGCACAGCAATATCAGGGATAAAAAGGAAATCACGATGACAACACACGTAATACGCGTCAGCGCCGCAGACCGCTGGCTTAAGGCTCTGCTGACCTGGACGCCCGGGCAGACGGATATGATTAAAACGGTGGCCCTGCTTCTGATGGTCACCGACCATGCCGGTCTTTTGCTGGCAGATAACAACGAGTTTATGCGTCTCCTGGGCCGGGGCTGCTTTCCGCTGTTCGGTCTGGCGTGGGGAATGAATCTGGCCCGGAACGGGGAAATACGCCAGTCACAACTGAACAGTCTGTGGGGCTGGGCGCTGGTCGCCCAGGTGTCGTTCATGCTCATCGGGTACCCGTGGTACACCGGTAATATTCTGTTCGCCTTTGCCGTCACCGGCCAGACGCTGCTGTGGTTCAGCCTGCCGTTCTGGCGTTACACCTTCGCCGCCATGGCCATCGTTGCCACCTGGATACCGTTCTCCTGTGGCAGCTATGGCATGGCCGGGGTGGCCATGCTCACCGTCAGCTGGCTGCTCTGCCGCGCACAGACTTCGCGGGAGCGACTCGGGGGCGGGGTGTTGTGGGCCATCATGGTGTTACTGATGAACCCGAATGACGCCAGTGAATCACTGGCCGGGCTGGCCATCGCGATTCTCGTATTAATGGTGTGCTCATCGGTCGGAGGGGAGATTAAACGGTTCTGGCCACGGCATTTCTTCGTGATGTTCTATGCCGCGCACCTGGCGGTACTGGGGATTGTGGCGCTGATGTAAAAAAATCCCGGATACAATCCGGGAAAAGGCATGTTGTCTTAATTCACTCCAAAAGAAGTCATCACTCCCTTTCAGGCTTACGGATGCGTGAAAGGGGGATGCCGTTCGGATATATTACGTTTTATAACCTGATCTGAAATATACTGAATTGTTATGGCTGAAGAAAAACGCCCCGTACTGAGCCTGAAACGAAAGCCTGCAGCGGAAAGCGCAGAGGCTGATGCAGCAGGCGCGCCGGTTGTTGCCCGGCGAAAAAAAGTGGTGGTGGTCTCGACGCCGCCCGCCTGGAAGGTCAAGAAGGAGAAACTTGAGCAGGCGAAAAAAACCGCCGAAGCCGCCGCCCGTAAAGCTGCGCCCGAACCGGTCAAAGCGGTAAAGTCTCCGCCTCCGGTTCGTTATCTGCGGCTGCTGCCGCCGGAGCAGGTCATCATGACCCTGAAAGCGTTCTGGCCGCAGCTGTTTGACGGTAACGCCCCGCGTCTGCTGGCAACCGGGATGCGTGAACAGCTGTTTGCCGATATCGTTGAGCGCGACCTGCCGTTGTCGCATAAACAGGTGATTAAATGTCTCAAAAGCCTGACCCGGTCAGCGGGTTATCTGTCCCGGATGCGGGAAGGTGCCTCCCGCTATGATCTGCAGGGCAATGCCGTGGCCACCGTTACAGCCGAAGAAGCGAAGTACGCCGGTGAGCGTATGATGAAAGAACTGCTGCGTACTGAGCGGATGCGGAGCCAGTCAGCTGGCTGAATACAAACGGAGTGTGAAATGGATTTTGAGGAACGGAAACAAAAGGCGCTGGCGATAATGGCCAGCCGTAAGATGTGGAAAAGTAATTACGCACCGCCTCTGATTCGTCTGCTGTGGTGGCTGGGTGTAAAAATCCCCCCGTTGCCGTTTGCCTCGTTCTGGCAGGTTTTCAGATGGATGGCTGGTTTTTTTTCCATGTGGTACGGTCTGCTAATGTACCTTACTGTCTGGCGTGTGCAGGGAATGAGTCCTCTGTTCGCTTGCGCAACCAGTCTTATTGTGGGCGTGTTATTTGGCTTAGCGATGGCGCTGTTTCACCGGTGGCGGCGAAGGGCAAATAATTTACCCGACTGGAAAGAACTGTAACGGAATGAATATATACTGTCAGGGGCGATTGCGCCTGTTATGACAGTTTTTATATCCTTTCAGTAAGTAAATTATTAAATTTATTGCGCGGTCATTATATATGGCCGTGCAGGCGGTTATTATTCCTTTCTGAAAGGTATGTTCTGTGTATTGTTACTCTTTTCCCTCCGGGAAATCATACTTTAAACGAGAAGGGTAAGTAATGGTTAAAGATGAAATGACAGATGAGTCTGCTTTACCTGAGTCTGAACAGGCGCGAAGAATGATAAGGCGTTCGGTACTGCGGATGGTGGGTTCGGGCCAGCTTCACTCCAGGGAAGATGTGATTCGCTACCTGATAAATGAGGGTGGCTTTGACATTGTGAGTGTGACTGACACCAGTGTGACGCTGTGTGCGCCGGATGAACCGGAAGAGATGCTGACGCTGACGGGGTGGGTATTTTCATCATCATTCAGACTGGCTGGCTGCGTTTCTGATAATACCTGTCCGGTTATATACGACTGAAATTAGCACCCAGATTTATTTTTGAATATATATCTGAGTACACTATTCAACTGATTTAAATCCCTTGCATATATTACTGCAAACAGTCTATAAAAAGTCATGAGTAATACTGGTGTGGGTTGATTTTAATATTTAAAAGGAATTCGAATATGTTTCGGTATTTTATTTTTCGCACTGAGCAGCAGTTATTCTGTTATTTATACGGTATCGCGCTGGCGCTGGTTCTGATGCTCTTATTTTCTCCTGTGTCCCGGGCATACGGGTTTTATCTGGTTGCGCTGTTCTGGGCCGGTCTGGCCCTGTACACCCGTCACACCGACCGGATGAGAAAGCCGGAGGTCTCACCGCTGGTCAGTATCCGCGACAGTATTCAGGTGGTGGCCATGCTGCCGCGCCATGAAAAGGCCCGGCTGGAATGGGAAATTCTGCAGGATGCTGACGTATATCTCCGTCAGATGCTTGCCCTTCTGGGTCTGGTTCAACGGGGCGTCAGCCGGGGGCTGATATATACGCTGGCGGTGATGCTGGCTGGTCTGTGCTTTCTTGCCTGGGGATTTCCGCAGGATGCCGTCCAGGTGGTCGCCGCTCTGCGGGAAATGCCCGCCACAGACCTTGTGCATCAGACCGGTTTTGTCCTGCGCTACGTCCTGCTGATTTCCGTCATGTCGGCTTTGATTGCCGATGTTCTGGCCGGAAGAGGATAGAGGTTGATCGCGATGCGCGGGGCTACTGGACACACCCGGCGTTAATCCGGAGTTGCTGCCAGACCACGCCACAGCTGATGTGGTGGCTGCGCGTCCAGAAGCTGGAGTGCTTCGTGATGAGTATGCGTGACGAGGCTACAGAGGCATTCTGTGCCGGATGGAATGATGGCCCGCCAGACGCTTCAGCATGGGAGCCGGTTCCTCCGCCCCGTAAGGGCTGGTTTCTCAGTTCAGTACATCCACGGGAAGAGGGGCCGGAGTGCTACTGGTTCCGTCATACCACAAAAGCCTGACGCCTCCGCAGGGCGTCGTTGTCCAACCCCGGGAACGGGTAAAAGCCAGTTTCCCCCGCCCGCGGCGTTTCTTAAAAACAGTTAAGGAAATACTGTGAGAATAAATCGTACTCTCCGCAGATGGTGTCTGCCCGGGCTGGTCAGCCTGAGCCTGTTAACCCCCATTCCGGCCGTTTATGCCGCGAGCATCGAGACCGGATTTTCCCCGGAAGGAACAGCCCTGCAGCTGGTTCTGAAAACCATCACGACCGCACAACAGGAAATCCGGCTGATGGGCTATTCGTTCACGTCTCCGGAGGTGGCCAGCGCGCTTGTAAAGGCCAGACAGCGGGGCGTGGATGTGAAGGTCGTTCTGGACCACAAAGCTAATACCGGCGATCGCAACAAGGCCAGCCGGGCAGCCATGAATCTGCTGGTCAGCGCGGGTATTCCTGTCCGGACGGTGGATACCTACAAGATCCTCCACGACAAAGTGATCATCGCCGATGGCCGCAATACGGAGGTCGGTTCGTTCAATTTTTCCCGCGCTGCTGATCGCGCCAATTCAGAGAACGTGCTTGTCGTGTGGGATGACCCTGCTGTTGCCGGGCGTTATCTGCAGCACTGGTCGTCCCGCTGGTCGCAGGGAACGGGCTGGCAACAGATGTACTGACACCGCCATAAACGATCCCCGGACGTAAACCGTGCGCCAACGCGGATTACGTCCATAAAGTAAGTCGCTGATTTAAAAAATCTGTAGTATTCTCTGCAAACGATCCGTGTTTGATCCTTGAGGAGGCAGAGGTGTCGCAGATCGAAAATGCAGTAACTTCCTCATCGAAACGTACTTATAGAAAAGGTAATCCGCTAACTGGGGCTGAGAAGCAGCGCATGTCTGTTTCCCGGAAAAAAGACACGCATAAAGCGATCAACGTCTTCATTCAGAGCGAACTCAAGCATGAACTGACGCAACTTTGCGAAGATTCTGGTTTAACTCAAACAGAAATGATTGAGTACTGGATTCGGAAGGAAAAGGCTATAAGACATAATGCTAAGTAGATGGTAACTAAGTTACTTTCTTGAACCTTCCCCCGGAGGGTGCTAGATTACTGATCGTTTAGAGATTTTTGGCTGGCCACGCCGTAAGGTGGCAGGGAACTGGTTCTGCTGAGGTGTCTACCCGGAACCAGAAAAGCAAAAACCCCGATAATCTTCACAAGGTTTGGCGACTCAGAGAAGATTAACGGGGCCTTTCAAAACTGCATAGAAGCTGTTGCTCTATGCAGGGAGTATATGTGCATGCTCAGAAAACTTCAAGATCAGTTTCTGTGTCATTTGCTCCTTCCGTGCAACATAAGTGCGGGAAGGTGTGGCTGACGTTAAGACCCTGTTCACCCATTACCGGCAGGTCAAAAACCCGAATCCGGTGTTCACGCCGCGCGAGGGGAAAAAGACCCTGCCGTTCTGCCGTAAGCTGATAGCGAAAGCCGAAGGCTTCACGTCCCGTTTTGATTTTTCCGTTCATGTTGCTTTTGCCCGTTCTCTCGGTAAACGTCACCGGATGCCACCGTTGCTACGCCGTCGTGCCATCGATGCGCTGCTTCAGGGGCTGTGCTTCCACTACGACCCACTGGCCAATCGTGTACAGCGTTCCATTACCAATCTGGCCATCGAGTGTGGTCTGGCCACCGAGTCGAAGGGCGGCAACCTGTCCATCACCCGCGCCACACGGGCGCTGAAGTTTATGGCGGAGCTGGGGCTGATTACCTACCAGACCGAATATGACCCGCAGATTGGCTGCAACATCCCGACCGATATCACCTTCACGCCTGCACTGTTCTCCGCACTCGACGTCTCTGACGTGGCTGTTTGTGCGCGAACGGTTCCGCAGCTATCAGTCTGAACGTAAACAATATGGCCTGAAACGCGCCCGTGCCCGACGTGACGCGACCAGAACCCGTCAGGATATTGTGACGCTGGTGAAACAGCAGCTGACGCGTGAGTACGCCAGCGGCCGCTTTACAGGCGGTCATGAAGCACTGAAGCGGGAGCTGGACAGGCGCGTGAAAGAGCGCATGCTGATGTCGCGGGGGAACAACTACACGCGGCTGGCCACCGCCCCCATATAACCCCTCCATTCTGAAAAAATCCGGCCGGCACCGGAGGCTTTCGCACGTCTGCAGTCCGTCACTGATTGTTATCTGAGCACCTGTTCCCTTTCGCCCGGCAGAATCCCCGTCTTCCCTGCGCAAATATGGCCAGAAAATTTATCACCGGCGTCACTTCCGGTCGCTGAATTCAGTTATCCACGAAAAACTGCAAGGGACTTTTCTATAAGGTTACAACCGTGATGCTTACAGAGCGCCAGTCGGTGAAGTTTCAAAGTGCGTGGCTCCCTTTAAAACCCTGCTCTGTACTTCTTTTAAATACATAATCTTTATCTCTTATAAAGACATAACCTGTTCGTCGCCTGACCGATGGATAGGCTCATGAAAATGACCGCCCTTGCAGCGGACTAACGTCCGCGCCGGTTCGGAAACATCATAAGTACCTCCCGCCGCTTAACGGCGGGCATATCAGCACTCCTCTCCATTTAGTTACATCATCCGGATAAATACCCTGAAAACCGCGCCAGTGCTGTCCTCAGCACTTCAGAAATCACTTAAACCACAGCAGAAACCTCACTACTCACCACCGGAGAACGCTGACGCTTCAACAACACCTCTGCACACCTGACCGCCACTGAAAAGCGTCGCCCCACCCCGGCCAGCGGCCGGGGTAATGCATCGCTTCAAAATAACGGATGTTGTAACTAGATTTTGTGGTTGCTGTGGGTGGTGTGGCTTTGGGTTCTGGTGTACACGCTCGTAAGCGGCCCTCACGGCCCGCTAACGCGGAGATACGCCCCGACTGCGGCTCACGCCTTGTCGTGACCACTCCGACCGCGCACAGCAGCTTCTGTAGCGTTTTTAGCGGGGTTGTTTTGGGCTTAGCAGGGTGGGGGATTATTACGGCTGAAGCCGTAATGCTTTTTTCGTCCTCGCTTCGCTGCGGGGGTCTCCGGCGCTTTGCGCCTCCCATGCGCTGACGCGCATGCCCAAATCATTAACAAATAAGAATGCGTCTCATCTGTTGACATGTCACAGGGCAGCGTGTACGGTGAACGAATACTGTATGGATATACAGTATTTGTAAGGATTATCGCACACTATCATCAGCATAAAAGGACACCACCATGGCTGAACAACAGAAAAATGCTCAGGTACTGAATGGCATCAACGACGACATCACCGAATTAAAATCCCTGACCACACTGCGTAAGCGGGTCGTCAGCGACGGAGAAATTGTATCGAAATCCGCGAACGGGTTCCGGCTCTCAAACGGCAGTACCGGCGTTATCCTGCGTAATGACGGCCGGGACTTCTATGCCCTGACCACGGCTGCCGGTCAGTCTCAGGACGGGCAGTGGAACACCCTGCGGCCGTTTTCATTCAGTCTCTCCACCGGTCGCGTCTCACTGCGAAACGGCGTGGATATCTCCGGCGGCGCTGTCGTTTCGCATAATGCCGGCATTTCCACCTCCCTGACCGGGCCTGACCCGCTCATTAACGGCCAGACCTATGATGCCGCGCCCGTGTACACGGATTTCACCACAGGCAAAGTCACCACAAGAATGATGATGAGCGCCAGGGTGAATGCGGGCCGTGACGATTTCGGCATACTTTCCTATCGTGACTGGCACGGTAAATGGCATGAGCTGCGTCTTCGCCCCAATGCCGAACTGGATGCCGGACAATTTATCAAACGTAATCCGGATGGCTGGTTCTGGGCAGGGGGAAACAAAAATATCAGCAGTACTGAGAGAATGACCAACGGTGTTCATTTACAGGGCGCGAGCGATTTAGCCGCCGACTTCTACCACCAGGAGCGTATCGGTCAGCATCACTTTCTGGGACTACATGTGGCCAATGGCGGCGCACAGGGCTGGTACGAATTCCGCAACGACGGCCATGCCTACACCAACGGGGTCTGGAACAGCAGCTCTGATGCCCGCATGAAAACGGACATCGAGAAAATCGATAATGCGCTGGACAGACTCGACCGCATCGGTGGGTATACCTACCTCAAACAGGGGAAACCCGAAGCCGGGGTGATTGCTCAGGAAGTGGAGACCGTGCTGCCGCAGGCCGTGACGCAGACAACGCTGACGCTCAATGACGGCAGCGTCCTTGACGATGCCCGTGCAGTCAACATCAACGGCGTGGTCGCCCTGCTGGTTGAAGCACTGAAGGAAGAACGTCAGGCACGCCTGGAAGAGCAGGAAGCCCGGCAGGAGATTGAACGCCGCCTTGCTGCACTGGAACGTCTGAGCGGACAGGAGACCGGATTATGACAGATAATCAACAGAGCCAGCCTGAGAAACGGAGTGCCTCAGGTCAGCCGGTCCCGACCACTCCCGCCCCTCCGGGAATGGTTTCTCTTGGTGTTAACGCTGACGGCGAAGAGGTGATGACCGTGGTGGGTGGCGACGGGGGAACCAGTCTGTCGGGGGGACCGGCGAATATTATGCCGGGCAGCGGCAGCGTACTGGCTGACCTGGGTAAAAAAACGCCTTCCAGACTCCAGGCCGAAAGCTCTGCCGCCATTCATGCCACCGCAAAATGGTCAACCGAAAATCTGAAAAAAACGCAGGCGGCACAGGCGGAGCGGGTCCGGGCGACTATGGCGACGCAGCAGGCGGCAAAGGCTTCACAGGATAAACTCCGGCAGAAGCTGACAGATGTGACAAACGCGGCCATTCAGAAGGGCAGAGAAGGACCGAGTGTCACTGATGTTGCCCATCAGACCATCAAGGATATGGAGGCGTTCTCTCAGATGGTCGCTCAGAACGAGGCCGTAAAAAGGGCAGAAAAAGAAGCCAGAAGGGCAGAGGAGGCTTATCAGGCCGCGCTGCGGGCGGAGGAAGAAGCCCGGCGCCAGCAGGCTGAAATCGAGCGGAAGCTGAAGGAGGCTGAGGAGCGTGAGGCCGCCGCGAAAGCGAAGGCCGATGCGGACAAAGCAGCCGCGGAGAAAGCTGAAGCAGACAGAAAAGCTCTGTTCGCGAAGGCCGGTATTCAGGACACACCGGTTTACACGCCGGAAATGGTGAAAGCCGCCACCGCGGCGATGATGGTACCCGGCGCGGCACTGCTGAACCGTGCGCCGGGAATGATACAGCTGTCCGCCGTCGCGTCAGCCCTTTCTGGCGCGGCGAGCGCTGTGATGACTGCCACCGCAGAATTCTCAGGCTGGATGTCCTCAGCCCTGTGGCGGGGGGTGGTGAGCGTGGCAGGAACGGCCACCGCCACGACAGCTGGTCCGATGGTGGCCGCGGCATCAGCGATATTTTTCTCGCCCCGCGCCGGTGGCGGTGATGACAGTAAGGTTCCCGGGCGGGACATTGACATGCTGGCAGCCCAGGCCCGGTTATTCACAGCCGGTAAGGTGAATATTGAGCCGGGAATGAAAAAAAGTGTCAATCTGCCGGTGAGAGGCTTTATCACCACGGATGAGGCCGGTAATCAGTCGGTGACACTGGTGAAAACCGGCACAGGCGGTGTCTCCGCCACGGTTCCTGTCCTGAATGCCGTACGCGACAAAACTACCGGCCTGGATAAAATCACGGTACCAGCCGTCGCGGGTGCCCCGTCACGGACCATTCTGGTGAATCCGGTACCAGTCGGCCCTGCAGCACCATCGCATACCGGCAACAGCACGCCAGTACCGGTGACGCCGGTACACACCGGGACGGAGGTGAAGCAGGCCGACAGTATTGTCACGACCACCTTCCCGGCAGCGGACATTCCGCCACTGCAGGACTTTATCTACTGGCAGCCTGATGCGTCCGGAACTGGCGTTGAGCCCATCTATGTTATGCTGGCGAAGCCCCCGGTGGAGTTCCTCGAGGTTGATCTGTACAGTAATTTCAGAGGCCGTTCCCGGCAGCGCAAATATGAGGTGGATCATATGCCCTCTGCAGCAGCGGTTAAAGCATATCTGAAGGCTAATTATCCGGGGTTGACACCAAAAGATATTGAGCTTGCTTCTCTGGATGTGGCTGCAATTGTGACCCCAAAAGAAGTTCATCAGAAATTCAGTCAGACTTACGGTGGGCGTAACACGCCAGCACAAATAAATCTGGATGCAAGTAACCTGCGGGCAGCAGTTGATCGTAACCTTGATTCCATCAAACCTGAACTAAAAAAACATGGTGCAACTGAAGCACAGATAGAAGCCGCCAGAGACGAAATGCATAAACTGAACAATAAAGTGGGGTTGTACTAATGACTGTGAATGTTAATGAGTTAATTAATAGTCTGGGAAAAAGTTACAAGGAACTTACTGATAATGAGTTAATTACCTATAAAAGTCCTCCGACAGGTTCTTCCGGGGATCCTGACCTGAGTCTGGATATGGCAAAAGAAGGTCTATTTTTATCCTTTAAACGAAATGGCCGGGTTTTACAGGCTATTGTTTTAACGATTCAGAACGAAAGGGCTAAGGACTGGATATTTCCAAACGAACTACCCTCCCCCTTGCAAAAAAAAATGACCCGCCAATGGGTGCATGAGAATGTTGGTGAGCCTTTAAGAAGTATTCCACCGAAAGTTATTATGAGAAAATCTTTCGGCTGGACAGACCTTTACGAGGCTGAGGGCTACCCCATCCCAACGAGTATGCAAATTAGCTACGATACAATGGATAATGTCCGGTCTGTCACATTTATGCCAACGTCTGAATTACGCTGGTAACCAACCTGACTGTTAAGCTGTGTCAGAAAGCTCCCCTCATCTTTTGGTGAGGGGATAATCTTATTTGGTGCGGATACCGGCAGCAGTACGCCGGTGCACACGGGTACCGATGTTAAGCAGGCGGACTGCATCGTCACCACAACATTGCCGGCGGCTGATATTCCTGCATTGCAGGACTTCATCTACTGGCAGCCGGATGCGACCGGTACCGGTGTTGAGCCGATTTATGTCATGTTGAGCGACCCGCTGGATTCGGGGAAATATACCCGAAGGCAGCTCCAGAGGAAGTACAAACATGTTATTGACTTTGGCATCAGCGATACGAAGATCAATGGTGAAACACTTGCTAAGTTCCGGGATGCAATTGAAGCACATCTTTCAGATATGGATACCTTTGAAAAAGGAACATATCGGCGTGATAAGGGATCGAAGGTTTATTTCAATCCTAAAACAATGAATGCTGTTATTATCCGGGCTAATGGTGACTTTCTATCTGGATGGAAAATTAATCCTGCGGCAGATAATGGTAAAATTTATTTAGAAACGGGTGAATTATGAACAAAATGGCAATTATTGAATTGGCAAGAAATTTCCTAGCTTCAAAAGTTACAGCGCTTCAATTTTCAGAAAATATATGTGTTGAAAGACGGAAACTCTATGATATTAAGGAGCAGGATCAGAATGTATTGAATTGTGGAGAAGAATTATTCATGATTGCGGAACTTTTTGAGCCTGATCCAGAAAGAAAAAGTTATGAACTGGATGAAGTCGGTTTAAGGAAAGAAGTCAAAGCTACTCTGGAGAAGTTTCATCTTCTCTGACCTTCAACCGTTGTGCGATTAGCCGATAGCCAACCTCTCGGGTTGGCTAATTCTGATTAACCATGTGGCGGTCGGACCTGCTGTACCATCGCATACCGGCAACAGCACGCCGGTTCCGGTGCCGCCTGCTGAAAGCCGTGAGGCTGAACTGGCGTAAGCAACAGGAGACATGGGAAAGCAGTGCTCACCCTTGTCAGGGCTGCACTGGATATCCCCGCAGCCGGCGAAGGCAGCGACAGAGTTCCAGGGCGGGACATTGACATGCTGGCTGCTCAGGCCAGCCTGTACACGGCCATGAAGACGAACATTCAGCCGGGGATGAAAACTGTGTACCTGCCGGTCAGGGGGTATATCTCGGACGACGGCAACGGCCGGCAGTCGGTTAACCTGGTCAGGACGGGGACCGGGGGGATTTCGGCCACGGTACCGGTGCTGAACGCGGTGCGTGACAAAACCACCGGCCTGGATAAAATCACGGTACCGGCCGTGGCGGGTGCCCCGTCGCGGACCATTCTGGTTGGGGTCAGTTTGGATATCGAAAAATATTGTACGTTAAGATGATTTTTTATACGGTCATGGCCCGATCAAAGACCGAGCCGAATGGGTTAACTCTCACCGAAGATAATTTTCTCGAGATCCTGCAAGTCCTGCTGCGATTGCTCGTTAAGGTTGGCCTCTGTTTTGTCGTACCAGCTAAGCAACTTCTGGCCAAGGGGTGTCAAAACCGAGCCTCCACCTTTGCTGCCGCCTGTTGACGTGATGACCACGGGCTTACCTATTCCTTTATTTAACGTATCAATCAGAAGCCACGCCCTTTTATAGGGTATACCCAGATCTTTTGCGGCGGCTGACAGGGACTGAAACCCATCTATAGCGCGCAATAGATCAATTTTACCCGGCCCCAGCGAGATGTTGTCATTAATGTAAATTCGGGGTCTGACCAAAATAAAATCAGATATAAGCGCTTTTTTATTCATCCTGATACCTTTCTCGTAATTATTTTTGCCGGGTGTGTTTGAACGTTTTGATGGCGGAGATAAGAAGGATCACCCCAAGTAAAGTCATAAGTAATTTAACCGGGAAAAGGCCGACCAGAAGTCCGCCAATTGCCGCACCAATCACAGATCCGATGACCATCCATACAAACAGCGGCCTTTCTTTCTTCAGAATCTGGAAAGCATCTGTATTTGTATAACGGGAAAAACCAACAATCATTGTGGGCAGGCTAATCATCAGTGACAGGCTTCCGGCCAGTTTGATATCAATCCCGAACAGGATAACGATTGTGGGGATCAGAAGCTCACCGCCTGCCACACCGAGCAATGCTGCGACTATCCCGATAAAGAACCCTGAAATCACACCTGCAATAATGGTGGCAATACCGGGTTGAAATAACCCGCCGGAAATACTGTGCAGTGGTAGCCATGCTTCTGAGAACATGACGAACGACAGTAAAACAAGGAGGAGCAGAATGATTCTGTCCAGCCAGATTCTGGACATCTTAATGGCGCGGCCTGCGGCCCACCATGCCCCAATAAGACTTCCTGCCAGTAAATTCATGACAATATCAAGATGCTCTACCAACTGATCAGGGGCTATCGATTTTGTGCGGAAAATTAGAGAGATAGCGACAACAGCGAGGCTCATTGCTTTGTTAAAGATGACGGCTTCCAGGGTGGGTATTTTGAAACTACCGATCAGGACGGGAAGGCGAAACTCAGCCCCACCGAGCCCAATCAGCCCTCCTAAAGCCCCAATTACCGCGCCTGAGAAAAAACCTTTTCCATTCCTTTTTGAAACTGATGACATGCATTCCTCTCTGATTCGTTATGTCATTTTTGACATAACGATGAGCATAGCATTTCAGATGATAAGTTTGATAGTACGTTGTATAGGCGGGAATTGATCCAGGTTAAAGCTGATTCAATCAGTACCGGTGATTTTATTAAGCGCCTGTATCCGACAAACCTGAGAAGAACTGTAGCCGGTTGCTTCTGCTGTCTCCCGTATACTAAGTTTCTTAACCTGTCGGTAGTACAATACCTTCTGGTGTCGTTCACTGTCTGCCTGCTTGCCCCGGTATTTACCCAGGGAATGAGCACGCTCGATTCCCTGTTGCTGTCGCTGGCGACGACTCAGCCAGTCCTTATGCGACATTGCGGCCATCAGATCGATCAACATATTGTTGATGGCCGTGATAACTGCGCGGGTTATCGGGTCAGCCTGTGAAGGATCTTTATCTGACAGAGCCTGCCATGAAGTTGGGACGTCAAGACTGACGATCCGCAGTTCATGTTGCTCAATCTGCTTTTTCAGCGTCATCCAGTCGCTGTTGCTCAGGCGGGTCAGACGGTCTATCTGCTCGACAAGTAAAATATCATTGTGGTGACTGTCCATTAGCAGGCGTCCCAGCTCCGGGCGGTCGAGTTTTGTTCCGCTGATATTCTCCCGGTAGTAACTGGCTATTTTATACCCTCGTTCCTGAACGAACTGCTCCAGCATATCTTTTGCCCGATCGGCAAACTGATCTTCCGTCGACGCTCTCAAATAAGCTCTGATGAACATTTTTGCACCGTGTTATCGCATATAGGTTATTGCATTTATTCTATCGCATATAGGTTATGTCATTCATCGTGTACCGTCACGTTTTAATTATGGCGTCAGGGTGTACCCTTATGCGATAAGCATTTTTGTTAAAAATACCGCACCGAATAATTTATGAGGGAAACTATATGGCAAGGAGGCAGATTCTTTCTCTGTCGGAAAGAGAATCATTACTGGTATTACCGGACGATGAGTTAACGCTGACACGAATGGCGTATTTTAGTGAGCATGATCTGGCGCTTATCAGTGCTCACCGTAAACCCGCCAGCCGTTTTGGTTTTGCCGTCCTTCTTTGCTATCTGAAAAATGTCGGCTTTGCACCGGATAAAAAAATCCCACCCTCTGATGCGCTGCTGAAGCATATCGCCAGCAGGCTAAAACTTACCGGGGATCTCTGGCCTGCTTATCTTTCCGGCAGGGAAACCACGCGACGTGAACATTTAACCGAACTGTACCGCTATCTTGGCGTAAAAGCGTTCACCGGCAAAATACAGCAGGACTGTATTACACACCTGCTGCCGATGGCGACGCGCACCGATAAAGGTATTCTCCTGGCCGAAGAACTGCTGGTCTGGCTCCGGAAGAACAACGTGATAATCCCCGCGATTGATGTCGTGGAGCGTACCTGTGCGGAGGCCATGGCTGGCGGCGATAAAATCGTATTTCAGACCCTGAATGCCCCGTTAACTCCGGCTCACAGGGATTCCCTGGATCGTTTACTTGAGTCCTCAGATAATCAGTCTTCCAGGCTGACATGGCTTCTGCAACCGCCGGGTAAAATCAATGGTAAGAACGTGCGGCAACACCTTGATCGGCTCAGTAGCATTGAATCGCTGGCATTACCTGAAGGTATAGATCGTACCATTCATCAGAACCGGTTGCTGAAACTGGCGCGGGAAGGCCGAAAGATGAGTAGCCGGGATTTGACCCGATTTTCAGCATCCCGGCGTCATGCGATCCTGGTGTGCGTGCTGGAAGAAGCCAGAGCCACGCTGACAGATGAAGTGATTGAGCTGCATGAACGCATGCTGAACAGCCTGTTCAGCAAAGCCAAAAGAACACAGGCTGAGCGCCTTCAACAGACCGGAAAGCTGATCCAGTCAAAACTGAGGCAGTACATCGATGTCGGCCAGGCACTGTCTGAAGCTCGTGATTCCGGTGGCGATCCATGGCTCGCAATAGAAAACATACTGCCATGGCCTCAATTTGTCGCCAGTCTGGAGGAAACACGCCATCTCGCCAGGAAAAATAATTTTGAGCCGCTGCATATTATTACTGAGAAATACAGCACATTACGGAAATATGCCCCGCGCATGTTGTCCGGTTTACAGTTAGTCGCCACCCCGGCAGCGCAACCTCTGGCTGATGCGCTGGTTGTGATCAGGGAGATGTACCGGAAGCAGTCACGTAAAGTTCCGGCGACAGCGCCGCTTGAGTTTGTCCCTGAAAGCTGGCGCAAGGTGGTGGTGACACCTGCGGGTATTGACCGGCAGTATTATGAATTTTGTGCGCTCAGCGAGCTTAAGGGAGCATTGCGCTCCGGGGACATCTGGGTTAAAGGCTCACGCCGCTACAAAAATTTTGATGATTACCTCATTCCTCAAAAAGACTTTGACAAACTCACACCGGCGCTGCCACTGCCCGTATCTGCTGATTATTGTGAGTACATTACCAGCCGTATGACCCTGCTTCAGTCTAAACTTGAAGAGGTCAATGCCATGGCTGCCCTTGGTGAACTGCCCGATGTAGAAATATCTGACAGGGGCGTAAAAGTTTCTCCGCTGGATAACTGCGTTCCGGTGCAGGTTTCACCGCTGGCAGAGCTGGTTTACAGCATGCTACCGCGCCCTAAAATCACGGAAATTCTCGATGAGGTAAACAGCTGGACAACGTTTACCCGACATTTTTCGCATATAAAAAATGACATTACCCGTCCCGATACCCGCCTGCTTCTCACCACCATTCTTGCGGATGGCATCAATCTTGGCCTGACCAAAATGGCAGAAGCCTGCCCCGGAAGCACCAAATCATCACTCGAAGATATTCAGGCATGGTACATCCGCGACGAAACCTATTCAGCCGCCCTTGCAGAACTGGTGAACGCGCAGGGGAAACGACCGTTAGCGGCATTCTGGGGAGACGGGACAACCTCATCATCAGATGGACAGAATTTCAGAACAGGCAGCTCAGGCCGCTACACAGGGCAGGTTAACCCAAAATATGGGCAGGAGCCCGGACGTCAGTTTTATACCCATATTTCGGATCAATACAGCCCGTTTTACACCTGCATAATCAGTCGGGTCAGGGATTCAACCCATGTGCTCGATGGCCTGCTGTACCACGAAAGCGATCTGGAAATCAGGGAGCATTACACCAATACAGCGGGTTTCACCGATCATGTCTTTGCCCTTATGCACCTGCTGGGATTTGCGTTCTGTCCGCGAATCAGGGATCTACACGACAAGAAACTGTTTATCAAAGGGAAAGCCGACCAATACCCGGCGCTTCAGTCACTGATATCAGCAACCAGCCTGAATCTGAAAGAGATCGAAATTCACTGGCATGAAGTGCTGCGTCTGGCGACCTCGATAAAGCAGGGAACGGTGACGGCATCCCTGATGCTGAAAAAGCTTGCCAGCTACCCCAAGCAAAACGGACTTGCCAAAGCATTGAGGGAAATTGGCCGTATTGAACGAACTCTGTTTATGCTCGACTGGTTCCGCGATCCGACACTTCGTCGGCGGGTACAGGCGGGACTGAATAAAGGCGAAGCCCGTAACGCGCTGGCGCGTGCGGTATTCCTGCACCGGCTGGGTGAAATCAGGGACAGAAAACCGGAAAATCAGAGCTATCGCGCCAGTGGACTAACGCTGCTGACGGCGGCTATCTCGCTGTGGAATACCGTCTATATGGAAAGAGCGGTCGATGCCCTGAAGCGTAAAGGGGTGAAGATCAACGAGCAACTGCTGTCGCATTTATCGCCGTTAGGCTGGGAACACATCAATCTGACAGGCGATTATATCTGGAAAAGCAACCGGATACCGGCTTCCGGTAAGTTTCGTCGGCTGAGACCAGCCAAAGTAGAGAGGGTTAAAAAACAGCCTTAACGTACAATAATTTTCGATATCCAAACTGACCCCCTGAAGTAGTGACCATCGATAAAAGTGGTGCCAGTACAGCGGCACTGGCCACAGTCAATGGCAACAAATCAGAAGAAGAAGTCATCACCATCAGGCAAAACAAATATCTTAATAACCTGATTGAGCAGGATCACCGAAATATCAAACGACGGATACGTCTGATGCTGGGATTCAAATCGTTTCGCCGGGCGCAGACGATACTGGCCGGCATTGAACTGCTCCACATGATAAGAAAAGGGCAATATCAGCATCCGGCAGGTGACGGAATGTCACCCGCAGAACAATTTTATCTGTTAGCTGCCTGAAAAATCAGCAGCATACATTTTGCTGACATGCATATGCTAATGCGACAGAGCCGTTTTTAAACATCTCTATGATGTTGCAGCTGATTCCATTGCATTACCATTGTCAGATCATTCTCTGGCAGTGAACACGTTTAGATTACAGCTTTACCGATATGTAGAGTTTACAGCTTCTTTTAGTCATGTTCGAGTTGCATTTTTAACTGGTTATAAATACAGTTAAAGACCATGCTTTTAAGGAGGGTATTGCATGATAGTAAGAACACCATCACACACTGGAGATGAGACTTGTCCTGCTTGCATTGTCGCCGGAGGGTTTGTCTTCCTGGCCCATCATAGTGGGGGCCATGAGAAAACAGACGCTGTATTTCAGGCGAAAGCATCTTTTAATGCTCTGGATAAAACACTCAGAGCAGTAGGCTCTGATCTGAATCATATGGTGCAATTAACCTTGTATCTTAAACGCAGAGAGGATTTTCCGTCGGTTCGTAACATCTTTAGGGAGTATTTTGGTGAAGGCCATTATCCCGCCAGAATGACCGTATTCACCAATTTCATTAACAAAAATTGTCTTTGTATGATCGACGGAATCGCTGTTCTCAAAGTCGACAAAGATTAGTTTTGTAAGCGTATCCCAAAAACCGTACTGACGAAGAGAATTGAACGGTTATTCAGGGGGACGTGAACGATAGCACGCCTGCTGCGTGAGCTCGTCTGCTGCGCAGCCGAAGTCCTTTCTACCCTCATCGCCGTATTTTATACTGTCTTTCATATACATACCGTGACCCGCAAAGCTCCTGTTCCAGCATGATAACGGCAGGGATCACTTCCTTGAGAAGAATGACCATCAGCTCAACGACTGGACCCGGTTTTCCATCGAGTGCATGTTTGCCTGCGACACCTGCGCCATGGGCGTTCGTCGCTATTGCTGCAGCTCGTCTGACTGTACTCACTCACGCTTTCTCTGCCAGACCTGCAAATCCAAAGCCTGCAGCAACTGCGGCCTCAAGGGCTCCGGGCAATGGATCGCCGGGCAGCAGCACATCCTCCCCGACTGCGACTGTCAACATATCACCTTCACCATGCCGCACTTGCTGTGGCCGTTCTTCAGTAACAACTGGCCGCTGCCCAATGACCTTTTTCGTTGCACCACTCGCGCCATGCTCAGCCACGCGCGCAAGCTGGGTATCGAGGTTGGCATTTTCTGCGCGCTGCATACCTACGGACGCCAGCTCAATCAGCATCCGCACATCCACGTCTCAATTACCCGCGGCGGCCTCAATGTCAAACACGGCGTCTGGCGCGGTGCCGTTATCCGTCCGCTGCGTGACAGCTACGATCGCGTCAATCCCGGCAAGCTGCCCAACTTCGGTCATATCCGCGATGAGAAGCAGTGGAAACACTACCTGCAGGCGCAATATCAACGCCACTGGAAGGTCCACTTCGCTAAAAAGACCCGCGGGGTCTGGCCAGCGTAAAATACCAGGGCCGCTATCTGAAACGCCCGCCGGTGGCGGCGTCGCAGTTCCGTCATTACCGTGGCGGCTCGATGGTTCACCAGTACTCCGACCACAACACACAACAGCACAAACGCCAGAAACTGAGCCAGGAAGAGATGCTGTGGCGTTACATCAGCCACATCCCGTCCCGACACTTTAAAATGGTGCGTTCCTACGGCTTTCTGGCCAACCGTAAACGCGGCCTGCTACTGCCAAAGGTTTACGACGCGCTGGAGATGACGTAGCGTGAGAAACAGCAGAAGCCGGGGTTCGCGGTGATGATGAAAGCCATCTTGGGCACCGACCCGTACCAGTGCATCCTGTGCAAGGGCCGACTGCGCTTTGCAGGCACCGTGGTGGGCGATCTCGCTACCAAAATGCTCTCCGACAGGCTGCATCGGATGGTGAAAAAACGATGGCTTCAGATCCCAGATCTGGAGAAGTGCGCCTGAAAAATTGGTTTTGGCTTATAAATACAGCAAGCACAGTATTTTTACGCATTATCCTGCGACAGCCCTCACCATATGGGTAACTCCTTCGCCTGACCATAAACTTTGCAACAGTACCAGAATTTAAGCCAGATGTAATTAAGCGCCCGTCGCAAATGGCGGATGCTACAGATTACTGTTCCTCTTCGGCTTCGCTTTCTACTTCACTACCACGGCCAAAACTCAGCAGTTCCGAGACTTTCATATTGCCAATGTCTTCTGCTTTCTGTTTTACACTGTCGATCTGCTTATTGGTCTCTTCAGACAGGCTGGAGGTAATCGCATTTTGCATTTGATTAATTGCGTTATCTTTGGTTTTTTGCAATTCGCTATTAAAGGTGTTTTTTAATTCCTCTACCGACGCATCAGCTCCCTTTTTCAATTCACTGACTGCTTGCGTGGTCTCTTCAACTTTTGCTTTCGCTTCCGGTGACATCTCCATATCACAACCGCTGAGCAGAATACTTCCGGAAAGTAATAATGCGAAGGAAAGTATTCTCATATTATATCAGGCCTTCTGTTTTAATTATCTTAACACCACCCGGTGGCATTCTTTACCGTGCATCATGCCATAGTCGTTTTACATCCGTTCGAGCGTATAAGTAAAAAATATTAAAGTTGGGTAAAGCTGGAAGGGTTTTGATTAAAATGATTGTAACCAGAGGGTTATATCTGCTAGTAGTTTAATAAAAGCAATATCTTCAATAAACCCTCTCAGCGATAGATTTAGTATGCAACAGAATAAAAAAGCGCTTCTTATCCTGAATAAAAAGGCCCGCAAGGGAACCTATAGCCAGGCGGATATTATCGCCCTTTGCGAAAGCTACGGCATAACATTAACAGTGCCGGATGATGGCCCGGATGTATCGCTGGCTGAAATCATCAGGTGTCACGCCCATCAGTGTGACCTGGTGATGATTGGCGGCGGCGACGGTACGCTGAATCTGGCAGCACAGGCGCTTATGGACACGCAGCTCCCGCTGGGGATTTTACCGCTGGGCACCGCCAACGATCTGGCGCGCACGCTGGGTATCAGCCGGACGTGAAAAGCGCTGTCCGCACCATCGCCAGCGGGAAAACCCGCAAAATCGATCTCGGGGACGTGAATAACCACCTGTTCTTTAACGTCTCCAGTAACTCCGTGGCGTGTCTGCCGGCCTGCGCGCCGGTAAATCGCAGCCGGTTGCCGCACAGGATGCATTTATACGGGTCTGTGCGCAGGAACGCCTTCATCAGCGCGGCGAAGCCCGGCTGCTCCGGTTTTTTCCTCTCTTCCATCTCCAGGGCTTCATAGACTTTCGGCAGCAGCTCGCCTCGTTTCCGGTTGGACAAAAAGCCGTAGTAGCGCACCATCTTAAAGTGTTTCGCCGGGATATGACTGATATAGCGCCCGAGCATCTCTTCCTGCGACAGCGTCTGCTGCCGGTGCTGCTGAGTGCGGTGATCGTAATAGTGGTGCACCACGGCACCGCCGCTGTAGTGCCTCAGCTTCGCTGCCGACACTGGTGGTCGCTTCAGGTACCGGCCGGGGTATTTGACGCTTCGCCAGGCACCCCGGGTCTTCTTCGCGAAGTGGACCTTCCAGCGGCGCCTGTACTGCGCTTCCAGATAGCGACCCCACTGTTTTTTGTCGCGGATATGGCCCAGCCCCGGCAGGCTGCCGGGATTTATCAGGGTATAACTGTGACGCAGCAGGCGGGTGACCGCACCGCGCCAGATTTCCTCCACGGCGTGCTTCTTAAAAAAAATATCGCGCCAGACGCCGTGTTTCATATCAAGGCCGCCGCGGGTGACGGAGAGGTGAATGTGCGGATGCCGGTTGAGCTGGCGGCCGTATGTATGCAGGGCGCAGAAGATACCAACCTCCATGCCCTGTTTGCGGGCCCACCGGAGCATGGCGCGGGTGGCAGCCCGGAACAGGGCGTTGAGCAGAGGCCAGTTGTTGTTAAAAAAGGGCCACAGCAGGTGGGGCATGGTGAAAGTGATATGCTGCCAGTCGCAGTCGGGAAGGATGTGGCTCTGCTGCGATACCCATTGCTCGGTGGCTTTGAAGCCGCAGGCGCTGCAGGCTTTTGACTTGCAGCTCTGGCAGAAGAAGCGGGAGTGAGCTGGCTGGACACTCTGACGGTGTACTGCGCCATGCGGCTCGCTGCGGGTTATTACGGACCCACCAATCGTTACGGTACCATATCTATGAGGCGACAATAAGTCAGTCCGCCTGGTGCTGATTATCCTGGCCGGTTTTGTAATCTGAGTGTCATGTACATGATCCAACAGGAAATGGTGTGACGCTCAATACTTCTCAGGTCAGTTACTACATGACTCAGCGTAAGAAAGGTGTAACTCAGCATATATCGGCTATGAAAGCCGGTATCTCTGTCCGCTCCGGCCGCCGGATCGAAAAAGATCAGTGGTCAAAAGCCGGTGCTCGTCACTGGCGGACACGCAAAGATCCTCTTGAAGCCATATGGGACAGCATGCTTGTTCCCCTTCTGAAGGAGAGACCCGCACTGATGCCGACGACTCTGCTGGAGATGCTGCAGGATAAATATCCCGGTCAGTACCCCAACAGTCTCCGCAGGACAATGCAACGGCGGGTCCGCGAATGGAAGCTGCAGTATGGTGCAGAGCAGGAGGTCATGTTCCGCCTGCGGCATAAGCCCGGCCTGCGTGGCCTGTCGGACTTTACCGAACTGAAAGGTGTAGTTGTCACCATCGCTGGTAAGTTATTGGCGCATAAGCTGTATCACTTCCGCCTGGAATGGAGCCACTGGAGCTGGATGCGGGTCGTGCTGGGTGGTGATAGCTTCTCTGCCCTGGCTGAAGGCCTGCAGGAAGCTCTCGGACTACTGGGCGGCGTACCTGCAGAGCACAAAACAGACAGTCTGCGGGCGGCATGGAAACAACAGGGTGAAGATGGGCGCCGCGAACTAACGGAGCGTTATGCTGCTCTCTGCCGGCACTACGGCATGCTGGGTGTGCACAACAATGCCGGCCGGAGCCACGAAAATGGTTCAGTTGAAAGCGCCCATGGCCATCTGAAAAGGCGTATCCGTCAGGCGCTGATACTGCGGGGCAGTAACGACTTCAGCACCCTGGAAGAATACCAGGACTTCATCACTCAGCAGGTTATGCGGCACAACCGCAACAATCAGGATCTGGTAAAAGAAGAGCGTTCACATCTGAAGCCGCTGCCGCTTCGTCGCAGCGCCGACTACGACGAACTGACGGTGAGGGTCAGTAGCAGCAGTACCATCAATGTAAGGCACGTCGTCTACAGCGTCCCCTCCCGGCTTGTTGGCCAGCTGTTACGGGTCCGCTTATGGGACGATCGTCTGAGCTGTTACGTTGGCAGCAACGAGGTCATGAGCTGCCCCGGGTCAGGCCTGAAAAAGGGAAAACGCGGGCCCGGTGTATCGACTTCCGGCATGTGATCGACAGCCTGGCAAAAAAGCCCGGGGCGTTCTGCCATGCGACACTGAGAAACGACATCCTGCCGGATGATGAATGGCGGAGGTTGTGGCGTCGCCTGTGTAACCATCTGGAGCCCGATATGGCGGGCAGGTTGATGGTGCACGCCCTGAAACTGGCGGCTGGATATGACGATATCTCGGTCGTGGCCAGAGGCATGGAGCAGATGCTGAACAGCCCGGGAGAGGTCGATCTGCACCGGCTGATGCACTTCCTGGGGATAAAGGAAAAGGAACTGCCGACGGTCAGCGTGGTGCAGCACAACCTGAGCAGTTATGAGCAACTGCTGCGTGGCAAGGGCGGTCTGCAGTGAGCAATATCCACCACCTTGAACGCAGCCTGCGTAAACTGCGTCTGACACGTGTTGGCGCGGAGTGGCATGCGCTGGAAAAACGCGCGCTGGCGGAAGGCTGGACCCCGTCGCGTTATCTGCTGACGTTATGCAATGAAGAGCTGCTGTGGCGTGAGAGTGAAAAACTGCGCCGCTATAAAAAGGAGGCGCGGTTGCCGGTGGCCAAAACGCTGAGCGAGTACGACTTCAGCCAGATGCCGGAACTGAATGGCGCTCAGTTCCGGCAGCTCTGCGAAACGACAGACTGGGTTGATGCGGGTGAAAATGTCCTGCTGTTCGGTGCCAGCGGGCTGGGAAAAAGCCATCTGGCGGCAGCGATCGTGGATGGAGTTGTAGCCCAGGGCTACCGGGCCCGGTTCTACAGCGCCGGAGAGCTGCTACAGGAGCTGCGTAAAGTCAGAGCGCAGTTGAAACTGAATGAGCTGTTACTGAAACTGGATCGCTACCGGGTGATAGTGGTGGATGACCTTGGTTATGTCAAACGCGACAACGCTGAAACGGGCGTGCTGTTCGAGTTAATAGCGCATCGCTACGAACGCGGGAGCCTGGTGATCACCAGTAACCATCCGTTCAGCACATGGGGCAGCATCTTCGTGGATGAGACGATGGCGGTGGCGGCAGCAGACCGGCTGATCCATCACGGATATATGTTCGAACTAAAGGGAGAAAGTTACAGGAAAAAGACGGCAAAGGCAGTAACCAGCGCGGCTTAACGCCGCACTAAAGGATACGGCCAGCATAGTTGGCGCCAGTCGGCAAAACTAGTTGACGTCTAATATCGCCGCTATTGCCCGAAAAGACTACGAGGATCGACGACGTCGCTAGGCTAAAGGTATCAGTAAGGCTAAAGCGGAAGGGAAATATCGGGGGAGAGTGGCCGATGCACAGAAACACGAACTGATACGTACAAATGAAATTCTATGAGCTTGATGGGGAGTGGTATCATGATATTGCTATGAACACGATAAAGCGGGGAGGAAAAAGGGGAGAATATCTACGTGCAAGCAGAGAACGTGCTGTGGTTCACAAATTCAATCAGTATCGTTACATAAGATTTTTGAACAGAAAGCAAGATAGCGGCTTAACACTAAATTATTCAAAGTGCAGCTCTATCCAAAACCAACCGCTAAGTGATGGCTGGTTCACTTAAAATGCGACACTTTAGTGCGTTGCATATTTTGTGGATCACTTTCGCGCTTTGGGTGAACCGCTACAACCACGCCGAATATCTGCAGTTCCTCCGGATAGAGAGTGGGGCAGGCGGGATTCATCGGCAGCAGGGCGATACGGGGCTTAAGCTGCAGGCGTTTAACGGTGAACTCGCCATCTGTTTCCGCGATGACAATATCCCCCAGTCTGGTTTTTTCAGCTTTGTCGACAACCATTAAATCGCCGGAGTGCAGGCCCATGTCCTTCATCGAGTCGCCAATGGCCCGGACAAAGTAGGTTGCGCTGGGGCGACGGATGCAGTTGGCGTTCAGATCCAGTTCGTCTTCGGTATGGCATTGATAAAAATATCATTTTTAAGTGGCTACACCTCTGGCAAAGAGAAAGCCGTATCTCTCGTCGAATGCCTGAAGCTATCGTGGGGCCGGAGGTACTACAACCTCTTCCAGTTTCCCCGACTCTGTTGTCCGTTGAGGTCATCGACGACGCGTAGCCCGCTACTGATAATAGCACTCCGTGTGGGTTCTCTTCCACTTATACCAGTGCTGCTTCCTGCCATATGGATGGAGTTCCACCATGGCAAAATGACGTTGGAAAGTCCGTCACCGGAACTACTGGCAGTGCAGATCCGCGAACTGACCGGAGAAACCAGTGATATTCCTCCCGCCAGGCACTCGTATCTGGTTGGTTGCCGGCATCGCGGATATGCGTAAATCGTTCAATGGCCTGGGCGAGCTGGTACAGCATGCCCCTGATGAATACCCGTTCTCCGGTCACCTGTTTATCTTCCGTGGCCGCAAAGGTGATACCGTGAAGATACTCTGGGCTGATACTGACGGCCTGTGCCTGTTCACCAAACGGCTGGAAGAAGACCAGTTCATCTGGCCTGCGGTGCGCGACGGCAAGGTTGCCATTACCTGCTCGCAACTGGCGATGTTCCTCGACAAACTAGAGTGGAGTCAGCCGAAAGCATTCCGCCTTAACGCGCTGATAATCTTGTGAAAAAATCTTGGTTGCATTATAGAACTGTTATGATTCAGGACTGTTTCGCCGTGCTGAAAGGTGTGTTCGCCAGAAAGACAGCCAGCTCAGTCTCGTTGCAGAGACTGAGTTGTTCCTGCGTTCGGTGCGCGTTGAAGAGAAAATGGGCCTTACCCGATCATGGTGAGAGACTCATATAAAACAGGTATTTTAAGAGGTCTTCCATGATCCTTTTTGTCACCCCGCATCTGAGCCAGCACTGTCCACTGCACCACTTTTCACAGAGTGCTGTCCGGCAGGTTTTCCATCACCGGCTGCGGACTATATTCACGGGCCAGTTGCGCAACGTTGGCATCTGGCCGTGAAGCCAGTTCAACCATATGAAGTTTGAAGTCATGAGAATAGGACCGGCGGGACCCGGTACACCAGTCTGCAGGTTAATCCATCAATAGAACTCCCTCTAAATTAGACGGAGTTCTAACTTATCCTTCCGGGAATTCGTATAACAGGCGGTGCTGACAGTACGCTTAGTAACTTTTCTCCGTGTTTACGAAATTTTTATACGATCACGGAAAGCATTTTCGTCATATTCTAATTGTCGATTGTTAAAGACATTAACATTAATCAGAGGTATATCATGGGAAATATAAACGGTTTTGTACGTCGTCAAAGTCAGTTAGTACATGAAAGCGACCCTGGAGATGCTTTCGGTGCTGTCAATGCTACAGAAATAAAATATGGACTTAACAACTTTAATCCTTCTCATGAAGTTGAACGATTTTCCTATACTTCCGGCCGTGTTGCGAAACGTGTTTATAATCGGTATGAAAAAAGTTCACACCAAGTTATAGGCTATTATACTGACTGGTCGCAATATGATGGTCGTTATGAAAATAATTATAAAGATGAACAATGCGGGAGGGGAATTGATTTGATGAAACTGGATCCTTTTGCTTACGATAAGCTCATTATCGGTTTTCTTGGTATCGTTGGCGATAGGGGTGAAAAAGCGATCACAATTGACAACGCGGCCAGGGACTTTGATAAAAAAATCGATGAAGCGACATTCGTTGATGCCTGGGGGGATGTTGCATCCTACAGAAACTGCGGTTTTAACAGATGGGTTAGCAATGATTATCTTGCATTATTTACCCAACAAACCGCTCAGGGTGTTTTGGGCGGATTGCGAAAGCTGAAAGAGAAAAATCCCGGACTGGTGTTGTCTTTTAGCGTTGGCGGCTGGACCATGAGTGAAGCATTCTATCACATGGTGCGTAATCAGGCACGACGCCAAACTTTTGTGAGAAGCCTTCAGGATATCTTTTCAAGATTCCCGATGTTTACCGAGGTGGATATTGACTGGGAATATCCGGGGATGATGGGGAACGGTAATACTTTCGATGATAATGATGCAGACTACTTTATCGAGTTAATAAAAGATATTAAAGCAGCCTTACCGTTAGTCAAAGTTAGCATTGCAGCTGGCGCGTCTCCGGCAGCCATCAGTAAATCAAATATTCCGGGCATGCTTGAAGCCGGAGTTGAATATATCAACCTGATGACCTATGATTTTTTTGGTACACCATGGGCGAAAAAGCTGGCACACCATACAAATCTGTTTTGCTTAGACAATGTTGATACTGAATCATATGGCATTGATAAATCCGTAGACATTCTTCTGAGTGCTGGTGTCTCTCCAGAAAAAATAAATATTGGTTATGCAGCATACACTCGAAACGCCCGTAACGCAGTGATCAGCAGTTACTCTCCTCTGAAAGGACTTTACTTTCCAGGGAACGGGACCACGACCGGTACTTTTGAATCAGGCTCGACCGAATACTATGATTTGATATACAATTACATTGACTTTGAAAATCAAAAAGGGCTAAACGGATTTAAAGTTTATACCGATAAAGAGGCTAACGCCGATTATCTTTATAATCCAGATTCTCAACTGTTTATCTCTTTTGACTCACCTCGCACAGTTAAAGCAAAAGGTGAATACGTAAAAGACAGAAATCTCGCCGGGATGTTCACCTGGACCGCCGAAATGGATAACGGCATTCTTGTTAACGCAGCCCGCGAGGGCCTCGGTAGTAAAATACAGTCGCAGGTTATTGATATGTCTATTTTTTACTTTAAAGGACACTCAAAGTGATTACGACGTTATTATCATATTAACCCTGACATACATTATTATTTTCTGTCATTGATGCGCCATATTTTCCTTTCGTTAAGGAGCCTGACGCTCAGTGGAACGAAAACTCACGTTAAGGGGAGAGTCTACAGGACGAAAAGTACGAAAAGAAGTTAATGATTTGTTTTTAATCCCCCAAATTACGAAGTCAGGTTGTTTGGGGGATTATTAATGATGCCATTAACAATAATCCTGGTTACTTATGTTTATAATCGAATTACATAGTAAGGACAGGAATCACTTTCTTCCTGTTAGGGAAGAAATGTAAGTATAATACATAATTGCTTGACTCGATAATTCGGCGTTTTATATGTTAATGAGAGTGAAAGGGGAAATTTTAATTATACGCTATTTGAATATAGATAAATGGCTATTACCCCTTATATCATTGCACCAGTAAAAACAGGTATTGAAAATGAATGAATTTATTCATATGGCGAAATTTACGAATTTAGAAATCGTACTTTCTTCTTTTTCAGGAGCTTTTGTTTATTCCCTGTGCCAATATAATTTCAAAAGGAAATATAAGTTTGCTTTATTCTTTTTGTCATTTGTCATGGGGGTTATAGGGGCTGATGCCACACTGGTGCTGGTAAGGGAATTTATTCCTTCTGATATTTCTGGTGAGCGAGCTGTTGGTGCTTTTATCTGTAGTTCTTTGGTTGTAACTGTTATTGTTAGAATTATTCATTATCTTGATGTAAAAACAAAATAATACTATAGCGCACTTTACCTGCTGATTCAGATTGGATCTTGAAAAGGAAAATAGCACTAAATATAGTTGCCGACTAGGTTTTGTAATGTATTTTTAAACTGGCCGTGTATTAGCGCTAATGCATTGGGTTTACATCAAGAAAAGTTTAATATATATTTCAGGGGGCGTCAACAGTTAAAGATAAATTTATTTTTCATGCCCGGAGGTGGTAATGATTTTCTCACGACAGATCATTTATTTTTTTTATCTAGCTAATACACATAGCTACGGTGCTGCCGCTGAATTATTGCATATAACTGAATCAGCTTTGCGCCATGCAATTCATAAGTTGGAGTTATATTACAATAAAAAATTATTCTTACGTGATAAGGGGAGTGTAATACTGACATCTTCTGGGGAATATATGTATAAAAAGTTGTACATTGATTTTGTGAGAATGCAAAACCTATCAAATAGGCTTCGAGAGCCACGGCCGCAAGAAATAAAAATCACAACTGATAATTTCTTTTATCCTCTTTCTTTTCCAAAACTAAAGAGTTTGTCGGTAGATAATTCCTGCGAACTCAGAATTACTCGTAATCCCAATGTCAGTTTTAATCAACTATGCCAGTTTGAGTCTGACTTGATTATAAAATCTTATATTAATGAATTACCTCCCACTCCGGGCTCCATTTTTAGAATACCACTATCAACCAAATTCCTTGGTTTGTTAATGCATGATAGGATTTTCCAGAAACACAAAGATGCCATGCGGATCATTAAAACTGAAAATATTTACCAAAGAAGCGATGCAATAAACCAAACAATGATTGATAATCTGTCAAAAGAATTGAAATCAACTTCAGTTAAATGTAATTTTAACTTTCTCCCGGAAATACTAGATGTCTTAAATTTGGTTATGTCTGGAGAGGGCGTTTGCTTCACGACAAAAGAAGCGATAGGGAATATTGAACTTTCTGAAAATTCATTAACATTTTTATGTTCTCCATTTAATCTCCATCTAGCATTACACGGGGGAATATATCTGCTTAAGGAGCGCTATGATGAACTTATTGAGATCGCCTTATCAATAAAAGATATTTTTCGATAACATCTCTTAAAACATTCATGGATAAAGCAGGGCTGATAAGGAAATATGTGTCGGACTCTCAAGGTTTTTCGTGCGGAATTTTATGCCTAGCGTCATTGCCCTGTTTCGACAGGATAAAAGGATAATCATCGACTGCCGGGATTAATCCGAAAATCATACGCATTGAACGTTAGTTTTTCCAAGAGGCATTAATAAAAAATACCGGCGCAGGAAAATCTCTTTCTAACCCGCTGGCTGGCCTCTAACATAACGCCGTTTTTCTCTTGGAGTCGCCACGGATATCGATTGGTGTGTGCCCGGAGTTCAGGCAGAGTAAGGATACTCAGTATGAACCACGAGTTTGTCTGGAATATCGTGCAGATTACTCATGATGAGAAACCCGCCGAGCCCATTGGTTGTGGCAATGGTGAATTTGAGCGGCAGTGACCTGGGGCATGCCCGCGGGGTGATGTAACCCGCTGACAAAGGGGATTGAGGCGAGGTCACTAAGCCAAGACGATCTCCAAGATTGAATGCTGAAAGGTTGAAGAACATGAACCCATTAATCCGCCTCTGAGGGTTGAAATGTCATCACCGCTTACGTGACCTGATAAGCCGTACAGGGGGAATCGGCAGAATGTCCAGTACTGCCGGTACGAAGATATTCTGACAGCCATTTGGAATGCCGGGACAGCAGTTCCACCACAGAACGGGCTGCAGTTTCCTGTCAACTTGCTGTAAGCAAGGGTTAAGAGTGCGATGGGCAGCCTACTCAGCATGCATGAGTCCAGACAGATAAACCGGGGAAGGTCAGTGATGGATGTTAAGGGGGCATGGCCCTGATGCCGCACTGGCTGGCGGAGCTTCCGTAGTAGTCCGGAGGCCTTTGAACAGGCCTCGTCGTGCGGACAGAATTTGTCTACTGTCGTGGGGTCAGTCCATGAAACCACTCTTGGTTCATCCATATTGAGTGAATGCTAAAAACTTCATAACTCATTGTTATAATAGATATATATTAAACTCCATCACTTGAATTTCTCAATCTTAATGATGTTGTGAGTGACAGAATTATGCATGAAATTTAATCATATGAATCGTAATGTTATTAAAAAAATCATAGTACCTCACCTAGCCATGGATAATGACCTTGCTATAAATTAGTACCCATCTTCCCGCTAATTATTTTACTGACTAGAGTGACTTGCCGCCAAATAGAAATAATAGAAGTATAACTTAGTATTAGGAATGATGTTATGGAAAACAACTTGGAAAAAAAATCAAAACAAGAGGTGTGTTATATTTTAAATAAGCGCGTTTGGTTTTATCCCAAAATGCATAAATTAATATATGACAGCAATGGTGATAAACAAGTTGTGAGTTTAAATATACCGGCAAGTCGATGTCTTATGCTACTGATCGATAGCCGGTATAATATAGTATCTCGAGACGAGTTCATCGATCAGGTATGGAGGTCGTTTGGGCGCTTTGTTGCTTTAAACACATACTACCAGAATATTTCAATTTTGCGTAAAAGTCTTCGTAGCGCGGGGCTAGATAAAGATGCTATTCTTACCATTCCAAGAAGAGGACTTGCGCTAAACAAAAAAATCAGTATTGAAAAGAGCAAAAGTTCCGATGTTAATGATTTAATAAAAAAAATTTTTTGTGGTAATGCAAGTATCGAGTTGAACGCTGCTACAACTCCAGAAAATCAAGGGGTAAAAGATAAAATAGACGAGAATGAAAAAATAGAAATGAATCAGATCATCCCTAAATTGAATTTTAGAAGCAGAGTAGTAAAAAAAATAAGTTATTATGCCAATAGAAAAATAAGTCTGATTTACATCATGTTTCTGTTTTTATTAATCGGTTGTATAATATTTTTAACGGTTTTTTTTTGCCAATAATAATCTGACTCTGCCATAGCCTAAAGGGCTATGGTTTTTTAGATGGACTTTTATACATGTTTTTTTCTGCTAAAGAGTTTAGTATATAAAATAATCACCCGAGTATTATTTTTAATAGGATTATAGTACTTTCAACACATCGCAACTTGCCTTGTTAACTAATAAGTTAATACTTTTAACCCCTAGTTTAGTTAGTCCATTTCTTTTATGTGCTGATATTGTTTTATATGAAGTCCCATCGGCGATGGCTAACCTACTCATTGACCAACCATTTAGCAATTTTATGAGTACATGCTTTTCTTTAAAATGAAAGCAGGCCTTTATTAAAACACCCCAGCCAATTAGGAAGCCTGAGTTCAGTATCGACCTCATGGATAGAGTGTAAATTAACGCCATAAGATTGACAAAAATCACTAATCTTTTTGTCCTTTGAAAAAGAACGACGCCAACCATTACTTCCTCTAATCGGTTTAGTGCGTTGATGCTATAGTTTTCTCGAAAATACCACGTTAAATGCATTTTGCAATCTCAAGCTTACCCATTTCTCAGTATGAATCATGTGAATTCTGCCCAAGGAAAAATAATTCATCTAATATTTACCCCCCCTGTAAATGCTATCTGCTTAGTTGGGGCAATACTGTAATGTATTTAAATAGCATAACGTTGCCAATTGGGCAAAACGACAAATAAGAGCTAACGCAAGTAAAAAGTGTGAATAATTAAATATTAACACTCAACCAATCGATTATCTGCAAGTGTGAACGTGATGCTTAATGTGAATGTTATTTCGCATGAGACTTAATTCATTACTCACTCTGAAATAAAGTCGTTATCTTACTTATCGCTTACTGTTAACCGCCTCGGTCTAGTGACTGGAAAAATACTTGGCACTGGATAGTGAGGTAGTGATTATCAGAAGCAGATATAGATGGCAATGAATCGTCATTAAATTCACACAACTGTATTTTCAATACAAATTTTGCCTTTAAAGGAACCAAACCAAAGGATAAGCGTATGAAAAAGACTATGATGGCCGCTTTTGCTTCTGTTACTTTGATCTGTGGGATGTCAAATGTTGCTGCGGCGGCTGATGGCACTGTTAATTTCAAAGGTAACATCATTGACTCCGCCTGTGTCGTTGATCTGGGTGGTGCTGGTGCAACCGCCATGGACGTTATGATGGGTGATGTTCATACCTCTGCGTTTAAAGGTGTTGGTTCAACCGCAGGTGGTACTGCAAGTGCGACAAAATTCAATATCGTTCTGAAAGATTGTCCAGCAAGCGTTACCACCGCCAAGTTAAAGTTTGATGGTATTGCCTACTCTGGTGACAATACCGTTCTGGCCTTGACTGATGAAGCGGGTAAAGCGACTGGAGTGGGTATCCAATTGTCCGATAAGGCTGGGGTGTTGCCTCTGTTTACTGAGTCAAGTGCTTATACGCTGACCACGGGTACTGGTACCGAAAATCAATTGGATTTCTACGCACGTTATATTCAGAAAGGAAAAGCCGTTACTGCGGGTAAGGCGAACTCAATCGCTACCTTCACCGTAAACTATTAATTAGCACTTTAAAATCGCCACCCTATATTTAGGGTGGCTTTACTGCTTTTTTAAAATATATTTTAAGGCTTTGTTATGCGTAGATTTCCTTTGGTAGCACTATATTTGTTACTATCTTACATTGCAGAAGCTCATGCTGGTGTCAGTATCGGCGGAAGTCGGCTGATATATGAAGGAAATAAAAAAGAGGAGTCCATCAGTGTCAGTAATTTAGATAAAACCCCGTATCTTATTCAGTCCTGGGTGGAAAATGGCACTGATGACAATGTTAAGTCCCCATTTATTGTTACTCCACCGCTGTTCAGGTTAGATGGAGATCAGCAAAACGTTTTGCGTATTGTCAGGGCTGGCGGCGCTCTTCCCGAGGATAAGGAGTCCTTATTCTGGTTGAATATAAAATCAATTCCCAACTCGGTTTCTGAAAATAAAAATACATTGCAAATTGCCGTGCGCTCCCGTCTAAAGCTCATCTTTAGACCTGATGCATTAAAGGGAAACGTTCCTGAGGATGTGGCATCACAACTACAGTGGCACTCTACCGGTGATCAATTACAGATAACGAATCCAACGCCATACTATATGAATTTTATGTTTGTAAAAATTAATGGCAAAAGAGTGCCTGATGCAAACTATGTTGCTCCGTCGTCAACGGCTACTTTCTCATTGCCTGCCGGGGTTTCTGGTAGAGAAGTCACATGGCAAATCATTAATGATTATGGCGGGACCGGCGAAATTCACAAATCGGCTTTTTAATTTTTTAGCATTTCGTTTTCATTAGCGCGAAAGTGTTGGCCTGTTAGATAAGTTGTTTGTCGCAATGGAGTGTAAAATGAATAAAAAAGTTCTCTTTCATCCTAGATTTGGTCCCCGCCATTTAAGCTGGATATTATTGATTCCAATAATCACACCTTGTATTTTTCCTGGTAGCAAGGCGTTAGCCCGTGAGTTTTTTAACCCTGCATTTTTGCAGATTGGCGGTGAAGGAAGTGAGTCTTTCCCCGATCTCTCTGTGTTTGAAGAAAGCAACAACCAGGCTCCAGGTGAGTATCGTGTGGATATCTGGTTAAATAATGCTTTTGTGGAAACCAGAAACTTCTATTTTTCCCGTAACAAGGATGATGAAGGAAATGATACCCTTGCCCCCTGCATTAGCTTAGCTATATTAAAATCTTACGGTGTACGTACTGAGTCTTTTCCGGCACTGCAGGAGAAAGAAGGATGCGTAAACATCAGCACTATCCCCCAAGCCACGGTTCGTTTTAATTTTAATACCCAGCGCTTATTACTCAGTCTTCCTCAAGCTGCCTTGGTAGCCCATGCTCGCGGTTATGTGTCTCCAGATCAATATGATGAAGGCATCCCGGCGCTGTTGTTAAACTACCGTTTTTCAGGTGCGAATAATTACGCGCATACTGCCAATACGAAAGATAGCGACAGCCAGTACCTTAACCTACGGCCCGGTTTGAACATCGGCTCATGGCGTTTACGAAACTACACTACCTGGAATCGCGATAGCTCCGGGCAAAGCGGTTGGGATAATGTATATACTTATCTGCAAAGAAATATAGTGCCTTTAAAGGGACAGCTGACATTAGGGGATAGCTCATCTCCGGCAGATATTTTTGATAGCGTGCCGTTCCGTGGTGCGCAGCTTGCTTCTGATGATGAAATGCTGCCTGAAAGCTTACGCGGATATGCTCCTATGGTACGTGGTACCGCGCGGAGCAATGCCCAGGTCGTTATCCGGCAGAATGGCTATATAATTTACCAAAGTTATGTCGCGCCAGGCAGCTTTGAGATCACTGATATGTACGCCACGGGAGGGAGTGGTGACCTGCAAGTTACAATCAATGAAGCCGATGGGAGTTCACAGAATTTTGTCGTGCCTTACGCGTCATTGCCTGTACTGCAACGTGAGGGGCGGTTTAAATACAGCATTACCAGTGGCCAATACCGTTCCTATGATGGCGATGTTGATAAGACCGCGTTCAGCCAACTGACCGGAATTTACGGTTTATCCTTCAATATGACTGCCTATAGCGGCATGCAGGCGGCATCAAAATACCAGTCTTTAGCCTTTGGGTTGGGTAAAAACTTTGGCGATTTTGGCGCATTGTCTGCCGACATCACTCAAGCCTGGTCAAAACCTCAGGACCAAATCAAAAAGAATGGTCAATCCTGGCGTGTCCGGTATAGCAAAAACTTTGCGGAAACAGGGACCAACTTTGCGATTGCGGGTTATCGATATTCAACCAGTGACTACTATTCTCTAGCGGAAGTCATGGATAGTTATCGTGCTAACCAAACTGGATACACACCTTATCGGGCGCGTAATCGTACCGAGTTAACGCTCAACCAAAACCTGTCGGATAAGGTGGGTTCCCTGAGTCTGAGTCTGTTGCGAGAGGATTACTGGCGCAGTAAACAAAGGATGGAATCCATATCCGCCGGTTACAACAATAGTTGGAACAGTATCAGTTATAGCCTCAATTACAGCTATAGCCGTAACTCAAGCAACTGGGTCGATGGGCGTTCTTATGATAAAGATCAGGTTGTGTCCTTCAATATCAGCGTGCCATTAGAGCGTTGGCTTTCAAATACCTGGGCCAATTATACCGTCAGTAGCAGCAAGCCAGGCCATACCTCCAACAGCGTCGGCATTGGCGGTACGGCGTTACCGGATAACAACCTTTACTGGAATATACAGCAGGGGTATACCAGCCAGGGTGAAGGCAACAATGGCAATATGGATGGCGGCTATCGTGGAACTTATGGCGAAGTGAGCGCCGGTTACGGCTATGACCGCAACATGCGCCGCCTGAACTATGGACTGGAAGGTGGAGTGCTGGCCCATGCCGATGGTGTGACCTTCAGCCAGGCATTTGGTGACACCGCCGCCCTGGTTGTCGCCCCTGGTGCTGCTGGCGTTGGAGTGTATAACCAGACTGGGGTTAAAACCGATTTCCGTGGTTATACCGTGGTTCCTAACGTGACGCCATACCGTCGATCCGACATGGTGCTGGATACGACAACGCTGCCAGATGACGTCGATTTGGATTTGACGACACAAAGCGTGGTCCCTACCAGAGGCGCGATAGTCCGTGCCAGCTATGTTGCCCAGGTGGGTAACCGGGCAATGATGCGTTTAACCCGCAATGGCTCGCCTATTCCCTTTGGGGCTACCGTGACGGATCCGTCACAACAGAACAAACAGGCCAGTATTGTTGGTGATGATGGACAGGTTTACCTCAATGGCTTGGCCCCGATTGGTTCCTTATTGGTGCAATGGGGTAAGGGCGAAGACAAAATGTGTCATGTCAGCTATAAGCTAGCGGAAGAAAGACCTGAAAATGGTATCCAAGTGTTATCTGGCCTGTGTCAATAGACTCTCTGGTTGACTGATTCTATTGTGATTTTAATAGAGAGAATAAACATGAAAACGTTGAGAAAAAATATACTCGGTATAAATATTTTTCTGCTGGCGCTGATAGCTTCTTCGTACACCTATGCGTCGACATGTATCTTGACCACAAAACCCGTAGTAAAAACCAAGGTTATCACACTAGCTACTGACCCACGAGTCAATGTGGGTGAAGAGTTGGGATTAATTACCAATAGTGACTTATCAGGTATGTATCTCACTGTTGGTTGTACCGGGGGGTCAACCCCCTATCGCTCGTTAGCGCCTCTAACGGCTAGCACAACGGTTCCTGGCGTTTATGAAACGGGAATTGCGGGTGTCGGATTAACGGTTACTGATTTATGGGCTCCTGCCAGATTGGTTCCCTATTCAACCAGTATCGCTCCAGGCCCCTTAACACCATGGCATTTTACGGAAAATGTCAAAATACGCTTTATCAAAACCGGGCCTATCAATATAGGGGGGAGTATCGGAGCGAAATCCATAGCGCGTTATTATCTCAATAATGATGTTGTTGCGGAGATGCAATTAGGAGGACTTAAAGTGATCCAAAAAAGTTGCCTGGTTGAACTTAATTCGAAAAATCAGACCATAGATTTGGGTGGACCCAGGCGTAGTGAGTTCACTGGCGTAGGCAGTACCGCCCCCTCCTCAGAAAGAAACTTTAAAGTTGTATTGGAGTGTCAGGCAGATAATATCCCAGTTCAAATTTCATTCGACCCGGTTGGTACTTCCTCTGGTGATGGGATGATCAACATTTCGAAGGATATAGATGCTGCTTCAGGCGTGGTGGTGGAGGTTTTAGACAGTGGCCGTAATCCGATAAAATTCGGTGCTCAAAAGACGTACCATAGCGCATCTGAATTAAATATCGAGATCCCTATGTATGCCAGGTACAAGCAGAATGGGAATATAATACCAGGCAAAGCGAATGCGGCAATGACTTTTACCATTACGCAAAACTGATTCATATATAAAATGAAGTGTGAATCATGTTTTTTACTATAAAATCACTTTTTTTATATCATAACTTTGAGTGATAGTAGTGTTGCTTTCAAGCAAGTGCCTTGAATGGTTTTGTGCAAAACCATCTGCCCTTTTTAGGAAGGGGCTATGCATAAAAAAACACACACAAATAAATGGAGTTTAAAATGAAAGAACTTACGGTAATTGAAATGAATGAAGTTTCTGGTGCTTACTGGTGGGATTTTAGCAATATCAGCCAGGCTATTACCAGTGTAGCTTCTAATGCAGGGGAAGCAATTGCCTCTGCGACTTATATGGGGATCGCAGCAGGGTGGACCGGTGCTGTTATTGGTGGCAAACACGGTGGTGATGGCGGTGGTTTATTGGGCGTTGGTTCAATTGGACAATTGGTTGGTATGGTTGGTGGTGGCCTGATTGGTGCGGTTGGTGGCGCTGCGGCTGGTGTAGTTCTTGGTTGGGAAGCTTCAGAAAATGTTTCTACCAAGGCGATTGAAGCTATCATTAATGGTACTATTTGATTATTTTTTTATAATCATCTATTGCTGTAAAAATAAACCATGGCGTACGCCATGGTTTATCATATCTGGCCTCCCTGATTAGACTGTTTATATGAATAAGAAAAGTATCTTCCGCACAGAGGCCCTTGAAGGTCAACGCCAAAAATGGGTGGGCAAGGCATTGCTGCTTTCTGGATTGCCGGTCCCCGTTGTAGTGGCATTATGTTTTGTCTTTATTTTTGCCGTCGTTTTTTCCATGTTTTACTTTGAATATACCCGAAGAATCGACGTGGATGGTGAAATTATCACCTTGCCTCATTCAGTAAATATCCTCTCCCCGCAACAGGGTTATATTATCCACAGTTTCGTCAAGGTTGGGGATAAGGTCAAAAAGGGGGAGCCGCTGTATGAACTGGATGTTGCTCGAGTCACGATTTCAGGCAACGTGAGCAGTGCTACCTTGGTTGCAATTAAAAACCAGATGGATAATATTAATTCAATTATCGAAAAGCTGAAAAATAATAAAAAATCCACGCTTGAGGTTTTGCAGAAACAGATCGACAGTTATGAGGCTGCACATAAAGAGACGATAAAGTTGGTGCAGAGTGCAAAAAAGGAGGTCAAAACGGTAGAAGATACCCTGAAGAGCTATGAAGACTATCTGAAAAGAGGGCTCATCACCCGCGATCAGTTGAATTATCAACGCTCGTTATTTCAACAACAACAAAGCTCTTATCAGGGGTTCAGCAGCCAAAGTATTCAAGAGGAAATTCAACTGGCCCAACTTTACAGTGATATTAATACTCGAGCAGCAGATTTCGATAACCAGATTTCGCAAAACGAATCACAACTGAGCGACTTTCAACGCCAGTTGGCAGAATCAGATGCCAGTAACAGTATTATTATCAGTGCCAAAATTGACGGTATGGTTGAATCATTAAGCGTAACCAGTGGCCAGATGGTCGAGGCTGGAGGGAGTTTAGCTCAAATCAAGCCGACGGATAATGTTGAATACTATCTTGTTTTGTGGTTACCCAACAATAGCCTTCCTTATATCAAGGTCGGTGATGGTGTCAATATTCGTTATGACGCTTTTCCATCAGATAAATTTGGCCAATTCCCTGGAACAGTTAACTCTATTTCTTCCATACCGGCTTCACCACAAGAAATGGCTATCTACAGTAGCAGCAGTAAACAGGCTCAGCAACAGTTTGATTCTTATTATAAAGTAATGGTATCAATTAAAGATAAAGAGTTTAGTGATAAAGGGAAGGTGTTGAACATTTCTAGTGGTTTGCATGCCAAAGTCATTGTGTTTTTAGATAAAAAACCACTTTATCAGTGGGCGTTTTCACCTTTATATAATATAAAAAACAGTGTGGTGGGACCTGTCAGTGAATAGTAAGTCATTGTTTGATCTGATTAATAATAAGTTGAATTTTTCCTATTCTAGGAAGGTGCCACGAATTTTACAGACCGAATCTTCGGAGTGCGGTCTGGCTTGTTTGGCAATGGTGGCTGGCTATTATGGCCTTAACGTAGATATGTTTAACTTGCGACAAAAGTTTGGCATTTCTACGCAAGGCGCAACGCTAAATCTGGTCGCCAATATTGCTTCACAAATCCAATTAAAAACCAGACCGCTGTCTCTGGGGATTGATGAAGTTAAGCAATTGAAAACCCCCTGTATCCTGCATTGGGATATGAATCACTTTGTGGTCCTGGTTAAGGTACGTCATGCTTCATTTGTGATCCACGATCCAGCCTTTGGCCGTCGCGTGGTCGGCCTGAAGGAAATGTCTCAACACTTCACCGGTGTTGCGCTTGAGCTGTGGCCAGATAAAGATTTCCATAAAGAGACCGTCAAGACAAAGTTACGCTTGCTGGACCTGATGAAGAATATTGATGGTTTGCCAGGGGCACTCTTAAAAATATTCTCTTTGTCGATAGTGATTGAATCAATCAATCTGTTGCTACCGGTAGGAACGCAATTAGTTACCGACCATGTCATTCAGGCACATGACCATAGTCTGTTGGCGGTGATCTGTCTTGGATTAGTGGTGTTCACTCTGTTTAGAGCCTTTGTCAGTGTGATCCGTGCATGGACGTCGATCCAGTTGGGAACCTTGACTGATATCCAATGGAAAACCACGCTGTTTGATCATTTGATGAAACTGCCGCTGGCGTTCTTTGAAAAAAGGAACCTCGGGGATATTCAGTCGCGTTTTGGCTCGTTGGATGCGATTCGCACAACCTTTACCAACAGTATCGTCAGCGGCATTATTGATGGCATTATGACCATCGGACTGTTTGCCATGATGATGCTGTATGGGGGCTGGTTGGTATGGGTCGTATTTGGTTTTACTGCCTGTTATGCCTTGATGCGACTACTGACCTATCGGATCTACCGTCAATTTTCGGAAGAGCAGATTATCAAATCTGCTAAAGCCAATTCCCATTTTATGGAGACATTGTATGGCATCTCTACCATCAAAGCCTTAGGCATTAACAGCAAGCGTTCAAACTATTGGTTGAACCTTAATGTTGACGCCACGAATACCGGAATTAAAATCACCCGTTTCAATATGCTGTTTGGCGGTATCAATACGTTGATTACCACGATGGATCAGGTGATTATTCTCTGGCTAGGAGCAATGATGGTGATTGAGAACGGCATGACATTGGGGATGTTTATGGCGTTTAACGCCTATCGCGGGCAGTTTTCCCAGCGCGCATCCAGCCTGATTGATTTAGCGATCAATCTGCGTATGTTGTCCCTGCATAACGAGCGAATTTCCGATATTGTTTTTACCCAGGCAGAGGATGAAGCTGCAGCCAGAGAGGTATTTCAACCAGGAAAAGGGGTGACTATCGACGTTAAGGAACTGACCTATCAATATGATGCGTTGTCCAAACCCATTTTTGCAGATATCGATTTCAGCATCCAGGCCGGTGAGAGTGTTGCGGTTGTCGGCCCCTCCGGCGCTGGTAAAACCACTTTACTTAAGGTGATGTGTGGTTTGCTTTATCCAACGCATGGCCGGATCCTGGTTGACGGGATAGATATCCATAAAATAGGCGTTAACAACTTTCGCCGCAGCATAGCCTGTGTGCTACAGGACGACCGGCTGTTTTCTGGCTCTATTGCAGAGAATATTTGTGGCTTCGAAGCAAACCAGAACCAAGAACTGATGGTCGCCTGCGCGATATACAGCAATATACATCATGAAATCATGCAGTTACCAATGGGGTATGAAAGCCTGATCGGTGAGTTGGGCTCTGGGATATCTGGTGGCCAAAAGCAGCGGTTGTTTATCGCGCGGGCGCTGTATCGACGCCCCAGCATTCTCTTTATGGATGAGGCAACCAGCCATTTGGATTTGGAGAACGAGGCCATGATCAACAAAGCGATCTCCTCGCTGAAGATAACTAGAATTATTGTGGCACACCGTCCATCAACCATTGCCTCTGCGGATAGGGTGATAGACCTGAATAGTTTGGTTAAATAATCATCGACAGCGTGATGATGCATTTGCTCCGTTGGTTCAAATAACGCTTTTCGTTACGTTACAGAGGTAAACCTAATTTAACCGGCATCTCTATGAAGCGGACGTTCTGAACGTCAAGGGGTAGGTCAGTGCTTTTGGGGCCCGCGGCTTAGAGCCCGTGGCAAGCCGCGACTCGTTAAGCTTGGTGCCCCTGTATATCTCAGGAGCCGTTCAGTATGTTAACGATCCAACGAGGCTCATCAATATCTATCTCGATAGCATTGATGCGGGTGTTGTATGCCCGAATAAGCCTTGCGAGACCTTCACGGATTTTATCGCCATCATAGATAGCAATTTCTTCAATGTTGTTGCCGATGAAGGTTTCAGCTGCCTGGACAGCAATCTGCTCGGACATGCCAACGTTATCGGCCCTCTGACGTGCAGCAATAACCTTGCTTTCAAGGGTCAGTATGACGGGCCTGTAACCTGCACGCTTATTTTCAACACAACGTGTAATCAACTTTTCCATAGGGGCGGTGGTTACGTGGAATGCAGTTGTACCTACCTGAAAATCCCCCTCCCGGTCAGTGTGAAAATCTGCCGCATTGGCCCTGTCATTGCCGATTTTAACGTCGGGAAAGCGTAACTGAAGTTTGGCACCAATGAGATGCTGCAGTACCGCCCCGGTGGGTTTGTCGGAACGCTCCGCTGCTGCCTTAAGAATATCGCTTACTACAGAGGTTTCGCGGATTCACTACACCGGAGATGGGGCTTGCCGCCCTGGCTGGTCTGGGCGTGGGTCTGCTCCTGTCTCTGCCATTTATCCCTCTTGCCGGCTGGGTCATTATCCCGACCGGCATGTTACTGGCACCGCTGATGGTTATCGGTTTCGGCGGTCGGTGGCTGAGCCGCATCAAACGCGGCAAGCCGGAAAACTATATCTGGCAGCGACTGGAGGCGTTCAAACGTCGTCACAGCCTGGGCAACCCGACACTGATCGTTGATGCCCGGGGATGGTCCCTGAAACGAACCGGGAGAGAAAAAATGAGCCGTTTCGTCATGCGGTCAAAACCGGGATCAGTATATTCTGACACTGCGTATTGCCTGCGGTGCGCTGGCCTTTTTCCTGTTAATCACCTGCGCTGGCTGGATGCTGGCCCCGAACAAACTGATTTTCCATAACCCGCCTGATTTACGTACTGGCAGTACCCGACCCTGGTGGGAAGTACCGGCGTCGTCGGTCGATTCCTTTGCCTTCTATATTTTCCAGCAGCTCAACGCCTGGCCGAAAAATGGTGAAGTGGATTTGAGGAGGGGGCCCGTCCGGGTAACCGGCGGGTCTACTCACCTCATTCCCCTTATACTGATGAGAATTTGAACCAGAATGACAGCCGATGCAACAAGACTATCCGTGAAGGTGGCTACCGTGGTTGCACCGGTAAGGATGACGTACTATGCGCTTTGTATTTATTATTTTTTTTACATCAACCATTGCTGGCTGTGCATCGCTTCAGCCCTACGGTGAGGATACACTGGTCACTCAACGCTATGATTATCGTGACTCAGTAAAAGGAAGAGACGTCTATTCGTGTATACAGACTCAGCTTGTCTCTCATGAATATTTTCTGGAGTACGGAAAACTTGACAATAAGTACGGTATCAATCGTTTCGATATCACCCGGAAATCAGAAAATGTTGCCAGCCTTGAGATCTATACCGGTGGTTCAACCGTATCAAGTCAGGCGTTTGTAAAAAACACACGGACGCGCCACGAGCTTGATGCGGCTCAGTCATATTGCGTGAAGCGTGGTGAACGCCACACTACAATGGCTGAAGCCATTGTAGTGGGATTGTGGGAGGGGCTGAAATGATGGCTCAGGTGGATTAACACAGCCCACGGTGAACTCACGAATGCCTTCAGTGCATTTTTTACGCAACAGGCATTCTGCTCTGATGTCGATGGCCGGAGGTAACCAAAAGCGAACATTTTTTCCCTTCTGGTTACGTTAAGTGGTATCAATTTTAGTCGTATCACTTATATTCCGCTTCTCCGTTGGGTTAAGTATGCTCATCTGGCATTATTATACCAAAGCTGAGGTCCTGGTACCTTCTGTTCACCGGGGACCGTTCCGGGGTGGTTGGGTCCCCTTCCCTCTATTCTGGTAACTCCGGGCTGACTGCATCGTCACGCAGGCGCATGATGGTTTGTCGTGAGGTTCCAAACTGGCGGGCAACGGCCACCCAGCCCCCGTATTTTATTGATATTTAACATAAAACGCATTATGCGCACCAATGATGTAACTCCAATATTCTAATGTCACTTTTAACCCATTTAGTGATGTCACTTTTTCTGGCATAAAGGATCCAATCCTCAGGCCATGGAGACATCAGGATGCTTGTGACCATGTCAGATAAAGAACTCAGCCGGATCAACGTCATTCAGTCAGTTGTCGAAAAGCGTATGCGCCGTCGTGATGCTGCGCACCAACTTGCTCTGACCGAACGTCAGACGCAGCGTCTGATGAACCGCTTTCGTGAATCAGGTGCTGCTGGTCTGTCAAACCTTCGACGTGGACGCCCTGGTAATCACAGACTCCCTGAGTCACTGAAGCTGCGTGTACTTTCTTTACTTCACGATCACTACAGCGACTTTGGACCAACGCTTGCCGCAGAAAAACTGCGCGAACGCCATAACATCACTGTGTCTGTTGAAACGCTCAGAAAATGGATGACGGCAGATGGACTCTGGGTTCCATACTCACGTCGCAGGCCCCGTGTTCATCAACCCAGATATCGGCGTGACTGCCTTGGAGAACTTGTTCAGATTGATGGTTCTCCGCATGACTGGTTTGAAGGACGCGCACCCAAATGCTGCCTGCTCGTCTTCATTGATGATGCTACTGGCCGCCTGATGCACCTCCGCTTCGGCGAGACTGAATCAGCCTTTGATTACATGATGGCTACCCGCGAGTATCTTGAACAACATGGCAAACCACTTGCGTTTTACAGCGATAAGCACGGCATTTTCAGGGTAAATAATGGTGGATCCACTACGACCGGAGTCACCCAGTTTGGACGTGTACTTTCTGAACTTGGGATCGAGTTGATTTGTGCCAACAGTCCACAGGCTAAAGGCCGTGTGGAGCGAGCAAATCAGACACTTCAGGACCGGCTTATCAAGGATGTACCGGTGTCACCGGAACCGGCGTGCTGTTGCCGGTATGGGACGGTACCGCGGGACCGTCCCATACCGGGTTCACCAGAATAACAGGGAAAGAATTAGGCTGGAATAAAAATACCGCCCAAGAAAAATAAGTTAAGGATAATACCGGTGAGAATTACCGCAACAACGGGTGCTGCAATTTTCAGTACGGGCCGCCCGATTGCTTCATTAAGGAAATAAATTGCAGTGGTCAACATGAACCCGGTATATCCTGCCATTTTTATTGATGCGAAAATCGCGCCGATTAATAATGCATATTCCATCAACAGGTTCATTGCGTTACGAATATTATCCGAGGCGTTACGCACCGAAGGGAAACGCCCCATCCATTTACCGATCGAACGTAATAATAGAACCTCCAGGACAATAACGATTGCTCCCAGCGCAGCGGCCAATACGGGGTTAGGCACCAGATAACCCACCACAAATACGAAGGTGAAACCGGCTACCGCATAGACGCCGGTAGCCAACGCGGTGGTCGCAATCATCGGGACAAACCCCAACCCGCGCATAAATTCGGCCAACGCGGCCTGATGAATGAGACGGGTTGATTCATCCACCGACAGGCCGGGCGCATAGGCCTTTGCCAGCGTGTAGATTGACACCTCGCTGCCGCCGAAAATCTTCATACTGGCAACGGCTGAAATCAACGCACCGACAATCGCGATCAACGGCAGGTTCTTGATAATACGTTGGGTGCGTTCCTCAAACAGGGAGGCACCGCCATCCCCCAGATGCGCTTTAGCGCGAATATCTTTGCTCACCGCAATCCCAATCAACAACACCATGCCGACGAAAATTTCAATGGACTCGGGGGAAAGGGCCGTGAAGCGCACGATAAGCAGGCGCGTAAGCAGCACCAGCAGGCCAGCAAACAGACCGAACCGCCAACCGAACTGATAAAAAATCGCCACCAGCGGGAACAGCGCAAAGGCTGTGATGACCGGAGAACTCAGTTCGCCAAGCGAACCAATAAAGTTCACCGGCAACGAGGTAAGTACGCTGTTCACCGCCGGCAGGCTGGTGAATACCAGTACGCCCCACACCGCGCCCAGGCTAAATGCCAGATAGCCATTGAGAGCCAGCACGCCAATAATATCGGTGGAGAGAAACAGCAACCACGAATTCAGCAGCCCGGTTGAGAGGGTAAAAGAGATGCCCACCGAAGCAATAAATCCGACGCTTAGCCCAAAAGCGATGCTTCCCGCCTCACGGCGGGACATGTTACCTTCCACCAGTTGCGGCAAAATTGGCCGGATACCATCATGAAATACCGCCACCGATTTATGCGACAGCAGCGCCGTCATCCCGGTAAGCAACGCCACAACGATAATATGCATATATTCCATATGCGGCACCTCCCCTAGCGCAACTGGCTTATCAGCAAGGGAACGGCGTGCTCCACATGCTCAACCGACAGACCAAAGGCGACTTTACCTTCAGCAATATACTGGGCAATTTGCTCTGGCCTGGCCTGGATACCCGGTTTGGCAATGGTGGCACTTTTATTATAACCAATGATCGCAATAGCCATCGATAATGCGGCTCCGGCACCGGTATTACATGCGCCGATATAGTAATCCAGCTCACCATTTTTAACTTTTAGCGCAGCATCCATATCGCTCATAATATGACAGTCAAATTCACCAGGAGCAGTCAATTCAACCAGTATCTTTATTTGCTCACGTTGAAGCCCTGCAATGCCGATCTTTTTCATCACTATTCCTCTTTTCTTTTATTATTTGGCTTATTATTTACCGGTATGACGATTAAAAAACGCTGCCGGATTATCGCGAAGCAGGGTTTCTACCTGGCTTTGCGATATTCCCGCAGCAAGCAGCATCGGCACGAAGGTGTCGATCAAATAACTGAAACCGCTCCCTCCGTTGGCTCGCAAATGCGATCGTCGGGTAATATCCATCGAGAGCATGATCCTTTGCGCGAATCCCTGGCTGATCAGCGCCGATAACATGGCGGCACGGCGGGTATCGGGGAAATAATTATTTTTGCCGATGGTATCGAACTGAACATAAACCCCCTGATCAAGCATACGCAGGATCTGAGGGATATCGTCTTTCAGATCGCAATGGCCGATCACCACATTCTCCAGCGCCACGCCGTGCTTTTTCAGCAAAGCAATCTGTGCTTCCCCCATGGTGCTGAAACTGGTATGCGTGGAAATCGGCAGGCCGGTAGCATGGTGAGCCAGGGCCGCAGCATGGAACATTTTGGCTTCATCATCGGTGATGCCATTCTCACTGGTGCCGATTTCTGCAATCACGCTGGCTTTCAGCGCCGTACCATCGATGCCATTCTCAATTTCATCAATCATCTCTGCCGCTAATTGCTGGGCACTGAGCGTGCGAACCTGCGGCGGATAAAAGTGATCGGTGTAGTAGCCGGTTGAGGCCAAAACGTTAATGCCGGTATCGCGCATCAGATCCAGCATAAACTGTGCATTACGCCCCATATAGCGGTTGGTGACTTCGATAATATTCAGTACGCCTTTACTCACCAGCGTACGCATTTCGTCGCACAGGGGCTGGTACTGATCCAAACGGCAATCAATGTTGTTTTTCGCCCCTGACAAATCAATGTGCAGATGCTCATGGGCATAGGTATAACCCGTGGAATTGATCATGCGTGCGGCTCCAGGTTACGGGCAAAAACAGGGGTCGATAAAAATGACGAGCCATTTTGCGGTGGCTCCGCAGCAAAATAATCACAGACGCTGGCCCCAACATCTGACAACGTTGTGCGCCAGCCCAATTCTGCGGCGGCCAATCCGTGCTGATAGACCAGCAGCGGCACCTGCTCCCGGGTATGAAGGCTGTGGCCAATGGTGGGGTCATTACCATGATCGGCAATAACCACCAGCATATCTTCCGGTTGCATCGCCGCGATCCACTGCGCCAGCCCGGCATCCACCACCTGTAAGCGGTCAGCATAGCGTTCAACATCCTGCGCATGGCCAGCCAGATCGGTTTCCTGAATATTAGTGCAGATAAACGCATCGCCGGGGGTTTGGATCTCATTCAGGGTTATATCAAGGATGGTTTTCGAATCAACGAGTTGCTGGTAACTCACGCCAAAGGGGTTGGCGACGATATCCGCCACCTTGCCGACCAGCACCGTCTTGATGCCTACAGCATGTAATTTTGCCGGCACCTGTGTCTGCTCATCGACACCATAGCCCATATGGGCCACCTGAAAGCCGTGCTCATACAGCCCTGAACGTGGGGAGTCGATCCCAACGTAATTATCCGCACGGGTTCGCGCGGCTTCTCGGATAGCCCAGCTGTCTTCGATTTTCCCGCCAAAGGTAATAACGCGGCCGACCTTGACACAGCACCGAACGCAGCGGCCAATCGCCAGCGCCTGCTCAAAGGTGACCACGTTCAGATTGGCGCTGATGTTATAAACCTGCCCTGGATCGGCCTCCAGATTATCGCCAATCGCAACGGCATCATTAACCCATAGATAATGAAGCCCTTTGCATTCGATACGTTCCGTCTTAAAACCTTCTGCCCTGAGCGCCTTTTCCACTGCGTCAATGACCACAGAAAATGGCTGTGACAACGGCGGCAGCGGCAGCGTCCCCATGATTTCCTGATGGCCGACGAAGGTATCGCCCCCCTCATGTTGCAGACCAATACGCCCCCAAACGGCGGTCTCTGAAGGGGGCATAACGCCCGGCTGCTCGCCAAGCGCATTAATCAGCCCCAGGCGGGCCAGCACCGGCAAGACCAAATCGGGTTTTCGCTGTAAGATATGGCCGCAGGTATTGGCCCCAATATCCTGCGGCCGAACCTGCGGAACATCCGGCATCGCGCCGACGCCAAAACTATCAATAACCAACACAATAAATTTGCTCATAAACTCACCATTACCTGGGAATTCCCGAGGCTATCGAACAGACCTAACAGCTGGGGGGTGCCGGTTGAAATGCCGCTGACCAGCGCCACATCGCTGCGCGTAACAAACACCTGAGAGCGAAAACACATGACGACGGCGCTACCGACCGGCTGAGAACTGGCCAGTTGCAGGCAGTAATCGATACTGGCCATATCCGGCTGCCGCACCACGTCACGACGGCGGCTCTGACCATCGACAATCAGCGCGTTCTCCAGATGGCCGCGGCGGTACCAGCCACCGCCAAAGCAATACGCTTGCCCGGCAAAATTATGTGAAACCTCAGAGAGATAAAGCATCGCCACCTTTTCACTGCATTCCCCGTTCAGATTTGCCGGCATGGTGCCGGTCAGGGCGTGGCCGGGTTCGGCGTGCGTCACGCCGTATCGCGCAAGCTGCGGCAAGGTTTCACAACTGGTGGCGCTTGGGGCATTAATCTGGCACACGGTGATACCTTGCCGCTCCAGCGTTTCCGCCGCCTTGAGCAACGTGGTCAGGTTGTGCGTTGGCCGGGTGCGCTGGCTTTCCTCATCAAACAACATGCAGGGGAAGTGCGTCACGCCAGCCACCTTAACACCGGGCATGTCACCCAACGCCGTTAACGTTTGTGGCAGTTCCGCCAGCAAAAACCCCCCTTCTTGCCCGCGATAAAGCATGTCATCCGCATGGGCGACTTTGAGCAGAATCGGCTGAGTTATGCCAAGCTGGCTGGCCAACCGGGAAATTTCACGGGCCTTTGCCAGCGAGAAAACCGTGATAACCTCCGGGTGGCGTTGCAAAATACTTTCAAGCATATGGGCCGGGGGTTGAACCAGATGCCCGACATGGGCAACGTTTATGCCATGCCGATATAACTGGCGCGCTTCTTTGAAATCGACGGCCACCACTCCATCAAACCCACACTCAAGCAGCAGCTGGCACAACACAGGATTGCGGCCAAACTGTTTGCTCATGGCATACAAGCGGATGTTGCAGCGTGCGGCTTCGGCAAGCAGAGCGCGCGCATTTCCCAGCACCTGATCGACGTCGATAACATAGGTATCCGGCAGGATCTCACTGCGCTGCCACAGTGAAATGGCTGCATCTATCAGTCCAGGGTTTTGTTTTTCCAACGCATTTAGAAACATGTTTATCCTTTTCCACACCCAGTTAAATCATCATTTTTTTGAATATTTCAGGCAAAAATGATACTTGCCCTAGGCTTCCTGCGCTCGCTGATGCAAGCTCGCCAGATTCATTAACAAATAACCTTCTTCCTGCGCGGGAACGGCCAACGGAAAATGAACCATTATGTCCTGATGGATTTCCGTGATTAGCGGATAATCTGGCATCGCCACTAGTTCGTCCAACAAGGAAGCATCAATGCCTTGTATCTCTTCCCCTCTCTGAACCCTCATCATCGCCATTACCAGATGGATCATGGCCCTCTCTCCTTGCTCATTGCGCAGCGGCAACTCCCAGTGCTCTTCAAGCCGCGATATCACTTTGAGCATGACGTGATAGGTGTCTTTATCTATCACACCTGCCTGCGCCAAAAGCGCTAACTTCTTTTCCATGCACATTTCCTCTGCCAGTCAGTAACGGGGGGCGATATCACCTTGTACAACCGATTGTTGATGCGCTAACAGCCTGTTCACATCAACCAACATGTTCAATAACCGCAACAGAACAACGTTATCACTGCGCACCAGGATCACGGCCTCCGTTGCCTGATGATAACGAGGATCGTCTTCCAGCCGATGCGTTTCTAATCCTTTGACAGGGTTTAAATCGTCAATATCCCATATTGCAGCATCAATCACCCCATGTTCGATATCATGCAAACAATCGTTATAGGGCGTTTCGATCCATTCAACCTCATGGCCAGCGAAGGCAATTTCATTCAGCAAACGCTGATCGGGTGAGTTGGCATCGAAACCAACGCGTTGAATATCATTGTATTCCCCTTGCCGACAGATCAGCTGATGGCAGTCAACATAGGAATGAGCACCCAAATTGAATACTTCCAAAACCTCGCCTCTCAGCAGGTAACTGTCGGCCGCCAACCGTGATGCCACCGCCATGTCGTACATCCCCTCTATCAGGCAGCCAATGCGCATGCCAGCCCCACGCATATGGGCAAAATAGAGCGGCAACTGGGTAAACTGCTTTTTAAGCCCACTGGCCAGCCCCTCATAAAGCCGGGTGTAAGGCAAAGGCATGGCACACACCAAGTTGCCAAAATCGGCCTGCTGCAATAGCGTTGGCATATTACGATGGGTGAGGACGGTGCCATTGCGCCCGCGCCGTTCCAGTCTGATAGAACCGACGCTTTCCAGCACTTTCATCGAATTCTGCACCACCCCAACCGAAAGCGAGAACTCATCTGAGAGATCTTCAATGGTGCGCAGGCGCTCCCCCTCTTTAACCGTGAGCAAATAGCGGGAGAGGCTGACCAGCGCGATCCCTTCTTTTTTGATGAATGCCCTACTCATAATCATGATGTCCATGGGTTCTGAAGACGGAACCGTGAGTATGCCAAATATTCTTCATTTCTTTGATGGTTTAAATATTCATAATTTTGAAGAAAAAAGTAAAATAGAAATTTCATATGGTGAGAGTTGCATCACAAACGTAGTGGCACGGCAGGGAATTGCCAGCCTCGCTGCGCGGACATCTGGAGCCATAATGGGGCTGTTGTTGATGAGCCACCCGCTCCCCACGTCAACTTGTTCCGATCTGAAGGCGTAAGCCCGAAACCAACGTGGATGGTCCGATCACCCATGTATCCCACTCCCGCACCTATACCAGTAGCACCTGCAGATGCTGCAGCCATCACAAATGCTTCCAGAGAGGCAGGCGCTGCTGAATCTGTGAAGTATAGAGCGGCTCCATTCGTCCAGCATTGCAAGTCAGCCGCTCGTCCATGGTCGTGGCGAGTAGAGCCGGTCCTTCGTGTCCCCTCACCCAAGGTATCCTGTCCTCCCGAAGTGATCCGTATTTCCTCGATCCGGGCCTGTGTTGCGGCGAACATTAAAACATCCCGAAGCTCAGCGCTGATAGGTTGATTTCGGATCACCGATACTGGCGGGCCGACAAGTATCACCATTATCACTCTCCTCTTTGTCCATGCACAAATGGCAGAAACATATTCCCAGAATCCACCCGGTGGCGGCGCGTTAACGATTTCGGATGACCGGATGCGGCGTCACGCCGCATCCGAAGAGACCGTTTACTTCTGTGCAACGAGTGTGATGTTGCTCCAGCTATCGTTTGCTTGATAGATAAGCTGTCGAGAGCTGGCGAGGACGTCCACGACCCAGTTAGTTGAGAGTAGTACGATGTAGTGATCGTCTGCGGCGTTGGGGAAATAATAGACGTGGTCTCCGACCTGACGGTACGCAGCACCGGAGAATGTCTGAACCCAACCACTCAGGAAAAGAGCGTCGCGGCGAACATTCCAGCCATTCGGGATCAAAAATAGCTCGGCATTGTCGAAGTCGTTTATGTTGATTGAAAAGCCAGTGTACATGTCCGAGAACCGGCCACCAATACCACGAAACATGTCCGCTCTGATATCATCAACAGTAAAGCCGGTAAGTTCATAACCGAAATATGAGCCCATATCTCCAGCCAACACCCTGATTCGGACATTGTTGACATCTGTTTTGTCAGCCAAGATGTTCTCGAACTTTATACCACCGGCTTCGCCGGTTACAAAGAAGTCGCCGGGATACCGAAAACTGATTGGGTCAAGTTCTCCGTCAGCGGCCCATTTGAAGCCATAATCTCTCGAATAGAAAAATAGCTGCTCGGTATTACCCTCAATATCCTGCGTGCCGATGTTTGAGAACATAACACTTTTACGGGTGTTATCCGGGAAGACCGCCTGTACAAGAGTTCCGCGGGTGCTCGAAGTAACATTTAGTGTGGCTGTCGCGCTGTTACGAAAGAAGACGCGGTCATTTGCGCCGAGACTAACGTCAGTATTGAAGCCGGTTACGGTGACTAGCCCGTTGCTTGATGTGTCGACAAATATATCGTTATTACCGCTCTTTCCTGTGCTCACGCTATCAACTCCCAGGCCGCATGTGATCCTTTCGGGGATGGCGGTCCCAGTTAGGATGTCATTGCCCGGGGTATCAACGATGGTGTTGGCCCCTCCGAACTTCTGTAAATAGGTAAGGATACTAGTACCGGTTTCGTCTGTGGTAAACTCGTCATTGACGAGAAGATTGGTTGCACCTTGTGCTCCTGCCAAGTGCGATCCGGCGATGATACCACTCATCGTGGATTGGACGGTCGCTCCGGTTGCGGGATCTTCCCATGATTTAGCAAGCGCCTGTTCTAGGGTAACGGTCCCAAGATGGGCTTCGATATAGTCGACGTTGCGCCAGATGACATTGCGCATCGCTTTTTCCATCGATAAGGTTTGGCGGAGATCGGAAACCATGTTGATGCCATTGAGCCCGGTGAACTCACCTTTCCATGTATTGATACGCGTAGCAATGATGGTTGGGCCTTCCGGGATTTGGTAAAGACGCTCCACTTCGTCACCAATCCACGCTTCTCCAGTCCAGATATAGTAGCGATCGTAGATCTTTCCGTCTGTCCAGGTGGACTGTTCGGGGATGTAATGACCAGCGTCAATGAGAACTGCTTCACCTAGCTGATAGCCGATGAAGTTCCACGCGTTCATTGAGGCACATTGCATCTGGTAAACGAGATTTTCTGTGTGCAGCCCATCGGCGACCGACTCCCAGATATCGTTGACGCGCAAAGCAGTGAAGTACTCACGGTATGACATCGGAACACTGATCAGGTTTCCATTGTCATCGGTGTCAGGGTAGCTGAAATCACCGATGGCGCGCATCTGCCAATATGTGGTGGCGTCGTCGACGTCATAGTTTGCTTCATAGTCGGCGATCAGAGTCGGATCAATGCCGCTCTCAAAAGCGAGCAGGGTACTCAGGAATGTCGCGAAGTTCTCGCCGGAAGTTATATTTCGATAAGATGTCATCTTAGTTCTCCATGAAGGCTATGCCCTGCCACGGAATTGTGGGTAGAGTGGCCGTTGGTTTCTTCGGTTATTCTTCTCCCTGAAGTGAAGTATCAAGGCGAAAAATTAGCAGTCAGTTCAGACAGTCTTACTAAGATACGCTTACTGACTTGATGGTTGGCGTTTATCCTGAGCACTGGTTACAGGTACATGGAAAATGCCACTCAGGGTAAATTAATAAAATACCTATAAGACTCCGTGAGTAAATGAAATTCAGTCCTTTTTCTTTCTGATTCCTTTATTTTCAATGCACGCAATAATCTTTATTATAACTGTGACAGTCAAAGCGCTACTGAGGAAAGCACCGACAGGACGTTCACCGGTAAAATCGGAAGGAATAAAATCATTTACCAACGTCAGTGCGGTATCAGCTCCGACAATACCCATAACAAACGAGACGAGAAAAATAAATGGTTGTCTGCCTTTGTCGAAATGGTGCTGAGTAAGAATATAAACCAAGGCCCCGGATAACGAGGCTATAATAAGGTCAATAGTTACGTAATCAGTTATAATTAATGACTAGGTACCCCATTTAAAGAAATGGTTATTGCAGTGAATTTACACTCCGGATAGCGATGTGAAATTTCATACTGCATTAGAATCACCATAGACCTTATAGGGTTGTATTTACAGTGGTTAATATCGATCATTAAGCACTCAATCAATAGCTTAAAACTATCACGCAATAATAATTGATCGCTTAAAGTAATTACTGATAGCAAGTAATTAATCTATGCATATGTTTTTAATAGATAAAAAAATACCCCCATACACTATTGTAAATTTTGAAAAGTAAAGGCACTTGTACAGTCCATTGTTCAATGAATCCTCAACAAAATTCATTTTTGGGTTTTGTCTTTGATGCCGCTTTGCGGCATGGAGGCACCAGCTGATGTTAAATGATGAACGGAAAGTGAGTGGTGCCGAAGCCCGGCGCAGCCGGAAGCGGTTTGATAGATGGGGTTCTACGCCGGAATCCCAGATGGATCAGCGTGAACCTAAGCCAGATCCCTGCTCCGTTACCTGAACAGTGACAGCCGTTGTCGAATAAATTTCATTGCCCCCCGGGCGGCTACAGCCCTGCGTGGCCATATGATCAGACGGCGTGGTTTAGATTTCATTGCACAAAAGACGGCTATCCCGATACCAGGAACGATAAAAGCCCGCCACTGGTATAATGACTGCCAGCCGCGGTCAACCGGCGCTGTCAGCCTGAGCCAGTCGGTCTTTAGCTGACTCAGTGTCTGTCGGTGTTGCGCTATTTGTTGCAACAGTTGTTGTTTACGGTTTTCCCTGCGCTCCACGGTACTCATGAACCCTCCTCCTTAAGAAGGCTGAAATCCTTACTGAGCTGTCTGCGGGTCTCTGGCAAAATTCTTCGCCCGGCCGTTCTTTGTCTGACGAAAATGCCGGAAGCCAGTGCGAGAACAAAAAACATAGCGGAAGCACCACCCAGTATCATCAGACGGTGTTCCGGTGAGGCCGACAGCAGAATAAACACCAGAAGGGATATCACACCAAACGTAGTGAAAATCAGCGTCAGACCCGCCATTATCAGCAGACTGGTAATGCGGCTCTTCTCTTCTTCCAGCTCAATTGCCACAAGCTCCAGACGTGTATGCAGTGTTCCGGTAAGGGCAGAGAAAATACGACGGATATTGTCTGCCAGTCCACGGGAAGGGCCCGGACCAGGGCGATTAATTTTTCTCAACTGTTCACCTGTGAATGACCTGCCCCGCCGTCTGATGACGAATTTCACCATCATCCCAGGCCAGGTGGCCATTGACCCACACCTTCTCAATCCCTTCAGCCCGGGTTCGCGGCTGCGCAAAAGTGGCGCTGTCCTTTACCGTCTGCAGGTTAAACAGCACCAGATCGGCATAATATCCAGCGGCAATCCGCCCGCGCCGGTCAATACCCAGCTCAGCAGCGGGAAGGCCACTCATTTTATTGACCGCCGTGTGCAGCGGGAACAGCCCCAGTTCGCGGCTGTAATGACCCAGCACGCGGGGGAAGGTACTCCATAAGCGTGGGTGCGGATGCTCATCGTGTGGCATGCCGTCAGAGCCGATCATCGTTGGCGGGAAAGCCATAATACGCTGGACATCGTCCTCATCCATCATGAAATAGATAGCCCCGGCGGGCATCAGCCGCTGTGCTGCAGCTTCATCGCTAATACCCCATTCAGCCGCAATCTCAGCCAGCAGCCTTCCGGCATGCTGCGGATACGGAGCAGACCAGCTCACCAGCACCCTGGCCGCTCTGGCGATAAAGGCCGGATTTAAGGTCGTGGATGAGGCGTTATAGGGGTAACAATCCAGCGATACCGGTTGGCGATCGCGGGCGGCCTGAATACTGGCCAGCGTTTCCCGCGAGCGACCGTGGTTTTTCACTCCGGCTAATTTATGGTGAGAAATCAACACCCTCACTCTCAACCGACGGCCAATCTCATAGGTTTCCTCAAGCGAGTCCAGTACCGCTTCAGCTTCGTTACGCATATGGGTCGCGTAGAACGCCCCGTAGCGCGCCAGCGGTTCAGCCACAGTGACAATCTCATCGAGAGTGGCTGCCCGGGCCGGTGGATAGAAGGTGCCGGTCGAGAAGCCAAACGCACCGGCGGCAAGAGACTCTTCAAGCAGTTCCCGCATTCGGTAACACTCATCTTCACTGGCGCTACGATCCAGTGAATCGCCCATCACGCTGGCGCGTAGCGTGGTATGTCCCACCATGCAGGCGGCGTTGACGGCAATACCGCTACTGGCCAGCTCCGCCAGATAGTCGGCAAAATGGGGGAAGCGTAGCCACTCTGGCGTCGCTATCAGATCCAGCGGTGCGGGAACGTTCGTCATCTGCGCCGGGGCCAGGCTCAGGCCGCAGTTGCCGGTAATCACCGTCGTCACGCCCTGGGAAAGTTTCGCGGCCATCATTCCCGGGATTAACAACGCCCGGTCGTCATGGGTATGAACATCAATAAACCCCGGCGCCAGCGCCAGACCGTTTGCCTCAACGATATGCTCCCCGACCAGTGAACCCGGAGCTCCGATGGCCGTAATATATTCGCCAGCAATCGCCACATCCGAGGGGACCGGCGGCTCGCCGCCGCCATCAAACAGCAACACATCGCGAATCACCAGCGTCGTACTGCGTATAGCCTCATTCATCGACATTTTCCACGTTAAAGAGAGGGGATCATGCCGCCATCAACCCGCAATACGCTGCCGGTGATGAACGACGCCTGCTGGCTGGCCAGGAACGCCGCCGCCGCGCCATACTCATCCGGACGACCGTAGCGTCCGACCGGAATCGTTCGCTGGCTGTTGCTGCGTACCGTCTCGACGTTCACGCCTTCACGCCCGGCGCGCGCAGCGTCAAGCTGACCAACGCGCTCGGTGGCAATGCGCCCCGGTACCAGCACGTTCGCCGTAATTCCGCTGGCGGCAACTTCCGCGGCCAGCGTTTTCGACCAGCCTACCAGCGCCATACGCAGGGTATTAGATACTCCCAGCCGGGCAATCGGCGCGACCACGCCGGAAGAGGTGCTGGTAATAATGCGTCCCCAGCCCTCCGCGTACATATCTGGAAGCACCTTATCGGTTAACTGAATGAGCGAACTGACCATCGCACTGAACTGCTGTTGCCAGACCGCCGCGTCAACGCCAGAAGCGGTGGAAGGGGAGGGACCACCCGAATTATTTATCAGAATGGTGATAGCGCCGAAGCGCTGGCGTATCTCGCCAAGGACCTTGTCAAAGGTCTGCGGAACCGTCAGATCCAGTTGCCAGGCCCGTGCTTCCCCGCCGGCCCGAGTAATCAGCGCCACCGTCTCAGCGAGTTTTTCTTCATTGCGCCCGGTAACTGCTACCTTGACCCCTTCAGCAGCCAGCGCCTGAGCCATAGCGCGCCCTAAACCGCTGCCCGAGCCGCAAACCAGCGCCGTTTTTCCGCTAATCATAAAGTCCATCAGTTCAGTCCCTTGTCTGCCAGTTTACGCTCCAGGCGAGCCATCAACCCGCTCAGTTCCTGTAGGTCGATGTGGTCGAGAACCGGCCCCGGCTGGCGAACAGCCGCGCTTTTTATCGCCCCGCGCCGACGCAGCGCCTCCTTGCGCAGCCCCAGCCCAATACCGTACTGAAACTCATGGCGCAGCAGCGGCAGATAGCAATCGAAAATATCCTCGCCGCACCCCGGATTACCCTCGGCATAGGCCTGGCACACCTGCACTAACATTTCCGGCCAGGCAAAGCCGGTCATCGCCCCGTCGGCTCCGCGCGCCAGTTCCTGCGGCAAAAAGAGCCCGCCGTTACCCACCAGCACACTGATACGGCGCAGCCCAAGCACCTCACTCTGACTGCGAAGCTGGCTAAGTTTGCGCATTCCAGGCAGATCCTCGTGCTTAAGCATCACGATTTGCGGCAGCGCCTCGATCAGCCGCAACATCACAGGAACGGAGGTGTGAACTTTGGTCGATTGCGGGAAGTCCTGCAGGCAAATGGGCACCTCGTTGCCCAGCAGCTGCGCGACGCTAAGAAAATAGTTTTCCACCTGCGGATCGGTTGCCAGATTTGGGCCCGGCGCCAGCATGACCCCGGCAGCACCTTTATCCATGGCCGTTTTCGCCAGACGCTCCACGTGGCGGTGGGAAGCATGGCTGACACCAACCACCACAGGCACTTTCCCGTGCACCCGCGCCAGCACCCGCTGCATAAAGCTCAGCGCTTCCTCTTCAGTAAGCTTATGCGCCTCGCCCATCATGCCAAGGATGGTGATCCCACTGACGCCTTTTTCGAGATAGAAGTCGGTCAGGCTGTCCGCGCTGGCTAAATCCAGCTCGCCGCTTTCGGTAAACGGCGTCGCGGAAATAATGTAAACCCCGTTTGCTTGTTCGCTCAGTTTATTCATTAATCTTCTTCCCTACTCAGATTGCCGTAAATCGGGCTACGATACCGGCCCGCGCCTGTGTCAGATGAAAGACCATTGCTTCTCTGGCCCCCGGCGCATCACCGGCGTGAATGCGTTCCATTAGCGCGATATGCTCCAGGCAGCCGGGCTCGAAGCGTGCGACGGTGCCGTTCTGGTCAAAAGTGCGCGCTTTAATACGTAAATCAAAAATCATGCTCTCAAGCATGACGTTACCGCAGTGGGCGGCAATGGTCTGGTGAACCAGGTTATCGATACGATGATTCTCAGAGGCGGAAAAGTCCCGCGCCTGGCGGTGGGCGGTCAGCGCGCTAATCACCGATTGCGCCTGCGTCGTCGGCATACGGGTCGCGGCGGCGAACGCCGCTTCCCCCTCAAGAAGAATCCGTAGTTGCAGGATCTCCAGATATTCGCGGAGCGTGGGCTCTTTAACGATGAGCTGCCCTCGACCGACCCGGGTCGCGAAGCCGCCGCCGACCAGGCGGCTGAAGGCTTCACGCAGCGGCGTGCGAGAGACCCCCAGTGCGGCCGCCAGTGTCCGCTCCTGCAACGGCATATTGGTGGGGATCCGTCCCTGCTGGATCATTTCCAGTAGCTGCCGATAGGTCGCTTCTGTCAGATCCTCGCCGCCCGAATTGAGGAAAATATTGTCTACATCAGTCTGTGTTTCACTCATAGCCAGCTCACTTCCGTTGATTGAATATGCTGTAAACAGGCGGCGATGCCCTCTTGCAAACGCCGCCAGCGCGCAACGCCTTCCGGTACGGTGACTGCACGAAACGCCACGCTCTGCCCCGGTCGCAGCTGTCCAACGCGCGGCAGATCTGCCCCAATTAAGGTGGCGATTTTTGGGTATCCTCCCGTGGTCTGACGATCGTGCAGCGCAATAATCGGCTGACCATTACCGGGAACCTGAATGCTCCCAGGTACTACCGCATCGGAAACCATGTCGGCCCCGTGCAAATGAGCCAGCGCCGGGCCCGACATGCGGTACCCCATCCGGTCCGCATGGGCGCTAACCCGATAGCGGCCATGTAAAAACGTCAGCAGCGAGGCGGCGGTGAAGGCCTCCTGCTGCGGCCCCATCACCACCGATAGCGGACCGCTGCTGTACAACGATGTAAGATGTGCGTGCAAGCAGCGGCGTCGTGCGATAGCGGTTTGTTCCGCCAGTGGCAAGCGATCACCTTTTGCCACCGCCCGCCCATTCAGACCACCAAGCGACGCCCGGGTCAGCGTAGCGCGGCTGCCCAAAACAGGTTCCACATCGACACCACCAGCCAGAGCCAGATAGGCGCGCAGCCCGCGCTGTATGCGTCCAACGACCAGTTCGCTGCCCTCCGCCAGCCGATGGCCGACCCAGGGCTCCAGGACCCGACCATCGGCCTGCGCGTCGACTGCACCGCCGAGGCACAGGATGCATTCGCCACCCATCACCCGGTATCGCCCACCAAGCGCGGTTAATTCCAGCGCCGCGCATTCCGGCCCATTTCCAACGACGGCATTCGCTAATCGAAACGCAATCATGTCCATCGGCCCGGATGCCGGTACGCCCAAATGCACAAAACCACGACGCCCCTCATCCTGTACGGTAGTCAATAATCCTGGAGAGATAACTTCCAGCCAGCGCATCACGCTACCTCCGGTTCAGGGTACCAATCCGCCGCACGGCACTCGTCGCTCAGTCGGGCGAACTCCGCCGGAGTAATGGACATAAAGCCAACTTCATCCCCGGCCTGAAACAAAAATGGTCTTTGTCGCAGCGGATCAAATGAACGCCAGGGGGTCCGGCCAATAAGGTGCCAGCCGCTGGGGCCCGCTACCGAGCTGATTGCCGTCTGCTGGCCGCCGATATTGATACTGGAAGCCGGCGTCATCGCACGCGGCGACGAACGACGCGGGGTATGCAGCATTTCAGGCAGACCACCGAGATAGGCAAATCCCGGCATAAAGCCCACCATATAAACCCGATAGCGCGCGCTGCTGTGTAAATCAATCACCTGCTCCGGGCTCAGCCCATGTCCTTGCGCCAGCGCAGGCAAATCTTCGCCATATTCACCGCCATAGCACACCGGCACGCGCCAGCGGCGACGCGCTGAATGTGCAGCAGGAAGCTGATTAAGCAGAAGCGCCACGCGTTCACAAAGCTCAATACAGGTAACTGTTAATGGGTCAAACACCACGGTCAGGGAGCGATAGGTGGGAATAATTTCGCTCACGCCGGTCGTACCGTTCAATGCTGCCGCCAGCGTCAGTACCCGGGCATTCAGTTGGTTGTCGATGCGGTCGCCAAATTCAACTAACAGGGCCAGTTCGCCCACCGCGATAAAACGTGGATAACCGTTCACTCGGACTCCCTGAAGGTCATCGCCAGTTCCGGCTGAAAGCCAAAGCTGATGGTCTGACCAGAATGACGCTCGTCGGGCGGGAGATCGACCGGCGCGTAGGCCACGACCATCTGCCCCTGATACTCAATCAATAACTTCCAGTGCAGGCCGCAAAAGGTCGCCATCACAATGTTGCCCTGATAGCGTCGGGCCGCCCTCTCGCTGGCGCGGCCAACCAGCATATGCTCGGGCCGGATACCCAGCGTCCCGTCACGCTCGCCAGGAATGAAATTACACTCGCCGAGAAAACCGGCGACAAAGCGGCTATCAGGCTGGCGATAAAGGGTCTGCGGAGAACCATCGCCAACAATCTCCCCTTTATCCATAATGATTATCCGATCGGAGAGATTCATCGCTTCTTCCTGATCGTGGGTGACAAATACCACCGTCAGGCCCAGTTCCTGATGCAGTTGCTTAATCTGAATCTGAATCGACTGGCGCAAATTTTTATCCAGCGCGCCAAGCGGTTCATCCATCAGCAAAATATCCGGATTGAACACCAGCGCCCTGGCCAACGCGGCGCGCTGCTGCTGGCCACCGGAGAGCTCTCCGGGCAGGCGTTTGCGAAATGTGTCAAGACTGACCAGCGCCAGCGCCTCACCAACCCGCCGTTCAATATCGACCTTCGCCAGGCGGCGCATACGTAATGGAAAGGCAACGTTCTCAAATACCGACATATGCGGGAAAAGCGCATAGTTCTGGAACACCATGCCGATGTTGCGGTCGGAAATTGGTTCGCGAGTCACGTCCTTACCGGCAATCTGAACGCTGCCGCTATCAGGGCGCTCAAACCCGGCAATCACTTTCAGCAGCGTCGTTTTTCCGGAGCCGGAAGCACCCAGCAGCGTACAGAACTCACCGCGCGCCACCTGAAGATCGATACGCGGCAGCGCGATTGTTGAACCGTAGGTTTTGCGAATGGTGTTAAGAGTGACATCTTTACCCTGCATTTGACGCATGTTTGCCTCCATTACGTTTTACCAGACTCTGCAAAATCAGGATCCCCGCCGTCGCCGCGATCAGTACGCAGGAAGCTGAAATCACCGTCGGGTCAAAATCGAACGCCAGTCCTTCATACATGAGTTTCGGCAAGGTTCGATTACGGATAGTGGTGAGAAATAGCGACATCACAACGTCGTCAAATGAGGTTACGAAGGCAAACACCGCCCCGCCAATCATGCCGGGGAGCAGAAGTGGCAACATAACCCGGCGAAACATCTGCCAGGGTTTGGCACCGAGGCTATAGGCCGCCAGCTCAAGGCTGGGATCGAATCCCTTCAGCGCTGCACGTAGCGTAATAAAGGTATAAGGGGTGGCCAGAACGGTATGGCCGAGGATCAGCGCTACCGAATTGTTGATCAGCCCTAAAGGTCCGCACAGATAATAAAGCGAGACTGCCGTAATAATGGCGGGTACCGACATGGGAACGATGAACAGCGTCTCCAGCCAGCTTTTGCGCGGCGAACGGAGCTTATGGATCCCCATCGCGGCGGTCGCCCCCAGCACCATCGACAAAATGGTGACGATCAGCCCAATCCGCACGCTCTCGGCCAGCGCCAGCATCCATTTACGATCGGTAAAAAAGTTAACGTACCAGCGCATGCCGTATTCAGCAGGAGGGAACGTAGGGAAGCTGGCGGTACCGAAACTCATCGGAATAACGACAACAATCGGCAGGATAAGAAACAGCGCCACCAGCACGCCTGCGCCTGCGCTAATACGCCCACCGCTGCTGCGCTGCGCCACGACAACAGACTGGCTCCCTTTACCGCTGGAACCTGCCATCAGCTTATCGAGACCAAACAGTCGATTAAACAGCCATAGCGCGACCAGCGTGGTGATCAGCAATACGCAGGCCAGCGCGGCGGCGATCCCCCAGTTCAGCTCGTCGGTAATATTGTGCGAAATAAGCTCCGCTACCATGCGCTGCGCCGGTCCGCCCATCAGCGACGGTGTGATGTAGTAACCGACGGCGTTCATAAACACGATGACCGCGCCAGCGACAACACCAGGACGCGTCAGCGGCAGGATGATGCGGGTAAAGACGCTTAGCGAATCCGCGCCTAAACTTTGCGCCGCCTGCAGCAATGAGCTGTCCAGCGACCGGAATGAGGCGTAAAGCGGCAGTACGACGAAGGGCATCAGAACATGAACCATACCAATCAGCACGCCGGTAAAGTTATAGAGAAATGCCACCGGCTGTGAAGTAATTTGCAGGGTCATCAACAGATTATTCAGCGGGCCGTTTTGCTGCAACAGTGCTATCCACGCCGAGGTGCGCACCAGGGCACTGGACCAGAACGGAAGCAGAACGGCAAAAAACAGTAGCTTCGCCATCGCCGGACGCACCGAGGCCATCAGCCAGGCCAGCGGGTAGCTCATCACAATGCAGCCGGCCGTCACCGCCACGGCGATAACAAAGGTATTTTCCAGCACAATGCGATAAATAGGCGTATCCCACAGATGGAGATAGTTTTCGAGGCTAAAGTGCCCCTGTGCCAGGAAACCTTGTTTAAGCAACCCGGCAATCGGCCAGACAAAAAACAGTAGTAAAAAAAACAGCAACGGTAGCGTCGCCACGAGGGCCAGCCCGGGCCATCGGATCCGCCGGGATGGGGTAAGGTTGTCGGTCAATATCGTTGCCACCATAACACACTCCGTTCTGGACGAGGCACCGTCATAGGAACCCCGTCCGCCCAGTGACTCACTGAATCAACTTATGTTTCGCACGCCGTTATTGCGCACGCACCTGGTTGTAGCGCTCAATGATGGCCGGGCCATTTTTATCCCACCATGCGGCATCCATAAACAGAGTGTGCTGCAATCGTTCCGGAGTGGACGGCAAACGTTCCTGACGCGCTTTGTCGATATACTGCATCGCCTCGCTGGTGGTCGGGCCATAGGCGATGTACTTACTGAACTCAGCCTGATGCTGCGGCGAGATAATATAGTTGAGTAGCTTCAGCGCCGCGTCGCGGTTGTGGGCCCCTTTGACCAGCGCAAAGTAGCCAACCTGTGCGACAGAATCATCCCATGACATTTTGATCGGTACGCCAGAATCAATACCCGACTGGAAGCGGCCGTTCCAGCCCAAAGCCATCACTACTTCACCGCTGGAGAGCGCCTGCACCGGTTCCGCACCGCTCTTCCACCATTTCGCTACATAGGGTTTGATTTTCTTAATCTGGTTCATCGCCCGATCGACCCCTTCCGGCGTGCTCAGCGTCTTATACACGTCTTCAGGCTTGACGCCGTCAGCAATCAGCGCCGCTTCGATAACCGTTGCAGGCTCATCCTGTAAGGTACGTTTACCGGGGAAGGTTTTCACGTCCCAAAAATCAGCGAAGGTTTTCGGCTGCGGTTTCCCTTCCGGGAAGACCTTACTTGAGAAGCCTATCAGGGTGGAGAAAATCTCAGACGGGACGCCGTAATCATTACGCGCGCCGGGGATAACATGCTGCTGATTGACCATTTCCGGGGTGATCTTTTCAAATACCCCGAGCTTAATGCCGCGAGCCAGGCGCGAGCTATTCTCAGTCACCACATCCCATGACACGGTGTCGGTATCCTGCATGGCTTTTAGTTTACTGACCTGCGGGTCGGTATCTTCCACGACATCAATACCGGTTTCTTTATTGAAGGGCTTCAGCCAGGCTTCACGAATCGCATCCTGATAGGCCCCGCCCCAGCTGGCAAAATAGAGCTCATCCGCGCTGGCGGACAGGCTATAGCTCATGGTCAACAGGCCCAATGTCAGACAGCCTGCTTTGATCGATGGTTTCATCTGCTCACTCTCTCCTGGTTAAACATTCGCTCATCGGCGCATTCGCCAGCGGCGTCATTTTGGCTCGTAGCCTTTGGCATTCTCATTGCATGCATTTGGTATACCAACTGTCTCGAGGAGCAATCATGCAAGAAGTGGACCTGAATTCAGATCTGGGTGAAAGTTTTGGCCAATTCAGCGTTGGCGACGATGAAGCCATGCTGGATCTGGTGACCTCAGCCAATGTCGCCTGCGGTTTTCACGCCGGCGATGCGCTGGTGATGCATCGCACCATCGCCCATGCCAGAGCGCGCGGGCTGGATGTCGGGGCCCATCCGGGGTTTCTTGATCTGTGGGGTTTTGGCAGGCGAACCATAACCGGCGATAGCCCGGCGGATGTCGGCAAAATGGTGGTGTATCAGTTAGGCGCGATGCAGTCGGTGGCGCGGGTCTGCGGCCATGTGATGACCCACGTTAAACTGCACGGCGCAATGGCAACTCAGGCCTTCACCGACGATGCGTTATCGGAGGCCATTGTCAGCGCCATTCTTGCCGTCGACCGCCGGCTGGTGCTGGTTACCACGCCGCACAATGCGACAGAACGCGCGGCGCGCAAGGCCGGACTTCACATCGCCTGCGAAGTGTTCGCCGATCGCAGCTATGGTGAAAACGGGCTGACCCTGCCGCGGCATCTCCCTGACGCCATCATCCACGACCCCGAACGTGCCGCCAGCCGTGCGCTGCAAATGATTGAAGAGCAGGCGATTCGCACCATCAGCGGGGTCAAAATCCCGATGCCCGTTCACACCATTTGCGTTCACGGTGATAACCCGCGGGGCGTGGCCATCGCCCGCACGCTGCGCGAACGTCTGACTGCCGCGGGCGTCGTCATTCGCCCGCTTAGCCAACTGAGTCATCTTTAGGCCATTGCGACATAAATGAACAAATGACGCGCACTAATCGTGCGTAATTGCACCATCGGCAGGCAAACGCCGGTCATTAACCACCAAACCCACGTCATGCCGTTTTGGCAAGACCCGTAAAGGAGAGACAGATGAAAGACAAGGTTGAATGTCACGAAAGACTGCGCGGTATTTTCAATATCACCGTGACCCCTTTTACCGCACAGGGCGAAATTGATTTCACCGGGCTGGCAGCCAATATCGAGCGCGTCATTGACCTCGGCTATGACGGCATCCTGATTGGCGGGACCTATGGCGAGTTCCCGGCGTTGAGCGTTGAGGAGCGCGTCGCTATTTTCCGCCATGTCATGCAGGTCGTGGGGGATCGCGTTCCGGTTATGCTGTGCAGCGCCGGGTCCGACGCCCGGGTGGTCCGCGAACTGACCGCTTTGGCGGGCGACCTGGGCGGCCTGCCGATGGTCACGCCGCCTTTTGTATCGGAAGTGACTGATGTGCAAATCGTTAGCTTCTTTCAACAGATGGCGCCGTTGTCGAAGACCGGTATTCTGGTCTACAACGCGCCGGGTATCGGCATAACCTTGCCCCCGGCACTGCTGGAGCAACTGGCGGATATCCCGCAGGTCGTGGGTATTAAGCAGGGTGATCTCAATCCGACCGTCATTGACCAAATCGCCAATCACTTATCCGGCCGCCTGCGTCTGTTCTGTGCCTCAGATCTGGCGTTTTTAGGGCCGATGATGTGCTGCTTCGATGGTATCAGCACCACCAACAGCGGTGCGCTGCCGGAGCTGGTATTGGCCAGCTTCCGGGCGCTGGAACGCGGGGATGCCGTCGCCGCCAGAGAATTACATCGCCTATGGTACGGCTTCCGCGCGCTGGCGCGTCGCCACGGCCAGCCGCAACTGGTAAAAGCCGCAATGAATCTGCGCGGCTTCAACGGTGGACACGTGCGTTCACCGCTGATCGATGTCACCCCGGAGGTGATTGCCGAAATCCAGGCGGAGCTTCTGCGCCTCGCCGCCGATGCGCGTAGCGGCGTCACTCTGCCGGCCTGAGTTCACCCTGAAACAGATTAATACGCCGCTGCGTTTGTGGCGGCATCTAACCAAAGAGATCGCTATGTCAGCACAATTTCTCGCGCCGCGAATGCGGCGAGTTCGTCCGTCGCCAACTGCCGCCATCGCCGACCGGGTCCGTATTCTGCAACAGCAGGGAATCGACATTATCAGCCTCGGCCTGGGCGAGCTGGACTTTGCAACGCCTGCAGCTATCGGTCAGGCGGGGATCGATGCCATCAATACCGGTGAGACAAAGTACACCGCGGTCGGCGGAAGCCTCGCGCTGAAGGCGGCCATTATCAATAAATTCGCTCGCGACAATGACCTGAACTTTATTCCCCAGCAGATCATTGCCGGTACCGGCGCTAAACAGCTTATTTTCAATGCGCTGCAGGCCACGCTCAGTAGCGGTCTGGAGGCCATTATCCCGGCCCCTTACTGGGTATCTTACCCCGATATGGTGGCGCTGGCGGAGGGAGAACCGGTTATCGTTCCGACAAGGGAACAAGATGGCTGGAAACTCACGCCGCACTCTCTGGCCGCAGCCATCACTCCCCGTACCCGCTGGCTGATCCTCAACTCGCCCTCCAACCCAACGGGGGCGCTGTACAGCTGCGAAGAGCTGCAGGCCCTCGCGGAAGTGTTGTTGGCCGCGCCGCAGGTACTGATTCTGGCGGACGATATCTATGAGGCGCTGCGCTACGACGGCGCACCTTTCTGCACGCTGGCTCAGGTTGCCCCGGCGCTGCGCGAGCGTATCCTGACGGTGAATGGGCTCTCGAAAGGCTTTTCCATGACCGGCTGGCGTCTGGGCTATGGGGCCGGGCCCACGTGGTTAATTTCCGCGATGACCATTCTTCAGTCGCAAAGCACCTCCAACCCTTGTTCGCTCGCGCAGGCGGCGGGCGTCGCAGCGCTGACTCTGCCGGCCGACTTCCTGCCGCAGTGGCTGGCTATCCTCGGTAAACGCCGCGATAGGGTGATGGCGCTGATAGACCAGGTCGACGGGCTAAGCGCCACGACGCCGCAGGCCGCGTTTTATGTCTTCGCGAATTGTTCCGGCCTTATCGGTAAATCAACCCCTGAGGGCGTTCGTCTCAATGATGACGTTACGGTTGCCGATTACCTGTTAACCGAAGCTCATGTTGCTACTCTACCCGGAACGGCGTTTGGTACACCGGGGTATCTGCGTCTCGCTTACGCGCTGGATGATGGCCTGCTGGAATCAGCCTGTCAGAAAATCGCAAACGCCTGTGGGGAACTGCGCCCAGCGCTGTTAGAACATTCAACCGTTAGAAAGTCTGTTCTCACCTGATACTCAATCATCTTACTCCAGACAGTTCATACAAACCGCCTCCAGACGGTTTGTATGGTTTTATTCAAAGGACCGCAATCTTTAGAATATTGGTTCGCTTAGCTAAATGTTGGTTCAAAATCGGGGGGTGTTGGTTCAACTTTTGGGAAAATATCCACATAAAAAATAGACTTTACGCTTCAAGGCTGAATCGCAATGGATGTTCTAGACACTTACTAGCCGTTAGTGGGCTGAGCATATGGTTCTCGATGGACGCTTACGTTAAGAAATAGGCATAGAGGGGAGATCTTGTTTTGTTGGTGGAACACTCAGTAGATCACAACCTTTTATACCTGACCTGTCTTTATTTATGGGGAACTATCAAGAGCATTCCCCATTTTATCACTTAAGATATCAAGTATTACCAGACGCCGTTTTTGCCATCACAGTTTTTTCTTCGGGTGGCGTACCTCTTAATAAGAAAAATGATATAAACGTAAAGGTCAGCGTAATACACCCGAGGAATAAATAGGCCTGATGGAACCCCATCGTGTCATACATGCGCCCAACGTAAGACGACAGAAAAATAGCCGAGACATGTTTTGCCACATTAAATCCGACCAGATAGATCGTTGCCGAAAGCCGGGGGTCGAAGACTTTATTGATGTATTTGAAAGTACCAATGTACAGAAATGGCATTTCAAACATATGCAGCATCTTCAACAGCACCACTTCAACCGGCGTTGTTGCGATCGAGGAGCCAAGGATGCGAATCGTCATTATCGTCCCGGCGAGTAACAGCACTTTTTTTGCCCCAACCTTTAATACTACGAATGGGGCAATGAACATGATACAGGCATTGAGTAACTCACCGCCGGTTGTGACAAACCCGAATACCTGGTTACCTCTTTGCGGGTCCTCAAAAAATCCCTTGAAAAAGTTAGCAAACTGCTGGTCAAACACATCATAAATACTCGCAACACCGAGAACATAGATCAGAAAGGCCCAGAAACTCGGTAGTCTGAACAAGCCTAATGCAATGGGGATTGATATATCGCCTTTTTTGCCTGTTACCTCAATATTCTTTTGCATCGACAGCGGCTCTGGGCGAGTAATCACCAGAAGTAACGCCAGAATGAGTGCAAAACCGGATGAGATCCAGAATATGATATCCGGGTTAATTCCCATCAGCATCCCGGTCAGAGAGGCACAAACCGCCCACCCGATGCAGCCTGACATTCTCACTTTTCCATATTCAAAGTTGTTTGCACGGCTGACTTTTTCGATATAAGCATCCACAGCTCCGGATCCGCCTGAAAAAACGAACCCCAGATAGATACCGCCGACAACGGATCCGAGATAGATATCTTTCGCTAAAAGAGGTTTAAAAACAAGCAAGAAGAATGGCGCAAAACAGACCAGACCCGCAACAATAACCCAAAGCAAATGTTTACGTAGCCCTAATTTATCGGTGATATAACCGAAAAGAAACTGGAATAAAATCCCGAAGAATGCAACACATGAAAAAACGATCCCAGTTTCAGTTTTGCTCAGATGATTGACATCTGCCAGCCACACCGGAAAAAATGGGAAGTAGGCTGACATAATAAAGTAATAGAAGAAAAAGAATATAAAAAATGAGATAAAATTCTTTTTCTCCTCCGGACTCAGAGTACCGATGCTCATATATTCACCTTCACAGTCGGATATTAATAAATTATGTTAATGAGAAAATGTAAGTATAATGCTATAGCGCCAGTTATCTTCCATTAACTGGTCCGCTTCAGGCACAATATTGGTTGTCCAGGAATCATCGCCGCCTATTCCCATATGGCGGGCATCGATGTTCAGCCATGCACCTGCTTCTTCTTTCAGCAAATGCTGGTGAGAAGTGTCTTTCAACTGACGTGTACTATAACGTTGCAGGGAAAAATCAAAATCCCCTGCAACATTGAGCGCTCCCCAACGAAGTTGTTTTGTATTGGTCCGTAGTCCATTTTCCGAAGGAAAAATATAAGGGGTCGACATCTCCTCCAGAGGCAGGCTCCAGCGAGAAAACTGGGCGGCGGATTGCCTGTCCGGATAATTTTCCCATGGACCTTTACCCAGCCATGTTACCGGCGCCTGCCGCATAACCAGTTGCGCAGTGATCCCAATACGGGCAAGCGGTGGCAACGAACGTGCCCGGCATCCTTCAACCGTCAAATGTAGCTGACCTTCACCATCAAACAACATCGTCCAGCGACTCGCTATGGCGACCCTGCCATTCGCCCGCCAGCGTAAATCCGCCACAATAACAACGCTATCCGCAAGCTGCTGTGCACTGCAGCTCAGGCATTCGCTTTCCATTTCATATAAGCCGGCACGCCGCCATCGCACAGCCCAGGCATCCGGTTGTTCCTGCCCCAGTTCGCTGGTACCAATATCGTTATCCAGCGGTGCTCGCACAAACTGATCGCTGAAGGGCGTCAGAACCTGCGGCCTGTTATCCAGCCAGCATTGCGTAAGCCGGCCCCTTGCCCGATCAATCTCCCAGCGCTTATCGCCTGCAACTACGTAATACCGCTCTTCATCCTCAGTCAGTACAACATTTCCCGTCACCACTGGCGGCAGTTCCACGCAGTCTGATGGCAGTGCCATCTGTTGCCAGGCGACTAAATGCCCCGGCTTGCTCCATGCAGTTGCCTCGCGCTGACGGATCTCCAGCATTAACCAGAGCTCAGGAAGCTGACGAAGCGCCGTGAAATCACAGGGAAGATTCAGCGTGACGCGGCCTTCAGGGACAATATCCAGCATCAATTCCCCTTGCTCAACGTTAGCTCCCCGGCTTTGCACCGACCAGTGCAAGATTTCATTATCCGTTTTACGGAACTGATACTCGCTGGTGATTTCAATACTCAGCGGTTGCGTCCCGATTAATCGACAATGAAAGTACTGTTGCAGATACTTCACTTCATATAGTGACGGATGCGGCGTCCGGTCAGGAAACAAAAGCCCATTAAGACAGAACTGTTTGTCATTGGGAGTATCACCAAAATCGCCGCCATACGCATAGAACGGAAGGCCATTCTCATCATTTTTTATTAAGGCCTGATCAACCCAATCCCAAAGAAAACCGCCCTGTAATCGGGGATACTGGCGAAATGCGCGCCAGTATTTATAAACCCCTCCCAGGCTATTTCCCATGCCATGAGTATACTCACAAAGTATTAATGGCCGTTGCTCGCCGGGTAAGCCGATCCATTTTTTAATGGCCCATTTCGGAACGGCCGGGAATGGCTGGTCTTCATCGACCCTGGCGTACATAGGACAAATTATATCCGTAGCAGAAGTATCCGCGCCACCGCCTTCATATTGCACTGGCCGCATCGGATCGTTTTTCTTTACCCAGTGATAAAGTGCCTCATGGGACGCGCCAATGCCGGACTCATTACCAAGCGACCAGACAATAATAGAGACATGGTTGCGATTATTATGCACCATACGCGTCACCCGGGAAGAAAAGGCATGCAGCCATTCTGAATCCTCAGCTAAGCGCCGCATCGGGATCATTCCCTGGGTTTCAATGTTTGCCTCATCAACAACGTATATTCCGTACTCATCACAAAGCTCATACCAGCGGGACTGATTAGGGTAATGTGAACAGCGTACGGCATTAAAATTATTCTGCTTCAGCAGAAAAATATCCTGCAACATGGAGGCTTCATCCACAGCCTGTCCGAGTTCAGGATGATGCTCATGGCGGTTAACACCGCGGATGAGCAGGGGCTTACCATTGACCTTCAGTAACCCATTTTCGATTGCGACACGACGGAAGCCGGTATTCCATGCTTCACTTTCAACGGCCTGCCCATCTGGGTCCAGCAGCGTCACGGTCAGTCGATAGAGGTGCGGTAACTCCGCACTCCAGAGCAATGGATTATCGATGACCAGCTGAGTATCCAGACGTTCACGCCAGGGGCCACGGGCATCAATTTTTTGCGTACCAAACGGCAGCGTTTTCCCCGCACACTCCCGCTCACCTGCCCAAAGCGTCAATTTAACCGCCCAGTCTTCAGGTGTATCAACATCTCCCCCGAGAATTGCTTCAACATGGAGATAGCCCAGGTCGGAATCAGCGCTAACATCAGGGTTGATAATGACATCAGTCAGGTGCACTTTGGGTTTATGCTGCAACCATACGGAGCGGAATATTCCACTCATGCGCCACATATCCTGATCTTCAAGCCATGTACCGACGCTCCAGCGCATAACCATGACGCAAATTCGGTTTTTGCCGGGCCTGGCCCAGGGGGAAATCAAAAATTCTGCGGGTAAACGACTATCCTGTGAATAGCCAATCCAGTGACCATTGCACCACAGGTGAAATGCAGAATTAACGCCATCAAAAATAATACTCACTCTCCCATCCTGCAACCATTCCTCATTAATTTCAATTTCAGTGGAATAGCAGCCTGTTGGATTATTTTCTGGAACACCTGGTGGTGTTGTAGAAATAGGATAGGTCACATTGGTATAGATTGGCACATCAAATCCATGCATTTGCCAGTTAGCCGGAACAGAAATCCGGAATACATTATCACCATCATATTCCAGCCATTCCGCAGGGACCTGTTCGGGGTTATCATATAATTTGAAATTCCATTTTCCATCAAGACACTGTCGATATGGAGAAGGTTTATTTTCGCGAGCAGCCCCCGTATCGCGCCAGCTATTCATTCTGGCATGAGCCGGCAAACGATTATGATGGGTTATAACAAGATTTTGCCAGTCTTTACGCTTAATAATGTCAGACAAAGTGTGTTCATATTCACTCATCGCTATTCCTTTTCGGATTGTGTATTCGCGTTATTGGTATTGAAAGAAGATAATGTATTTATGAGTTCACCATTCGGCGACGCAACCATCCTCATGCCGCCACAACGGATTACGCCAGTCCGGCGCATTCTGACTTAATTCAATGACCCGCGCTTCATCGATTTCTACGCCAAGCCCGGGCTTCATTAATGGTTTAAAGAAACCGCCTTCC